>ERZ795061.3996-NODE-3996-length-12576-cov-5.496206_pt1 | contig 12576 bp, 9 predicted proteins | sample MGYA00375145_ERZ795061 | MGnify/ENA primary metagenome ERZ795061 (study PRJEB30190, sample SAMN05720144) | anaerobic digester metagenome | isolation source: active sludge of municipal wastewater-treating anaerobic digesters | place: USA | collected 2014-12-22 ... | reverse complement strand
TAGTGAAATACAAAGCCAGCCCGTGGTTGTTGCCAACCAATCATTTGGCCAAATCGCAGATCATTAAAAATAAGGGTATCCCCTTTCAGCTCCACCGTATAGTAGCCCTGCGAAAATCGCTTAAGTCGATTTACTTCCTCCTTATTGTTGGTACTGTGCAGAAGTGAATCCTGACGGGGAAAGAATTCAAACGAAATAGGTTGTTTATCAAAAACTGAATGATAGCCAACATAACTTCCTGAATCATTATTCGCCACCACATACCAAAGCAAATTGTTAAACGGTGTTGGCGTTGTAAAATAGTGGTTGGCATTTATTCCCTGTTCAAAGAGGGATGCCCTAACTGCTTTGTCAACGGTCAATTTATTGGTCAATGCATAACCTAAATAAAATGCGCTCACAACAATTCCGCCCATAGCCCAATAGACCCGACTCTTGTTTTCAATAGTGGTAGCTATAAGGAACAACGTAGCTAAACCCAATGAAATTGAAAAAAGCGGATCAGCAACAAAGAGAGTATGAAACGAGATCCGAGCGCGACTAAAGGGTTCAAACCAGCCCGTACCATAAGCATTGAAAGCATCCAACACTGAGTGTACAAGCACCTGAATACCAAAGAATGTTAACCAGTATTTAAAGGTTGTTTGAGTATTGCCCCACCCTCGTTGTGCAGCCCAGGCGAGTATGGGTGTAATAAGAAACGCAAAAAGAAAGGAATGAGTAAAGCCCCGGTGGGCAAGCACATTGGTAGAGGGCTCGAGCCAAAATGAAAAAACAAAATCAAAGTCAGGAACGGATTGCGCCAGCGCGCCAAACACCAACGCTTTTTTACCGATACGCTTGGTGGCCAGAAGCTCCCCGATACAAGCTCCAAGGGCCACATGTGTTAAGGTATCCACAGATTGGTACTTTCGTTAAAGTGCACGTTTACTTCTTTGAAAGTTACCTAATAACATCAGAAACAATCCCAATAGAAAGTAAAGCAACTGTAAAATATGATTTTCAGGCAACATATAAACCTGAGCTAATATCCAGCCTGTTAAGATAGCGCCTTGAATAAATATCAAAGTGGGATAAATGGGGCGTTTCATCATCGTAACAACGGATGTTATCAGATTCAAAATACCGACCGCAAAAAACAGAATCATCCCTGGGGCTTCGTAATCAGTAAAAAAAGTTTCACTCAACCCTCTCACACTAAGCCCCAGGGTATTACCTGTAGGATCAATAACCAATGCTAACCCACCTAAACTGGCAGAGATACCAATAAATAGCAACAGCACAATGGAGGCTACCCAGGTAATAGATTCAAATTTAGAGTGCGCAATGTGTTTCATTTAGTTTAGACTTTCTACTGCATTTTTTATGTGCTTATAGGCCAGTGAAATCTCAAATTTAAAGTCATCATACTTTTCTTGCCGGGCATTAATCCTGTCTTTTGCCTTGGATGTCATCTTTTTGATTTCCCTGCGCACTGTTTGCATCCGGGTTCGATAGTCATCCCTTACATCGAATTTCTTGAGTCTAAAACGCAATCGCAGGATTTCCATTTTGAGCTTAAATTGTTCCACCTCATGCACAAAGAAATCAGGAGCCTTTATTCTGCGCCAGTTCTTTTGAATATCTTCTTCGAGGTTAGTCAGGGCGTTCATTATTTTTTTCTTCTGCCCTTCAAAAAGATCTTTAGAGTCAGCCTTACCCAAAGCCAGTTGTAATTCAAGTTCTTCGATTTTAGCTTTTACTTCGGGGCTCAAATAGTTTTCGGCTGGGTTAGCAAGTATATTCTTGAGCTCGCCTACCTTTAATCTAAACTCACTTTTTATTTCTTCAAACTTATCCCTTGCATCGGCCTTACCCAAGGCAAGTTGAAGTGCCAGTTCGTCAATCTCCTGCTGTGCAGCCAATAGCTTCTCAGTTACTTTTTGCAGGATGTTTGTTTCAGTGGTTTCTTCGGTTTTCATTGCTATCAGTTTATTTTACAATACAGCTGAATGTATAGTTGGATGAAAATGATTTTTTAAGAATGCTTCCCGTTGATTTTCACTCAGCTTATGTGCTGTTTCTACGCTCAGTTTTACTTTTTTAAATTCGGGGTCTGCAGTTAACAGGTTGAATAATTCCGTTTTAGCATCGCTGGGTCCAAACAATACAACTTCATCAAACCCTTTAGCCAGGTCGGCTATTTTTTTGTAATAGTTTGTATGCAACTGCCTTTCCTTATTATGCATCTTGCCTTCATTCTTGAAAAAGCTGTGCTGCTTTTCTTCCCAGGTAAATTCAGACTCTACTACAGTAGTACTAATCGAATCACCTTTCAACTCCATAACATAGGCGGTGGAGTAATCCATCCAAACTCCCAATTGCTTCGTGGTTTTCATAACTCCTGGGTTTAAAATTTTATCAATCTCAAGTAATTTTATTCCTCTTATTGACTACCCGATATTACTTCTGTTGGTTCGTAATAAAAATGACCTACGTCATCAATACTCAATTAGTATAAAAAAAGCCCCTTATGCAGCTACATAAGGGGCTCGTTTAGTGTGGACGATTAGGCTAAACCACTACTTTATCGCCCGAACTTAACAGGGCTGCGTCAAGATCCTCACCGGGTTTGGCAATAATCTTTTCACTCTCCTTATCCCATTCAATTCTGCGACCTAATTTGTATGACAAGCCGGCCATGTGTGCAGATATGGCTTCCTGGAATCCTTCGTTTATACTGCAACTTGGAATGCCGCCATTGCGAATGCAACTCAGCCACTCGCGCATATGCAAGAACGTTGAATCCACACGTTTTCCATCGCGATAGGTCCAGAGTAATCCCTTGTTTGCAAAATACTTAGCGGTAGCTGAGGTAACCGCATCCGTTGCGTTTGCCATCGGATTGTATTGATATACAGGAACACTTGGATCAATTCGTTTATCCTTAATCATATCAGCAAACCGGGTGCTTCGCGCGTCTGCATAAATGCTTATCATGTTTCCGAGCTCCATCGTAGCATCATGACCCATCAGGTAGGTGCCGCGATCAAACTGATTTCCTAACGTGGCACTATAGACAAACGTCATCCCCTTTTCCTTGCCTTCCTCCTGGCTGCCACCTGTGCTGAAATCAGGAAACTCCATATTTACCTGCATAACATCAGGAACATTGCGGCCATCGCGGTGTGTGTAAATTCCGCCTGAAGCCATCACAGAAGCTGGAATTCCCATTTTAAGCAGACAGTTGATTCTGTCATAGTCATGGGTTAATAAGTCCCCGGACAGACCAGATCCATAGGCCCACCATTTTCTCCAACGGAAAAAGTGTTCTTTGTTAAAGGGTACTTTTGGTGCATTGCCCAGGAACATATCCCAGTTAATGGTTTCTGGCGAAGCCTTTTCATGAATATCATATTGCCATGCCCCATTGTCATCATTACGGTTCGTATTGGTTGTTACCAACGAAACGTGGCCCAGCGTTTTCTTATTGATGATATCCATGGCAGTTAGGAAACTTTGCGTTTGGCGATGCTGATGCCCAACCTGAAATACAATTTTCGGATTGGAGCGCACAGTTTCTCTCAGCGCATACGTTTCTGAAACATTGTGTGTCATTGGTTTTTCTACATACACATGCACTCCGGCATTAATAGCATCCATAGCAATGGGTGCATGCCAGTGGTCAGGGGTCGCGATAACAACGGCATCAACATCGCCACTGCTAACCAACTCCTTATGAGTAGCATAACGTTTCACCTTATTTTCAGGTGTTGAAAATGAGTCAATGACCCTTTCAGCATTCACATCAAAAATATCGCACACAGCGGTGATCTTGATATTCAGATTCTCCTGATCTAAAAATTCTTTTAGCCGGGTATCGTTCGGATTTTTCTCAGCGGCCGCTTTCATATCAGCGAGCCACTGTTTGGTAGCAAATCCCAACGCACGGCATAATTGTTCACCGCGAATTCCGAAACCAATAATTCCTAACCGGATAGGATTACCCGTCATTGGTCCTGTTGGTGGCGGTGCTGCTGCTTTAATATTCAGCGTTTCGAGTAAGAATTGCTTCTCTTGCTTTGCGGAAGTAGTAAGCTTCGCTCCGGCAAACCAAACGGTGCCTAATACTGGAATCCCGGCAAGGCTTTTCAACATGTCGCGCCTGCTCCATGAATTGAATATAGAATCTTCGTTTTTCATAGTCTGTTTCTTTAGGGTAAAGTATTAGCCGTTGGCTGTTTCTGTTTTTTTCCTGTTAAAGAACCGTTCAATTCCAAAGGATACATAAGATGGAAATTGGTAAAGCACTAAAAGCGCTGCCATCTCGATCAGATTTTTGTTTACAATCCAATAGCTTCCTTCGGCTGGTCCTTGCTCAAGTCCAGGGAAAGGAGGATGAGCCAGATAATATAAAGCGAGTAACAGGATACCACCAATACATGCCCACCGAATTTTAAGACCTAGTATTAAGCCGGCACCCACAGCAATTAATCCTACAATGTTCAGTGTGTCTACCACAGTAATAAAGGAATCTCCGGAGATCCAGGTAAAGAAAGGTTTCAGAAAAGAGGCACTAAGCAAGTACCCTTTTGAGGTCCAGGCGGGGTTATATAATTTCAATACTCCTTCGTATAAAAAGTGCCATCCGATCAGGATGCGCAGGAAAATGAGGCTATTATTTTGCCCCGCAGAAAAGTGGCTTGGTTTCATAAGATTTATGTTTAATGAACTCACGATATTATACCAGAATTTATAGGTAAAAAATGATAAAAGTCAGTGCCACATATAATCTAGCGCAGGTCGTGCGATGCGAATTATCAGGTTTGACTTTGAGTGTATGAAGTTAATTATCAGTGTTTTCCTTACCTTTGCGGCTTATTTTATAAATTTTACATGATTGCAGCCAATAATGTCACCCTTCAGTTTGGTAAGAGGGTACTTTTTGATGAAGTGAATCTGAAATTCATTGCCGGTAACTGCTATGGAGTTATTGGAGCGAATGGTGCCGGAAAATCTACTTTTTTGAAGATCCTTTCCGGAGATATTGATCCTACCCGTGGACAGATTAGCATAGATCCGGGTAAACGCATGGCGGTGTTACGCCAAAATCACTTTGAGTTTGATGAAGTAGCCGTGCTTGATACGGTTATGATGGGGTACACCCATTTGTGGAACATCATGCAGGAAAAGGATGCTATTTATGCCAAACCTGATTTTTCGGAAGAAGATGGAATCAAAGCTTCTGAGTTGGAAGCGGAGTTTGCAGAACTCAATGGCTGGAATGCCCAATCCGATGCCGCCTCCCTCCTGAGTGGTTTGGGAATAACCGAGGAGAATCATTACAAGTTGGTGAAGGAATTAAGTGGTTCAGAAAAGGTACGGGTATTATTAGCCCAGGCGATCTATGGCAATCCAGACATTCTAATCCTGGATGAACCTACGAACGACCTGGATTTGCATACGATTGGTTGGCTTGAGGATTTCCTTCTTGAATTCAAGAATACTGTAATTGTTGTATCTCACGATCGTCACTTTTTAGATACAGTTTGTACGCATATTGTTGATATTGATTTTAAAGCGATTCGACTTTATACAGGTAATTATTCATTCTGGTATCAGTCTAGTCAGTTAGCATTGTCTCAGCGCGCTTCGGCAAATAAGAAGGCTGAAGAAAAGAAAAAAGAATTGCAGGAATTCATTGCTCGCTTCAGTGCTAATGCTTCTAAGTCGAAGCAGGCAACCAGTCGCAGAAAATTACTGGAGAAGATTAATCTTGATGACATTCAACCCTCGAACCGGAAATATCCTGCTATTATCTTCCAGCAAAAACGCACTGCAGGAGATCAGATTTTGCACGTTGAAGAGTTAACGCATTCACTGAATGGAACCGTTCTCTTTAAAAAGTTAGATTTCTTTGTAAACAAAGGCGATAAGATTGCCTTCCTCAGTAAAGACAGCTTAACGATCACGACTCTCTTTCAACTGTTGATTGGGGAATTAAAGCCAGATTCTGGCAGTTTCAAATTTGGCCAAACAATCACTCCCGCCTACCTGCCGGTCAATAACGAATCTTATTTCCAATCGAATGACAATCTGATCGATTGGTTGCGCCAATATGCAGAAGAAGAAAACCGGGATGAAGTTTATATCCGCGGGTTTCTGGGCAAAATGCTTTTCTCCGGAGAAGAGGTTTTTAAAAAGTGCAGTGTATTATCAGGGGGTGAGAAAGTGCGGTGTATGATTTCACGCATGATGTTGGCTGGCGCTAATTTGTTGATTCTGGATGAACCTACCAACCACCTCGATCTGGAATCGATTACCGCTTTCAACAATGCACTGAAAGACTTTCCGGGCACGGTATTGTTTACAACCCATGATCATGAATTTACCCAAACTGTTGCCAACCGCATTATTGAGATAACTCCAAATGGTCATATCGATCGCCTGATGACGTATGATGAATACATCTCCAGCGAGAACATTGTTGCTCAAAAGGAAGCCCTCTATGCAGAATAGATCTAATTTAGTTGTAGTGCGCAAGCAATAAAAAAGCCCCGATGGAAACCGGGGCTTTACTTTAACAATGAGTTGATTAATCTAAAAGACCCAAGGCCTTCATTCTCTTTTCAATTCTTGTTACCTGTGCAGTCATATCAAGGTCGGTATAGATCAAATATAGAACATCAAGCACCTTACCTTCGTCAGGGCTAAGCTTTTCACACTTTTCCCAATAAGGAAGGGCCACACGAAGTTTATCCTGATAAACTTTATCTAATTGAACCTTCTTATTGAAATCATCTTTTGAGTTACCCAATTGATTCATTTGGTCCTTGACAGTCTTAGCCTCAAAATAAATCACTTCAGCCAATCCAAGTTGTGGTTCGAAATATTTTGGATCTAACTTAATTGCTTCTTCAAACCATTTTTTGGCTTCAGCCGGATCCTTTAATTCACTACTAATGACCCCCAGAAAGTAGCGAGACTCTTTATCATTTGGATCCGCAGCTGCCTGTTTTTCCATGGCCGCTTTAGCTTCCGGCAGTCGGTTCATCTTCACATACATGTCCAACTCAAAACGTGGGTATTCCTTGTTGTTTGGATACTTCACTACTAGCTCCTGTGCTAACTTTAAAGCGGACTCATTATCCTTCTTCTGATCTCTGTAAATACTGAATAGCATGATGTAGGCATCGGGTGAGCTTCCACCTTTAGCCTGATACTCCTTTATTAAGGCAATCGCCTTATCATACTCTCCTGCAGCAGGAGCAAAGAAAATTCCTGCGTTCATCATGATCGCAGTATCATTTGGTACGAAATAAAGTGTACGCTCAGTGAATTCAAATGCTTTTTTATAATCCTTATCATTCTGATAAGCAGCAACAGCGGTGTTGAAATAACTCTGGGCCAAAAATGCGCTTATCTGATCGTTCATCATGGGAAAGCCAACAGCATCGTTAAGAAAAGCTGGCGTCTTTCCATTATCAATTGCTTTAGCTTTTTCGAAGGATTCCTTAGCAACAGGGAAACCATCCGGTACGATTGATTTAAACTTTTCAACCTTGGTTGTATCGAAGCCGGCATAGATAACACCCTTCAGGTACCAGGCTTTCGCTGCATTTTTTGTGGGTTGTCCCTTTTTGTCAACCATGAAGTCCTGGCTGGCGGTTGTAACATCAATGATACTTTTGGCTTCATCAAATTTGCCGGCACGAAGGGCTTTTTCAGCATTAGTGATGCTCGGCTTTATTTCCTTCTGTGCCAAGGCAGCAAACGGAATAAATCCGATTAATAAGATGGCTATCTTTTTCATTTTACAAGTAAGGTTTAGTTCAAGTTTAGTTTAGTTTATTCTGTTACCGGGTTACTATTTTCGGGTAAATCACCTTCTATCTTCTGAATTTTTTCAACCGAAGAAATAGCATCGTCTTCATTGAGTTTAATCAGTCGCACGCCTTGTGTGGCTCGGCCCATAATGCGCAACTCTGCTACGCTGATACGAATGCTAATTCCGGATTTATTAATAATCATCAAATCATCGTTATCGACAACTTCCTTAATTGCAACAAGCTTGCCAGTTTTTTCAGTGACGTTAATGGTTTTAACACCTTTTCCGCCCCTTCGGGTAATCCGGTAGTCTTCAATAGACGACCGTTTTCCATACCCTTTCTCTGAAACCACTAACAAATTTGCATCCTGACGGCTAATACATACCATTCCAATTACCTTATCCTCACCTGATTCCAGAGTAACGCCACGAACTCCTGAGGCTGTCCTTCCCATAGGACGAACATCGCTTTCGTTAAAGCGCACTGCCTTACCTTCACTTTTTGCAATGATAATATCATTATTACCATTCGTCAAGGCAGCATTTAACAGGCGGTCACCATCGTTGATCGTAATCGATGTAATTCCATTTGCGCGGGGTCTCGAATACGCCTCCAACGAAGTTTTCTTGATCGTTCCTTTCTCAGTGCAAAGAATGACAAACGTATTATTGATGTACGCTTCATCGGTTAAGTCCTTCACGTTGAGAACGGCTTTCACTTTATCGCCTGGCTCAATGTTTAGCAGGTTTTGAATAGCCCTTCCCTTAGAGGTCTTATTTCCTTCCGGAATCTCATACACCTTTTTCCAATAAACTTTTCCGAATTCAGTGAATATGAGCAGATAATTGTGTGCCTGGGCTATAAATAAATGCTCGGTAAAATCATCCTCCTTGGTACTGGCAGCCTTCGATCCGATGCCCCCTCTTCCTTGTATCCGATATTCTGAAAGTGACGTACGTTTAACATAGCCCTGGTTGGAAATCGTAATCACCATCTCTTCGTTGGCAATCATGTCTTCCAGGGTAATATCGTCATCGCTATGAACTACCTCAGTTCTGCGCTTGTCCCCATAGCGCTCTTTTATTTCAGCTAATTCATCCTTGATAATTCCCATGCGAACAGGTTCGCTGGCCAGAATCTCATTGAGGCGGGCAATCAACGCCTTCACTTCATTGTATTCATTTTGAATTTTATCGCGCTCAAGACCGGTCAATCGTTGAAGACGCATTTCAAGGATCGCCTTGGATTGAATTTCAGACAGGTTGAATTGTTTCATTAAACCCTCCTTGGCAACTTCCGGATCGCGGGAATTGCGTATCAAGGTAATCACTTCATCGAGGTGGTCGAGGGCAATCAGATATCCTTCCAGGATGTGTGCCCGCTTCTCAGCTTCATTGAGCTCGAATTTAGTTCTGCGAACCACCACTTCATGACGGTGATCAACAAAATGAACTATCAAATCCTTGAGATTCAATGTCTGAGGCCTGCCTTTCACCAGAGCCACATTGTTTACCCCAAATGAAGACTGAAGTTGCGTGTATTTAAATAGATTGTTTAATACAATGTTTGGAATAGCATCTCTCTTCAAATCATAAACTACCCGGTATCCATCGCGATCGGATTCATCGCGCATATCGCTGATGCCTTCCAGTTTTTTCTCGTTAATCAAAGCAGCCGTCTTTTCAATCATGACTGCCTTGTTAACCATGTAAGGAACTTCCGTTACAATGATTTGATCCCTGCCATTAGGCGTGGTAACAATCTCTGCTTTTGCCCGAACCACAATGCGACCCCGGCCTGTAAGAAACGCTTCTTGCACACCCTGATATCCATAAATAATACCGCCTGTGGGGAAGTCAGGAGCGGTAATGTATTTCATTAACTCAGATATCGTAATATCCTTATTATCAATGTATGCGATAATTCCATCTACGACTTCAGTTAAATTATGAGGTGCCATGTTAGTGGCCATCCCCACTGCAATACCTGAAGATCCGTTAATTAGGAGGTTAGGAACCTTTCCAGGTAATACGGTAGGTTCTGTAAGTGAGTCATCAAAGTTGGACTGAAAGTCAACGGTTTCTTTATTGATGTCAGCAAGTAATTCTTCAGCGATCCTGCGCAAGCGGGCCTCGGTATATCGCATGGCTGCCGGAGAGTCTCCATCAATAGATCCAAAGTTTCCCTGGCCATCTACAAGGGTATACCGTAACGACCAATCCTGAGCCATGCGCACCATCGTATCATATACCGATGAGTCACCATGGGGGTGATACTTACCAAGCACTTCCCCTACAATACGGGCAGATTTTTTATATGGCTTGTTGTAATTTACTCCCAACTCAAGCATGCCATAAAGCACTCTGCGGTGAACGGGTTTTAGTCCATCACGTACATCCGGTAGAGCTCGTGAAACGATGACCGACATCGAATAATCGATGTAGGCGCCACGCATTTCATCTTCAATATTGATTGGAATAATGTTCTGCCTCGCGGGAGGATTACTGCTATCTTCAGCCACGTTTTACCTTGGGTTAAAATGGGTCATTTTCAGCCAGTTGAAAGGCCTTAAAAATAAGGCTGCAAGGTAAAGAAAATTAGCTAATTGTTACGCCTTAACAGCACTCGAAAAGAATGATTTTATACTAAAAATAAGCGATTATTTATGGACCTACCGGTAGATCAATAAGGGTTCAATTTGCGCTTATTTTTACCCTTATATTTGATCAGCGTTGGATGATTTTCGCCATAGCCCGGATTCTGTTTTTTGAAGAAGGGATGTACTCTACTCCGATACTCCTTATTGCCATGTGCGTGATTCATTTGAATCTTGCAATCCTTCAGGTAACAACGAGGGAGTTCAGGCAAAGAGTAGGTAAGTCCAAACTGAAAGTAGGCTGCATTCATCTTATGAACGATCGGACTTCCACCCACATCCAACGTATATTTCTTGAGTTCAAAAGAGGGTCTTACAAAAGCTCTGAGATCTTCTGAGAATTCATGTTCGATTGTGACCCCTAAATTGTAGTACATACCCTTTGTGATGAGAGCGCGATCGAAATTCTTTCCTGGCTTATAATTACCGATTTGAAGATCACCAGTAAAAAGAAACTTATCGAGTCGATAAAAAGAGACACCCGCCATGCCATAGTATTTCCGCATCCAGCCAAAGGTGCCTTCAGGTTTAAAACCTTCAATTTTATCCTGATAGGTTGTTGGATTAAAATGCCCAAGAAACATTGCCTCGTAAGAATACCCTCCTCCTAGTCGAAAACGCTTGAGGAACTCGTAATGAACCGTCAGATTAATCGGGATATTCAATCCATTGCCTTTAAATCCTAACTCAGTAGTATCACCAGCTACCAAAAAGCTATCGGGCATCACAGATAACGTATCTGCCGTAACCTGATTGATCCAGTTTGAATAACGAGGATCTACCGTGCCACCCACGGGAAAAATCCGGGGCGCATTTCCGCTCCGTTGAAATACTCCGAAGTTGTCAAGCGTGTGGTTCATAAAGGTATTGCCAGCGCCTGTACTGAGACTGAATTTAAAATTTCTAAGAATTTTGCGGGTAGGATTTTTCTTAAGCTTGGCGTAGATAGTCTCAAGTGGAAAGGTTGGCTTCTCGTCATCCTGTGCTATTGACATAATCGGCAGCAGAAATACGGCAAGCACAAGGCAGGATATGGAGACCTTTCTTTTCAGAATTTATCTTAATTAAACCTTAAAGATAACAGGGAGAACCGGATGGTAAAATGCCCATTTAGGTTAGTATCCGTAATTGGGATACCCACTTTCTAACGAACTAAAGGTATGAAACAGTATCTGGCCCTTGTTTGCCTGATAGGTGAATTCATGATCGCTATAATCTCCGCGCGGGCCTTTGAGACTCAACTTCACAACATTTGGACCTGGGTTTAATGAAATGCGGCTATAGTAAATACTATGAGGCAGTGTCTGCCAATTGCGGGTATCTGCCTTTTCGGTGATGGCATTAATCATTCCCAATACAGAACCCAGGGTCTTATCCTCCTGTTTAACCTGGTATTCAGCTACCTTTTTAAGAGCCACACGAATCAAGGCTTTGCTCAACTCAAGGTCCATCCGTTGCTGCAAACTTCTAAACGCTATTTTATTTACATCTTCAAGTAGTTGCAGTTGTGTTGAGTTACCCTGCCAGGTCAAAGTCGCTTCGGAATAATACGTTGGCCGTTCAACATACCGTGGTAAAGCCACCCGAAAAATCTCCAGACTTCCAAGTCCATTCTTTTCCCTTTCATCATACCCTTCGAGCGGAAATGGAAACGTGAGACCGAGTTCGCGGTTATAAAAATAAACCATGTTACCCCTGCGGTCAACAACAAAGTTAATCCCCCACTCTGCCTTCACCGGGCTTAATCCATTGTGCCAGAAGAAAACCAATTCACCACCTTCAGGTGCTACGTATTCATAGTCTGGCATATTGAACTCATTCTTATACAAATTAAAATCATTGGTAAATCCACTGAGCCAGGCGGTGCGCAAAATGTCTTTCTTAAGTTGTTCAGGGGCATATAACCCAAACAAGCGACTATAATCATCCTGGTAAATTTCTAATGCATTCCGATAAGCGATAAAGGCATTGTTGTAATCTTTGTCGGTATCATAAATCACACCCATGAGCGTATGAATGAAAGCATCGCGCTGATATTTATTTTCATTTTGATACCGATCGCTAAGTTGCTGGAGGCGGATATTAACTCTTCTGCATTCTACCAGTGCTTCC
>ERZ795061.3993-NODE-3993-length-12577-cov-6.063728_pt1 | contig 12577 bp, 9 predicted proteins | sample MGYA00375145_ERZ795061 | MGnify/ENA primary metagenome ERZ795061 (study PRJEB30190, sample SAMN05720144) | anaerobic digester metagenome | isolation source: active sludge of municipal wastewater-treating anaerobic digesters | place: USA | collected 2014-12-22 ... | reverse complement strand
GCTGATTTTGTGTAAGCACGTTTTCTAACGGAAAGATCCTGCAGCAGGTTTGATAAGCGGCTGTATACCCGTTAACATTATTCGGTAATTCAATGATCAGGTCGAAAGATCCCATGCTGTAATCCAATGTTGGCGGATTTACCATACAGGCCGGCGGGGGTGTAACGGGAACGTTGATGGTGCTGGTAATATTCACGCTGAATGGAGAATTGCCTATTTGTGTGTTCAGATCGTTGTTGTAGATGCCAATAAAAACATTGCCGGGCATGGCCGCACCGCCACCCAGGTTATCCCTGAATAACCTTAATGTGATCCGGTATTGTTTGGAATTACCGCTGCCGGGTCCCAGGTACCTGTATATCAATTCACCCCCCGAAATATGATTGGCGAACGTATCTGAAAAAAGTAAAACAAGAAGAGAAACAAATAAAAATTTCTTCATAGCGGGAATTGAGCAATAATCAGACCTAAAAATAGGTGAATTCGCTGTTTGGACGCTGAATTTTTATTGCAAAAAGCCTAACAAAAAGTTATTTAGAGGGGTGGTTTCTTCCCACATACCCATATGGGCGCTGTTGCGCAGTATGTGTATGTGCGATTGGCCGGGCAGGTAGCACTGCTGCAGGCTTTGGGAAAAGGGAACGGCATTGTCGTGCTGGCCGATGATGAAAAGGATGGGCCGGGGAAATGTTTTTAAAATATGAGTACGGTCGGGGCGGCCGATCATGGCCTGGTAATATTGAACCAGGGCTTCAGCAGTAAAGCTTCTTCCTTTTTCTATGAGTTGTTCTATTGATTCTTCAAGGGGAGTTAAATCGTCAGGTTGCTGAAAGCCGTCAGGCCGCTGGGAGCGTCCCGACGGGTGAAAGAGGCCCGGAATAGCTGTTCTCAAGAAATCATAAGCGCCGTTCTTGTTGATGAATTCAATTGATCTTAAGCGGGCTGATTTTTTTTCTTCACTGTCGGCAAAGGCAGAGGAATGTACCAGGCCGAAAGAAGAAAGCAGTTCAGGATATTTTTCTGCAATTGCTAAGGTTATGTAACCGCCCATGCTGTGACCGATCAACGTACATTGCTCTATCTTTTCTTTCATTATAATGACCTTTATTGTTTCAGCCATACCCTCAATGCTCATGTCTTTGATTAGTTCTGAATGTCCGCTGCCGGGCAGGTCGGGGATGATGAGTTGAAACTGGTCTTTTAAAAAATCCACCTGCTTATTCCAGATGTCTCCATCTTCGCCAAAGCCATGAATGAGTATAACAGGCTTACCCTTGCCGATAGTTCGGTAGAAGATTTTTGAAGATTGGTATCTGATATTTTTTTCAACCACGAATGACACGAATTTACACAAATATATCCGTGTTAATTCGTGTCATTCGTGGCAAAAACTTTAGTTGCACTCCGGTATATCAGCAGCAACACAAGCGGTATCAAACCATTGTTCATCTGCTGCGGTAAAAAGTACCAGCTTATTAAAACCAGTGTTAAGGCAATGGCAGTGAATTTGAAATATTTTTTCACCCAACTTTTTTTACTGTTTACAAAAAAGGCAATGACCGTATGTGTGGGCCATGCCCAAAGCAAATTGAAATTATTCTTACACATCTGGTGATCGGTGGCCGTCCACATAAAAATTAAAATAATCCCTAAGGCGCCGGCAAGAAAGAAGAAGAGGCCGTCGAAACCCTGCAGCAATGCCTGTATGAATTTGTTCTTAACAAAGCCCAGTAAAAAGATGAAGGCAAAGAGCAAGCTAAAAACAACAAAGGGTGTGAAGAAGGAATTTTTATTACCGGCTTCATTGATGGGATATAAATTCTGTGCCGATACTACCATCGGGTGATCGCTGCTGTCGAGGCTTTTCATCAGGTTGTCGGGCAAAAACTGCATTTGTTCTGCTGTCATCATACCATCGCAGGGTTGGCCCAGTAAAATGTCGATGCCCAGCTTGCTCCAGTCTTTTCCGTTTTTATCTAAGTATTGGTGAATGGCCTGCCGGAACCTGCTGCCTGTTGGCATCACGGGTTTTTTGCAAAAGGAAGAATCGTGTTGTTTTTTAAGAATGTCACGCAGGCGGGTGGTACAGTTGTCGAAAAAGAAATCGTACTTGTAATATTTGTTCTCTTCTTTCAGGTTGTTATTTAAGAACCGGCGGATGCTGATTTTTTCTGCCGCTGATAAATTCAGTACCTGCTCGGTGATGCCACGGTTGGTAGATTGATAGAGGTCTTTGAAATCAGAAAGATATTCGGCCGACACATAGTACAGCAACTTGCCACGTACAAACTTCAGGTAAAAACCATCGTCGTCAAAATTGAAAGTGCCGTAGTTGTACACGATGTCGGTAACGGCATTGCTGTCGATAACCCGGTAGGCGCTGTGACCAAAAGTGGAATACAATTCTTCGCCGGGTGTGCAGGTGAGCAGGGAGATGCGGAGGCGGGAGCTGTCTTGTGCCGCAGCGGAATTAAAAATTAAGAATGAAAAATTAAAAATTAAAAATGCGATGCAGATTTTTTTTCTCATTGGCAAGCGCTTACAGTTTAACATTGGTATTATGAAATAAAGGAATTCATAATTCTTAATTTTTAATTGTCAATTATAACTAACGGCTGTAATTCGGCGCTTCCTTGGTTATCTCAATATCGTGTGCATGGCTTTCCCGCATGCCGGCATTGGTGATCTTTACAAAAGTGGCTTTCTGTAATTCGCTGATGTCTTTTGCGCCGCAGTAACCCATACCTGCCCGTAAGCCGCCGGTGAACTGGTGCACCACTTCCCTGGTATAACCTTTAAAAGCAACACGGCCTTCAATGCCTTCGGGCACGAACTTTTTAATGTCGTCTTCCACATCCTGGAAATAGCGGTCGCTGCTGCCCTGCGCCATAGCGCCTAAAGAGCCCATGCCGCGGTATTGCTTGAATTTCCTTCCTTCGTAAATAATGGTTTCGCCCGGACTTTCTTCAGTTCCTGCAAACACATTACCCATCATTACACAACTGGCACCGGCGGCCAGTGCTTTTACCATATCGCCGGTGTATCTTATTCCGCCATCGCTGATGATGCCTACGTTCTTATTTTTTAATGCAGCGGCTGTTTCCATCACGGCTGTTATCTGCGGAACGCCGGTACCGGCAACAATTCTTGTGGTGCATATAGAACCCGGGCCAATACCTACTTTCACGGCGTCTGCCCCGGCATCGGCCAATGCTTTTGCTCCTTCTCCCGTTCCTACATTGCCGGCAATTACCTGTAAATTTTTAAATGTCTTTTTAATGTTCTTCAAAGCGCCGATCACCCCCTTTGTATGTCCGTGAGCACTGTCTAAACAAACAACGTCAACACCGGCTTTGTATAAAGCTTCCACCCGCTGCATGATATCACCGGTAATGCCAACGCCGGCGCCAACGAGTAACCTGCCGAAAGAATCTTTCACGGCATGTGGGTGTGATTTCAGTTTTAAAATATCGCTGAATGTTACCAGCCCGATGAGTTTACCGGCCTTGCTCACCACCGGCAATTTTTCGATCTTATTTTTCTTAAAGATGAGTTCTGCTTTTTTCAGATCGGTGCCTTCGGGGGCGGTAATGAGATTGTCCTTTGTCATTACTGAACTCACTTTGTCTTTATAATTGGTTTCAAAGCGCAGGTCACGGTTGGTGAGTATACCTACCAGTTTGTGGCTGGCGTCCACAATGGGAATGCCGCCGATCTTGTTTTCCCTCATTAAGCGAAGTGCTTCGCCAATAGTGGCATCGGGGCGGAGTGTAACAGGGTCCAGTATCAAACCATTCTCACTTCTTTTTACTTTACGCACCTGGTCGGCCTGTTGGTCGATGCTCATGTTTTTATGCAGGATACCCAGGCCTCCCTCTCTTGCCAAAGCAATGGCCAGGGCTGCTTCGGTAACCGTATCCATGGCTGCGCTGAGCATGGGTACATTTAATGTGATGCTTTTAGTGAGTTGGGTGCTGATGCTTACCTCCCTGGGGAGGATCTGCGAATAGGCGGGCATCAGTAAAACGTCGTCAAACGTTAAGCCTTCGCCGTAAAATTTTCTGGATTTGCCTGGGGCAGTGGGGTTATTTATTGTTGCCATAGGCAAAGGTAGGGCGGGGAATTAAAAATTAAAAATTAAAAATTCAGGCCAGTTTATAAACCTTACCAGGCAGACTTATCACCACCGCCTGCATCTCCAGCATTAACAAAGCCGTTGCCACAGCGCTGCTGCTTAACCCGCTTTTGAAATAGAGTTCATCAATGTGAATGCTTTCCTGCTGTTGCAGGACATTTACAACTATTTTTTCATCGGGTGAGAGTTCAATAAATAATTCCCGTTGTTTTTTTTCATGCCCTGGGCGGGGCCGGGCGGACCAGTTCATGAATTCTAAAAGATCTTCTGCCGAGTTTATCAATGCTGCTTTATTGTTTTTGATCAGGTAATTACAACCTTCACTTTTTGCATCATTTGTTCTTCCGGGAATGGCGAAAACGTCTTTGTTGTAACTATTGCCCAGTTCGGCGGTGATTAGTGAGCCGCCTTTTTTGCTGCTTTCAATTACAATTACGGCGTCGCATATTCCTGCCACAATGCGGTTTCGTTTTGGGAAATTCTGTTTATCGGGATTAGTATTACTGATGAATTCGGTGAGCAGACCTCCGTGCCCGGTTATTTGTTTGGCCAGCGATTTATTTTGTTCGGGATAGATCCGGTCGAGCCCATGTGCCAGTACGGCAACGGTTTGCAGGTCATTCCGCAGCGCTGCTTTGTGTGCAATGGTATCAATGCCAAATGCCAGTCCGCTCACGATAAGAATATTCTCCTGTTTAAGCTCTTCAATGAATTTTTCACAAACCGTTTTTCCATAACTGGAATTATTCCGGGTGCCAACAATGGATATTATTTTAGAATTATTGAGGTCTGCATTACCGCGGTAATAAAGCAGGGCAGGGCAGTCGAAACAATTCAGCAAGCGCCGGGGATAATTTTCATCCGTTATAAACAGCGGCGTGATCTTGTACTTCTCTATGAATTTTATTTCTTCTTCCGGACAGCTGAAGCCGGAAAAATCTTTGATGGATCTTGCCCGTATGCTTCCGATGCCTTCGATCTTTTCCAGTTCTTTTTTCTTTGCTTTAAAAACAGCCTGGGCATTGCCATAGATATGAATGAGTGCTTTGGTATGCACATCGCCTATATTGGGTACCAGGGTGAGGGCGATCTGGTAGAGGAGGTCGTCGTTGGTCATTTGTCGTTAATCATTTGTCAATGATCAGTGGAACATTGAGATGAGCGACAATGATAAAAAACTATTTAATTGCTGATAACGGAAAGTTCTGTCCGGCGGTTGAGGGATTTCCCTTGTTCAGTAGCATTATCTGCCACGGGTTTGGAAGCGCCGAATCCTTTATAGCTGAGCCGTTGGGGGTTGATGCCTTTGTTTAACAGGTATCCAACTACCGACTTTGCCCGGTTGTTGGAGAGGAGTATATTGTCTTTATCCTGGCCCACATTATCGGTATGACCATCGATCTGGATCTTTAGTTTCGGGTTTTCATTCAGCAGCATCACCAGCTTATCCAGTTCGCCGGTAGATTCGGGTTTAAGACCGAATTGTTTTGTATCGAAAAAGATATTCTTAAGTACAATAGTTGCGCCTGCTTCTATCGGTTGCAGGGGAATGTTGACTGTAAAAACAGCATCGCTGGTTTTATCAAGCAATGAAAAATTGTCCGAATAAAATAAATAACCTTTCCGGTTTACATTGAAGGCGTATTCTTTTCCAACGGGTAAAGTGGCCAGGTAATTTCCGTCTTCATCGGTTTGTAATTTGCTGATAACGGTCTTTGTTTTTACATCGCTGAGTTCAACGGATGAAGGAAGGCCGGCCTTTGTTTTTTTATCGAACACTTTTCCTTTTACCCATAATGTTTTTAACGGCCTGATATCTTCTCTTAACTGGAAAGAATAAATATCAATGCCACCTTTACCATTGCCTTTGTCGCTGGCATAGTAAGCCGTTGCTGCATCTGCTGCCACTATCAGCGAGCCCTCATCATCGATGGTATTGATGGGATAACCTAAATTTTCGGCCATCAACCAACTGCTGTCGTTTATTTTTTTGCTGAAGAAAAAATCAGACATGCCGTAACCGGTGTGCCCGTTGCTGTTGAAATAAAGCGTTTGATTATCGGCATGCATAAAGGGGCAGCCTTCATTGCCGCTTGTGTTCACCGCTTCGCCTAAATTTTCAGGAACACTCCATTTGCCCGAGGGCAGCCGATGTGTTACCCATATATCCGTTCCGCCAAAACCACCTTCCCGGCTGCTGGAAAAATACAGGTCTCTTTTATCGGGCGATAAAGAAGGAGAAGATTCCCAGAGATCGGTGTTCACCACCGGTCCCAGGTTTTGCGGTTCACTCCAGCCTTTGTTTGTGCGTACCGAAAAATAAAGGTCACAGCTTCCTTCGCCTTCGGGATAATTGCAGCCGGTAAAAACCAGTAGCTGACCATCCTGCGAAATATTCAGCGCTGCCTCATTGAGCGTGGTATTTACTTTTCCTTCCAATGGTTTTGCATTGCTCCATTTGCCATTGATGAAATTGCTTTCATAAAAATCTTCGTCGTTGTTCACCCGCCGGGTAAAGATCATTTTACTTCCATCAATGGTGAAGGAAGGAAAATATTCAAGCGCAGCGGAGTTGATGCTGTCGCCTAAATTCTGCGGGGCAAAAACATAATCCTTTGACGGGTGTTTCTTTTCATAGGCAACGGCAAATTCGTAGGACGATCTGCGGTAATTGCCGGCCTTAATGCTTTGCTGGTTCAGTTTCGGATTCAATAAAAATTCATTCACAGCATCAAGGGCCTGTTGAAATTTTCCAATACCGGCCAGTGAAATAGAGTAGGGAAGCAGGTATGTTTTTGAATACACCGAATCCATTTGCCAGGCGGTATTAAAATCGGAAACAGAAGACTGATAATCTTTTAATGCGGCGTAAATATTCGACCGGGTTAAAAAGGCATCCACCAGTTTGGGTTCAATCTGCAGCGCATCGTTCAGGTGTTTGATGGCCTCCGCATATTTTCCGTCGGTGGCTTCTTCCACTGCCTGTCCGTACAGTTCACCTGCTTTTTGATTTACTTTTTCCGGATCGTACCATTGAGCGGGAGAAATTAAAAATGAAAAATGAAAAATTAAAAATGAAAAGAGTATGCGGTGGATATGTGAGTTTGTATTTTTCATTTATGTGAGGTCAATGTGTGAAGGTAAAACGAAAACAATGCCTGTTTATTCTTTATGCAGGAATTATAACATTTCCTTTTACGGCACATGGATGTACTTGTGTATCTGTAACGATAATTCCCATTGCGGGTGCTGTTTGATGTAGTCAATGATCAAAGGAGTAACTACAGAAGCTTTATCCCATTCGGGCTGAAGATAAAGTTTGCAGCCTGGTGAAACCAGTGCGGCATATTGTTCAGCCCATTCAAAATCAGATTTATTGAACACCACCACTTTTAATTCATTGGCATGTGGTAATATCTCCGGCAGCGGCGCTTTGAATTTTTTGGGCGATAAGCAGATCCAGTTCCAGGAACCACTCAGCGGATGAGCGCCGGATGTTTCAATATTTGTTTCAAAACCTTTTGACTGTAAAGCTGCAGTAAGTGCATCCAAGTTATGCATCAACGGTTCACCACCCGTAATGACCACCAGTTTTGCCGCTGTTTGTTCAATAGTAAATAGTAAATCTTCGATCTTTAATACCGGGTGTTTGCCTGCATCCCAGCTTTCTTTCACATCGCACCACACACAACCCACATCGCACCCGCCGAGGCGAATGAAATAGGCGGCTCTGCCCTGGTGAAATCCTTCGCCCTGTAATGTGTAAAAATGTTCCATTACGGGGAGAGAAGTAGTGCCTGTATCTTTTAACTGGGTCATGTTGTTTGAAGAAAAATAATGCTTACCTGTATTTGTTTTCACAGGCCGTAAATGTATTCATCAGTAAAGCAGCGATGGTCATTAAACCCACACCGCCTGGTACAGGAGTTATGTAGCTGCATTTTGATGATACGTTTGTAAAATCAACATCGCCTTTAATGGCAAAGCCTGATTTTTTTGTTGCATCGGGTACACGGGTGATGCCCACATCAATTACCACCGCATCGTTTTTCACCATGTCGGCTTTTAAAAATTCAGGGATGCCCAGTGCAGCAACAATGATGTCTGCCTGTAAACAGATATCTTTTAAGTTATTGGTACGGCTGTGACAAACCGTTACGGTGCAATTGCCCGGGTAGGTGTTCCTGCTTAACAAGATACTGATGGGCCTGCCTACAATGTTGCTGCGGCCGATGACCACGGCATGTTTGCCGGCGGTTTCAATTTTATAATGTTCCAGCATCAATAGAATTCCATAAGGGGTTGCAGGAATAAAAGTGGGTAAGCCCTGCACCATTTTACCAATGCTCATCGGGTGAAAACCATCCACGTCTTTACCCGGGTGAATGAGGTTGATTATTTTTTCTTCGTTGATCTGTTTGGGTAAGGGCAACTGCACCAATATACCGTCCACATCATCATCGTTGTTCAGTTTTTCAATAGCTGCGATCAACGCTGTTTCTGAAACGCTTTCATCCAGGCGGATGAGGCTGCTTTTAAAACCCACGTCGCCGCAGTTCTTTACTTTGCTGGCCACATAGGTTTCGCTGGCGCCGTTGTTGCCTACCAGTATGGCGGCCAGGTGTGGCGTTTTTTTCCCTTCTTTTTTGAAGAGGATCACCTTTTCTTTTACTTTCTCTTTAACGGATTGGGAAACGATCTTGCCATCTAAAATTTGCATGGGGCAAAAATACACAACTATTGGTTGATTTTCTCCTGCCCGGCCGAAAGAGGGTTGCTATTTTGTATTGATGATCCCCCGCTGCATAAAGATGAAAATTGTACTGATGGTAATGGTTTGCTTATCCGGTATTTTACCGGCTGTAGCGCAATCACTGCGCTATCCTGTATCGCAGCCCTATATCGGTTTACCGGCTTATAGCCTGCAACAAAACGATGCCTTGTCTTTTACCGGCAACCAGGCGGCACTGGCGCAATTAAAACAGGCCGGCATTGGGGTTTTTGGCGAAAGACGATTTATGCTGAAAGAAACCAGTGTGTATACATTGGGCGCAGCCCTTCCAAGCCGGTTAGGAAATTTTGGATTGCAACTTACTTATGCCGGGTTTAAAAATTTTAATGAGACCAGGATGGGGCTGGCCTATGCAAGGAAGTTGGGAAAATTTATGGATGTGGGTGTTCAGTTTAATTATTATGGGTATAAAATTCCTGCTTACGGTAATGCATCTGCCATCTTTTTCGAACTGGGTGCCATCATGCATCTGTCGGATAAATTAAATGCAGGGATTCATGTGTATAATCCTGTAGGAGGGAAGCTGGGCACTTCGGCTCCGCTCAATACTTCGGCTCCGCTCAATATAGAAAAGCTTGCATCGGTTTATAAAATGGGAATAGGCTATGATGCTTCCGATAGATTTTTTATCGGGGCAGAGGTCATTAAGGAAGAAGACAAGCCGGTGGATGTTATTGCCGGCTTTCAATATCATTTTGCCAAACAGTTTTTTATTAAAGCTGGATTTGCCAGCGGATCAACGATGATTTATGCAGGCGCCGGGGTTGGCTGGAAGGATCTTCGCCTGGATATTTCATCCGGCTATCATCCGCAACTGGGTTTTTCTCCGGGTATTTTATTGCTCATTCATTTTAAAAGCAAGAAGCAATGAAAAGACTGATCAGCATAAGTATCCTGTTCTTTATTTCTCTGCATGTACGGTCGCAGGTTGAAGAAACAACAGCCAATACTGTTGAGCAACAACTGGAAAACAACACAGAAAATAATGAAGATGTGGAAACAGAAGATGATGCTTACCTGCAACAAATGCAACAGTTCTTAAAACATCCGGTTGATCTTAACCGGGCAGATGTGAATGAACTCAGCGAACTAAGGATACTTACCCCGGTACAGGTGCAGAACCTTATTTTGTACAGGGAACTGGTTGGAAAACTGATTGATGTGTATGAGCTGCAGGCCTTGCCAGCGTGGGATCTGTATACGATACGAAAACTTAGGCCATATATTACCGTTAGTGAAGTTACCGAAGAAGCCGGTTCACTGAAAAACCGCTTACGAAAAGGGGAGCATACTTTATTATTTCGGGCATCGCAGGTGCTGGAGAGATCAAAAGGATATTTACTTGATTCATCAACGGCCAGCAATTTTTATCCCGGCTCTCCGCAAAAATTAATGCTCCGGTATAAATACAATTACAGGAATTTAGTACAGTATGGAATGCTGGCAGAAAAAGATGCCGGTGAACAATTCTTCAAAGGCAAACAGAAAGCCGGGTTCGATTTTTATTCTTTTCATTTGTTCGTTCGTAAAACCGGGATCATTCAGTCGCTGGCGATCGGCGATTTTACCGTAAACATGGGCCAGGGTTTGGTACAATGGCAAAGCCTGGCCTTTAAAAAAAGCGCCGATGTACTCAATATAAAAAGAGAATCACCGGTACTGCGTCCTTATAATTCCGCAGCAGAAACAAATTTTCACCGGGGAGTAGGGATAACGATCGGGAAAAGATCATGGCAGGCAACGGTTTTTGCTTCTTATAAAAAGATCGATGCCAATTTTGTTGCGGATACTTCCCGGGATCAAAATGATCATGTATCGTCATTGCAAACATCCGGTTATCACCGCACAACAAGCGAAACAGCAGATAAAGGCATTCAAACACAACTGGTTTTTGGCGCCAACATATCGTACCGTTATAAAAGATTGCACCTGGGAGTGAATGGGATTCATTACCAGTTTAAGTTGCCGTTGATCAAGTCCCCTGATCCGTATAACAAGTATGCTTTATCGGGGAGGGGTTCAGGAAATTACAGTGTTAATTACAGCTATACATTCCGGAATATGCATTTTTTTGGCGAAGCAGCTTTTACTTCTTCAATGGATATGGCATTTGTAAACGGGTTGATGGCTTCCGTTTCGTCGGTTGCCGACCTGGCGGTATTGTACCGGAATATTTCCCGCTCGTACCAGTCTCTGTACACATCTGCCTTTACAGAAAACACCTATCCGGTGAATGAAAAGGGATTGTATGCCGGGATATCCATCAGGCCTGCTGCAGCTCTTTGCATTGATGCCTATGCCGATATTTATAAGTTCCCCTGGCTGAAATACCGGGTGGATGCAGCTTCCGGCGGTTCAGATTACCTGCTTCAATTCACGTACAGGCCCGGGAAAAGACTGGAGATATATACAAGGTATCATTCCGGATCAAAAGGCATTAATAGTAACCCGGCAGGACTTACTCTTCCTTCGGTATTGCAGCAGTCAAGGAAAAACTGGCGAACACAGGTCAGTTACCGGATAAGCCGGGAAATAACGCTCCGGAACAGGACCGAAATAGTTTGGTTCGACATGGGAGGGCAAATGCCCGAAGAGGGTTTCCTGGTCTTCTTTGATCTCCTGTACAAACCTGTTCTTAAACCATTCTCCGGAAACCTACGCTTGCATTACTTTGAAACGGGTGGTTACAACAGCCGGTTGTATGCCTATGAAAATGATGTTCTTTACGGTTATTCCATCCCTGTTTTCTATGAAAAGGGGTACAGATATTATATAAATATCAATTATGAGCCGCTAAAAAAAATAGCGGTCTGGCTTCGATGGTCTCAAACTATTTATAGCAATAAAACCTTTACTGGTAGTGGACTTGACGAAATTCAGTCCAACCAAAAAAGTGAAATAAAAATCCAGGCATTGTATAAGTTTTAACATTTTTCCGGTGGTATGCAGCAAATTGACCCCGCTAACTGTCCTATAAGGAGATAGAAATACGAGGGAAATTAATTTAACATTATTTTGACGTTAAGAAATTATCCTTATTTTTACACATCATTAAACTCAATCTAAATGCACATGAGAAGATTTTTAACACTGTTTACAATGCTCATGCTCTGTGGAGTGTTGGCATTTGCCCAGAGCCGGGTGGTGACCGGTAAGGTTACTGATGCAGACGGTAACCCGGTGGCGTTTGCAACCATCAAGATAAAAGGCACCAATACTGGCCTTTCTGCTGATGCAAACGGAGCTTACTCCATTAAGGTAAATCCAGGAGCCGTTCTTGTTATTTCTGGGGCCAGTTTCAAAGAAGCTGAAGTTCCGGTTGGAACACAGAATGTACTGAGCACCATTTTGGAAAAAGGCGGAACCGACCTGAAAGAGGTTGTAGTTACAAGCGCCTTCGGTATCAAGCGTGCTGCCAGAAGTACTTCTTCTGGTGTTCAGCAATTGACAGGAGACCAGGTTAATACCATCCGCCAGACAAACGTGAACAACGCCTTGGCTGGTAAAATCGCAGGTGCACAGGTACGTAGCCAATCAGCTGCAAAACTTGGTGCAGAAACAACCGTTCGCCTTCGTGGTGAAAACCGGATTGGTGTTGGCGGAGGAGCCTTGTATGTAGTAGACGGAACAATCATGCCGAGCAGTGCGGA
>ERZ795061.3984-NODE-3984-length-12583-cov-4.109275_pt1 | contig 12583 bp, 10 predicted proteins | sample MGYA00375145_ERZ795061 | MGnify/ENA primary metagenome ERZ795061 (study PRJEB30190, sample SAMN05720144) | anaerobic digester metagenome | isolation source: active sludge of municipal wastewater-treating anaerobic digesters | place: USA | collected 2014-12-22 ... | reverse complement strand
GAGGCGACGGTCGGCGGCGCCAAGGCCACTGCCAAGGCCAGCGGGGCGGGGCCCCAAACGAAAACGCCCCGCGGCAAGGCGGGGCGTCGTTCGAGCAGAGCCTGACCGGGTCGGGCTCTGCCTCAGGCGAGGGCTCAGGCCTTGAGGGCCTTGATCTTGGCGGCCAGACGGCTCTTGTGCCGCGACGCCTTGTTGCGATGGACCAGGCGCTTGTTGACCAGCGAATCGACCACGGCGACCGCCTTCTTGTAGCTGGCGGTGGCGTCGGCCTTGTTGCCCGAGGCGACGGCGGTCAGCACGCCGCGGATCGCGGAACGCGCATTGGAACGCAGCGCGACGTTGCGCTCGCGGTGCTTGACGGCCTGGCGGGCGGCCTTCTCGGCGGACTTCGAATTGGCCACAGAATCTCCGTTGAATCAGCGTCTTCGGCCCCTGATGGCAGGCGGTCGGACGCGAAGGGCGCGTAGTGTGCTGAGCCGGCCCCGGGTTGTCAACGGGCGGCGGCCCCGGCTCCGGTATAGTGCGGACGCCCCATGAGTCGAGCCATCTTCAAGAGCACCTCCGTCGTCGGTCTGACGACCCTGATCTCGCGGATCACCGGCCTGTGGCGCGATATGGTGTATTCGCAGGCCTTCGGTGCCGGGACCGTCATGGACGCTTTCCTGGTGGCCTACAAGATCCCGAACTTCCTGCGCCGCCTGTTCGCCGAAGGTGCGTTTTCGCAGTCCTTCGTGCCGGTGATCTCCGAGTACAAGGTGCGCCGTTCGCACGACGACGTGCGCGAGCTGGTGGGCGGGGTCGCTGGCACACTGGGGGCGGTGCTGTTCGTCGTCACGCTGATCGGCGTGATTGCGGCGCCGGTGATCATCTTCCTGTTCGCGCCCGGGTTCCGTGCCGAGGACGGCAAGTACGAACTCGCGGTCGAGATGTTCCGCTTCACGTTCCCGTACCTGTTCTTCATTTCGCTGACGGCGCTGTTCAGCGGCGTGCTCAACAGCTACGGGCGCTTCGCGATCCCGGCCTTCACGCAGGTCATCATGAACGTCGTGATGATCATCTTCGCGAGCCTGATCGCGCCGCATACGGCGCAGCCGGGGCTCACGCTCGCGGCCGGCGTGTTCGTTGCCGGCGCGCTGCAGCTCCTGTTCCAGCTGCCCGCGGTCGCGAAGCTCGGGCTGCTCCCCATGCCGCGCTGGCGCCCGGCGCTCGAGGGCGTGCGCCGGATCGGCAAGCTGATGATCCCGGGCATCGTCGGTTCGTCCGCGGCGCAGGTTTCGCTGCTGCTCGATACGCTGATCGCGTCGTTCCTGGTCACGGGCAGCATCGCCTGGCTGTACTACGCGGATCGCCTGATGGAGTTCCCGCTCGGCGTATTCAGCATCGCGCTTGCGACCGTGATCCTGCCGCGACTGTCGGCACAGCATGCCGAGCAGTCGATGGAGCGGTTTTCCGAGACGCTCGACTGGGCGCTGCGCCTCGTGATCCTGATGGTGACGCCGGCGGCCGTGGCGCTGCTGGTCATCGCGGGCCCGCTGACGGCGACGATGTTCGGCTATGGCCGGTTCACGGCGCGGGACATCGAGATGTCCACCTGGGCGCTGATGGCCTATTCCTGGGGTCTCCTCGGTTTCAGTCTGGTCAAGGTGCTGGCGCCGGGTTATTTCGCGCGCCAGGACACGAAGACGCCGGTGCGGGTCGGGCTGATCGCCCTCGGCGTGAACATGGGACTGAACGTGGGCGTGGTGCTGCCCGCCCATCTCGCAGGTTTCCCGGCGCCGCATGTGCTGCTTGCCACGTCCACCTGCATCTCCGCCGCCGTGAACACGACGCTGCTGTGGCGCGGGCTGCGACGGGACGGTGTGTACCGCCCGACGCCGGGATGGTGGAAGCTGCTCGGCCAGATCGGTGCGGCGTCGGCCACGATGGCGGCCCTGCTGTGGTGGCTGGCCGGGGACATGTCGATCTGGCTCGCAGCGTCCGCGCTCGAGCGGGCGGGGCGGCTGGCGTTATGCGTCGTCGGCGGCGCTGTGAGCTACTTCGCCGTGCTGTTCGTGCTCGGCGTGCGACCCGGCAGCCTGCGCGGCGCGCGTGGGAAGTCCGCGCCCGATCGCCTATAATTCCAGAGTTTTCAATTGCTTCAATAGAGCAGGCATGGATCTGGTCCGCGGCCTCGGTAGATTGCGTGAACGGCACCGTGGCGGCGTGGTCACGATTGGTACGTTCGATGGTCTGCATGTCGGGCATCGTGCGCTGATCGATGCTGCGTTGGCGGCCGCCGCGCGCGGTTCCTGTCCGGCGGTGATGGTCAGTTTCGAGCCCATGCCACGCGAGGTGCTGCATCCGCAGGCGCCGCCGTGCCGCCTGACGAGCTTTCGTGAGCGCTGGCGGCTGCTCGAGCGCAGCGGCCTCGACCTGCTGGTGCTGCTGCGGTTCACGCCTGCGCTGCGCGTGAAGACGGGCGAGGAGTTTCTGCAATGGCTGCGCGATGCGCTGCATTTCAGCGGCGTGGTCGTCGGCTATGACTTTCGCTTTGGCCGTCATGGCGAGTCGGACGCGACGTCGCTGGAAGCGGCCGGGCGGAGGCTCGGTTTCGAGGTACACGTCGTGCCGCCGGTGCTGATCGCCGGCGAGCGCGCGAGCAGCACGGCCGTGCGCGAGGCGCTGGGCCGCGATGATTTTGCTGCGGCGGCCGCGTTGCTGGGCCGGCCGTTTTCGATGCGTGGCCGCGTTGCGCGCGGTGCGCAGCTCGGGCGCACGCTGGGATTTCCCACCGCGAACCTGCGCTTGCGCCGGCGTCGCGCGCCGCTCGGCGGGATCTTTGCCGTGCGCGTGCATGGCGCGGGCCTCACGGGATGGCCGGGTGTCGCGAGCCTCGGTACGCGGCCGACGGTCGACGGCGTGGAGCCCTGGCTCGAAACGCACCTGTTCGATTTCGCAGCGGACCTGTACGGTCAGGAGATCGAAGTCGAGTTCGTCGCGAAGCTGCGTGACGAACAGAAATTCGAGAGTCTCGACGCGCTGGTCGAGCAGATGCACGTGGATGCCGCCGCAGCGCGCGCGGCGCTGAATTGAAAGATGTCGATCGACTGAAGGATCTCGAGTGACTGACTACAAGAACACGATCAACCTGCCGCAGACCGGCTTTCCGATGAAGGCGGATCTCGCGCAGCGTGAACCGGCCCAGCTCGCGCGCTGGGAGGCCGAGGGCACGTATGCGGAGCTGCGGCGCATCGCGAAAGGTCGGCCGCGCTTCGTGCTGCACGATGGTCCTCCGTACGCGAACGGCGCGATCCACATCGGTCATTCGGTCAACAAGATCCTGAAGGACATCATCGTCAAGGCGCGCTCGCTCGATGGCTTCGATGCGCCCTACATCCCGGGCTGGGATTGCCACGGTTTGCCGATCGAGCTCGCGGTCGAGAAGAAAGTCGGACGGCCCGGTCAGAAGATCGACGTCAACGCATTCCGCGCGGCCTGCCGCAAGTTCGCGCAGGAGCAGGTGGATCAGCAGCGCACGGACTTCAAACGCCTCGGCGTGCTCGGCGACTGGGACCGGCCGTACCTCACGATGGACCCGGCCTATGAGGCGCAGCAGATCCGTGCTTTCGGGCAGATCGTGCGCAACGGTCACTTGTACAAGGGCGCCAAGCCCGTGCACTGGTGCCTCGATTGCCGCTCGGCGCTGGCCGAGGCCGAAGTGGAATACGAGGACAAGACCTCGACCGCGATCGACGTGGCATTCCGCGTCGTTGACGTCGCGGACTTCGCGCGCCGCACGGGCCTCGATGCAGCGGTGCTCGGCGGCCGGCCCGTGTCGCTGGTGATCTGGACCACCACACCCTGGACGCTGCCGGCCAACGAAGCGGTCGCGCTGAACAAGGGCTTCGTCTATTCCCTGGTGGACATCGAGCGTCCCGCTGCCGCCGGTGCGCCGCCGGTGCGCGAGTGGCTCGTGCTCGCGGCGGATCTGCACGAGGCTTGCATCGCGCGCTACCACGCGCAGTCGCTCGGCGTCGCGGCGTCGTTCGAAGGCGCGGTGCTGGATCGGCTCACGCTCGAGCATCCCTTCCTGCCAAAGCAGGTGCCCGCGATCCTGGGCGAGCATGTCACGCTCGAGGCCGGCACCGGTGCCGTGCACACGGCGCCGGCGCACGGCCAGGAAGACTTCGTCGTCGGGCAGGTGTATCAGCTGCCGGTGAAGAATCCCGTGGGCGGTGATGGCCGTTTCCTCGAAGGCACGCCGCTGTTTGCCGGGCTCAAGGTGGACGAGGCGAATCCGAAGATCGTCGAGACCCTGATCGCGAGCGGGCGTCTGCTGCATCACGAGAATTTCCGTCACAGCTATCCGCATTGCTGGCGGCACAAGACGCCGGTCATCTTCCGCGCGACGCCGCAGTGGTTCATCAGCATGGACCAGCGCGGCCTGCGCGCTGGCGCGCTGCGCGACATCAAGCAGGTGCAGTGGACGCCATCCTGGGGCGAACAGCGCATCACCGGCATGATCGAGAACCGTCCGGACTGGTGCATCTCGCGTCAGCGCACCTGGGGCGTGCCGATTCCGCTGTTCGTGCATCGCGTCAGCGGTGAGCTGCATCCGCGTACGCTCGAGATCATCGACCAGGTCGCGGATCGCGTCGCTGTGGGCGGCATCGAAGCCTGGTTCGCGCTCGATCCGCGCGAACTGATCGGCGCCGACGTGGACAGTTACGACAAGGTCCCGGACGTCATGGATGTCTGGGCGGATTCGGGCATGTCGTTCGAGTGCGTCGGCACGGCGCGGCCGGAGATCGCGGCGCCGGTGGATCTCTACCTCGAAGGCTCGGATCAGCATCGCGGCTGGTTCCATTCGTCGCTGCTGATGTCCGAAGCCTTGTATGCGCGCGCGCCCTACAAGGGCGTGCTGACGCACGGCTTCACGGTCGATGAGAAGGGACGCAAGATGTCGAAGTCCCTCGGCAATGTCATCGCGCCGCAGAAGGTCATGCAGAACCTCGGCGCGGACGTGCTGCGCCTGTGGGTGGGCTCGACGGACTACGCCAACGAGATCAGCGTCTCGGACGAGATCCTGAAGCGGATGTCGGATTCGTATCGCCGGATTCGCAACACCGTGCGATTCCTGCTCGGCAACCTGGCCGGCTTCGATCCGGCGCGCGACGCCGTGCCGGTCGAACAGATGGTCGCGCTCGATCGCTGGGCGCTGCAGCGCGCCGGCACCCTGCAGGGTGAGGTGGTGGAGGCTTATCGCGCCTATCAGTTCCACCAGATATACCAGAGCGTGCACAACTTCTGCATCGTCGATCTCGGCTCGTTCTATCTCGACGTGCTGAAGGATCGGCTGTACACCACCCCGAAGGGCAGTCTCGCGCGCCGCTCTGCGCAGACCGCGATGTATCACATCGCCGAAGCGATGGTGCGCTGGCTCGCGCCGATCCTGTCGTTCACGGCCGAGGAGATCTGGAAATTCCTGCCCGGCGAGCGGCCTGCGTCGGTGTTTCACGCGGTCTGGCATCAGATCCCGCAGGCGGCCGCTGGAGATCTCGACTGGAATCTCGTCATGCAGTTGCGCACGGACGTCGCCCGTGAACTCGAGCGCCTGCGCGAGGCCGGCACGATCGGCGCACCGCTCGAAGCGGAGATCGATCTGTACTGCGACGATGCGCATTTCGCGAAGCTGGCGGCTTTCGGTGACGAGCTGCGCTTCCTGCTGATCACCTCCGAAGCGCGCGTGCATCGCGTGTCCGCGGCGGGTGGTGGCGACGGTGCAACGGACTCCGTGCCCGGTGCCTCGCTCGGGGCCGCGGTGCAGATTCGCGTGCGGCGCAGCGAGGCGCAGAAATGCGTGCGCTGCTGGCATCTGCGCGCCGATGTTGGCAGTCATGCCGAGCATCCCGAGCTCTGCGGCCGGTGTGTCGTGAATCTCGGCCTCGACGGCGAAACACGGACCTACGCATGACCGCCACCGACACGGATGTCGCGGCTTCCCAATCCGGTTGGCGCTGGCTGCCGCTCGCGGCGGTCATCATCCTCGCGGACCAGTGGAGCAAGGGCTGGATCGAGGAGCGGTTTGCGCTGTATGAGTCGGTGCGAGTCCTGCCGGTGCTCGACATCACGCGGCTGCACAACCCGGGCGCTGCGTTCAGCTTCCTCGCCGACGCCGGTGGCTGGCAGCGCTGGTTCTTCACGGGTCTCGCCGCTGTGGTCAGCGTCGGGATCATCTTCTGGTTGCGGCAGATTTCGAGCCGCGCGCAACCCGCGCTTGCGGCGGGCCTTGCGCTGATCATGGGCGGTGCCATCGGCAACGTCATCGATCGGCTGCAGCATGGCTTCGTCGTGGACTTCGTCCACGCACACTGGGGCGGCGCGTACTTTCCCGCGTTCAACGTCGCGGATGCCGCGATCACGGTGGGTGCGGGGCTCCTGCTGTTCGATGCGTTCCTGGAATGGCGACGTGAGAGGGCGGCGCGATGAAACTGTTGCTCGCCAATCCACGTGGCTTCTGCGCCGGCGTCGATCGCGCGATCGATATCGTCGAGCGGGCCATCGAACTGTTCGGCGCGCCGATCTATGTCCGGCATGAAGTGGTGCACAACAAGCATGTCGTCGAGGGTCTGCGGGCTCGCGGTGCAGTGTTCGTCGAGGAGCTGTCGGAAGTGCCTGAAGGCGCGACCGTGATCTTCTCGGCGCACGGTGTGTCCGCCGCCATCGAGGTGGAGGCGAAGGCGCGGGCGCTGACGGTGTTCGATGCCACCTGTCCGCTCGTGACGAAAGTGCACATGGAAGTGCAGCGCTACGCGCGCGAAGCACGCGATGTGATCCTGATCGGCCACGACGGCCATCCGGAGGTGGAGGGGACGATGGGCCGGTTTGACCGCCGGCATGGCGGCAGTATTCACCTGATCGAGACGACCGAGGACGCGCGCGCCCTCGATGTTCGCGATCCGCAGAACCTTGCGTTCGTCACGCAGACCACGTTGTCCGTCGACGACACGGCCGATATCGTCGACGTGTTGCGCGAGCGCTTCCCCGCGCTGAAGACGCCGCGCAAGGAAGACATCTGCTACGCGACCCAGAATCGCCAGGATGCCGTGAAGGAACTGCTCGCGCAGTGCGACATCCTGATCGTCGTGGGGTCCGTCACGAGTTCCAATTCGAACCGTCTGGTCGAACTCGGCGAGCGTTACGCCGTGCCGGCGTATCTGGTCGACGATGCCGACGGACTGCGCCGGGAGTGGTTCGAAGGACGCCGCTGCGTCGGGCTCACCGCCGGCGCGTCAGCGCCCGAGACGCTCGTCAAAGGGGTGATGCGCCGCCTGCGCGAATGGGGCGCCGAAGTGCCCGCAGAGCTCGCCGGGCGGGAAGAGCATGTGGTGTTTGCGATGCCGCGTGCGTTGCGACGGCGAACCGACCCGAGCCCCGCTGCCGACTAACCGCGCCGACGGCTCGTCAGCGCCAGCAACTTGCCGTGGCGTCTTCGTCCACGGCGTTGCGGGCCCCGCGCACACCATTGTGGTCGAGCTGGAACAGGGCACAGAGGCTGTCCTGCTGCTGGCCGCCGCCGTGGCGTGGGGTCGCCGTCACCCGGAAGCCGTCCCCGCCAGGTTCGGTCACGGAGTTCGTGATGTCGTAGTAGCCGCGCTCCGTCACCGCTCTCTGGCCGAGGCCGGCCGGCGGCTCGGCCGCTAGATCGGCGGCGTAGCGATTGTGCTGCAGGAAGAACTTCTCCTGCGCAGCGGCGGCCCGCAGCAGGGCAGTGGTCGCTTCAGTGCGCTGGGCTCGCAGCAGGTAGCTGCGGTAGCTCGGCACGGCGATCGCTGCGAGGATCGCCAGCACCACGACCACGATCATCGCTTCGATCAACGTGAACCCGGACAGCGTGAAGCCACGCGCTGCAGCCGCACGCATCAGTTGCCGCCGTCGTCTGCAACCCGTCGCCAGTAGTTGCGCACGACACTGCCGGGCACCACGCAGCGCCCGAGGATCTCGGTGCCCACCACGCAGAAGCTGCGCCGCCCGAGGGCATCCGCACCGGCCGCGTCCCGACCGACGTTCTCGAGAATGAAGCTGATCTCGCCGGCAATTCCCGATTGCTGCAGCAACTGCGAAAGATCGCTGGAATCGACCGTACCGCTGTCGTTGAAATCGATGGCTGCGCGGCCGGTATCGACACGCAATGCATAAGCGCGATTGATGCCGTTGGCGGGCAGGCAGGGATCAGCGCTGGAGGCTGGCACGGGCTGATAGCTCGGGAACAGGATCGTGCCGTCGATGGTCAGGGCTTCGGCGAGGATCTTTTCGCCAATCCAGCCGCCGTTCAGATCGAGCTCGAGCTTCCACCCCGGCGCGCTGCTCGGCACGGCCGCCTGCTCGGGCGTTGGCGTGATGTCCGTCAGATCCGAGTCTCGGATGGCCGTGGCGCTGTTGTACTGGGTTTGCGTCAGGCGGCCGAACGGATTGCGGTCGCGGATCGAATAGAACCGATCCTGCGTCTCCGTATGCAATGGATGACCGCGATAGCCTGAGCCGATCGCGAGGTTGTAGTAGGGATCTGCGCCGCGCCGCTGGATCAAGGCGACGTCTGGCGCGTAATAGAAGCGACGATTGTTTTGAATCGTCGTCTGGCCGGTGCTGCCGGAGCCCAACGCCGCGAGCACGCCGCCGGTAACGAGCGAGCCGGGCGCCGCGCCATTCCAGATGTCGAACCGCCAGATACGGCCGCCGAGGTCCGCGGCGTACATGCGATCCGCGTACTGGTCTCCGTCGGTGTCGATCGTGACGATGCGACCCGGGATCGAATGGGTCATGTCGTCGAGCGCCAGATTCGGCGTGCCGTCGCCATTCGGTCCGCCCGCGAACCACAGGCGCTGACCGCTCGCCGCATCGACCATGTAGATCCGGTGGCCCGATGTGTCCGTGGTGTACTGGTAGTTCTCCTGCGCGTCGTCATACCCGCCGCCGAAGATCAGCACGAAGTTCTCGCCGTTCTGCGTTGCGCCGCCACCCACGCGCACGCGCGCGATGGTGGGCGTAGACCAGGTTTCGCCGATGCCGGGCAGTTCTGCTGGTCCGATGCTCCAGCGCCAGCGCGGCGCATCGCGCTGCGTGACATCGAGGGCGTAGTAGTGCCGGCCGCCGCGGCGCATGCCGAAGAACAGCCAGACGCGATCGCCGGCGCTCGAATCGACGATACCGTCCTGGTTCACGTCGAACTTCAGGACGCGGATGTCGCCGTCGAGCCCGTAGTTTCGCTCACCGACGGCTGGATTGCGGTACAGCTCGACCAGGCGGCCCAGCATCTCCGGCGGAATGAACGACCAGAGCTCCACGCCCGTGTCGGCATCGATCGCGTGCAGGAAACCGTCGTTCGTCGGGACGAAAATGACGTTGTCGTTGGCGTTGGGATTGTCCGAATCTCCGCCGTAGGACACCAGCGCGGGGCGTGCGTGCAGCGGGTCGCCCATCAATCGGCTGATCTCATCACGGTCGCCGTCGCCATCGGCGTCGAGCAGATCCACTCCGCGAGCCCAATTGATCACCTGGATACGGGTGATGTCTGGAGACGTGATGTTCAGCGCAGCATCGTCCAGGGCCGCATTCGAGACGCTGAACGCGTTGACGTCCTCGGAGAGCGCGCGTCGGCCCGCTGCCGGGATGTACGTGTACACGTTGCGTGTGGTTGCCTCCGGCAGCCTGCTGGCCGCACCGCCAGCTTCGACTTCGTTGCCGTCCGGGGTCGTGCCCGGCGTCCAGAAGCTGCGCGCGCTCGAGCGGAAGAAGCCGGTTTCCGGGTCGATGGCCTCTGCGGCCCCGACGTCGACGATCTGGCCGTCGCGGATGCCATATTTCTTGACGTTGCCTGTCCAGCGCAACCGTTCGCCCGGCTTGAACAGCGACACATAGAGTTCGTTGTTGGTCTGGGTACGATTGAAAGCATTGATCGACACGGCAGGCGACGTGAACGTGTTGCCGGTCTGCTGCACGTCGCGGAAGATTTCCTGCAGTGCCGTGGTGAGATCCTCGACATTCGTGGCCGCATAGGCGCGGCCACCGCCGCGGCGCGCGACGTCTTCGAGGAACGTGGAGCCGGCGACGTCCGGGCCGAAGCCGATCGTGTACGTCGTCGCACTCTGCCGCCCCGGCAGCGTCCCGTTGAGATCCGCCTCGTTCAGGTATTCGGCCATGTCATCGAGGCAGCGGCCGCTGCCCGTGCCGTCGCAATCGCTGGCGACGACGTCGTTGAACTGGGGCAGGGTGGTGATGCGGCCGTCGGCCGAGTTGTCTTCGGTCGGCTCGCCGTCGGTCAGCAGCACGACGAAATTCTTCTGGCACTGATAGCTGATCGGCGACTGATACTGGGCCTGGTTCGCCGGTACGCGCGATTCGGGAACGCTCGGGAAAGACGTCCCACCTTCGATCGTCGAGTTGAGGCCGTATTCGACGTCACGTCCGGCGAAATACTGACCGGCTTCGTAAAGCGTCTCGGACAGCGGCGTGAAGCCCTGGGCTTGAAAAGCCTGCAGTCGCGCAGCGATCGATGCGCGCGAATCGGCGACGTTGGTGACCTCGTGCGCGATGAGCCCGCCCTCCGCGCGATCGCCACTGCCGCTTTGTGCCGTGCTGAATCGCATCAGGCCGAGGTTGACGTTGTCGATCGAGTACGCAAGCGCGGTGCCCACGGCCTTGACCGTGTCGAGCCGCGAGATATCGGTCGGCTCGTCCGGTGCGTACAGCCAGTTCAGGTAGTTGCCGCCGAAGAACGAATAGACGTTGGTCGAATCCCAGCTGATCTGCTGGGTGGCGTTGGAGGTCCAGGCGTTGGTGGCGTCGCCGTTACGTGCCCAGCGGCCCGGCGTCGTGTCCGTTTCGCCATGAATGCCGGCGTCCTCCGCGCATTCGAGCGGAGCATCGTCCTCGTCATCGCGCAGGTCGCGCCAGCGCCGATCGTCTTCGATCCACTGCAATGCCCGCCCGCTCCAGCGGCCTGCGATGCCATCCAGGGCCGTGGCCAGCGCGCGGCAGCGGTTGACGCTCACGGGAATGCTGGCGGATTCGTCTTCATCGCAGGATGGTGTGCCAGAGCGGGAATCGCGCTGAAAATACACCTGGTCACGATTACAGCTGCCGCTGTACGTCGTGCCGGGGTCGTAAGGTGGGCGCGAGAGTCGCACCAGGCCGGTCATGCTGCCCGAGGTATCGACGATGAACAGGACGTTCGGACGCACGCCGCTGATCGCCCCTTGATTGACGAAGATCTCGCTGTCGTCGGCGAGGGCGGGTGCCACAGCGGCCAGGGCGACCATCACGCCGGCGCAGACGGGGCGAAGGCGAATCATCGCGGCGTACTCCCGGACTGGCGAGCGGCGACGACGGGCACCGTCGCGAGCACTCGGGTGATCTGGCTGGTACCTCGCCCGTAGAGCAGTACGAGGTTTGCGTCCGACTGCCCCGCAAGAGCGCGGCGCAGTTCCGTGGCGGGCAATTCGCGACCGTCGAGGAAATAGCGCGTGCGCGTGCCGGTGAAGAGCACGAGCGTCTTGCAGCCGCTACAGGGCTTGACGTTGATGCTGCCGGCGTCGCCGACGGGCAGGGCAATGTCACGGGTCGAGGTTTCGACCGCGAGTTCGATGGCTCTCAGCGACTGTGGAGCGCCATGGGCGGCGGTGGCGCCGACGGTGGCAGCGAGCATCGGTGCGATCAGCATCGAGGCAATCGTGTGCTTCATTCCAGATCCTCGCCTTCCAGTCCCTCGCCAAGCTGGCCGAGCGACGTATTGCCGGCCCCGCCGGTGCTCGCGATCACCAGCACGCCCTGCGTCTGGACGTCGCGGCCGTTACGGGCCGACGTGCCTGTGCTTTCGATTTCGAAGTGCAGGCCGATGAATTTGTCGGCGCTCGATTGCGGCAGCCCCGTCTCATCACCGACATAGCGCGTCTCCGCCGCATATTCGACCGGCGCAGCGCCCAGGGCGGTCGGTGAGATCTCGGCGCGTGAGCCAGGTGTGGTGCCGACCAGCGCGATCTCGGCGATCGACTGCTCGATGCCTGCGGCAGCGGCTTCCGATGCGTTGCGGCGCGACTGCTCGTTGCCGGCGAGTGCAAGCTCGGTGGTGGCGGTATTGATGCCTGTGAATGCGAGGATCGTCAGGATCACGAGCATGATCAGGGCGATGACGAGAGCCGCTCCGCGCTGCTGCGAATGTCGCGCGATTCGAGGTGACGGAGTCTTTTGCATGGGCATTCTCGAGCAACGATGCTTACAGGGTGCGTGCATTGCGCAGCGCGATGGTTCGCGACAGCAGCAGGCGGCGGAAATTGCGGTCTGCGCCGGCCGGCGTGAACTCGCGATTGGCATAGCGATACGTGCGGTTGTCGACGAACCCCGGCTCCGGCTGTTCACTGCGCACGCGGACCCAGATGCGCACGGCCACGACCTGCAGGCGATCGAGATCCGGGAAGTCGGGATCCACGTAGCGCGTCGCGCGGCCATCGGATTCCGGAATGCCATCGTTGTTGACGTCGGCATTGCCGTCGATCACGCCGTCGTTGTCGTAGTCACCGCTGTCGATGCCGAATTGCACCTGCAGATC
>ERZ795061.3983-NODE-3983-length-12583-cov-6.269237_pt1 | contig 12583 bp, 9 predicted proteins | sample MGYA00375145_ERZ795061 | MGnify/ENA primary metagenome ERZ795061 (study PRJEB30190, sample SAMN05720144) | anaerobic digester metagenome | isolation source: active sludge of municipal wastewater-treating anaerobic digesters | place: USA | collected 2014-12-22 ... | reverse complement strand
CATAGCATTGATATGTTGCTCATATCCGCCGAAGAGGCGGACATCGGTTCGAGTCCGGCCCCCGCTACCTAGATGTAAAGCCGATTCGAGGGAGTCGGCTTTCTTATTTTATGAAAGAAATGAAAAACGCTTAAATATTTTTTTAAAAAATTTACTTCTACAATTCAGATTGATGGTCTCATATCCGCCACGGCGGACATCGGTTCGAGTCCGGCCCCCGCTACCTAAAGGAAAAGCCGATTCAGTTGAATCGGCTTTCTTTTTTTGAAGATAGAGGTATCTGCAACAAGCTTCAATTAAAGTCCAGTCCTTAGTAACAAAAAAAAAGTCCTTGAAGAAATTCAAGGACTTTTTTTTAGCATAAATTTTTCTTTAATAAAACAACCTTAATGAATGTATGTAATTGCATATTCGGCAGGCATCACTTAGCTACAGATTAAAAAGAATCCACTTCCTTTGTTGAAGATATGGAAAACAATTTATTTACAACTTACGTCCTCTATTCTGAAAAATTCAATAAACACTACACTGGATCTACTTCAGACTTCCAGAAAAGATTGTTGTCTCACCAGGAACTTGGAAATAAAGACTGGACTACAAAGTACAGACCGTGGAAAGTAATTTTCACAAAAGAGTTCACGAATAAATCTGACGCCATGAAATTAGAAAAATGGTTGAAGACTGGTGTCGGTAGAGACTTTATTAAACAACTACCACATTGATCGGCTCATATCCGCCGCGGCGGACATCGGATCGAGTCCGGTCTCTTATTGAATAATAATTTTTTTCCACATAATCCTATCCTTTGAGCTAATTCTTATCAAATATAGACCAGAAGGATAATGCGAGAAGTCAAGTGAGATCTTAGCCGTATCTATTGACTGAAAGGTCATAATATTTTCACCTTGAATACTAAAAAATTCAATCCTTTCAATTGGAATCTCACTTTCAATATATAGTTGTTCATTACATGGATTCGGAAATATGTTTGCAAATGATTTTTTTGAATCAATATCATTAACAGAAACTAAAGAATGAGTATAGGAATAGCTACTATCGCTTGAGATAATTTGATTACCCGCTAAATTCCATTGTGTTTGACGGCCTGAATAAAGAAAATCGTTACCGTCAAAATACTGCTTCGATTCATAAGAATTTACCCAAGTAGTTGTATCCCATCGTTCTGCTGCTAAATAGGTTCGATTATTCAAAGAATCATATTCCATTCTTGAACGTCTAAAATTTTCCCATGCATTATTCTGCCAATACTGCATTAAATCATCCGTCAAATTACCCCTCGAATCAAAGACATAGTATTTACGCCAATTATCAAACCATGAACCATTCCACCAGGTATCACTGGTCTCGCTCATCAAAATTCCATTTATATCATAAGAAAAATTATTGCTCCATGAATATTCCCATACGTTAGTTGACCATACGGAAGTGGTTCTAGTTAACAATTTATCAGTAGGAGAATAAGTCAGGGAATCTAAAAATCGATTGATCCAAGTTGTATTATCCCATACCTCAGAAAGAAAACTAATCATATTACCATTTGCATCATAGCCTCTACTTGTCCTTGTGTCGTTTTCCCAGGCATTGTTTTGCCACACTTGATATAAGTCACCAAGAGGCACGTTTACAGAGTCAAAATAACTATTGCGTTTGGTAGCACTTACCCAAGAAGTACCATCCCAATTTTGTGTTATTAAAGAAACTCTATTTCCAAAAGTATCGTAGGTTTTAAGTTCGAGCGAATTTTCAATCCATGTTCCGTTACTCCATATATCGATTAGGGCACGGGTTACTCTCCAAAGTGAATCGTAATTATAATTCGATCTGGAAGAATTGTCCCATGAAACACCATTCCATAATTTCTTTACAGCGGTTATATTGTAATTAATTGTATCGACAATAATGTCAACAGTTTTTTGATCATATATAAATGAAGCAGTAGAATCCCATTTCCAATAATAAATACTATCCTCGAAAGTCATCTCGCTTGTAAGAGTGGAGATTTTACTTATTCGATCTATATCAAAATTTGGCATCAACCTTTTTTCAGCACTCATTTGGTAATCACTAGTACCATATTCACCATATTTTGAGAAGACAATTTCAAAAACAGAGTCGGATTGACGGGTTAAACCACTCCACTGTGAATAGAGGTTTGATTTAATAACAAAAAATAAAATGAGCAACAACAGATTTTTTTTCATGATTTAAATATTTGCAAGCAACTAACATTTGATCAATATAAAAAATTATTTTGATACAATCAAAATGCCACCATAATAGTTAAAATCCTTCTTCATATAAAGTTTTACTTGAAATTACTTTCCGGACTTTTACATTCCCACCTATAAACTTACAAAAGAAATTTTCATAAAACTATGAAATGATTTTTTTAAATGAATTGATTTTCTTAATAACACTAAATAATCCTGAAATTTACGAAAAGAGAATCTAGTTGTTTGTTATTTGTTGGTGTGATCTGTTTAGAAGATAAAGTTTTTACGACCTGACCAGATCAATTTGCATTTTTCGGATTAAAATCCTTTCACTAGTTTCTTTGTAACCCTTTTTCCATCTATTTTTATTATTACAAAATAAACCCCGTCAGGAAAATCTGAAATAGAAATTAATTTCTTTTCGGTTAAAAAAACTTTTTGAGAAAACAGCGTTTTCCCTTTTACATCAGTTATTTCTAAATCAACAATTCTGTCCTGGAGTATTCCGTCAGCATACACAGAAAAATAATTTGCACATGGATTCGGATAGATTGCGAGTTGAAGTTCATTCACGTCAGGAACTGAGGTTGGAATTATAAAAGGATCACTCCATTTTACTTCTGTCAGGATAGAATAATCAGAAAGTGTATTTAAAAAATCCACCAGAGCCATAATTTGCGACGGAGTAAAGTCAAAACGTTTTGGACTTAATGCACCGGTTATGCTGTCCGCAACTATTAAACCCGCAGTCAAATTCCTGTGCAATTGAATATTTGTGCTATAAAAATCGATAACCTGAAAAAGTGAATTAAATCGACCGTCGTGCATATATGGAGCGGTCAATGCTATATTGCGTAAAGTTGGTGTTTTGAATTTACCAATGTCTCCCAGACTTCCAGTTACTTCAAATGCTCCTGAATCAATTGTAGAAATAGCATCAAGTCCATTGTTTGTCAATAACGGTCCCCCTGTAAACGCATCTGTTCTATGGCAAACAAAACAATCACCGCCGCCAAAATCAGAAGTCGAAAAGAAAATTTGCTTCCCTTCATTTTCACCTGGTGTGAAATTCGAAAAAGGATTAGTTGGGGAAAACTCCTGAGCCCTTCCAATATCATACTTACTTGAATAACTTATAATACTACGGACAAATTGTGCTAAAGCCTGTCCGATTCTTAATGTCGTGACCGCAGTGTCGCCAAATGCATTAGAAAATAATTGCGAATAATATGGTTGTTGCTGAACGACCTGCACAAGTTGCAAAAGAGTTAACCCCATTTCAATTGTATCCTGAATTGGCATTAACACTGCTTGTTCTAATGTGTTTCCTCTGGTATCCCAGAACATTTGTCCTCCGGAAAACCATCTGCTATTCACCAATGACATGGAATTTCTGCGGGTAAAGTCACCATGAAATCCAACACTCATCGATGATGTATCGGAAAAAGCATGTTCCTGTTGATGACATGACCCGCAGGAGACTGTATTGTTACGACTTAAATTTTTATCATAGAATAATACTCTTCCCAGTGTAGCGCCGTCATCCGATATCGGGTTGTTTGAGGGTGTATTATCTTGCGATGTAACATCAAATGCGCTCATATGAGAAGGCAGATTCAGGCTCTCATAATCATAAGGAACCGGCGGCAATACCGGATTAGTTAAACTCACTAAACTTATGAGAAAGAATATACCAATGGAAGTTTTTAAAAGATAGTATCTTTTTTTCATAGGTGAAGTTAGAGCCGGAATTCAATTAAACTTACAATGACAATAGATAAAATTTCTCACTTAACAATTGGAAAACTAAATATTAAATTAATTCATAACTATCAAATTTCCGCCAATGCAGAATTAACGGTGGTGATTGATGTCTGGAGTCAGGTAAAGTTAACTAAAGAAAATATTTGCAGTTATTTCTATAAGACTATTCGCCGTTTTCTCAAATTCTTTTTTGTAGTCGCAGGCAAGACAGACATGAATATCAATCTCGCCAAAAAAAACGCGCTCCAATTTGAAGCGCGTTTTTATTTAAAACCATAAGATCAAAATTGACAAAATTATTTCACAGGAAACCCTCTCTTCTTCATCAATGCCTTCGTATCCGCATTTCTTCCTCTGAAAGTTTTGAACCCTATTTCAGGATCAATTGTATTTCCAACTGAGAAAATGTTTTTGTTCAGACTTGCTGCAACTGCTTTGTCGTATGGTCCGCCGGCTTCAGTGAATGCGCTGTAGGCATCTGCTGTGAGAACATCAGCCCATAGGTAGCTGTAATATCCTGCAGAGTATGAATCTGAACTGAAGATGTGAGCAAATTGAGGTGTGCGGTGACGCATTACAATTTCAGATGGCATATTCAGTTCTTTCAACATGTCTTTTTCAAATTTATCGGGATCGATATTGTCCTGATCACTTGTGTGAAGTTTCATATCGACCAACGCACTTGATAAAAATTCTGTTGTTGCAAAACCTTCGTTGAATGTCGATGCTTTTTCAATGCGATCAACAAGTGTTTTCGGAATTGGTGTTCCGGTTTTGTAATGGATAGCGAATTTGTTCAACACTTCCGGAGTTCCTAACCAATGCTCAAGTAATTGCGATGGAAACTCAACGTAATCACGAACTACATTTGTTCCTGACAATGTCGGGTAGGTTACATTCGATGCAAGACCGTGTAATGCATGACCGAATTCATGGAACAAAGTACTTGCATCATCCCAAGAGATCAATACAGGTTCGTTTGCATTTCCTTTTATGAAATTAGAATTATTGGAAACGATCGTTGTAATATTTCCTTCCATTCGCTGCTGATTTCTGTATGCATTCATCCATGCACCTGAGCGTTTTCCTTTTCTTGCATACGGATCAAAGTACCATAGACCGATATGTTTTCCTGATGTTTTGTCTTTTACTTCCCAGACTTTTACGTCAGCATGATATACAGGAATGTTACTTAATGGTGTGAATGAAAAATTAAACAACTCTCCCGCTACCCAGAACATTCCTTCACGTAATTTTTCTAATTGCAAATATTCCTTTACTTCATTCTGATCGAGATCGTATTTTTCTTTACGGACTTTCTCTGCATAAAAACGATAATCCCATGGCTCGATCTTTATCTTCGCTCCTTCTTTATCTGCCATTGCCTGCATATCTGCTACTTCTTCTTTCACTCTTGCAATAGCTGCAGGCCATACTGACTCCATCAGTTCCATAGCCTTCTGCGGTGTTTTTGCCATTGAGTTCTGCAATCTCCACTCTGCATGATTTTTAAATCCCAGAAGTTTTGCGCGTTCTTTTCTCAGGTTTAATATCTGTGTGATAATTTTATTGTTATCATGATCATCTCCATTGTCACCACGGTTAACAAACATCTGCCATACCTTTTCACGCAAAGCACGATTTTCTGAATAAGTTAAAAATGGTTCAACAGAAGAACGTGTATTTGAGATCACCCATGAACCATCCAGTTTTCTGTCTTTGGCTGCATTAGCATATCCGTTTTTCATTGAAGAAGATAATCCGGCAAGATCAGCTTCAGATTTTATTTCTACCATTCCATTCGACTCATCAGCTAAAAGATTTTGTCCGAACTTTGTAAACAATGATGCAAGATCCTGATTGATCTTCGACATTTTTTGTTTTGCATCGCCTGAAAGTTTTGCACCGGCACTTACAAAGTATGTATAATCACTCCAAACCAAACGTTGTTGCTCAGGAGTCAAATTTCCGGTTTCTCTTGTATTGTAAACCTGTTCAATTCGTTTAAATAATTTTTCATTCTGAACGATCTTATCATCAAATTCAGAAAGCTTAGGAGCCATTTCTGTATCTACTTTTTGAAAATCTTCATCGTTCATAGAAGTACTCCAGATACCAAACATCGTTATAACCCGGTCGTACATTTGTCCGCTACGTTCTAATGCAGCAATAGTGTTTTCAAATGAAGCTGGCTCAGGATTGTTAGCGATCTTTTCTATCTCAGCTAATTTTTCATTCATTGCCATTTCAAGTGCCGGCTTGAAGTCAGCAACTTTTACTTTATCGAGCGGCGGAATACCACCATAATTTCCCGTCCATTTTGGTGTGAGAATATTTTCCGTTTTCGCAGTTTCTTCGACAGGTGACGATAGTTCCGAATCAGTTGTCATAGAATTTAAGGTTACAGGTATAGCAATTGCTAATGAAGCAATCCCGACCAGTAGTAGTTTTCTGTTCATCGTGTTGAATTTTATAACGGTAAAGTAATTACTCTTTTCCGATTTTCAATAGAACTTAAGAGCTTTTAACAAATTATTAAGAAAAATATTGATATTCTAATGATTGATATAACATGCATAAAAAAAACTGACACTAATTAGCTACAATTTCAGTTCAATTGCTCCGAAAATTAAAACTTCAAATAATAAACGACTATTAATTAACAACAAGTTTCTTTTGTATTTTCTTAAAATCGACTTCTATTTCAATGATATAAATACCTGAAGTAAGATCAGAAATTTCTAAATTAAAAGAGCCGGAATTGCATATTGATTCGAAAATTATTTTTCCTGTCAAATTATATATTCTAACAACAGAAGGATTATTACTATCGGGGACATTGATGTTTATAAATTTGTCAGCAGGATTTGGATAAATCAGAACAGATTTATTTTCTGAAATAAAGTCAACTCCGGTAGTGTTATTAAGTTGTGCAAGAAACATTATATTTCCATTTGCAAATGCATTATTCAGCGTATAGGTATCTAAAATTAATGAAGTACCGGAAAACTCAGCAAGTAAATTTATAAGGTTTGAAGAATTTAAATTTAAATCATTGCCAACTGCAGCTCCACCACCTGAAGATGATTTTACCCAATCAAAATTTCCTCCGGGAAGAAGTTTTAATACAAAAAAATCAGGTGCAGAAGGAGAACCTGAAATAACATAATTGCCAGGACCATAGTCAAAATCTACAGAACCTATAAAAAATCCGGTAGTATAAACACAACCGATATTGTCAACTTCTATCGACATTCCTTTGTCCGGAAAAGTGCCGCCAATCCCATTTGCCCATTGTAAATTTCCAAGTGCATTTAATTTCAGGACAAAAAGATCCTGACTACCTGCAGACGTAAGATTATACACGACTAGTCCGGGATCAAAATCAGAAATTCCCATAAAATAACCAGTCAGATAAATATTCCCATATGCATCTGTGACCATATCTGTATTCTCATCAAGGTTAGTACCACCAACTGATTTTGCCCAGATAAAATTTCCGGCAGAATCTAACTTTGAAATAAAAATATCAGAATTTCCCAATGATGTTAAAGGAAATGATAGCTGACCAGGGTCGAAATCTATAGTATTAAAAAATACTCCAGAGGTATATACGTTACCCGAATCATCAATAGAAACAGATTTGCCTGAACTGACACTAGCAGTACCATCGAAAGACTTTGCCCAGATAAACGATCCGGATGAATCGATTTTCAAAATGAATGAATTATAACTTGAAGATGAAGTTAAATTATAAATTCCTGTCCCGGGATCAAAATCACATGTTCCTTCAAAATTCCCTGTTAAATAAATGTTACTTGCAGCGTCAATTGCAATTGATTTTGCTTCACTAAATTGACCATTGCCACTTATTTGTTTTGCCCATTTATAACTACCGGACGAATCCATTTTTAAAATATACATATCCTGAATAGCGGAAAACATTGTATAGGTAGTCGTGTCAGGATCAAAGTCAATTCTGCCGCGAAAATAACCAGTGAGATAAATATTATCAGAAGCATCGAAATCAAATGACAAACAATCGATATAGTTAATTCCTGAATAAGCGATTGATTTTACCCAGACAAAATTTCCTGACTGATCATATTTAGCAATAAAAACATCAAACTCTCCAATTGATGTGAGATATGATGTATCAGGTCCCGGATCAAAGTCAATGGTTCCATAAAAATTACCGGACACATATAAATTATCCATTGCATCTGATTTAATTACTCTGCCGGAAGAAGAATAATTTACTCCTTGCGGAACATCAAGAGATTTTGCCCATTCCCAACCAGGTGTCTGCGAAAAGCAAATATTAAAATTAATCAGGACAGGTATAGCCAGTCCAAAAAATAAAAAGATAAATCTATTCATTTGCATAACTAAAACATCTTTAAGGATCATGAAATTATCAGGGAAAGTTCAAGCTAAATACTATGATAGAGAATTCTACTTCTTTAAACAACAATCATCCAGTTTAGCCACTGCACCGGCGTCTGCCTTTACTGAATCTGCATCGAAGCCATACATTGAAATCCTTTTTCGGATTTCATCAGGATTTGTTTTAGAAGGATTGTATTTCACAGTAATTGTCATCTCTTTTTCATCAAGATCTACTTGTAATATTCCTTTGTCAAATGACAGATCGCGTTGAATCTTTCCACCACAACTTTCACACTCTTTGCAATGATCACAATAAATTGCAGTCTTTATTATTATTGTTTTTGATTTTTCAGAACCAATCAGTTGATTCGAAAAAGCGATCAACAAAATCAAAAAGAAAATCGGAATTGTTTTTCTTACAGGAATTTTTATCATGCTTAACGATTTTACAATAAACTCTCAAATATAAATTAGAAATGCAAATCTACAAAAATCCAGAAACCTTGAGTAATTAATTCCCCCAAAAAACAACTTTTTTCACTTTCAATTGTTAATTCTATGACACTTTAATAATGCTACACTATTTGCATTACTCAGATCATGTCTTTATTACAATTTACAGGAAAAAGTATTTACTGTGCAGCAGCCGACATTCACATTGATCCATGGCAACCTGTCGACAGGGCAATCATTACACATGCGCATAGTGACCATGCACGGAGTGGATGCAAACAGTACTTAGCCCATAGAGAAAGTGAACCAATTCTCCGATTACGGCTGGGTGCAGATATTTCTCTGCAAACTGTAGAATATAATGAACCGGTTTATATCAATGGAGTAAAGATCACACTACATCCGGCAGGACACATCATCGGGTCCGCACAGATCTGCGTTGAACACAAAGGTGATGTATGGGTTGCTTCGGGCGATTATAAACTTGAAGACGACAAATTCTGCATGCCATTTGAAAGTGTTCGTTGCAATACTTTCATCACTGAGTCAACGTTTGGCTTACCAATTTATAAATGGAAGCCTCAACAAGAGGTATTCAGTGAAATAGAAGAATGGATTTCTTTGAATAAATCCAATGGCAAGACAAGTATTCTGATGGGATACTCACTAGGCAAAATGCAACGAATTCTGCACAATCTGAATTTACCCGATGAACCAATCTATGCACACGGTGCTATTTATACTGTAAATGAAACTTTGCGCAAAGCCGGATACAATTTACCTGAACTCACTCTTGTAACAAAAGAAATGGACAAAAAACTTTTTCAAAAGTCCCTTGTAGTTGCTCCACCTTCGGCAGATAATACACCATGGCTGAAAAAATTTACACCTTATAGTATCGGATACTGTTCAGGATGGATGGCAGTAAGAGGCGCAAAGAACAGAAGAGCAATCGACAGAGGATTTATTTTAAGTGATCATGCAGACTGGAATGAATTAAACAAAGCAGTAAAAGAATGTGGTGCTGAAAGTGTTTTCGTTACCCATGGGTCAACAGACGTTTTTTCAAAATGGCTGAATGAAAATGGAATCACTGCTGCAGAAGTGTCAACAATGTATGGTTCAACAGAAGAAAAAGATCAGGAACAGTTTCAGGAAAACGTATGAGAGATTTTGCAAATTTATTCCTTTCCTTAGACCGCACCAATAAGACGATTGAAAAACTTGTTGCAATAAAAAGTTATTTCGAAACAGCAGATGAAAAAGATAAGATCTGGGCATTAGCTCTATTCACCGGCAGAAGACCTTCTTTCAAAATCAAAAGTGCGCTTTTAAGAGAATGTGCAAAAGAAGAATCCGGAATTCCGGAATGGCTTTTTGCAGAAAGTTATAATTCAGTCGGAGATCTGGGTGAAACGGTTTCATTGATAATTCCGCAATACACAGAAATAAAAAATTCAAACTCATTATCATATTGGTTTGATTTGCTTTTATCAATCAAAAATAAATCAGACGAAGAAAAGAAAGAGTTCATTAAACAAAGCTGGAAAGAACTTACCCGATACGAAATTTTTGTTTTTAACAAAGTGATCATGGGAAGTTTCAGGATCGGTGTTTCACAAACATTGATCGTTCGTGCCTTGGCTGACCTGGCAAATGTAGAGCCCGGAATGATCTCTCATAAACTTATGGGAAACTGGGATCCGCAGTCTGTCACATTTTCAGAATTAACAGGTGATGAGACCATGATTGATTTTTCACGACCATATCCATATTATTTAGCATACCCAATTGAAAATGGTCCGGAAGAATTAGGAAATGCCAATGAATGGACTGCAGAATGGAAATGGGATGGGATACGATCACAGATCATTAAAAGAAATGACGAATTATTTATCTGGACAAGAGGTGAAGAGCTTGCAACAGACAAATTTCCGGAGTTGCATTTTCTCAAAGACACTCTTGAAAATGGAACAGTCTTAGATGGAGAAATTGTTTCATATGCTGATGGTCGACCACTTCCTTTCAATTTACTTCAAACGAGGATCGGAAGAAAAAATATTACAAAGAAAATCATGACTGATGCTCCGGTAGCTTTTATTGTTTACGACATCCTTGAATCAGAACATAAAGATGTCAGAACATTGCCGCAATCTGAGAGAAGACAATTGTTAGAGCAATTACATACAGATAAAAAAGATGCAAAGTATTTTCATCTTTCACCATTACTGCAATTTTCACATTGGAATGAATTAAAAGAATTACATAGCCAATCACGACTGAATGCAGCGGAAGGATTTATGATCAAACGAAAATCCGCAACTTATCAGACCGGCAGAAAAAAAGGCGATTGGTGGAAATGGAAGATCGATCCATTGTCTGTCGATGCAGTTTTAATCTATGCACAAAAAGGTCATGGCCGCCGAGCTGAACTTTACACCGATTACACCTTTGCTGTGTGGTCAGAAAATAAACTTGTGCCCTTTGCTAAAGCTTATTCAGGATTAACAGATGAAGAGATCACTCAGGTCGACAGATTTATTAAACAAAACACTTTAGAGAAATTTGGTCCAGTCCGAACAGTAAAGGCTGAACTGGTTTTTGAAATCGGATTTGAAGGAATCAATGCATCGTCACGACATAAATCAGGAATAGCAGTTCGATTTCCCAGAATCTTAAGATGGAGAAAAGACAAGCCTGCTGAAGAAGCGGACACCCTTGAAAATCTACAGACACTTTTGAAGCAAGCAGAAATTTTATGAATCTCACCGGAGAAGAAAGAATAAAAAAGTGGCTTCGGGAGAAAAAATGGAAGATGGCAAACTTCCAGAAAGAAACTCTTGATGCATTCATAGAAGGTAAAAGTGGAATCCTCAATGCACCAACCGGAAGCGGGAAAACCTATGCACTGTGGTTTCCGATCATGGTTAAATATTTTGATGAATGGCAAAAACTTCCCAAGGCAGAACAAAAAGGATTACAAGTTATCTGGATTACTCCATTGAGAGCATTAGCAAAAGACATTCAGAGAAATTTACAGGATGCATGCGATCAGATTGGGATGCCATGGAAAATCGGAATCCGAACCGGCGACACTGCACAAAAAGAAAAAGCGAGTCAGAAAAAACTGATGCCTGAAGCGTTGATCATTACTCCCGAAAGTCTGCATTTGCTGTTTACGCAAAAAGAAACGCAAAAAATATTTGCAAACCTGAAAGTTGTTGTTGCTGATGAATGGCATGAACTTCTGGGAAGTAAAAGAGGAACACAAACTGAACTTGCGCTTTCACGACTTAAAAAACTTCAGATCCAGATCTGGGGGATTTCCGCTACTATTGGAAATCTGGAACAGGCGTCGGATGTTTTGCTGGGGTTGAATTATCCTGTATCTAATAAAATAATCATTAGAGCGAATGAAGAAAAGAAAATTTCTATTGTCAGTATTCTTCCTGATAAAGTAGAAACATTACCATGGGCCGGACATCTTGGGATTAATTTAATCGACAAAGTTGTTGCTGTTGTAAAAAATTACAAGACTACTCTGCTTTTTACAAATACCCGTTCGCAGACAGAGATCTGGTATCGTACCATTCTTGAAAAATATCCGGACTTCGCAGGTATCATGGCTTTACATCATGGATCCATTGACAGAGAAATGAGAAACTGGGTTGAAGAAGCTTTGCATACAGGTAAATTGCAACTGGTGATCTGTACTTCCAGTCTTGATCTCGGTGTAGATTTTC
>ERZ795061.3966-NODE-3966-length-12624-cov-5.261676_pt1 | contig 12624 bp, 7 predicted proteins | sample MGYA00375145_ERZ795061 | MGnify/ENA primary metagenome ERZ795061 (study PRJEB30190, sample SAMN05720144) | anaerobic digester metagenome | isolation source: active sludge of municipal wastewater-treating anaerobic digesters | place: USA | collected 2014-12-22 ... | reverse complement strand
TGGTGACGGGGCTGCTGGCCCTCCGGGAGGCACGGATCGGCTGGAACCCGGACACGGTCTTCCAGCCGGAGGTCGATCGGATCCGCAGCGGGGAGGCGGCGGAGGTGCTGGGGGAACTGTCCCGCATGCGCCCGGACGTGCCGATGTTCGGGTACTTCCGGGGGCTCGCCCTGGCCGGGGCCGGCCGGTGCAGGGAGGCCCGGGAGGCCCTGGCCGGGGCCCGGGCCTTCCCCGATGCCCGGCGCCTGCTGGAACGGCTGGCCCGGGAGGGGTGTCCCGGGGAATCGGGCGAACCTTGACGGAGGCTTTCATGGGACGGGCGCTGCTGGCGGTGGACGGGGGCAACACGAAGACCATCGGGGTGCTGGTGGACGAGGAGGGAGACCTGCTGGCCCATGCCCGCACGGGCTCCTCGAACTGGCAGACCCTGGGGGAGGAGGGAGCCCGGCGAGCCCTGGGAGAGGTGCTGGAACCCCTGATGACCGAGGCGGCGAACCGGGGGCTTCGGGCCGGCGCGGCGGCCCTGGGCCTGACGGGGTGCGACCGGCCCCGGGACCGGCAGGTGCTGGAGGGGGTGGTGGCAGGCCTGCTGCGGAAGGGACCGGGGTGGGATCCCGGGGGGGAAACGCCCTTCCTGGTGCTCAACGACGCCTACCTGGTGCTCCGGGCGGGCACGGCCGACGACGTGGGGGTCGCGGTCTCCTCGGGAACCGGGGGCAACTGCGTCGCCCGGGGGCCCGACGGACGGCGCCTCCAGGTGGGCGGCCTGACCACCGAACTGGGGGACGGGGGCGGGGCCGGGGACATCGCCCTCCGGGGACTCCAGGCCGCGGGCCTGGCCCGGGATGGAAGGGGCTGGCAGACGATGCTGACGGACCTGCTGCTCCAGGTGGCGGGACTGGACCGGGTCGAGGACCTGATGGACTTCGCCATCCCGGGGCCAGGGGGGCGGGATCCGGCCGAGGATCTCCCCCGGATCGCCGACCTGGCTCCCCTGGTCTTCGAGGCCGCGCGCCAGGGCGACCCGGTGTGCCGCCGCATCCTGGAGGACGTCGGCCAGTCCCTCGGCCGCCAGGCCATCGTCGCGGCCCACCACTTCTTCCGCCGGGAGGACGTCTTCCCGCTGGTCCTGGGAGGCAGCGTGATCCGCCGGGGAGCGGTGGACGACCTGGCCCGGGCCATCGTGCTGGAGACCCGGACCCTCTTCCCGAACGCCCGGCCCGTGACCCTGGCCCACGAGCCGATCCTGGGGGCGGTGCTGCTGGCCCGGGACCTCCTGGCCCCCGGCACGCCCTGGGATCCGGGACGAGTCGAGACCCTGGGCCGTTCCCTCGACGCCCTGCTGTAGCCGGATCCCGCGGGATCGGATCTCCCCTGCTAGGGTTCCGCCAGGACCCGGACCTCGACCCGGCGGTGGTCGGTGGTCCCCGGGGGCAGCAGCACGATGCCGACCTTCCGGTCGAAGGGCTCCTGGACCACGTGGTCGTCCATCCCCTGCCAGGGCTCGATGCAGGCGAAGGGGGCCCCGGCGTCGGACCAGAGGCCCAGGTGAGGCAGGTCCGGGAAGGCCACCCGGATCCCCGTGTCCCCGTCGGGGTCGCGGAGTTCCACGGCCCGCAGGCCGGGCGGCACGGTCGAGAAGTCCAGCATGCAGGTGCGGTCCCACTCCTCCTCGGACAGCACCAGCCGCCCCCCGGGGACGGGCCACCTCGTGCCGTCCAGGAAGCACCGATCGTCGTTGCCGAGGCGCCAGGCGCCGTCGGGAATGATCAGCCGGCAATCGGCCTTCTGCCCGGCCCCGGGGCGAAGGGGCAGCCGGAACCCCGGATGCCAGCCCACCTGGAAGGGCATCGGCCGGTCGTCCCGGTTGGTCACCGCCATCTCCACTTCCAGGGACCGCCCCTCCAGGCGGTAGGACACCTCGAACTCGAACCGCCAGGGGTACATCGCCAGCGTTCCCGGGTCCCAGGCCCGGCGGTAGGCCAGCCGTCCCTCGTCGACGGCCGCCTCCGCCAGGTCCAGCCGGAGTTTCCGGAGGAACCCGTGGAGGCCCGGGAAGCGGACTTCCTCGCCGGTGGTGCACCGGGACCGGTCGCCGTGGAGGCCCCCGACGGCCGGGAACAGGATCGGGGCATGGCTCTTCCAGTAGCGGGTCGGGTCCGACAGTTCCCCGTCCCGCCACAGCAGGCCCAGGACGTCCCCTCCGGGGGCCTTCCACCGCAGCGAGATCACCTCGGCTCCAGTACGACGGACCGAGATGCCCAGTTCCCCGGTCTCCAGCACGTCGAGGTCTTGCGATTCGTCATGGCGCCAGCAGTTCATCGGGTCCTCCGGTCCGCCGGGAAATGTTAGAGTAGTCCATTCCCGGGGCTGGAGGGCAGGTTCGTGCCCAGAGGCTTGAAAGGGGTTTCGCGTGTCCTGGTGGTTGCGCTGCTGGCCGGGATCTGGGCCTGCGAGTCGGGACCCGGCGGCAACCTGCCGGATTCCGGATCGTTCCTGGATTCCGAAGCGTTTCCGGACGGCGTTCCCGATCTTCCGCTGCCGGAGGATGCCCTGGTCGTGGCCGAGGGATCCCTGGCGGCTCCCGAGGAGGCGTGGATCGCCGCGGGGGCTGCGTGGTCCCGGGCGTCGTCGGCCGCGACCCAGATGGTGGTCGCGGTGAACGGACTGGTCCTGTGCAGCCTGGACAACTACGGGCAGTTCCTGCGGAAGGAGCGCCTCGACGCGGCCCGGAAATCCCTGGAGGTGCTGGCCTCGGCGGGCGAGGGACTGGCGGCGGCGGCCGACGTCCTGGACGGGTCGGTGGCCGGGGCCCTGGCCGATCCGGGAGTCTTTCTGCGGTCGCCCGTCACGGCGTCCTTCGCCCTGGCGGTCCGGGACGGGAAGGTGACGGACCGCCTGCGGAGGCTGGCCACGGCCTGCACGGACGAGGCGGAGCGGATCGGTGCTCTGCTGGACCCCCTGGACTTTCTGTCGATCGACAACGCGGGGCTGGATCCGGTGGTGGAGGCCCTGGCGGCGGCGCCGCGGATCGCGGTGGCCGCCGGGCCGGTCGTGGCCTCGGCGGGCACGGTGACCCGGGCGGCCCTCCCAGTGCCGGCCCGGGCCGCGATGGCCGTGGAACAGGCCTCCCTGCTGACCGTCCTGGTCGGGGACCTGCCGGTGGTGGCCGGCACGGCCGGTTCCGACGGGACCGCGGGGCCCGTGCCTCTGGCCGACGGCGGGGCGCTGGCCTGGAGGGGGGACGGCCTGGCTCCGTCCCCGGCGGATCGGGCCGTCGCGGTGGACCCGGGAACGTCCCTGGAAGGACAGGGGGCCATCCTGGCGTTCCCCCATCCCCGGGCCGCGGTGGTGGACACCCATCCGCTGGCGCCGGGGGAGGCCTGCCGGGTCGCCGACGATCCCGGGGGCGGCTGTGCCCTGGCCGCCACGGGCCTGCTGCCCCCGGGCGTCTACGTGGACCGCGAGGCCGGAGGGGCCCTGGTGACCGTCGAGGCAGGTCCCTCCCTGGCGGTCGGTCGTCGCATCTCCGCGGGGCTGGACCGGTACGAGGTGGTCGTGGCCCTTCCCCAGGACCCCGACGCCGTGATGCCCGCGATCGCCTCGATGTCGCCGGAGCAGGGCCCCATCGGCACCGCGGTCACGCTGGCGGGCAGCGGGTTCGGCACGGACCCGGCCGCCGTGCGGGTCGAGTTCTCCTGCGGCCTGTGGGCGATCGTCCCGCCCCTCTCGGTGTCGGACACCTCCCTGACGGCGGTCTTTCCTCCCAGACCCACGCTGGACGTTGCGGGTCCCTGGTGCACGTACCGCCCCGAGGGGGCCCAGGACTGCGGCGTGTCGGTCGGGGTCCGCGGCCTCCGGGCCTGGGGAGGCTATTTCCGGGTCACGGGCCTGCCCCAGTGCCCGCCGGATCTCCTGTATCCGTGGGACCACGTGGTCCGGAGCGTCGGCGATCCCGTCTGGGCGGTGGGCTGGGGCTTCTCGCCGATCCCGGACCGGAATCTCGCCCGGTTCGCCGGCGGGGTCACCGTCCCGGCGGAATCCGTCGAACCCGATCCGTACGAGCCCGAGATCTCCCGGGTGGTCTTCATCGTGCCCGAGGGCGCCGTGACGGGGGACGTGTCCTTCCGGAACCTCGACGGCATCGATGCCTGGTCCTCCCCCGAGCACCTCGAGGTCGTCCCGCCCACCGTGCCGGTGCTGCTTCCGGGCCCCTCGGCCGGGGGGCTCCACGTCCCCTGCCTGGCGTTCGATGCCGGTCGTCCCACGCAGCAGAACTGGTGCCACCCCTTCTCCTGGGTCCTGGGCCATCGGGACGTCGGCCTGCTGGACTGGGACAGCCCCAATTCCTCCATCGGCCTGGGGGTCCAGGTGGACACCCGCCTCGGATCCGTGCGGCTGGCCCCCCTGCCCCTCTCCGACGGCCGCCTGCTGATCGCGAACCTGGAGCCCGCCTACGGGATCCTGGCGGGCCTCGGGCCGGGGGACACGGTCACCTTCCGGGTCGAGGGCCGCGAGCGGGCCAACCTCTTCTTCCGGAGGTCGGAACCGCTGGTGCTGCCCGTGGTGTCTCGCCCGGACGCCGGCACCTTCCAGGAGGACAACGTGGTCTTCTGGGACCAGGGGGCCGTGCTGTCCGTGGCCCTGGGGGACGCGGTGGTCTTCACGGGGCTGGGGCCGGGGACCACGCTGACCGCGCCGGGTCTCTGGGAAGGGACCTTCCGTGCCCGGGCCGAGACACCGGAATTCCCGGGGTGGGAGGACGTTTCCTTCGTGCGGGGGTTGCGGGTCGTGCCCCCGGCGCCGGGCACCTACACCGTCACGAACGAGAAGGGGATCTCGCGGGTCCTGGAGGTGAGCCGGGAGGGGACCACGGGCGTGGGCTGGCTGTCCTGCTACGACTTCGATCGCTACGTGAACGTCGCGGTTCCCCACCTGGCGGAGGACGGGGGGCTGCTGGGCTGCGGCGGCGCCCGGGTCGAGATCCCCCCGGGGGCCCTGCCGCTCCACGACGGGGACGGCGGCTACCAGGTCTGGTGCTCCCGGACGCCGCTGGACGTCCTGGGCGCCCCCGAACTGACCTCGGGGGGACTCCGGACCCAGGTCTTCTTCGACCCCGAGCCGTCGCATCTTCTGAAGCCCGTCACCATCACGATCCCCTTCGACCCGGAAGCCCGGGGATCGGAGGCGGAACTGGGGCTCTACGACCCGGAGACGGGCCTCTACGCGAACCTCCCGGCCGATCGGGACGGCGACCGCCTGCGCCTGGTGCTCCCGGCGGGGGCCTACGGACCGGATCCGGGGGTCTCCCCGGGGGCTCCCCGGACCGTCGGCGCCGTCTCCTGGCCCCTCCAGAAACTGTCCGTGAACCGGGTCGTCGGGGCCCTGGTGGCTGCGGCCTACCGGTCCCGGAAAGGGGTGTTGCGGGACGAGGACCGCCAGTTGCAGGTGAACTACGTCGCCACTCCCGGCGAGGCGTCCTACGTCCCCGATTCCTATGCCGGAGAGGTCCTGGCAGCGGCCCAGACCGCCTGGGACTTCATGACCCGCGAGGGATGGCCCCGTCCCGACGGCTGGCTCGGCGGCTGGATCGTGCTGACCATCACGGACCTGGGTCCCCTGACGCACGCCGAGGAGGGGTCCACGACCAAGGGGGTCTTCGGGCAGCCCTGGGTCACCATCAACAGCCAGGTCGAATCCGGCATCCCCCTGGCCACCACGACGGCCCACGAGATGGGCCACGTCTTCCAGCGGCAGGTGAACAACGTCTTCAGCCTCAAGTGGATCGACGAGGCCGCCGCCCAGTGGACCGCCGTGGGGGCCCTGGGGAGCGGCGCCGACATCTCAGGGGACATCACCTGGGCCTCCGATTTCCCGACGGTCTCGATTCCGCCCACCTTCGGCAGTGGCTGGACCCTGAGCGGCGGGTACACCCAGGCCCAGGCCTACGCCGCCGGCGCCTTCACGGTCTGGATGGAGTCGGTCTCCCGGGGCAGCGTGCTGCGGGTGTACGAGCAGTTGCGGGATTCCTACCTGGCCTACGAGGACGCCCGGGGGACCCTCGCGGCGGCCACCGGCCGCACGATCCAGGACATCGTGATCGAGTTCGGCAAGGCCTACTGGACCCAGGACATGGACCTGTTGAAGGGGATCCGCCTGGGAGCCGCCCCCTACAGTCCTTGGGTGGACTGGACCGGCATGGCCGTCGGGGACCGGAGGCCCCCCTTGTCCAGCAAGCGCTGGGACGTGGACCTGGGGGTGAAGGAGGCCGAGATGGCGGGCCGGGACCTGGTCGTGCGGGCCTCGGGCCTCGGCGCCGGCCAACTGGCCTACGTGTACCGGGACACCGTTCCCTGCACGGAGGGCGGTCCCCGGATGGAGCAGGTCCGCATGCTCGACAAGGACCGTCCCGCCGACCTCCTGGGCACCCATTCGGCCGGGATCCGGTGCTACCGGGTGCTGGTCCTGAACTTCTCGGCGTCCGAGAACGCGGACGTCACGGTGGTGCTGGCGGCTCCCCAGGTGTCGGGTCTCTCGCCGAGCCAGGGGAGAAACGCCGGGGGCTACCCGATCCGGATTTCCGGGTTCGGTTTCGGCGACCGCCCCGGATCGGTGCACCTGGCCGGCTTTTCGCTGAACGTCACGGCCTGGTCGGACACCGCCATCACCGCGACGATGTTCAACGCCGGCTCCATGACCGGTCCCGCGAGCCTGAAGGTCCTCACGGCCGAGGGCGCCTGGTCCAACGCCGCGACCTTCACCCTGACCGACTGAACGGCAGGGGCGGTCGGGCTTCCCGCGCGGGGGAACGGGGCCCGTCGTTGACAGCGGCCCGGGGACCCGGCAGATTGTCCCCATCCCGACCCGGAGGAACCGCCATGGCCCTGACCCATTCCTCCCCGCAACCGCTGGGGTCTCGACTGCCGGCCCACCGGCTGGCCCGTCCAGAGGGAGGACACGTCGAACTGACGTCCCTGGTGGGGGATCGGGGGCTGCTGCTGGCCGTGACCTGCAACCACTGCCCCTATGCCCAGGCCGTCTGGCCCAGGCTGGTCCGCCTGGCCCGGGAGGTCCGGCCCCTGGGAATCGCCACGGTTGCCGTGAACCCGAACCTCCATCCCGACTATCCCGACGACTCCCTGGAGGGCATGGTCGGGGCCGTTTCCAGGTGGGGCATCGACTTCCCCTACCTGGCCGATGGGGATCAGTCCCTTGCCCGGGCCCTGGGGGCGGTCTGCACCCCGGAGTTCTTTCTGTACGACTCGCGCAAGACCCTGGTGTACCACGGGCGCATGGACGACTCCTGGCAGGACGAGGGCCGGGTGACCCGGCTGGATCTCCGGGACGCCCTGCTGGCGCTGGTCGAGGGCCGTCCGGTGTCCCCGGACCAGCATCCCTCGATGGGATGCAGCATCAAGTGGCTGGCCCGGGACTGACCCACCGGCCTGCCGGAAGGGCGGGGCAGGGAGTCGGGGACGACGGGGAGGAGGACCCTCTTGCCTGTCGGCAGAGAACAGCCGATCCTTTCCGCCATGACCACGCGGTCCGCCCGGGATGCCGACCGGCAAGGAGCGGTCTCGATGAAGGTTTCGGGTCCGCCGCTGCTGGACACGGTGCTGGACACGATGCCCGCCGGCCTGTTCACGCTGGACCGGGGGGCCCGGATCTCCTCCTGGAACCGCCAGATGGAGATCCTCACGGGGTACGCGGCCGAGGAGGCCCTGGGGCAGTCCTGCACCATCCTCCGCACGGTCTCCGATCCGCCCTGTAGTCCCGGGTCGGGGGATTGCGTGCTGGCTCTTCGGAGCAGCATCCGGGAGAAACGGGTCCTCATCCGGCACAAGGACGGCACGTCCATCCCCGTGCTGAAGAACGCCAAGCCCCTGAAGGACTCCCGCGGACGGGTGGTCGGGGCGGTGGAGGTCCTCACCGACCTGCGCCTCCTGGAGCGCCTGGAAGAGGAGATCGCCAGGCTCCGGCTGCTGGCGGACCGGGGAGGGGAGCGTTCCCCGCATCTGCTGGGGCACCATCCCCGGATGCTTGCGGTGCTGGAGCAGATCGCGCTGGCGGCCCGGACCCCCTGCTCGGTGCTGATCCAGGGCGAGACGGGGACCGGCAAGGAACTGGTCGCCCGGGCCATCCACGACCTGTCCGATCGGCATGACGGTCCCTTCATCCGGGTCGCCTGTGGGGCGATCCCCGAAACGCTGCTGGAAAGCGAGATGTTCGGGCATGTCCGAGGGGCCTTCACGGGGGCCATCCAGGACCGGATCGGGCGCTTCCAGGCGGCCCACGGAGGAACGATCTTCCTGGACGAGATCGGGGATGTGTCCCCGGCGGTCCAGGTCAAGTTGTTGCGGGTGCTCCAGGAACGGGAGTTCGAGCGCCTGGGCGACTCCCGGACGATCCGGGTGGACGTCCGGATCCTGGCGGCGACGCACCGAGATCTCCGGTCCCTGGTGGATGGGGGCGCCTTCCGGGAGGACCTCTACTACCGCCTGGCGGTCTTTCCCCTCGAGGTCCCTCCCCTGAGGGAACGGAAGGAGGACATCCCGCTGCTGGTCGCGGCGTTCCTGGAGCAGGTCGCCGCCCGATCGGGGCGACCCGTTTCCCCGCCATCTCCCGCCGCGATGGAGCGCCTGATGCTTCATTCCTGGCCCGGGAACGTCCGGGAACTGGAGAACGCCGTCGAGTACGCCACGATCCTCGCCCGGGGCGGGCCGATCGAGGTGTCCCACCTCCCGCCGCACCTGGGGGCCCCCGGGGGCGGACCGCCACCCGTTTCCCGGGGTCGGAGTCCCCGGGACCTCGAGACGATCCGCCGTGTGTTCCGGGAGACCGGCGGAAACCGCAACGAGACCGCCCGTCGCCTGGGAGTGCACCGCGTCACGCTGTGGAAGTGGATGCGGGCTCATGCTTCGGAATTTCTCGAGGATTTGCAGGAACCGCGGTGAGACCGGTCGTGTTGCCCGGGTGACGGAACGCAACATATCGCAACATCAAGACGCAACATATGCAACACGACCGGCATTGTCCGGGCCCCCTGTAACGCCATGTTTTCGTGAATGTCTTGTGGGCGGCAACAAGGCACGCCTCTTGCTTTTTCCAGGAAGCAGGTCGCGCCTTCCACGGGCGCCTTTCCAGGAGGAACGATGAACGGCCGCGTCTTGCAAGGGTTCCTGTGGGTCCTTCTGCTGCTGCCTCTCTGTGCCTGTTCCAACGAGGAGTCGACGACGGATCCGGGCGGGACGACCGACGTTCCGGTCCTGGACCTCCCTTCCGATCTGGGGACCACCGATCCGGGAACGGTCGATCCGGGCGTCCCCGATCCAGGACCGGTGGACCCCGGCACTCCCGATCCGGGCCAGGCGGATCCCGGCACTCCCGACCCCGGCACGCCGGATCCGGGCATCCCGGACGAGGGACAGTCGGATCCCGGCGAGTACGACCCGGGGACCCAGGATCCCGGAACCCCGGACGAGGGGACTCTCGATACCGCCACGGACCCCGGGGTCGAGGACCCCGGACCCCCGGGTCCCGTCCAGACGTTCCCGACCAGCCTCCATGCCACCGTCCGCGGCATGCGGACCGTGTATGAGGAAGGGTACCTCGCCCTGACCGAGGTGCCCTACGACACCCCGAACCTGGGCTGTGGAAACTGTCACGCCCCGGCCATCCAGAACCTCCCGCGGCGATGCGAGTCCTGTCACCTGGTGCCCGGGGAGAAGGTGGCCGACTCCACCTGCATCGGGTGCCACAGCCGGCAGAAGACCTCGGCCGCCATCGGCCTCTATCCCGACGTGCACCTCCAGGCGGGCATGCACTGCATGGACTGTCACTCGACCCGGGAGATGCACGGGGACGGCACCGAGTACGCCTCGATGTGGGATGAAGGGGCCACCGACACCCGGTGCGAGAACTGCCACCAGAAGCCCGACTCCGTGTCCCACCAGGTGCACGGCGACAAGCTGGACTGCACGGCCTGCCACGTGAAGAGCGCGGTGTCCTGCTTCAGCTGCCATTTCGACAGCCAGGTGGACCAGGGAAAGAAGATCCACGCGGGGGCGCTCCACGGCTGGACGTTCCTGGTCAACCGGAACGGCAAGGTCCGATCGGGCGGCTTCCAGTCCCTGACCTTCCGAAACGCGAATCGCTATGTCCGCTGGGCCCCGTTCCACGACCACACCGTGACGGCCCAGCCGCGCCAGTGCGGGGACTGCCACAACAACGCCGCGGTGCAGGAATACAAGGCGAACGGCACGATCCGCCTGACCTGGTGGGATCCCGACGCCCCCGAGGGCCAGCCGAAACTGAAGAACCTCCAGGGCGTGATCCCGGTGGTGGCCGGCAAGATGCGGTTCCAGTTCATGGTGAACGACGGGACCTCCTGGGTGCCGATGTCCGAGGGCGTCGTCGCCCCCGACCAGGAAACCTTCTGGTCCTGCTCGGGGCTCACCGATGCCCAGATGACGAAACTGGGCATGAGCATCGAGTAGCGCGTTGGATCCTGTTCCGGGCGCGGATCGGGCCAGGATCTCCCCGCGAATCCCGTCCCGACCACAATGCCTGCCGTGCCGCCGCGGACCCTGGGGAAGGTCCTCCCGGTCGAACTGCCCGCCCCGATCCGGCGGGGAACCCGTCCGAGCGTCCTCCGGGGTCCCGGCTTCCGGACACCCGACGGGTCCGCTACAATGACCCCATTCCCTGGCCGGAGACGACCATGAACAGGTGCGGACATCACTCCGTTCCGTCCATCCTGGCCACGCTGCTGGCCGGCCTGGTCGCGGCCTGCGGCGCGGACCACGGCCCGTCGATGGAGCAGATGGGCCCCGACCCCGACCGCTTCTACGAACCCCCGCCGCAGAAGTCGGTGCACGTGCTGTCGAGCGTGCCGGCCTCGCCGGGAGCGCCATCGGTGAACTGGGACTACCGCTGGACCGGGACGAAGCGCATCGGGGGGAAGGACTTCGACGTGCTGCTCGGGACCGAGCAGACCGCGACCCCCAACACCATCGAGGTCGTCGCCCGGGTGGACGGGGACGCGGTGGAGATCGCCTCCTTCACGGTGGACGACTTCGGCCTGGGGACCGAGGGGATCCCGGACTTCGTGATCACCGGCCCCGAGCCGGTCCGGATCCCGCTGGACATCGGAGTGGGCCAGTCCCGGACCGTCACCGCCCAGGGGGAACTGGTCATCGCCGGCGAGGCGACCCCAGGGAGCGTCACGGCCACCTACACCCTGGTGGACGACGATGCCACGGTCCAGACGGCCTCCGGCCCCGTCAGCGGATGCCGGCACTTCACCGCCCGGTCCGACACCACCCCGCCCGTCGAGGGGGAGGTCTGGATCAAGACCGGCGTCGGCGTGGTGGCGGCGAAGTACGACTTCTTCCTGATCAGTCCCGGAGGCCCCAAGACCTGGAACCTGGAATCGATGACCGCCGCCGAGGAGGACGGAGGGCGGGTGCGGGAGCGGGCCGACCAGGTCCTGGTGCCCGGCGGCCCCTGGATGGTCCTGCGGACCGGCGCCGCCGAGGGGGGCAAGGCCGACGCCGACAAGAACGTCCATGCCAAGTTCCTGGTGGAGGCGCGGTGGGCCGACGAGGACCGGGCCCGGACCGACGATCCGCCGCCGGTGCTGGTGACCGTGTATGCGGGACCCTTCGGCTACTTCCCGGAAGGGAGCGCCCCCTGGCAGAAACTGCCCGTCAGCATCCTGAACCCCACGGAGAACGGGAAGGGCTTCTCCTTCTGGTTCAAGTGGGTGGACCAGGCGGCCAAGAACGACCCGATGCAACCCATCGGCTACTCGATCGAGGCCCGGTGGGACCCCTCGGCAGCCGTCCAGGAGGGCGGCGTCCGGGTGTCGATGGTGATGAACTACCCGAAGTACGAGCCCTGATCCGCCCGTCTCCGCCGGTGGAGTCCCTCGATTCCCGAAGGGCCGTTGCCGCCCGTCAGGCCACGTAGCGCCCGTCGCGCATCAGGGGCAGCGTCGTGCCGTCGGGCCGGACCAGGTCCACCGCCGGGACCCGGACCCGGGGCTGCAGCGACGGCAGGTAGACCCGGTCCGCGTGCACGACGGCCTCGGGGGCCGTGAAGTCCCCGGGCCCCACGCGGCCGCCGAAGTGATCGCTGCGTCCGAAGGCGACGTGCAGGCCCAGTTTCTCGTCCAGCAGGACCTCCCCGACCGGGTCGATGCCCATCTCGGACAGCACGCCAAGTCCCAGTTCGGCCAGGTTGCCGTAGGCCGGTTCCCGGGCCAGGACCTCCCGCTCCCGGGCCGCCACCGGACCTTCCCCCTCGGCCGCGACGGCCCGGTTCCCGGTCACCCGGTAGCGCACGACCTCCCCGTCCAGTTCCACCGGAAGGACCCCCTCGCTCCGGGAGGGCTCCCCTTCCCCCTCGTAGGGCACGATGTAGGCCTCCCCCGACGGCAGGTTCCCGACCTGTCCCGGCGCCCGCAGCAGCCCGCTGCTCCGGTGGGCCTGCCGGTGGCGCAGGTCCAGGAACAGCGACGCCGGCTCCCGGCCGTCCACCAGGAAGCGGAGCCGTGCCCCGGCGGCCTCGTCCAGCAGCGCCGCCAGCCGCTCGACGCGCCGGTGCACCTCCTCCAGGTCCAGG
>ERZ795061.3963-NODE-3963-length-12627-cov-4.935094_pt1 | contig 12627 bp, 10 predicted proteins | sample MGYA00375145_ERZ795061 | MGnify/ENA primary metagenome ERZ795061 (study PRJEB30190, sample SAMN05720144) | anaerobic digester metagenome | isolation source: active sludge of municipal wastewater-treating anaerobic digesters | place: USA | collected 2014-12-22 ... | reverse complement strand
CATTCCGTTTGGGGAAGGTATTACGAATCATGGATTGTCTCCTGAGTTGTCTATTGATTCCTGCCGTGAGGCCAGCGCCTGGCGCTGTCCCCAAAGCCGAATGAAATGCCCGGCGGGTGTTCTCCATTCCCTGATGCACCCCCCGGCAGATAAATAACATTGCAAAGGCTGTGCCAAGACGATTTCGAGAACCCCTGAAGCACAGAGTACACTTTTTTGATCGAAATTAAAGCCCTTTAACAGGCAGGGTATTGCGTCAGTAGGATGGCCTGAATGCGCTGTTTATCGGGAGTTTTTCCCGAGTTTTGAAGTTCAGCCCATCTTGCAGACCAGGGTTTAGGTGACGTAAGCCGCCCTGTTCGGCAGGCTTGGCCGTGGATAGGGCGGTCAAATGATTTTGCTGCTACAAATGTCACCATGTGCTCCAAAGTTGCACATGTGGAACGCTGCGGTCGACTGAAATTTCCCGGCAAAAACCCTTAGTTGTCACACCTATGGGGCAAACAGAGGTTTTTTGCGGCTTTGGCACGCGGCTTGCGCACCACTTCTCCAAATTACGCCAAATGAAGGCGATAGGAGAGACAAGATGAAGTTTTTGCTGACAGTGACCGCGTTCGTGCTGGCGACATTGCAGTTGCCGGCCGCGGCTGCAGCTTTGCCGGAAGCAATTGATCCGCTCGATTCGGCGCGTTGGACGGATATGCACAAAATGGTGCTGGGTGGCGCGCCGGTGGTGTTCGACGACCGTGTGATCGTAAAGGCGCCGGCGACTGCAGAAAACCCGATGCAGGTGCCGGTTACCGTGGATGCAACCGCTTTGCCCGGGGTGCAGGAAGTACTGGTTTTTGCCGACTTCAATCCTATCCTCCAAATATTGCGATTCTTTCCTGAGTCCGCACCGGCATTTCTCGGGTTTCGGGTCAAGCTCCAACAATCATCGCCGGTCCGGGCTGCGGCCAAAACTGCTGATGGCGTCTGGCATGTTGGCGGCACTTTGGTGAACACCGTCGGTGGCGGTTGCACGGCGCCTTCTGCCAATGCCGGATCGAAGGAGTGGCAGCAGCGCTTGAATGAGGTGGCGGGTCGTCAGTGGTCGGAAGGGCCGCAACAGGGGCGTGTTCGGATGCGGATAGTGCACCCGATGGATACCGGGCTGGTGGCTGGTACGCCTGCGTTTTTCCTCGAAGAAATCAACTTTACCGATGCTGCGGGTAAGCGCCTGATGCGGGTGCAAACCTATGAGCCGGTCAGCGAAAACCCGGTTTTTACGTTGACGCGGGGCAACAGCACGGGCCCGCTTGATGCCAGCGGCCGAGATAACAACGGCAATGCGTTCAATGTCAGGATTGCGCCATGAAGCGCTTGTTCTGCTACTTGACGCTGCTGGTGGCCGGGGGGCTGAACGCGGCCGAGTTCGACTACGGGCTCAAAGCGCGGCAGATTGCGCCGGATGTTCATGTCTTTGTCGGCCGCACCGAGGACTTCACGCCAGCGAATGGCGGCAACATTGTTAATACCGGTTTTATCGTCGCACCGGGCGGAACCATCGTGATTGATAGTGGTTCTTCGCGGCGATACGGCGAGCAAATGCGGCAGGCAATCGCGGGCGTTTCGCCAAAGTCCGTGGCACTTGTTATCAATACGCATCATCACCCGGACCATTTTTTGGGCAATCAGGCATTTGCCGATACGCCCATTGCCGCGCTGGCCGCGACGCGTCAAGGGATCGGCGCTGACGGCAATGCTTTTGCGGAAAACCTGTATGGCCTAACCGGCGACTGGATGAAAGGCACCGAGGTCTTTGCGCCGACACAAACGCTTGCCGCCGGGACGCAGGAAGTCTCTGGCCGCCGCTTGCGCTTGATAGCGCTGAATGGCCACACCGAGGCTGATCTGGTGATTTACGACGAAACCAGTGGCGTGCTTTTTGCGGGTGATCTCGTTTTTAATGAGCGGGCGCCAACCACGCCACATGCCAATGTTGAACAATGGCTGGCGGCACTCGACCAATTGGAGGCGATCACGCGTGAGACGGGGTTCAAAATGTTGGTGCCCGGTCATGGTGAAGTTGCCCGTGATGCGGCACCCATTCGTCAGACGCGAGCCTGGCTGGAATGGTTGCAACGCACACTTCGCGAATCTGCTGCTGCCGGGCTGGACATGAACGAAGTGCTTGCCCGCCCATTGCCACCGGAGTTTGCCAAGCTGCCCGTTGCGGCCAGTGAATATCGCCGTTCGGTGGGGCATCTGTTTCCAGCAGCCGAGCAGGAGGCATTGAAGTAATGAATGCGATGATCAAGGAAACATCGGCTGGCCCTACGGTCGACCGGCGTTTTTGGCTGATTTTCGGTCTGTCGCTCGCCATCCATGCCCTTGCATTGGCCTGGGTGCAGCGGCCGCAGCGGGAATTGCCAGCGTTGACGCCGCTTTTGGCGACCCTGCGCCTGGTTGTTGAACAAACATCCGGATCGACTGCCGAGGTGCAAGCTGCGCCAACGCCGGCAGGGATCCCACCGGCGGCGAGGCAGCTTCCGCCACGTCGCGAGTCGCGTTCGGCTCGCAGCGTGGTGGAGGCTGCTGCGCCAGCAGTGACGAGCAACCAGCCAGTGGCCGAGGTGGCCGCCCCCTCGGCTTTGCCGGCAACCCCCAATACGGCCCCGCAAACGCTTACTCAGGCGGCTGCACAGCCAGCCGCCGCAGCGCCCAGCCAGCCTGCCCGTAGTCAGAGCAGCCTGCTCGCCGCTTACCGGCAGAGCCTCACCGAAATTTTTGCCGGCCAGCAGCAATATCCCCGAGTTGCCGCGATGCGTGGCTGGGAGGGCGAAGTCCGCTTGCATCTGCGGGTGGCGCGCAAAGGCAACCTGATCGCCGTGAAACTCGATCATTCCAGTGGTTTCGATGTTCTCGACCAGCACGCGCTAGCCATGCTTGAACAACTGGCGACGCTGCCTCCCTTGCCTGATGGTTTGGAGGCCAATGAAATTCAAGTGGTCGTTCCCGTCAATTACAAACTTAAGAAGGCCACATGAATTTTCTCGCCCGTCTTAATTTGCACACCCGCATCAGCCTCGTTCTCACCGGTTTGGCTGCCAGCCTGCTGCTGGTGCTGGCGGGAATCTGGCTGCAAGGCGCCCGCACCGGCATTCATGAAGAAGTCGAGGCGGCGAGCCGGGTCTCCGAGCAATGGCTAAGTGCGCTTACCGTAGAAATGCAGACGGTGCCCGCTGCGGCGCTGGCTGATCGCGTCCTTGGCATCGTCAAACCACTCGGCCGGATTCGGGCCAATGCACTCGAAGTTTTCGCTGCCGATGGCCGGCTGCTTTATCGCTCCCCGCCACCGACCTACAAGGCTGGACGTTCCGCGCCGGCCTGGTTCACTGGTTTGTTGGCCCCGACATTTCAACAGCGCGCCCTTCAGGTCAATGATTTACGCCTGGTCCTCAACCCGGATGCCTCGCGGGCAATGATCGACGCTTGGGATGATCTGTGCGCCATGGCGGGTTGGGCATTGCTGCTGCTGGCCGTACTTTTCGTGACGACCCGGATGGCCCTCGACCGCGCCTTGCGGCCGCTCGATCAGGTGATGCAGGCACTTGATCGCACCGGTTCCGGGCGTTTCGATACGCGTCTGCCGGTTTTTTCGACTCCCGAACTCGGTCGGATTTCCCATGCTTTCAACGGCATGGCGGATCGCCTGGTTGCTGCGGTCAACGACAATGTCAGGCTCGAAACCGAGCGCGAAGTGGATGCACACCTGCAAGGTCGGCTGGATGCCGAGCGGGGTGTCATCGCCCGCGAATTGCATGACGAACTCGCCCAGGGCATCACTGCCGTACGAGCGCTGGCCGGCGCTATCGCCCAACGGACCGTTGAGCAACCGGCACTGAACAGCCATGCACAAAGTATTGTTGCCGTCACCGGTGATATGCAGAACGGCGTGCGTGGCATCCTGCATCGTCTGCGGCCGCCACCGAGTTCCGGGTTGGCGGTAACGCTTGAGCGCACACTGGCCGCCTGGCAGTTGCAGCATGAAAATATAGTCCTGACCCATCGGCTGGCGCTGGGTGCCTCGGCGATCGGTGATGACGTGGCGCAGGCGGCTGTCCGCGTTGTGCAGGAAGGGCTGACCAACATAGTCCGCCATGCGTGTGCCAGCCAGGTTGAATTGCTCATCACCCGCACGGCAGGTCATTTGAATATTTCGCTGGCTGACAATGGCCGCGGTTACGATGGCCAAGCTTCGCCCCAAGCCGGCAGTGGCCTTGGCCTGGCCGGTATGGCCGAACGAGTCGCCTTGCTCGGCGGACAACTCAAAATCAACAATCGGCAAGGTGAGGGCTTTTGTCTCGTTGCCAGTTTGCCGGACCATTCACCACTTGCCTACCTGGAGGGGCAGCCATGACCAACTCACTACAAGGAAGTCGCATTCTGATTGCTGACGATCACGCCATGGTGCGCCTCGGCTTTCGCCTGCTGCTCGAAGGCGCAGGGGCAACGGTGGTGGGCGAAGCCGAGAGTGGCGAGGGCATGCTGCGGCTTTACGCTGAACTGACACCCGATGTCGTGGTGATGGATGTCTCAATGCCCGGCATTGGCGGGCTGGCGGCGCTGGAACGCCTCATGGTGGGGGAGCAAAAAGCACGGGTGCTCATGCTCTCGGCGCATCACGATGACGTTGTGCCGGTACGGGCGCTGCGTCTTGGTGCGCGGGGCTACCTTTGCAAGCGTGCCTCGCCGGATGAGTTCCTGCGGGCGGTGACTCAGGTTGCCCGCAATCAACGCTATCTTGATCCCGAGTTGGCTCAGGCGGTTGCGCTTGCTCAACTTTCGGGGGCTGCAACACCGCTCGAAACGCTGACTGAAAAAGAGTTCGCGGTTTTTATGCAATTGGCGCAGGGGCGCTCAGTGAATGACGTTGCCGCTGATTTTTTCCTCAGCCCGAGCACTGTGGGGACACACCTTTACCATATCAAGCAAAAGCTCAATTTGCAGAACGCTGCAGAAATGGCTTTGCTTGCCATGCGCAGCGGGTTGATTGAGGCCTGATTGCTCACTGATCCCTTATTCCCGGCCAGCCGACCGCGCCTTGTAAGGCAGATGGCCGTCGGTGAAGGCCATATGCTCTACATTGAGGAGTGTGCTGCGGTCGACGGCCTGCCGGTGGTGTTTTTGCACGGCGGCCCGGGGAGCGGCTGCTCGCCCAATCAGCGCCGCCTGTTCGATCCGGCGCGCTATCGCGCCATTCTTGTTGACCAGCGCGGTTGTGGGCGTAGCCGCCCGCTTGGCAATATGCGGGATAACACGACGGCACATCTGGTCGCGGATCTTGAATATTTGCGCGAGGCGCTCGGTATTTCTCGCTGGCTGGTTTTCGGTGGCTCCTGGGGGGGGCTGCTCGCCCTGGCGTATGCCCAAACCTACCCCGAACGTGTCCTTGGCCTGGTGTTGCGCGGTATTTTTTTGGGATCCCGTCAAGAAATCGCGGCTTACGCCCGCGCCGCTGCGCTGGTATCCGGTCTGCCTTCAAGGTTTGCCGGCGAGGATGCGCTGGCACCATGGGCATCCGCGGTGATGAGCGATGAGCCGAAGCAGGCTTTGCCGGCCATTCGTGCCTGGCTCGATTACGAGAGGCTACTGATGGGTGAAGAACCCATCGCCGAGCCGCCTAGCGCGGGTCAAATAGCCAAGGTTCGCGTGCAGATGCACTACCTGATCAACGACTGTTTTCTTTCGCCGGGGCAGTTATTGGCGGGCATCGAGCAACTTCGTCACCTCCCTGCGGCGATTGTGCAAGGCTTGGCAGACCCGGTTTGTCCGCCGGCGGTAGCTGAAAGTCTGCACCACGCCTGGCCAGAGGCCGCCTGGTGGCCGGTGGCTGAGGGCGGGCATGGCGCCTTGTCGCCGCCGATTGCGCGGGCCTGCATTGATGCGCTAGATTGGGTTGCGACGGCTGAGGGTGGCAGGCAATGAGCTGCCTTGAGCTACATTTTTCAGGAGTCTGGCCATGAATAAACTACGTCACTGTGCCGTATTTCTGGCGGCCATCATGGGGGTTTCCCCCCCCTCATTTGCATGGGAACTGGTGGGTACAAAAACCATCGCGCTGTACAGCCGCGAAGGTGATCGTATTCCATTGGGCACGGTTACGTTTTTGCCTGAGGCGGGGAAAACCACCTTTACGCTGGCGCTGGAGCCTGAACGCTTCAAGGACTTTTTTCTGTCGATGAAAGAATTCAAGTGTCTGGAAAGTGCTCAGGAAATTCAGTGCCACGTCCCTTATCCCTACCCGAACCCGGCGACGGCTAGCGCTGATAGCCTGGTTTGGCTGGAGCATTCGTTGCTGTTTTTCTACAAGGCCCCCCGAGATTTTGGGGCTCGCTTGTGGAATGGCATTTATTACCGAATGCAGATTACTGATCAGGGCATTATCGGGACGCCCCAGGCGGTCGATTTAGTCCAAATGGGCGCACCGCCAGTTGACCCTTCTATTCCACCTTTCGGCAAAGAAGGAAGAACCGATATCGTTCCCGAAACCCGCTGGTTTTATCGCCTGACTATCGAGTGATAGTCGTCAAAGAAAGCTCGCGTATGCAGCTTTGCTCATGAGGAACAAATGAAACTTCAGCGCCTGTTTTTGCTTCCCGCCGTCTTGCTGGCCTTGCTTGGAAATGCCAGTGCTCAGGAGAGCGATGCCTCCGACTGGATCAAAAACCCCGCGATGGGCAATTACAAAGCCTATGCCGAGTTCAAAATGGCGAACTACGAAGTGGCCCGTCAAATATGGGAAACCTTGGCTGGATTAGGTAATCCAGACGCTTTGTTCAACCTTGGTATCCTCGCCGAAGACGGTTTGGGCGAAGCCAAGGATATGAAAAAGGCGCTCGCGCTCTACGAGGCAGCGGCCAACGCAGGGGGCTTCAAGGCCCAGTACCGCCTGGGCATGCTTTACAGCGATGGCGGCACAGTGGCTAAAGATGAAGCGAAGGCTCGCTATTTTCTCAGCCTTGCCGCCGTCAATGGCGACAAGGAGGCCGCAGCCCGTCTTGCTTCGCTGGACCAGCCAAATCGGCCCATTAGCGAATTCGAGCAGGCCGAACGTCTGAGCAGCCGCGGCCAGCACGCGGAAGCCGCTGTGATTTTCAGGCGTCTTGCCGATGCCGGGAATGTCACCGCCAGAACGCGGTTGGCCTGGATGTATGAAGCCGGCCGTGGCGTCGAACGCAGTTTGGCAGAAGCGGCCAGACTATTCATGCAATCAGCCGAGGCTGGTGATGCCGAAGCGCAATACGCTATCGCGGTTATGTACCGAACAGGAAAAGGCCAGCCACAGGATCGCGAACAGAGTCTGACATGGCTCAAACGCTCGGCCGGACAAAATTACCCTGCAGCTGTCGCTGCAATGGCCGCGGAGGTGGGCGGCGGCCATTGATCTGGTTTGTAGCTGTTTTGCTGCTTCTAAATGTCAGGCAGTGATTTGCGCTCTCGGTAAATCAAACCTCGAACGAGGCTTCGAGCGGTGCGTAAGCAGAAAAGAAAAACGCCGATCAAGCACAAGTGCTTGAATCGGCGTTTTGTTTTGGTGGGCCCGCACGGACTTGAACCGTGGACCAAAGGATTATGAGTTCGGTAAAAAGGATTGAAAATCCTTTTGCGTCGGCCATAAGTCCTTGTGCCGCAAGGGTTCCATCCTATGCGCAATGCTCCGCCGGCCCTCATTGGCGGCACCAGACGCGCACCAGACAGCGAGTGATGGACCGGACGCGGAACGGAAGGACTCAGCGATGGGCGGGGGCGATGGCCAGCAGGGCTTCCAGCCCACCGGAAAGCGGGTCCAGTTGCGTGGCTTCCTCTAGTACCCAGCTCCGCCAGGCCTGGAATCCGGCGGCGGCAACTACTTCGGGCTGTTGTTCGGCTTCGGCGAGCAAGGCGCGAAGGATGCTCGCCTTCTGGCGGTTGTCGGCAGCGGCCAGAAGCGCGTCGCGGCGTCGTTGCTGGTCGGCCAGGCGGGCGGCTTCAGCTTCGCGGGCGGCCTTTTCCTCGGCTTGGCGAATCTTCTCGTCTTGCTCGGCTTTTCTTTCAACCAGATGGTTGTGCCGCCAGATGGCTTGGCCGCGATAGAGCATTTCTCCGGCGACCAAAAGGCTCGCGGCGATCTCCGGAAAGTGCGATTCCAACGGTGTCTCTTCCGTATCGCACCAAAGATTGGGCGGGAATTCGTTGTTTTTGGCCCAGTTGGAGATTTCTAACTGCAATCGGGGCTTCGGCGGGGTGGTTTTGCCTTTCAACATGCGAGACCGTTGCTCGATTTGCGTGAGTTTGAAAGAAACGTTGATCGTGCCAACGGTGACGCTCGACTCCTCAGCCTCCTCGCCGCGTAAGCTAGGCTTGAAGCCGGCCTTGCTGAGCATTAAGAAGACTGCGTTGAAGATTTTGAGACGGCGTCGGGCGAGCGGCTCGTCGAATCGGGGTTTCTTCCAGGCATAGGGCCGGTCAATCAGTGCTTGGCGTTGTTGTTCGTCGTCGGCCAAGAGCTTGGCGATCAGCGGATGCGGGTTGGCCAGCGTCTTGGCTACGGTGACCTTGCCCAGCAGTTTCTGAGCGCGCTGCGTGACCTCGGTCAGCGACTCGGAAAACGTCGGCGGTGGCGGCAGCTCGGTAATTCGCTCTTCCCGCCCAGTCCAAACCTCCCGTCCGATCATGACTTCGTCCGTTTGGCCAAGGCCGCGCACCGGAAATGGAATACGTGCGGGCTTTTGGCCGGCCGCGATGCGTGCCCAATATCCGCGCGGCGGAATGGGGATATTGGCTTCCCGGCAAATCTTGCCGAGGCCGACGTCAGAAAGACCAAGTTCGGTTGCAGCGACTATCTTGGGCTTGGACCAAAGCAGGTCGTAGAGGGCTTGTCGGGTGAATTTGGTCGCCATGATCACATTCCGAGTGCGTAGCAGACCCTAGGGTAGCCGAAACGGAAGGTCACGTTCCGCTCGGTGCGACGCCGACATGTGTCCTTTGCGGTGAACTTGTCGGTTAATCGCCGCAGATTGTGCGGTTAATTACTTGCGTTTTGCGGTGAAAGCTGACCATAATCACCGCATGAATGACGGTGATTACAAGTATGTCTGGCAGGCGTCGGACTGGCCGAACTGGCAGTATGACCTCGCCGCCTTAGCTGTACCCATGGCCGCGGTGAGCCGGGCGCAGGGTCTGCTGCTCGGGCGCTTGGCTGACGTCGGTGCGGCCTTGCGCGTTCAGGCCAGCCTGGTGGCGCTGACCGAGGATGTCGTCAAAACCAGCGAGATCGAAGGCGAGCAGTTGAACGTCGCTTCCGTCCGCTCCAGCATCGCCCGCCGCCTGGGCGTGGATATTGGCGCTTTGGCACCGACGGATCGTCATGTCGAAGGCGTGGTCGAGATGGTGCTCGATGCGACGGCGAACAGTCCGACGCCGGTGACACAGGCACGCCTGTTCGGCTGGCATGCCGCGCTGTTTCCAACTGGGTACTCCGGGCTTGCCAAAATCCAGGTCGCCGGCTGGCGGGATGATGCCAGCGGACCGATGCAGGTGGTGTCCGGCCCCCTGGGGCGGCAAAAAGTGCATTTCGAGGCGCCTCCGGCGGATCGCCTAGCGGTGGAGGTCGAGCACTTTTTGGCCTGGTTGAATGCGGATTCGGCTGAGCCGCCGTTGATCAAGGCGGGCCTGGGGCATGTCTGGTTGGTCACCTTGCATCCCTTCGATGACGGCAACGGGCGGATCGCCAGGGCCATTGGTGACCTGTTGCTGGCGCGTGCCGACGGCAGTCCGCAGCGCTTTTACAGCTTGTCCGCGCAGATACAGCGGGAGCGCAAGGCCTATTACGACATCCTGGAACGGACCCAGAAAGGGACGATGGATGTCACGGCTTGGTTACTCTGGTTTCTGGAAAGCCTGCAGCGGGCGGTGGATCAGGCCCAGCAAACGCTCGATGCCGTTCTCCTGAAAACCCGTTACTGGCAGCGTTGGGCGACCCTGACACTCAATGAACGGCAGGTAAAGGTGCTAAATCGGTTGCTGGATGGGTTCGATGGAAAACTGACCAACAGCAAGTGGGCGGCGATTGCCAAGTGTTCGCCAGATACGGCATTGCGCGACATCAATGATCTGCTGGCGCGCGGGGTGTTGAGCAAGGCGGGGGCGGGTGGGCGCAGTACCAGCTATGAGCTTGCAGACGGCTAGCTGTCAACCGCACCCAGCAGGGAGTTCGGCAGAAAAAGACTGCCAATTCTTTGATTTCGCCTATCAAGCCTTGTGCTGTAAGGCTTCTAGTGTTTCTCCGCTCCTCCGTCGCCCCGAAATTGAGGCGCCAGACAGCACCAGACACCTGGCTATGGACCGGAAAACGGCCGGCATCCTCGCCGGGACGTGATCTTTTTAGGAGAGTTTTGTTATAGCAGTGAATGCAACCACTTTCCTGTGAAGTTTGTGAAGTCTGTCAGTTGCTTATGGTACAGACATTCGCTCTCATTGTCGTGGGGTGCAAAAGCTGCACCCCATCGTTCAGCAAACGACTATGTTTCTGAACGATGGTTGCGCACCACTGAACCCACGAAAACGCAGCATAGGCGCATTGTGCAATTGGCAAGGCCATTGATGCCGACAGCTAGGCCGAAGTTTCCGCGCAATTTCTGAACGATTCTCGCGCCTGTTGTCTTGTATTGATTGCGCTGGGTTACACAGCGGTTACACGGGGGAAAGCAGAAGGCCGAAAAGACCAAAGGGCTACAAGCAATTGCCTGTAACCCTTTGATTTTATTGGTGGGCCCGCACGGACTTGAACCGTGGACCAAAGGATTATGAGTCCTCTGCTCTAACCAACTGAGCTACGGGCCCGGAAACTTTACTCGCCGTTTTGGTCGAGGAAGCTGCGCAGTTTATCCGATCGGCTGGGGTGGCGCAGTTTTCGTAGTGCTTTTGCTTCGATCTGGCGAATTCGTTCACGGGTAACGTCGAATTGTTTGCCGACCTCTTCAAGGGTGTGGTCGGTATTCATTTCAATACCGAAGCGCATACGCAAAACCTTGGCTTCTCTCGTCGTGAGGGTGTCCAGAATTTCCTTTGTGACGCCGCGCAGGCTGGAATACATGGCTGCATCAGCAGGGGCCAGGGTGCCGGAATCTTCGATGAAATCACCGAGGTGGGAGTCATCATCATCGCCGATCGGTGTTTCCATGGAAATTGGTTCCTTGGAAATTTTCATGATCTTGCGGATTTTGTCTTCCGGCATCTCCATCTTCTTGGCCAGTGTTGCAGGATCTGGCTCGGCGCCGGTTTCCTGCAGAATCTGACGGCTGATCCGGTTCATTTTGTTGATCGTTTCGATCATGTGAACCGGGATGCGGATGGTGCGGGCCTGGTCAGCGATTGAGCGCGTGATTGCCTGACGAATCCACCACGTGGCGTAGGTGGAAAACTTGTAGCCACGGCGGTATTCGAATTTATCCACTGCCTTCATCAGGCCAATGTTGCCTTCCTGAATGAGGTCAAGGAACTGCAGGCCGCGGTTGGTGTATTTTTTGGCGATGGAAATAACCAGGCGCAAGTTGGCTTCCGTCATTTCACGCTTGGCGCGGCGGGCTTTGGCTTCACCGGTGGACATCTGTTTGTTGATGTCTTTGAGATCTTTGAGCGGGATGCCGATGCGTTCCTGCAAGGCCAGCAGTTTTTTCTGCTGTTCTTTGATATCGGGTGCGCAGCGCGTCAGGATCGCGACGTAGGTTTTGGGCGCAGTGGCGATCTCTGCGTCGACCCAGTCGATATTGACCTCATTACCAGGGAAGGACTGAATAAAGTGAGGGCGTTGCATCTTGACGCGGTCGACGCATATTTGCTGAATTTTTCTTTCAGAACGGCGAATCTGCTCAACCATGCCGCGTACGCTGTCACAAAGCTTTTCAATGGAGCGCGAGGTGAATCGAATATTCATCAACTCGTCAGAAAGCTGCTGCTGTAGCTTGATGTAGGCCTTGTCGTGCGGGCCTTTGCCTGGCAGCGCCTTCTGCATCTTGGCATGTAGTGCCTTGATTATATTGAAGCGTTCCAATGCATCGACCTTGAGTTGGAGTAGGGATGCAGTTGCTGCGCCTGCCGCCTTTTCACTCTCATCTTCTTCACTCTCTGGCTCGTCTTCCTCTTCTTCTTCGTCGTCAGCGGTTTCGGCAATCGGCGCTTCCAAGACGGCGTTCGGATCGATCAAACCGTCAACCAGTTCGTCGATGCGCATTTCTTCGGCTTCAACCTTGGCGACCAAGTCGAGGATGTCGGTGATCGTGGTCGGGCAGGCGGAAATAGCCTGCACCATATGCTTGAGGCCTTCCTCAATGCGTTTGGCGATTTCAATTTCGCCTTCGCGGGTCAGCAGTTCAACCGTACCCATTTCGCGCATGTACATGCGAACCGGGTCGGTGGTGCGACCAAACTCCGAATCTACCGATGAAAGTGCCTGTTCGGCCTGTTCTTCAGCTTCCTCGTCATCGGTTGCGGCTGCAGCCGTATCTGACATCAGCAAATCTTCGGCCGCCGGGGCTTCATCGAAGACTTTGATGCTCATGTCGCTGAAGGTGGAAATGATCGCTTCGATACTTTCCGCGTCAA
>ERZ795061.3961-NODE-3961-length-12629-cov-6.970415_pt1 | contig 12629 bp, 9 predicted proteins | sample MGYA00375145_ERZ795061 | MGnify/ENA primary metagenome ERZ795061 (study PRJEB30190, sample SAMN05720144) | anaerobic digester metagenome | isolation source: active sludge of municipal wastewater-treating anaerobic digesters | place: USA | collected 2014-12-22 ... | reverse complement strand
TGGATGTTGCCCATGATGTCAGAGATGAGCTTGTAAGCTTCATCGTTTCGAGCAGCCAGATAGGAAAGAGAATCTTGGTCAAGTTGTTTTTGCTGAACATGCATGGTGATAACTCCTAAAGAGAATGATTGTAAAAACTAGCTACGAATAGCTCAATGAAAATATATATGATTCAAAAAGTTTAACAAGGGATATCAGGCTTTGACCTGATATCCCTTGTATATTTTTATTTCATTACCATGATCTGACTGACTTGAACTGTTTGATGACCAATACGATTACGTCGATAATTCTCCAATACCCTTGGATCAATATCGCTAAATAGTCCATTCAGATTAGAGCCGTAGTATTGATTGCGATTGATATTGGTTCCGTTGTTCATTGGAAACCCAGTTAGCGCTTGATAAACCGCATCAAACTCCAATGCAGTAATTCGTTTCTTATCTCCTAGATTAACAAAATCAGGATGATTCCTTAACAGTTCATTAATTGCACTAATTATTTTTACAAACGCTTTAGGGTATCCTTTTAAGCGATCTATGGCTTCTCGTGACAACAATGTCAAATCACAGACGATCGATAACCGGATACGATGTTGATTACGAAGATCAAGCGGATTAACGGCTTTGATATTTAACTGATTATCGCACGTGATGGTATTGATATTTGTTAAGAACTCATTACGATAAAGATCTACGTGAAGAATTGACTGATACAATTTAGTTAAATATGGATATTCTTTTTCTCTAATGAAGTTCAAGATGTCTTCGTCTAGAGCAATCTCACCAAGTTCACTCAGATTACATAATGTCTTTTTATCAGTGTCTACTTCACACAATGCAAATAAAACTGATCCAGTTCCAGGATGAAATTGATTTAATCTAAAGTCATCGTATTCCGGTAAACGAAGTACATATCCTGGATCGATAACACCGTTCATAATAGTGTCTGTTTCAAATGCATTCATTGCGTATAAAGACAAAGGAAAGGTCTTATTGACCTTATCAAGATTATACGCATCATCAGTAAATTCAATATAGTCAGCAGGTAAAAGCTGATTATGAATCATAACCGGATACTTCATATTACAGCCTATTGGTTTTTCATATTCAAACTTATAACTAAATGCAATCGTATAAACTCCATTGGTTTCATCACGTTCAATTTTATTAGGAAGACCATCAAAATCAAACATCCCTAGGATTCGCGTCTGACAATCAGGAATAACTAAACGTGTATCTTTACCAACTAGATCACTAACGAGCTTTAAACGTTGATTAGAGAAGCTATAGACATACTCTTGAAAGCTTTGTCCATAAGGTTCAACTGATTCTCTTTTCTCATGAATCAATTTAAGAATAACAAGGTATTCTAAAGGAACAGGATAATGATACGTAATAGTGTGTAAATTAAGATCTCGCATCTGAGAGATACGAATCCGCATATCGTCACGCCATCTCATAGCTTCTGTTTTAGACGGACAACGATATGTGAAATTGATAGTAACCGCAGATGTTGCAAAAACAGGTGTCATCTTAACCCGTAATGCTTCATCTTGAAAAATAGGAATATGTTCTGAACGAGTCACTGCTGTTGTTGATAAAGCGTCTTTATTATAATCTTCTTCGACTTCTACGAAAGTAATTCGATCCGTATTGAAGATAGCAAAACGTTCATTATTGTTATCAATATTTGTACCTGGTGTTTGCATTCTTTGTGTATCACCAGGAAAGAAGATCTTGGAACTGACGTCAATCTTAGTGATCTCTTCAACTTGACGAACGATATCCATGATCACAGGACGTGTTACAGATTGAGAATTCTCAGGAAGTGTGATAGTTAGATTAGGCATAGTGATACCCTTTATTAGAAGTCATAGGATTCGAGAGAACTAATAAAAAAAAAATAAGCTACAGAGGGAATAACCCTCTGTAGCTGTAAAGCTCTTTACTGCTACTTGTTGCTCTTCGGCCGATTGTTTTGACTGCCGGTCGACGACGGGATGATTTCAGCATCGGAAATGTCCGAAGCACTCGCGTTCATCGGTTGTTGAACAGTTTTCTGGTACGCCAAAAAACTGTCGTAGAAACCACCACCCACCATACGGTCGAAGGTTTCCGTGCACCGGAAACACTTCTTCATCCCCAAGCGAATCTTGGCTTCTTTTTCCGGACCGATAAGCCCGGTCATTTTCTTCTCCAGTTCCTCCCACGTGTTTTCGCACGCAAGAGCAACAACCTTGTAACGCCGCAAGAAGCTCTTAAACTTCTTGGCGTCCACCGGTTTGTTTTCCTCACCGGCTTGCTTGATGAAGAAATCGATCGCGCCATCGAACTTCTTCTTAAGTTTCTTGATAAACTTGTCCTTAAGCTCGGAAATTTCTTCCGAGCGATCATCCGGATCTACCGGGAGATCGTAGACCTTACGAATCTCCCCGTAGGTTGCATTCGGATTGGTCTTCAGGAAATTCTTAACGTTGTTCGAGGTCTTACCAGCGATTTGGAAAGAAATGGAAGCCATGGTATTTCTCCTTTGATAAATGAGTGTGGGTTAATCTCAATTGAAATATATATGACGGAAATTTTCTACAAAGGGTTTAAAGGAATTGACTCAAGATTTCCTTAATTCGATTCTCCATTCCTAAATAACGCTCGTAGTAAGGAAGACCTTCTACTTGACTCACATAGAAATCCCAAGTACGATTCAACTCCTGAGGGATTTTGGTTTTCTCAATAGCAAGCTGAAGCAAACAAGCCGCACTTGGCTCCATGCTCTTGAATTGCTTTTCCAGTTCCCGTTCCAATGAAACTGTCAAAGCATGGACAAACTTTTCTTTCAGGATATCCATCTTTGCTTCAAAAGTTCTCTTGACAATAATTTCATTAATTGCCGTGAACATATCTCCGCCTGACAGATCCGTTTGTAGTTTATCCACATCTTGTTCAATCAGAGGACGAGCACGAACATCGGCAGGCGACATCTTTATCGAGATAGTCGGAACTGCTGTAGTTGTTTCATTTGAAAATATTCTCTTAACTGAAAGAACGTCGTTCACAATTTCATCCAGGGAACGATTATTCAAATATTCTTTACCTACTTTAATGACAGCTGTTTTCCAAGACATGCCGAAAGTTTCATCGCAGATAGGAAAACTTTTGGCGGCAAAAGACAGAACAGAAGCGGCGGTAACAACCATGATAATCTCCCTAACGATATTTATAAAGTAAATCTCAATTAAGGTATATGTGACTGAAACGTTTTAGGAAGTCATAATCTAGAATAGTAAAACAAACATATAGACCGAGAGAGCCATTTGGCTCTCTCGGTCTATGATCAATTACTTGCTAGCGGTCTTGAGGTTGGCGATAGACGCAGAAGCGTAATCACCAACAGCCTTAACCGTAGCGTAAACAACGCTCGGGAAAGACACGGACAGCGAGGACAGCAGAGCGTTCACGTCGTTCACGTCGGAAGAGATCTGACGCACGGCACGAGCTTTCTCTTGATCCTTGTCTTCGTCAGTACCCTTCTTGATTTCAGCCAGAACTTCGTCAGCGGTCTTACGAAGCTTTTCGGAGATCTTGGCCTTGGTCGCTTGGGCTTTTTCAGCAGCGGTCAGAGCATCGTTCAGCTTGATACCTTCCTTCAGCAGCTCATAGACCTCATCACGCTTCAGGGAAGTGATCTTTTCGGCTTCGATCTTATCGTAGGTGGTCACAGCAACAGTGAAGCGGGTTTCGGTATCGTTACCGATAGTGGATTCCTTCTTCTTGTAACTGACAACACGGGTGCCAACAAAAGGACCATAATAGTTGATTTGTTCCTTCTTATCCTTACCAGCATTACCAGTAGAAGAAGTAATGGCGCCAACACGATCCATAGCGGCTTGAATGTCCTTCTCAAGCTTGGCTTTTTGAGCGCTCAGCTTGCCACCGTTTTCCAGCTTACCAGCATGGGCCACCACATCGGTGGAGAAAGCATCCGACAGCGCGGTGATGTCGTTGGTAGCGGCCAGCAGCTTTTCAGCATTGGCGATCAGGGTACGAGCGGTGCCCAGGTTGGCTTGCTTCTTTACCGAGAAAGCTTTGGCCAGGGACTTGTTGTCCAGGTCGTTCTTTTCCGGCTTAACGGTATCAGGCAGACCCTTAGTACGTTCCAGCAGCTTTTCCAGATGCTTGCCCAGTTGAGCGTTGCTCTTGAACAGACCCAGAGCAAAAGACTTGATCTTTTCCCACAGACGGATGACAGCAGACTTGATGGCTTCCCAGATGCGAACCAGGGTGTCCTTGACGCCTTCAAGCGCGATCTTGGTAGCGCTCAGACGGCTGTTCTTGGAACCGAAAGCTTCCATAGCCGGGAAAGTAACAGGACCACGGATGCCAAGACGAGCACGGATCGATTCAACAGCCACTTCAGCGATTTCAGCAGCGGTTTCATCAACACCTTCACCAGCATCGGTGGATTCTTCCAGAACACCTTCGATCTTCTCGAGGGTTTCAGCGCCTTCTTCGGCATCTTCGATGGCAGCTTGCAGTTCTTCCACTTCACCAGTTTGCTGAGCAACTTCGGCAGCACCTTGCTCAACTTCAGCAACAGCTTCAGGGGTAGCAACGCCATCTTCGAGGGTGGTGTCGTCTTCCATGGCGAAAACCAGACCGTTACGGATACTCATGAGAATTACTCCTAATGTACAAAAGTTTGAACAATCGATTGTTGACTATTTCAGCTAGACAGCAATCTTAAAGACAACATACTAGCTTTAACCGCTAGTCAGGCAGGTTAATGGTTAGGATAAACGTTTAATGTTAGCTTCAACATAACTCAAGCCAGCTGAAAGTATTCTTCCAGCATATTCTTGAACGTCCATCGCTGTTTTGATATAGACCTGCTCAGTGAACAAAGTCTTCAAATACACATATTCAGCCAAACTATCAGACAAATTGACTTTACTGTCTTGATTGGAAAGGTTCTGAATGTAGTTGCGGAGTCCATATTTCAATTGCGTTTTCTCACGCAATATTTGCTCATATAATCTTACTTGTTCAGCACTCGTCTCAAAAAGCTTTTTAAGAGAAGCCAAAAAACCTGCAAGATCCTGCACATTCATATAATCTACAGTTTCAATTGGCTTAAAAGAAGCTTGATTAAAACCTAAGAAAATCTGACTCCGATGATACGCGTCTTTTAAGATAGCAATATCGTCGATATCAGAACGAGGTAAATTGGCAATAAATAGAACATCACCTGGAAGTACATTCTTATAATGATAGCTTTCAGTATGTTCCGGGGTATCGTAACCTTCAACGCTTCCAGCGTTCATTTGAAGTTGAAGCTGTTTGACTTTCATAAACGTCATGGGTGCTTTAACAGAAGCCGTCAATTGATAACTGATCAACTGTTTTGTGCCCATGATTTCAGAACGAACATTGTCAGTGATTGATTTAACTGCATTGTCAAGAAATTCATTATAAGCATTGACTGTTTTAATGAAATCGATTTCTTCACTGATCTTCAACATATTGATGTTTTTGACATCTGTGTATTTTTGATCTGTTAAATCAACTTGTTCATCCTTATTCTGAATAGCCTGAAGTGCTTTTTCAGCGGATTCAATTTTGCTCTTAAACTGAGCAATTGCATATTTCCGTTTCTCAATATACTTCTCAAGCCTATAAAGGCCCACTGTGAAGAGTTTAGCGATGCGGCTAAGTACATACACCACACCTTTATAAAGTCCTCCCAAAAGCTTGGGAATGTGTTCTATACCTAATACCGTAAAATACTTAGCAACGCCAAATACAGCTTGTCCAATATAAATCAAACCATCTTTGATCGTGATAAGATTCTCAGGAAGTTCTTCTTGAACAATATGATAGCTGTGCCGACTGATTGCTTCCGTCGCAACTTGTTCTTCATCAGGTTCTGAAGCTTCAGTTTCTTCGGAAGAATCATTAACTTCAGAACCCTCATCTACAGGTTCGTTATCATCAACAGATTCTTCTTCAGAATTTACTTCCTGAAGTTTCTGTTTTTGCTGAGCTTCATAATAAAGATTATCAAACTCATTACCAGAATTAGCTTGTTGTTGTTGATTAAGAACTTTTTCAATTTCCAGTTCTTCTAAAGCGAAGAGAGATTTCATTTGAATCTCCTTAGCTATTGATCACAACGTCAACTTTTTGCTCACGATCACCAAAGATGACATAAAGACTAATCAACAGATCTTCAAATCCGTTTATTTGAGAAACCCATGATTGGATAAAATGATCCATTTTCATAGGCACATAAAGATGACCACTGTCTTCACGGAAGTAATCATCCATGTCAACTCGCACTGCTTGAGCGCGATCAGAATAGTCAATCAATGAAATCCATTGAACGTTTTCAAGAGAACGCTTCTCGATCCCTGAAGCAAACTTGATCGTTTCCAGAAGGAAGACATTGTGGATATTTGAGAGACTGGGTTTCTCATTCTGCGCTCTGATCCAAGTCGTGAGTTTATCCGTCTTGAAGAGCTTAAAAGCCTGAATAAGAACCTGTTCTCGAAAATCCATCTCCCGAATGAGTGATGGATTGGATCGCCATTGATGAAACAACTCAGTAATGGCTTTTGAATAAAAATACTTATCAGCTTTTGTTCGATATTCTTTAAGTAGAATATCTTCACGAATGGTAGGACCTGACATATCTGGTTTAGTCAAACCTTCTTCAGTCAAAGATACAAAACCTGATTGAAGAATGGGAAACCGGAGCTGTTGTCCATTGAACAAAGGAACAGCGTTATTTAAAGACATTTTAAACCTCCAGGGATTCTTCAACGTCTTTCAGATAACGTTCAATCTTATCTACACGACCTTGAACGTAATTGATTTCCTGTTCGATCTTAGGATCGTTCTTACCTTCATTTTGAAGCTTGAGATGAAGAAGACGAAGTTCCAAAGTCTTCTTCTTATCCTTATTGGACTTATAGCGGTTAGATTGCCATTCAGCAACAACCATTCGCATATGGTAAATAGGATTACCTGTGAAGCCTTGAATATAACTAGATTTAAACGGATCAAGTTGTTGATCGCTATACATACCCTTGAGCGCTTCATCTGTCCTGGAACTGACTACAACTTCAGGGAGAGTAAGAAGAATCTTACTGAATTCCTTATTCGGAATACCAAAATCAGACAAGAGTGAAGCAAAGTGTCCGATATTACGTTCAACGTGTTTCAAAGCGGCGGGAGAAAGTTGAAGACTTTCATCCAGCTCAGCGTTGACAGCGATCGCTTCCTGAACATACATATAGTTCAGAAGGTCAGTAGAGAAACGAGAAATGAAGGAAAGTGCAGAAGCAGCACGAACAATGACGACTTTCTTAGCCGTCATCCCTTCAGAAACTGTCAGCTCATCGAAATCTTTTTCGACAAGTTCACGAAGATAAACAACGTTCTCTTTGACAAATTCAATACGACGATTGACTTCGCCAATATAACTCGGTTGCTTGGAAGATCCCTGAAGATCAAAGTTCCGATAGAACTGAGTAGCCAGTTCCTTATTCTTATCGGATTTGATCTTAGAAGTCTTCAGGTATTCAGTAGCAAAACGATAGGAAGGAGTAACTACTTCTTCCAATTCCGAAAGAGTGATACGAAGATCTTCAGTGATCTGATTCTTCTGAAGACTTGGCAGCAAACTCTTAACAAAATCCGTAATTTTCATTTCTTTAATCCTTGTATCAGAAGCTGATCGGAAGACCTTGATTGAAACTCTTCATGAGATCCAAAATATCCGGACCCTTACCCTTACTGGCTGATTTGATTTCTTTAAAAGAAAGATCAGTAGCAGCAGCCATACCACGCGTATAGAACGTAACACGTTCCCATTCACGATCAACCACAGCAATAATCATTGCATAGGTATTCTCAAAAGCTTTCTGACGGATCTTAACATTAGAAAGCTTACCACCCAATTTGTTCTCAACTTCACGAGCAACTTCTTCCGTGATAACAAAAATATTGGAAGCGGAAACAAGTGAAGGATTCTTGGTCAGCAAACCATACTTCTTGGCATTATTAACACGACGAACGATTTCTTGAAGCGTATTACTTTCATCAGAGATATTGGCTTTCTTGTACTCGTCAATGAGGTCTTGACAGAAAATCAGATCTTTGATGAAACCGATACGACCAGAACGCCAGGCATGAAAACGCTCAATCAAACTATTGTCTTCTGACTTATAAGTCAGAATATGGTTAATAGAAGCGTTAGGAATTACCGAAGACATCAGACGGATGCTAACCGGAACTTTCACAGTGCGGTCTTCACTATCTACACCAAGAACTTGCTTGGTATAGCAGATCTCAAGATTAAGGAGCTTACCAACAGAAAGGTTACTCATTTCCATAAGGTGGCTAACGGTATCCTTGTCTTGCTCCATAGAAATGATACGCTGATGAGGAAGACTGAACTCGTACGATTCCAAACAAAGATTGGAAAGAGATTCACGACCTACTTGTTCAGACAGAAGAAAACCGGTTTCATCGCGATCAGGATTAAGCTTATCCAGAATACGAACAACCTCAACGTCATTCACTTTCGTAAGAATCGAAACTGCTTGAAGATAGTAACCTGCAAAGATAGACAGCAAAGATTGAGCGACATCCGGCATGATTTCCAAAGACAAACAATCTTTGGAAAAAATAGTTAGAGGTTCAACTCGCGTCAGCTTGGTCGCTTCAGCAAGTGATTGAGTTGTATAGTAATTGGTGACGTTATTTTTGATTTCACTGATTGACTTTGCAATGGTTTGCAGTGTCGTATTGACAATATTGATATCCATCTCAAACTCCCTTTTCTCAAACATTTAATAGGAAAGACCCGAACATGGCGAATTCTACAATCGTTCCTTACTCGCTGGACGATTACTTCCAGAATACACCGATTGGCTCATTAGATAAAGCAATCGGCAATAACCTATACGGAATTAATCACCGACAGATTCCTGGACTGGTTCCTTCTAATAAGGATAGTTACGGTTTAACGTTTTTTGTAAGACCTCAACTTAACCTTCAACCTGATAATATTCGTAACGATAGAAGGTTTAGTCCTTTGATGTCTGGAAATGCTTTAACCATTCAAAGATATGTTAGGACAACACTTGACCCTAGATTAGTTGCTGGATATATTTTTAATGAGAATAAGATTCCAGGGATTCCATCGCCTTTGTTAGATAACGATATGGCATTCATTCCTATCCTTACAAACAATTTGAATACCATATCCGGTTGGCCTGATTTAACAGCACCCACGCATCAGTTTAGTCCTGGTTTGTATAACGAAGGTTATAGTTTAGTAGACGGCATTACACGGAATTATGAAACATTTGACATCGATGCTTCTTTTAGAAATACTAAAGGAGATCCGATTCTGTATATGTTTTATATCTGGCTTCACTATAGTTCATTAGTCTTTGAAGGAAGATTTGTTCCTTATATCGATTTCATTACTGAAAATGAAATCGATTATAATACTCGAATCTATCGTCTAGTACTTGACCCTCAAAAGGAAACAGTTAAGAAGATAGCAGCAACAGGTGCTGCTTTTCCTATCAGTGTTCCGACAGGTAGTTTCTTCGACTATAATAATGAACGTCCTTATAATGATCAAAACAAAGATATCACTATTCGTTTCAGGTGTATGGGCGCTGAATACTTTGATGATATTTTAATTAAAGAATTCAATGAAACGGTGGTAATTTTTAATCCTAATATGTCTGACCGTTATCGTGAAGGATCCATGGTAAAAGTCAGTAAGAACTTAATCAGCATGTTTAATAATCGAGGATACCCTCGTATCAATCCGAACAGTAATGAACTAGAATGGTGGGTCTATGCTGATCAATTTAACGCACGGACATCTAGTTTCCTCAAGAATAACTTTATCGAAAATCCGCAATTGCAAGACCAACAGTTTACTGGAGATTAAAACATGCCTGATGTTACTGAATATCGTTCTGTTACAATTAAAGAAGTTGTTGATCGCTTAGATCATTATAAAACTAACCCTAGCGGCATTCAAAGGGTTATCTTTGAAGTTTTGGAAGAAGTCACCAATGGTGAAATTAATATTGTTGATCCTACTTCTCCTTTTGTATTTACATTGGAAGCCAGTTCTGTAAATACGGCATTGGCTGTCAATGAGTACATGTTGAATCTTCGTAAACAATATCCTGTTCTAGCAGCAGAAGAACAAGAGTTGTATTACCATATGTCAGATAAAGATTTCTTGAATCGTTTTGCAACACCTGCTAAAACTGTTTTTACAGTAGTGATTCAAGTTGATGAACTGATGAACAAAATGGTTTATGACTCAGTTGAATTGTGTCATAAAACTATTATTCCGCGAGATAGTCAATTTAAACTGGATGACTTGGTTTTTACATTACAATATCCAGTTGTGATTCGTAAGTTTGAAAACGGGGTTGTTCAAGTAAGTTATGACGGAACAATCCCTTCTCCTTTTCAAACATTAAAAACCAATATCATCGATTATACCGGTCGTAAAGATGCCGAGAATGTCAGTTGGTTATTCTTTGATCTTGATCTTCATCAATTTAAAATTGAAAGTTCTACGTTCCCTTTACAGAAGGGAAGTGTATTTTCACAGAACATTAATTTCACTGACCAGTTTTATTACCTGAGAGCTTTCTATAAAAAAGAAACTGATGGTTCTTGGATCGAGTTTAAAACGACGCATACTGACCAGGTGTTTGATAACACGGAACCTACGGCAGTTGTAAAAGTCTATTCAGATGACAAATATGTAACAGTATTCATTCCTATGATTTACTTGATGAATGAATTACTGACTGGGCAAGTACGGTTTGATCTCTATACCACAAAAGGTAAGATCACTGTTAACTTATCTAATTATAAAATTAACGCGTTTACATTGAAAGCAATGGCTTTAGATGAAGAACGTGATATCAATAGTTTTACGAATAGCTTTTTGAATATCAGTCATTACACTTATTGTGATAAAACAATCTCCGGTGGTACGAACGGTTTAACATTTGAACAACTCCGTGAACGTGTCATCATGAATAGTGTCGGCGAACAACAGTTGCCGATTACTAATATTGAACTTGAAGCTTCGGTGAATAATTACGGTTTTGAATTAGTCAAGAATATTGATGTTTTAACTAATCGTGTTTTCTTAGCAGTTCAAAAGCTTCCAAAGCCTATTAATACTAAATTGATCACAGCGGCTAACATAGGTATCTCTACCTATATCAGTCGTCTAGAATACTTGAAAACGCTAAGTACGGTTAAAGACAATACTGACCGTATTACTATTTTGTCTAATAATCTTTTTATTAACAATAATGGTGTCATTACTTTGGTTGAACAATCAGGTATTGAATTATTATTACTGATGAATAAAACTGCTATGGTCAATCAGATCAATAGCAATTACTATAGTTATAATCCTTTTTATTACGTATTGGATAATAGCCAGACAACTGGATTTGAAAGTCGAATCTACAATCTTGACTATCCTGCTGCAAGTGACTTGAGTTATATCAGTCAAAATCAAACTCTACAACTCGCTGTCAACACTGGACAAGTTGAGTTTATTAAAATTGCAGAAGGTTATCGTTTAAAAGTACTGACAAAATCAGGTAATTTCTATAAGCAATTGTCCGATGGTAACGTGGATATTCAGCTTGCCTATTATCCTGTTGGTGAAACCGATTTGGCTTATATTAACGGTACTCTGTTTGATCATACTGAAACAGGTGAGCGTATTTATACTTTTGATATCGTTACTAACTACGATATCAATCCTGACAACTTACTGTGTATCACTAACGGTAAGATGTTCAATAACGAATTGACTGAGACATGGATCAATCTGGATCATGAATTCCATTTATTCTATTTGACCAATAGTATTCCTACTAACTATATCGCAGATGAAGCAGATGGTTTAGTTGGGAAGTTTTTGTTGGATAACAGTTTCTGCGCCATCACACATGAAACCATTCAACTGACTTTGGGTTCTGTATTGAAGAATCTATGGTCAAGAAGTCGATCCCTACCAAGTGGTTTGAAATATCAGACACATACAGTAGATGTTCCTTTAACCTATACACAAACAGTTTATGATACAGATCCTGTTACCGGATCTATCTTCAAGGTAGAAAACGGACAAATTGAATATCTGGTTTTACACCAAATAGGCGATCCTGTTTTGGATGATAACGGTGAACAGGTTTATAAACACCGTAAAGGAGATATTGTTCTTGATAACAATAATAATCCTCTTATTGAAACATCCGTTACTACCAATCGTGAAATCGATCTATTGCTAGTAGATGGTAAATACTATTTTGCTACAGATTCTGCTTTCAAAGATTATCGAAATGAGATGGCAGGGATTTTGGATACGTGGATCACGCAAGATATCACGGAGATTCAAAATACTCTCTTGGAACAATCCAAGATCTATTTTTATCCTAAGACTACTATTGGTAAGGTAAAGATCATCACCGAAGATCAAGGTGAAGACTATATCAACGCTGAACAGAGTCTGACTATTGATCTGTATGTCAATGCAAAAGTTTATAATGATGTCAATGT
>ERZ795061.3947-NODE-3947-length-12655-cov-26.770556_pt1 | contig 12655 bp, 5 predicted proteins | sample MGYA00375145_ERZ795061 | MGnify/ENA primary metagenome ERZ795061 (study PRJEB30190, sample SAMN05720144) | anaerobic digester metagenome | isolation source: active sludge of municipal wastewater-treating anaerobic digesters | place: USA | collected 2014-12-22 ... | reverse complement strand
GTTTCATCTGCAGATCAAAGTCGGTCATATCGAGGTTCAGGTCTTTGATCATCTGAGCGCGCGTGCGCTCTTCGCCCGCCTGAAACAGGTACAACATGATCCGTTTCGCGTTTCTTTCGTTCACTTCCAAGAAAACCTTCACAATGTATTCGGCCCAGGTGCCGTAGATCTCTCCTTGAGTGATCTCTTGTGTGTACGTCGCGATGATGTTGTCTTCGTTCGTGTAGTCTTTTGTATCGTTATGCTCGCTCTGCATCAGCGCGCGGATATACAACGGGTCCCCTTGCGTCAGATTCCATATCTTTTCTTCCGCCTGTTCGTTGATTTTGGTCCGCGAGGCCTTCGCATACCGCCGAATCGCTTCTTTGGCTTCATCTTCCGGAAGGTTCTCAAGAGTCCGTTCTTTGAACCGTGCCGTGAGTCTTCGCACGATCTCCAACAACCCGTGGACTTCGCTCCCTGAAATGATAAGCGGCGCCTCTCTCTTCTCGGCGAGGATCAGGTACGCCCCGCTCATCGTATCAATCGTATTCCCTCGTTCATCCACGATATAAGCGTTGATGTTTTGGAATTCATCAAAGATTTGGACGATTTTTATGCCTTTAGACGCTGCGATCTCGAAAGGAGCGCGACTCGCGACCGTCCACATCAAATCCCAATTGCCCGTTTTCTCAAATTCGTCTATCGACTGGCATCGCATATGAAGTTCTGGATACGAGGCGATATGCTCTTTTAATGCTACGTAATTGAAAGGGGTTATGACCCAGTCTTTGTTCCGAGTGAGGAATGAAAGATAGTGACTTGCGAATGTCGAGAAGAATTCTTTCGCAAAGCTGGCAAGCGTGATTCGTTGGTCTTGTATCGCGTAGTAGAAGGGAATCACTTTGTTTTCTGAACAGCTCCACAGGATATTGAACAGCCGCTGCAGAAAGGCTGTCTTCCCTTTCTTTCGCCTGGCGACGATAGCTTGACTTTGGGCCATATTATTGACGAGGTAATAATACCAATCTCCCAGATAGTAGTCGAACTCCTTCTTTGAGCGGAAGGCTGGGAGCGCCTAGGGAAGGAAAATGGGTTCGCACAGAGACCACAGAGGGAAGTTTTCTGAGAACGCCAACTTTTAAGTTGGCATGTTTTGAAAAAACGTCTCGCACGGAGGGAAGATTTTTGGGAACGCCGAACTTTAGTTCGGCATGTCTTTAAAAGAAAAATGAAGGTTTCGCACAGAGAACACAGAGGGCACAGAGAGAACATGACACATGCCGGACTGAAGTCCGGCGTTCCCAGGCGCAGCATCGCGGCGTAAGCGCTCCTTCTCTTCGCGACGGCGCGATACGCTTTTTAGAAGGGAGAAAGCGGGGATCGCGGGGTCGTAAAAACCACTTACCCCGCGATAAACCCCGCGCTAGCTTTCTGTGCCCTCTTTGTGAACCTTGTCTTTGCACTTCGAAAGACTTGCCAACTTAAAAGTTGGCGTTCCCAGAAAACCAGTTGGTTTTTTTCAGTTGTGGTAAAATATCTATTGCTAAGCGCGCGAACGTGCGCTATCTACGGTTCTAACGAAACTAACCCAAAACGACGAGGGCCTGAAGAGCGCGGACGCGCACCCCCTTGATGGAAGAGCCAAACCCTCCATCCTCTCGCCTGTCAGAAGGAGGCCTTTTTATGCAAGACAAACGTCTTTCTATGATTGTGCTCTTACTCGTTACACTCATCGCGCTGGCCATCATTACGGGATGTATTGCCCGCGCGGTCATTGCCCCGCCGAGTATCGCCCTCATCGCGCCGGCGAACGGGGCGACCGGTCAAGCGACGACCCTACTCCTCACCTGGGAAGCGACACCGGGAGAGGCAAAAAACCAAAAGACACCGGTCACGATCATCGGATACGGCCTCTTTTTCGCTCCCATAAACGAGGACTATGGCGTTCCGGAGCCCCGGACCGACAAACAGGCTCAGAAAACGGGACTGGCGTACGGCGCGACTTACAAGTGGAAGGTGGCGGCGGTACAGTCGAACGGACAGACAGCGGAAAGCACGGAACGGACTTTCACGACAACGAACCGACTCTACGGTGCGCCACAGATTGCGCTCACAAGTCCTGAGAACGGCGCGACGAACCAGGCGACGTCGGTGACCTTGACGTGGGAGGCGACAGAGGGCAAGCAAACGAACGCGGGCGAACGCGACGGAGCGAACCTCACAGAGTATCGGGTCTATCATAAGAAAACGGGAGACCCGGATCCTACCGAACCCGCCACGACGACGGATAAGTCCTATAACTTGATGAACCTGGATTACGCTGCCACATACACGTGGTACGTCGTCGTCCACCAATCGGACGGACAGAGAGCGACGAGCACCGAGAGGTCTTTTTCTACACAGGCGGCTCAGTACGCGGCCCCGGAGATTGCGCTCAAGAGCCCTAGGAACGGCGCGGAGGGTCAGCTGACGACGGTGACCTTGACGTGGGAGGCGACACCGGGCCGGCCAACGAACGCGGACGAACGCGCGCCGACGATAGAAGAGTACCTCCTCTACTTCGGGGTACGTGGCCACCCATACTCAAACCCGGCGACGGTCACGGCCGCGCAGCAGTCAAAGGCCGGATTGGACTATGGAACGACCTACAAGTGGAAGGTGGTGGCGCTGCAATCGGACGGGCAGCGCGCGACGAGCGACGAGTGGACCTTTTCGACATTGGCCGCTCAGTACGATCCTCCGACGATCGCGCTCACGAGCCCCGCGAGTGGAGCGACGGATCGGCCGACGACATTGACGCTGACCTGGGAGGCGACACCGGGCAAGCAAACGAACGCGGGTGAACGCGCAGTAAGTTTAACGTACCGGGTCTATCATAAAAAACCGGGGGAAGAATATCCCATTACGCCGGCCACGACGCAAGAGAAGTTCTATATCCTGACGAACCTGTCGACGGGAACGGAGTACACCTACAAAGTGGAAGCGGTGCAATCGGACGGAAAAAGCGCTGAAACGCCCGAAGCGACATTCGCCACGCGAACGGGTCCCGTCGTCCGGTACGACGCGACCGGGGTGTACCAGAGAAGCTACGACAAACTCAGCGAGGCGGTCGCGGAAGCGGGCAATGGAGACCGCATCGAAGTGGACGGCGGAACGGTATTGAACAACGAAGCACAACAAGTCACGGTCTCGGGGACAGAGGTCACGATCCACTCTTCGGATCCAGGTCATCCGTTTACTATAGATATGAGCGGGAAAAACGACCGAGTTTTCAACATAACGAACGGCGCGTCGGTGACCATCCGCGATGCGATCGTCACCGGCGGGGCGCCGGCCTCAGGAGACGGCGGCGGCATACACATCACCGGCAACAGCGCCGTCACAGCCATTAACACGAGGATCGCCTCGAACACAGCTAAGTCTGGCGGCGGGGTGTACGTCATGGCTGGAACGTTCAACGCGACGGAAACGAGTATCATCTCGAACAGGGCAGACTGGGGCGGCGGGGTATTTGTCCAGAATGGCTTCTTCAACGCCACGGAGTCGACCGTCGAATCGAACGAAGCGGCTTTTGGTGGAGGCATACACATCACCGGCAACAGCACCGTCAGGGCTATAAACACGACGATCGCCTCGAACACGGCTTACGACGGTGGCGGAGCGCTCGTCGTGGATGGCATATTCAACGCCATTGATACGACTATCACCTCTAACGAGGCGACCCGTTACGGCGGCGGGGCGTTCGTTGTAGCAGGAACCTTAAACGCTGAGGGCACGACGATCTCCTCGAACACGGCTGACGAAGGTGGGGGCGCGCTCGTCTGGGATGGCATCTTCGCTGCTAAGGAGACGATCCTCGAATCGAACGAAGCAAAATCTGGTGGCGGTGTGTGCGTCTATGAAAATGGTTTTTTCAACGCAGTGAGCACGACGATCGTTTCGAACACCTCGGCTGACGACGGCGGCGGTGTGTGCGTCGAGTATGGAACCTTCAACGCGACGGATACGAGCATCATCTCGAACAGGGCATACTTGGGCGGCGGGGTGTACATCGAATCAGGAACGTTCAACGCGACGGAAACGAGTATCATCTCGAACAGGGCAGACTGGGGCGGCGGGGTGTATGCCTGGAGTGGGAACATCAACACATCGAACGCGACGATCTCCTCGAATACCGCGGGTGAAGATGGCGGCGGGGTCCTCTGCGGGAACAGCGCCTTCAATGCCATCGATACGACGATCTCGTTGAACACGGCTGGCGGCGGCGGCGGAGGGGTGTATGCCGAGAGGGGAACGTTCAACGCGACGGAAACGAGTATCATCTCGAACAGGGCAGACTTGGGCGGCGGGGTGTATGCCTGGAACGGAAACTTCAACACCGCGAACACGACGATCTCCTCGAACACGGGTGAGTATGGTGGTGGCGTGGCCCTCTACGGTAGCAGCGTCTTCAATGCCATCGATACGACTATCACCTCGAACGAGGCAACCCGTAACGGTGGCGGGGTGTATGCCTATAAGGGAACGATCAACACATCAAACGCAACGATCTCCTCGAATACCGCGGGCGCGGATGGCGGCGGCGTAGCCCTCTGCAACGACTCAAACACCTTCACCGCCATCGATACGACTATCGCCTCGAACACGGCAACCGGTAACGGCGGCGGAGTGTACGTCGGCTCGGGAACGTTCAACGCGAACAGCGTCGTGATAAGTGGGAATGGCGCAGGTACCGGCGGCGGGATTTATTGGACGAGTTACGGGTTGATTCGGACTTCCGGTAGTGAATGGCATACGAAGGAGGATAAAGAAAACCCGTTCTCGGTCGACGCGTCAGGCGCAATCCATGATCCTCCTCTAACAGCCGACCCCGTCCAAGTCTATGAGAATACGGCAAATACAGGCAAAGAAATGAAGGGGCATTAGCGAGGAAAACGCCTGGCATATCTCTGAACTTGTCGGAGTGCCGCATTTTTAGAAGTGTGTTGGCGCATATTTCAGGGAAGTCCTCCGGAAACGCCGGACTTCTGGGAGCGCCGACTGTTAAGTCGGCATGCCTTGAAAAAAGGTCTCGCACAGAGAACACAGAGGACCTTTCTGGGAACGCCAACTTTTAAGTTGGCATGTTTCTCAAAAAAAAACAGGGTTTCGCACAGAGAACACAGAGGGCACGGAGAGAGCACAGTGCACATGCCGCACTGAAGCGCGGCGTTATCAGGGCGCTCCCAAGCGCAGCATCGCGGCGTAAGCGCTCCTTCTTTTCGCGACGGCGCGATACGCTTTTAGAAGGGAGAAAGCGGGGATCGCGGGGTCGTAAAAATCACTTACCCCGCGATAACCTATAAAGCCCGGCGTTCCCGCGCGCAGCATCGCGGCGTAAGCGCTTCTTCTCTTCGCGACGGCGCGATACGCTTTTTAGAAGGGAGAAAGCGAGGATCGCGGGGTCGTAAAAATCACTTACCCCGCGATAACCTCGTAGGCATCGCGACGTAAGCGACCCTTCTTTTTTGCCTTTTGGAAGAAAGAGGAAAAACCTGCCGAACTAAAGTTCGGCGTTCCCAAGCGTTTCCAGAGCATTTCTCTGTGTTCTCTCTGTGCTCTCTGTGTACTCTGTGCGAAACTTCTTTGAGTGCGCTCCTACTACCCCTCTTCCCCCTTTAGCACGTAAATCCCGCTCGAGACGAGGAGCTCTTTTGCGGAAGTCGTGTACCCGTTTTGTGAGTACGTTGCGAATAGGGTTTTTGGACTTATTTCGTTGATCGTATTTTTGATCTCTATCCAACGATCCGCATCGCGTTTCCCGTACTTCCCTTTCGTGTCTTTCACGTCGATCCACAACTCGACGCTGCCTTTCACGATCAGGTCGATCTCTCGATCGCGTAGTCCCACTTTGACCGTTTCGCGCTCTAAGATCGTTTTCGGTTTGATGGTGAGGTCGATTCCGTTCTCTGCGAGGTCTTTCAGGTTGAACGGTTTCTTAATCCGTTCCCGTACGAGATATTCTCGGAACTTCCCTTTCTCGTAGCTCGTCCTCCCCATCTCTTGGCGAAGCTCTTTTCGGATATCAGGGATGAAGTGGTCTATTTCGTCCTGAAACAGCCTCCGAAACACAAGTTCATAAGTCTTATCTTGAGCGATGACATATCTGAATGCAGTGCTACCGAATGAGATCAGATCTGCTTTGATCAACTGGAGTAGTTTCATCTGTAGCTCTAAGTCGGTCATATCGAGGTTCAGGTCTTTGATCATCTGAGCTCTTGTGCGCTCTTCACCCGTTTGAAACAGGTACAACATAATCCGTTTAGCATTTCTTTCGTTCACTTCCAAGAAGACCTTCACAATGTATTCAGCCCAGGTGCCATAGATCTCTCCTTGAGTGATCTCTCGTGTGTACGTCGCGATGATGTTGTCTTCGTTCGTGTAGTCCTTTGTATCGTTATGTTCGCTCTGCATCAACGCGCGGATATACAATGGGTCTCCTTGCGTCAGATTCCATATCTTTTCTTCCGCCTGTTCGTTGATTTTGGTCCGCGAGGCCTTCGCATACCGCCGAATCGCTTCTTTGGCTTCATCTTCCGGAAGGTTCTCAAGAGTCCGTTCTTTGAACCGTGCCGTGAGTCTTCGCACGATCTCCAACAACCCGTGGACTTCGCTACCCGAAATAATGAGCGGCGCCTCTCTCTTCTCGGCGAGGATCAGGTACGTCCCGCTCATCGTATCGATCGTATTCTTTTGATCATCGAGGATATAGGCGTTGATGTTTTGAAATTCATCGATGATTTGGACGACTTTAACCCCTGTCGACACGGCGATATCAAACGGGGTTCGGCTCGCGACCGTCCACATCGAATCCCAGTTGCCCGTTTTTTCATATGCGTCAATCGACTGGCTTCTCATAAGAAGTTCTGGATACGGGGCGATGTGTTTTTTTAATGCTATGTAATTGAATGGGGTTATGACCCAGTCCTTTTTCCGTGTGAGGAATGAAAGATAGTGGCTTGCGAATGTCGCGAAAAATTCTTTCGCGAAGCTGGCAAGCGTGATCCGTCGGTCTTGTATCGCGCAGTAGAAAGGAATCACTTTGCTTTCCGAACAGCTCCACAGGATATTGAACAACCGTTGCAAAAACGCCGTTTTTCCTTTCTTCCGCCTGGCGACTATCGCTTGACTTCTAGCGATGTTTCCCATCAAACGCTCGTACCATTCTCCAAGAAAGAAATCGAACTCCTTCTTTCTCCCGACGAAGAGCTCGGTGTTTCCTATTTGCTCCGGTAAGGCGTAGATTATCTTTTCCGGCATCGTGAACATCGCTTTCACCCGCTTTGCTTCGGTTTGGAAAGATTATAGCATAGAGCGGAAGGGAAGGAGCGGCCCTGGGGAAGGACAATGGGTTCGCACAGAGAACACGGAGAGCACAGAGGAAAAACTGTAAGGGACTCGTTTCTCTCAGAAAAAGAAAAGACATGCCAGACTAAAGTCCGGCGTTCCCAGGAAAGCGGGGATCGCGGGGTCGTAAAAATCACTTACCCCGCGATAACCTCAAACGGGCATCGCGGCGTAAGCGCTTCTTCTTTTCGCGACGGCGCGATACCCTTTTTAGAGAGAAATAGAGCGGATCGCGGGATCGTAAAAATCACTTACCCCGCGTTAACCTCAAACGGGCATCGCGGCGTAAACGCTCCTTTTTTTCACGACGGCGCGATAGCCTTTTTAGAGAGACATAGAACGGATCGCGGGGTCGTAAAAATCACTTACCCCGCGATAACCTATAAAGTCCGGCGTTCCCAGGCGCAGCATCGCGACGTAAGCGCTCCTTCTTTTCGCGGCGGCGCGATACGCTCTTTAGAAGGATGAAGAAGGGATCGCGGGGTCGTAAAAAATCACTTACCCCGCGATAAACCTCGTATTGGCTCATTTTACCCTCCTTGTGAACCCCGGTTTTGCTCTTTGAAAGACCTGCCAACTTAAAAGTTGGCGTTCCCACCCATCTCCTGACGAAGCTCTTTCTTTATGTCCGGGACAAAGTAGTCGATCTCTTTTTGAAAGAGGTGTCGAAAGACGAGTTCGTAAGTTTTATCTTTTGCTATCTTGTAGTCGAAGTATGTTTCACCTCGCGAGATCAGATCCGCTTTAATTAACTTTTGCAGTTTCGTCTGCAGCTCGAAGTCGGTCATATCGAGGTTTAGGTCTTTGATTATCTGAGCGCGTGTGCGCTCTTCTCCAGTCTGAAACAGGTACAATAAAATTCGTTTCGCGTTTCTTTCGTTCACTTCCACAAAGATTTTAGCGATATATTCGGTCCAGGTGTCGTAGATCTCTCCTTGTGTGATCTCTTGTGTGTACGTCGCGATGATGTTGTCTTCGTTCGTATAGTCTTTTGTATCGTTATGCTCACTCTGCATCAACGCGCGGATATACAATGGGTCTCCTTGCGTCAGATTCCATATCTTTACTTCCGCCTGTTCGTTGATTTTGGTCCGCGAGGCCTTCGCATACCGCCTTATCGCTTCTTTGGCTTCCTCTTCAGGGAGATTCCCGAGCGTCCGTACTTTGAACCGTGCCGTGAGTCTTCGCACGATCTCCAACAGTCCGTGGACCTCACTCCCCGAAATGATAAGCGGCGCCTCTCTCTTCTCAGCGAGGATCAGGTACGTCCCGCTCATCGTGTCGATCGTATTTTCACGTTCATTGACGATGTAGGCGTTGATATTTTGAAATTCGTCTATGATTTGGACGATTTTAATGCCTTTGGACGCAGCAATCTCGGAAGGTGCGCGACTTGCGACCGTCCACATCAAATCCCAGTTACCCGTTTTTTCAAATTCGTCTATCGACTGACATCGCATATGAAGTTCTGGATACGAGGCGATGTGTCCTTTCAATGTTGCGTAATTGAACGGGGTTATGACCCAGTCTTTGTTCTGTGTGAGGAATGAAAGATAGTGACTTGCGAATGTCGCGAAGAATTCTTTCGCAAAGCTGGCAAGCGTGATTCGTTGGTCTTGTATCGCGTAGTAGAACGGAATCACTTTGCTTTCTGAACAGCTCCACAGGATATTGAACAGTCGCTGCAGAAACGCCGTTTTCCCTTTCTTTCGTCTGGCGACGATCGCTTGGCTTTGAGCCATATTATTGACGAGGTAATAGTACCAATCTCCCAGATAGTAGTCGAACTCCTTCTTTCTCCCGACGAAGAGCTCGGTGTTTCCTATTTGCTCCGGTAAGGCATAGATTATCTTTTCCGGCATCGTAAACATCGCATTCACCCGCTTTGCTTCGGTTTGGAAAGATTATAGCATAGAGCGCTGTTGAAGTGCCGGACTTTAGTTCGGCTTGTTTTTGATTTTCTAAAAGGTCAAAAAGATAAAAGAAGGTTTCGCACAGAGAACACAGAGGGCACTGAGAGAACATTGAACACGCGCCGCGCTGAAGTGCGGTGTTCCCAGTCCACAGAAACTCGCGATCTGCCCTTTGTCTTTTAAAAAGGGTATCGCGCCGTCGCGAAAAGAAGGGTCGCTTACGCCGCGATCCCGCGCTTGGGACCGCCCTGGGACCGCCAACTTTTAAGTTGGCAGGTCTTTCCGGAGAGCGCTATGTTTAGAACAAGCGACACGCCGAAATAAAGTTCGGTGTTCCCAGGCGTCCCCAACAAAGAAAAAAAACCATGCCACACTAAAGTGTGGCGTTCCCAGGGGGCTCTCAAAAGCCTGGCGCACCCAGGCGTTCCCAGCGAATCTCTAATCTTTCCTCTGTGCCCTCTGTGTTCTCTGTGCGAACCCCTGTTTTGGTTTTAACCGTGCCGGACTGAAGTCCGGCGTTCCCAGGGCGCTCCCAGAAAAAGAAAAGACCCACCAAGCTGAAGTTTGGCGTTCCCAGCGCTCCGAAAACCCACGCTTCGATTGTGGTATACTCGTTTCAAACCCGATCGAAGGAGGACCAAATGCGGACGTTCTGCACAGAAGGGCCGGTGGACCCAAAGCTGAATTATTACGTTCCCCGGACGGCGCTGGTCGCCGAAGGGTTGAAAAAGGTCAAACAGTGGCGGTATTTCACCATATTCGCCCCTCGGCAAAGTGGGAAGACCACGTACTTCCAGTTCCTCATCGAAGCGATAAAAAGAGAAAAGCCCGATTGGTTACCCGTTTGGGTTTCTTTCGAAGCGTACGGGGATCTTGATCTCTCCGATTTTCTCTCTTCGCTTCGCGATCGCATTCTTCGCGGGACAGAGCTGCCAGAAAATGCTGTTCCGGATTTTCACAATATGACAGATATCGCTTTGAAACTGCGAGAAGTCGCCCAAATTCAGAAAAAAGAGTGGGTAATTGTCGTAGACGAAATCGAAGGGCTCAAAAACCCGAAGGTTCTGAACGGTTTTCTACACCTGATCCGCTCGATCTATCATGAAAAACAAGAGATCGGTTTACGCAGCGTGATCCTGACCGGTGTGAGCAACATCACGGGGATCATCCAGGACACCGCGAGCCCCTTCAATATCGCCGACCAGATACAAGTCCCCTATTTCACCCGGGAGGAAGTCTACGACCTTCTTGCCCAACACGAACGGGAGACGGGGCAGCTCTTCGAAAACCCCGTCAAAGAGGGCATCTACGAGCAAACCTTAGGCCAGCCGGGCCTGGTGAACGCCCTCGCTCGCGACCTCGTGGAGAAGAAGTGCCCGAACGGGGAAGTCGTCGGTATGGACGCCTTCTACCTCACCGTCGACCACTTCACCCGTATCTATATCGATAAAAACATCTCCAATATCGTCAGTAAGGCGAAACAGCACACGGAGATCATGAAAGAGATTCTCTTCGGGAAAGAGGTCCCTTTCAACAACTACGATGAGACGATCAAATTCCTCTACGTAAACGGAGTGATCGACGATTGCGATGGCACGTGTTGCATTCCGATACCGCTGTACAAAAAAGCGCTCTACACGTGTTTCAAGCCCTTGTTCAATGGGGAGAAAGAACACTTCAAAAGCCCGATCGAGACGTACAAGAAATACGTGGACGAACGGGGACTGTTGGATGTGACGAAGCTCTTGTGGCGGTATATCGCCTACGTGAAGAACCGGGGGAACATCATCTTCAGTCAGGGGAAGGCGAGCGAGGGGGTCTACCACTACAACATCGACGCGTTCTTCAGCACGTATGCGGAATTCGCGGATGCGAAATGCTTCGTGGAAACGCCTGTAGGTGGAGGGAGAGTTGACTTGCTCCTTTTGCAGGCAGGAAAGACGGACATCATCGAGATCAAGCGGTATGACGCGGACCAGTACGAGAAAAGCCAAGGGCAGTTGAAAGCGTATCTGGAACGAAGCGGGTTAAGCGAAGGGCATCTGGTGATGTTCTCGGAGTACCACGAAGCAGAAGGGTACGAGAAAGTGGAGGCGGAGGGGAAGACCCTTCACCTTTGGATCATCCCGGTCAAGCGCCCCGTTCCGTCTGCGTAGGGATCATCTATAGTTCTCAGTGAGTGCTCTTATGGGAACTTACGGGTAACGCCAGCTTTCAAGTTGGCTTGTCTTTTCAAAGCCAAAAGATGGTTTCGCACAGAGCACGCAGAGAGTACAGAGAGAACAAAGAGAGAACACAGAGATACGTCCTGGGAACGCCAACTTTTAAGTTGGCATATGTTGAAAAAGGTTTCGCACGGAGGGCGCGAAGAGAACTTGACACATGCCACACTAAAGTGCGGCGTTCCTATGGCGTCCAGAAAGGCGTTCCCAGCGAATCTCTAATCTTTCCTCTGTGCCCTCTGTGTTCTCTGTGCGAACCCCTGTTTTGGTTTTAACCGTGCCGGACTGAAGTCCGGCGTTCCCAGGGCGCTCCCAGAAAAAGAAAAGACCCACCAAGCTGAAGTCCGGCGTTCCCAGTCCACAGAAACTCGCGATCCGCCCTTTGTCTTATAAAAAGGGTATCGCGCCGTCGCGAAAAGAAGGGGCGCTTACGCCGCGATCCCGCGCTTGGGACCGCCCTGGGACCGCCAACTTGTAAGTTGGCATATGTTGAAAAAAGTTTCGTAAGGAGGGCACGGAGAGAACAATGAACCCATGCCACACTAAAGTGTGGCGTTCCCAGGGGGCTCTCAAAAGCCTGGCGCACCCAGGCGTTCCCAGCGAATCTCTAATCTTTCCTCTGTGCCCTCTGTGTTCTCTGTGCGAACCCCTGTTTTGGTTTTAACCGTGCCGGACTGAAGTCCGGCGTTCCCAGTCCACAGAAATTCGCGATCCGCCCTTTGCCTTATAAAAAGGGTATCGCGCCGTCGCGAAAAGAAGGGTCGCTTACGCCGCGATACCGCGCTTGGGACCGCCTTGGAATGCCGACTTTTAAGTTGGCATATGTCGAAAAAAGGTTTCGCACGGAGGGCGCGAAGAGAACTTGACACCTGCCACACTAAAGTGCGGCGTACCTATGGCGTCCAGAAAGGCGTTCCCAGCGAATCTCTAATCTTTCCTCTGTGCCCTCTGTGTTCTCTGTGCGAAACCCTGTTTTATCCCTTAAACTATGCCGCACGGAAGTCCGGCGCTCCCAGAAAGAAACGAAGGAAGCTCGTCTTTTGATTTATTAGTAGGTTTACTATTCTCCCGTAAGGCTTATCGTTCCGTCGTTGTGATACTCCATCAAGCGAACGGTTGTCGTCTGTTCACCGGATTCGATGACCGCGAAGC
>ERZ795061.3942-NODE-3942-length-12659-cov-18.668359_pt1 | contig 12659 bp, 10 predicted proteins | sample MGYA00375145_ERZ795061 | MGnify/ENA primary metagenome ERZ795061 (study PRJEB30190, sample SAMN05720144) | anaerobic digester metagenome | isolation source: active sludge of municipal wastewater-treating anaerobic digesters | place: USA | collected 2014-12-22 ... | reverse complement strand
ATCCCGTTGCTGCCGATGGCGGTTGAAGCTGAGGTTAAACCGGCTAAATCTGGCGGTAAAAAGACCGATTAGCCCTCGTGGGATATGCGTGAGCAGCTATTGAAAATCTAGCAATTCACGCTGTTCCTGCCAGCCCGACCTTTTCCACGGCTTTCCAGTTCAGGCGCACCATGTCGTTTACCCAGCCGTCCCTCAAGGGTCGCGCCTTGCGTCTGCTCAGCGGGCGTGAGTATTCGCGCGCCGAGCTGGAGCGCAAGCTTAAAAAGCATGAAGAGACGCCCGGCGAGTTGGTCCGCGCGCTCGATGAGTTGCAGGTCAAGGGTTTTATCAGCGAGCAGCGGGTGGTGGAGTCGGTCATCAACCGGCGGTCTGCCAAGCTGGGTACGGCGCGTATCAGGCAGGAGCTGCAGGGCAAGGGGCTGGACCCACAGGCTGTGACGGACGCGGTGGCCAGCCTGAAAGCCACCGAGCTGTCACGTGCCCGCGAGGTATGGCGCAAGAAGTTTGGCGCCAAATCAGACGGCGCGCCAGACGGGGTGGTCACCGATGCCGCAGAACGCGGCAAACAGATGCGTTTCCTGGCCGCGCGCGGCTTTGGCGGCGACGTGATCCGCCGCGTGGTCTCAGGCGGCGCTGGCGACGACGCCCTGGATGAATAAATGGTCGTTTTGACCATTAAAATGGCCTCTAGCCCTCGTCCGCTATGCGTGAGTAGCTACTAAAAATGTAGCAAACACCAGTCTTCAATACCAGCGTTTCAAGCGCGCTTTTTAAGCTACATCCCCAGCATCAGCTTCAGGTTTTGCACCGCGGCGCCGCTGGCACCTTTGCCCAGGTTGTCCAACCGGGCCACCAGCACAGCGTGGTGGAAACCGTCGTTTGCCCCAGTGTTGGCAAACACCCGCAGCTCCATCTTGTTGGTATCGGCCAGCGCCAGTGCGTCCAGCTTGGCGTCGGGCATTGCCGGCTCCACGCTGACCCATTCGCTGCCCTGGTAGTGTTTGGCCAGCGCGTTGTGCAGGTCTTGTGCGCTGGGTTGGCCCGGCAACTGGTCCAGGTGCAGCGGCAGTTGCACCAGCATGCCCTGCTTGAAATTGCCCACCGAGGGGATAAACAGCGGCCGGCGCGTCAAACCCGTGTATTTCATGATTTCCGGGATGTGTTTGTGCTTGAGCCCCAGGCCATACAGCTCAAACGCTGGCGCCTGGCCCGACTCATAGGCTTCAATCATGCTGCGCCCACCACCTGAATAGCCGCTCACGGAGGGCAGCGTCAGCGCAAAGTCGTGCGGAATCAGGCCAGCGTCGATCAGCGGGCGAACCAGCGCAATGGCGCCGGTGGCGTAACAACCCGGGTTGGCCACGCGCCGGGCGCTGGCCACGGCGGCCTGCTGGCCGGCGGCCAGTTCGGGGAAGCCAAATACCCAACCCGGCGCGGTGCGGTGGGCGGTGGAGGCATCGATCACTTTGGGGCCTGGTTTGCCGCTGGCCGTTGCCAGATCATCGATCATTGCTACGGATTCAATAGCGGCATCGTCATGCAGGCACAGCACCACCAGATCGACCTGCGCCATCAGCGCGCGCTTGGCGCCAGCGTCCTTGCGCAATTCGGGGGCGATGCTGACCAGCTCGATGCCGGGCATGGTTTGCAGCCGTTCGCGAATCTGCAGGCCGGTGGTGCCGGCTTCGCCATCTATGAATATTTTGTGCATGTAACGTCCCCTCGGATCAGTAACTGGGTGGCTTAAGCGCTCTGGAGTAAGTTTTGCTCAAGTTTGGTGCGTTGCAGCATGATACATTCCGTAACTGTGTCCAGCACCCGCCACAGAACTTTGCCGTTGTGTGAAGGGATGAAATTTACCCATTCCTGAGAAAGACCTCATGAAGATTCACGAGTACCAAGGCAAGGAAATCTTGCGTCAATTCGGTGTGCCGACCCCCCGCGGTATTCCCGCTTTTACCGTGCAGGAGGCCGTGGAAGCCGCACAGAAACTGGGCGGCCCGGTCTGGGTGATCAAGGCCCAGATCCACGCCGGAGGCCGTGGTAAAGGCGGCGGCGTCAAGCTGGCCCGCTCCATCGACGAAGTGAAAAAACTCGCTACTGAAATTCTTGGCATGCAGCTGGTGACCCATCAGACGGGCCCAGAAGGCCAGAAGGTGCGTCGCCTGTTGATTGAAGACGGCGCCGACATCAAAAAAGAATACTACGTGTCCGCCGTGACCGACCGCGCCTCCCAGCGCGTGGCGTTCATCGTCTCCAGCGAAGGCGGCATGGACATTGAGGGTGTGGCCCACGACACGCCTGAAAAAATCATCACCGAAATCGTCGATCCGGCCACCGGACTGACCGCTGTGCAGGGCAAGAAACTGGCTGACGCGATTGGCGTGCCCGCCGCATCGACCGCACAGGCTGTGGACGTGCTGCAAAAGGTCTACAAGTGCTACATGGACACCGACGCATCGCTGGTTGAGATCAACCCGCTGATTTTGGAGGGCAACGGCAACATCAAGGCACTGGACGCCAAGTTCAACTTTGACGCCAATGCGTTGTTCCGCCATCCCGAAATCGTCGCCTACCGCGATCTGGACGAAGAAGACCCGGCTGAAATCGAAGCCAGCAAGTTTGATCTGGCCTACATCAGCCTGGACGGCAACATCGGCTGCCTGGTCAACGGTGCGGGTCTGGCCATGGCCACGATGGACACCATCAAGCTGTTTGGCGGCGAGCCAGCCAACTTCCTGGACGTGGGCGGTGGCGCCACCGCCGAGAAGGTGACCGAAGCCTTCAAGATCATGCTGAAGAACAAGAACGTCAAGGGCATTCTGGTCAACATCTTCGGTGGCATCATGAAATGCGACACCATTGCCACTGGCGTGATCTCCGCCTGCAAGGCCGTGAACCTGTCCGTGCCGCTGGTCGTGCGCATGAAGGGTACGAACGACGAGCTGGGCAAAAAGCTGCTGGCCGAAAGCGGCCTGCCCATCATTTCCGCAGACACCATGGCCGAAGCCGCCACCAAAATTGTGGCTGCCGTTAAGTAATGACTTTGCGGGACAGATCTTTAGCTCTGTCCCCAACTGACTAGGAATCAAGCTATGTCGATCTACATCAATAAAGACACCCGGGTCATCACCCAAGGCATAACCGGCAAGACCGGCCAGTTCCACACGGAAAAATGCCAGGAATATGCGAATGGCAAAAACTGCTTCGTGGCGGGCGTGAACCCCAAGAAGGCCGGTGAGTCGATCTTCAGCATTCCGATCTACGCCTCGGTGAAGGAAGCCGCATCGCAGACCGGTGCCACCGTGTCGGTGATCTACGTGCCGCCGGCTGGTGCCGCCGCGGCCATCTGGGAAGCCGTGGAAGCCGAACTGGACCTGGCGATCTGCATCACCGAAGGCATCCCGGTCAAGGACATGCTGGAAGTGCGCAACCGTATGCGCGCCAAGGAAGCCGCTGGCGGCAAGAAAACGCTGTTGCTGGGCCCCAACTGCCCCGGTCTGATCACGCCTGACGAGATCAAGATCGGCATCATGCCCGGCCACATCCACCGCAAGGGTCGCATCGGTGTGGTCAGCCGCTCCGGTACGCTGACCTATGAAGCCGTGGCCATGTTGACTGAAGTGGGTTTGGGTCAATCTACAGCCGTTGGCATTGGGGGCGACCCGATCAACGGTTTGAAGCATATCGACGTGATGAAGGCTTTCAATGATGATCCGGACACCGATGCTGTCATCATGATTGGTGAAATTGGTGGCCCGGACGAAGCCGATGCGGCCCGCTGGTGCAAAGCCAACATGAAAAAGCCTATCGTTGGGTTCATCGCTGGTGTAACCGCCCCCGCAGGCAAGCGCATGGGCCATGCCGGTGCCCTGATTTCCGGTGGTGCTGACACGGCCGATGCCAAGCTGGCCATCATGGAAGAGTGCGGTTTTATTGTGACGCGCAATCCGTCCGAGCTTGGCCATCTTCTCAAGGCGCAGCTGTAAGCATTACTACGAATGCCACCGCCGCAAGGTAGCGGCTACACTGCAGACAGGTTTTTGAAGCGCTCTGAACGCCTTGTTTCGAGCGCTTCTTTCATGGGGCTTTCTGTGCGGGTGGTCGAGATGACCCGGTTTGGGCCAAACTTGACGGCAGTCAATGGTTTTTTCCCGGATTCGCCAGAGGATGCGGGTTGTACTGAATGCCAGTACGACCGGATAGTCCCGGTGCTATTCGTCAATACAACATATAAATGGAGATAGCGTATGGAACTGATGCAGAGCCCTGATTTCTGGATCGGCCTGATCAAGATCATCTGGATCAATATCATTTTGTCTGGCGACAATGCTGTTGTCATCGCGCTGGCTGCCCGCTCGTTGCCACCGGAGCAACAGAAAAAGGCCATCATGTTCGGCTCTGGGGCAGCCGTTGTGTTGCGAATCGGGCTAACACTGGTGGCGGCCCTGCTGCTAGAAATGTCTTACCTGCAAATCATTGGCGGCTTGCTGCTGCTGTGGATCGGAATGCAATTACTGGGTGACGAGGAAGAGGGCGACGCGCACTCCAAGGAAACGGGTGGGTTGATGGCTGCAGTGCGAACCATCCTGATTGCCGACGTGGTGATGAGTCTGGACAATGTGATTGCGGTTGCTGCCGCGGCCAAAGGCAGCACCCTGTTGCTGATGCTGGGTCTGGCCATCAGCATTCCGCTGGTTGTGTTTGGCAGCACGCTGATGATCAAACTCATGGAGCGCTTCCCCATCATCGTGACATTGGGCGCCGCATTGATCGGCTGGGTGGGTGGCGAGACTATCGTGAGCGATGTGGCCCTGAAAGGTGTTGCCGCAGCCAACCCATGGTTGCACTACGCGGCGGCAGCCGGCGGCGCTGCGCTGGTAATTGGGCTGGGCAAATTCCTTAATAGCAGGCGGACGCAGGCCGCTGCAGAGCACTGACCAGCGCTTTTAGGAACCAACCTGCAATATGGGCAAAATGCCGGCGGGCGTGAACAAGTCCCTTGCCGGGCATGGCCGCCTCTGATAACGTTGCCTCCAGCTTCCGTGGCGTGAGCGCATCTGATCAAAGGCAAAGGCGGTCGTTGGCAACTTCATCATCAGCAAAGCGGATTTCAATCTGGCGCAGCGACTGGTTCGCGGGCGTTCTGGTTGTCGTTGCCGTGATGGCTGTGCACCTCTCGACAGACCTTCTCAGCGGTCTGGAGCGGCGCTTTTACGATCTGGCCAGTACCAGCAGCGACCGCAGGCCTTCTGACCAGGTTGTGGTGATTGCGATTGATGACCAGAGCATCGCCAATATCGGCCGCTGGCCGTGGCCCCGCGACATTCATGCCCGGCTGATTGACCAACTGTCCGCCGCGAAAGTCAAAACGATCGTTCATACGGCCTTTTTCTTCGAACCCCAGTTAGACCGCGGTCTGCCCTTCATCCGGCAAATCAGGGATGTGCTGGGCTCCGGAGTTGAGCCCCCTGCGGATCCTGCGTCGGTTGCTGTATTGCCCAATGAGCAGCGGGCCCAGCTGGCCAAAATTGTTGCGCAGGCTGAGGTGGCGCTGGATACGGATGCCTTATTGGCTGCAAGCATCAAAAACGCAGGCAACGTGCTGGTTCCCTCGGTCTTTGTGCTTGGGGTGCCTCAGGGCCGACCAGACAGTCCGCTGCCCGCTTATGCTGCCAAAAGTTCACTGGATGCCAGTAGCGGGTACTCCGTGCCAGCAATCAAAGGGCAGCAACCGATTGAAGCCATTGGCGCTGCCGCTGCTGGAATCGGCCACCTCAACCAGTTTGCAGATGTTGATGGCACGGTGCGGCAGGAGCCGCTATTGGTGAACTATTACGGCAAATCAGTTCCGTCCCTGGCGTTGCTGGCGGCAACCCGCGGCCTGAACCTGTCGCCAGCCGATATCCAGCTGAATGTGGGTGAATCGGTACAAATAGGAAAGCTTCGCATCAAGACTGACGAGGCTGCTTTGATGCTGCCGCAGTTTTACAAAGGGCAGGATGGCAGGCCTGCTTTTGTTGAAGACTCTTTTTTTGATGTGTTGAACGGAAAAATCCCGGCTTCCAAATACGCTGACAGGATTGTGGTGATTGGAGCCACTGCGGCTGGTGTGGGCGCTGCGTTTCCAGTGCCGGGCTATGCCAGCCTGTCGTCTGCGCAGGCCGTTGCCCATATCACTTCCAGCATCCTGAGCCAGCATTTCATTGCCCAGCCCGTATGGGGTATCTGGGTGGTTTTGGGGGTGTTTCTTTTGGTGGCAGTCTATGTGGTGGCCGGGCTGCCCCGGTTGTCGGCGGCTACCGCAGCAACCGTGACGTTGCTGGTATTTGCCGCACTACTGGCCACTGAACTCGTCCTTCTTGCGAAGTCGGCGATCTGGCTCAAGCTGATTTTCCCGGCCAGCCTGCTGGTGCTGGGCCATCTGGCGCTGACCACCAAGCGATTTCTGGTTGCCGAGGCGGGCAAGCTCAAGTCGGACGAGGAGTCTGCTGAAACCAATCGAATGATGGGACTTGCGCTTCAAGGTCAAGGTCAGCTGGACATGGCGTTCGACCGCTTTCGCCGTGTGCCCTTGGGCGAAGCGTTGATGGGCAATTTGTACAGCCTGGCGCTTGACTTTGAGCGCAAACGCCAGTTCAACAAGGCTCAGTCTGTTTATGAACATATGAAAACGTATGACCCGGGTTTCAAGGACCTGGAGGCCAGGCTTGGGCGTGTCAAAAACCTTTCGGAAACGGTCATGCTCGGTGGCCATGGTGCCCATTCGGGTGCCACGCTGGTTCAGGCTGGCGCTTCGGTGGAGAAGCCCATGCTCGGCCGCTATCAGATAAACAAGGAGCTTGGCAAAGGTGCGATGGGCGTGGTCTATCTTGGAAAGGATCCCAAGATTGGGCGGGTGGTGGCCATCAAGACACTGGCGCTGAGTCAGGAGTTCGAGGGCGATGAACTGGTGGATGCGAGAGAGCGGTTTTTCCGCGAGGCGGAAACCGCCGGGCGCCTGCAACATCAATATATCGTGACCATTTTCGATGCGGGCGAGGAGCACGATCTGGCCTATATTGCCATGGAGTTTCTTAAAGGAAAAGACTTGGTGGACTGCTGCCGTCAAGGGCAGCTTCTCCCGGTTCCCCGCGTGTTGTCCATCGTGGCAAGAGTGGCAGAAGCATTGGCGTATGCCCATCGGCAAAATGTGGTGCACAGGGACATCAAACCGGCCAACATCATGTACGAGCCTGACAGTGACACGGTCAAGGTGACTGACTTTGGCATTGCGCGCATCACGGATTCCAGCAAGACCAGGACCGGTCTGGTCCTTGGCACGCCCAGTTTCATGTCGCCGGAACAGCTGGCTGGCAAAAAGGTGGATGGGCGATCAGATCTGTACTCGTTGGGCGTCATGCTGTTCCAGATGCTGACTGGCGTGTTGCCGTTCCGGGGCGACTCCATGGCGGAACTCATGTTCAAGATTTCCAATGAGCCAGCACCGGATATTCGCGTGATCCGTCAAGAATTGCCCGAAAGCCTGGCCCGCCTGGTGGCGCTTTCACTCAGCAAGCGGCCTGAACTCAGATACCAGAGCGGCGATCAGTTTGCTGCAGACCTGCGTGCCGTTCTTGTCGATCTGACGGGGCCAGGCGCCACGACGGTCGCGCCAGTGAAACCGGGCCAGTCAGTGCATCAACACAATTCGGAAAAGACGGTCTTAATCCACAGCGGGGGGAGTTCGAGGCAGCTGGATTTCGAAAAAACCGTGTTACAAACTGGTTTGTCGACCCGTGCAGCGGGTTCGGGCGGCACAGCGGATACCGAGATACAGCTTCCAAAATAATGAATTTCAAGTTCCATACCCAGACTGATCCCGGTCGCACAAGAGAAAACAACGAAGATTCCGTTGCTTTCGACGAACCTACCCGGTTAGCGGTACTGGCCGATGGCATGGGCGGCTACAACGCCGGGGAGATTGCCAGTGGAATGGCGACTGCTTTCATCAAGTCGGAGATGGCCCGGTGGTTGACTGAAGTCGGGCGGCATGCCCAAATCAAGGAAGTCCGGCGCGCACTGGAGATTTGTGTTGATAACGCCAACCTGTCAATTTTCAGCGCGGCCAACTCCAATTCACACTATTCGGGAATGGGAACCACGCTGGTTGTAGGCGTGTTTCAGGGCATGACATTGTTGCTGGGCCATATTGGAGACTCACGCTGCTACCGGCTCAGAGGTCGACAATTCACGCAAATTACCAAAGATCATTCGCTGTTGCAGGAACAGATTGACTCAGGTCTTCTGACATTGGAGCAGGCGGCGACCGCGCCAAACAAGAACCTGGTGACGCGGGCTCTGGGCGTTGAAGACGCGGTCATGCTGGAACTCAATGAGTACCCGGTACAGCCTGGGGACCTGTATTTGATGTGCTCGGACGGCTTGACAGATATGGTTGATGACGCCGAAATTTCGAATATTCTGGAAGGCTCACTGTCTCTGGAACAAAAAGCAGACCGGCTGGTAAGTGTCGCAAATGAGCACGGTGGACGCGATAACATTACGGTTTTGTTGGTTCAAGTAGACGCCGTATCTGAAAAGCGGGGTTTAATCTCCAGATTGCTGGGAAAATAGCCGGTGAAGCAGTTTCCCGAAAACAAGTAACAGAAACAGGAGTCGGCCATGCCGAAAATGATCGTATCGATCGACGGTGTTGTCATCAAGGAAGTTCAGTTAACCAAGGATCGCACAACCCTGGGTCGGCGTCCTTACAACGATGTGGTCATTGATAACCTGGCAGTCAGCGGGGAACATGCTGTTTTTCAGATGACCGGCAATGACGTGTTTGTGGAGGACCTCAACAGTACCAACGGCACCTATGTGAATGGCAAAGCTGCCAAAAAGCAGCAATTGCATCATGGTGACAATGTTGAGGTGGGCAAGTACAAGATCCGCTTTGTCAATGAGGCTGACGACGGGTTTGAGAAAACAATGGCTGTCAAGGCGGCTACCGGTGGATCGACAGCTTCGTCCAGTTCGGGCTTTCCGGTCAGCAGTTCGGCAGAGTTGGGTGTGGCCGGTTCCGGTGCTTCAATCAAGGTATTGTCAGGTGCGGCCGCAGGACGGGAAGTGTCCTTGACCAAGGTGGTGACGACAGTCGGCAAGCCGGGTGTGGCGGTGGCCGCCATCACCAAGCGGCAGACCGGGTTTGTTGTTCACCACGTTGAGGGCGCTGGCAACCCCACATTAAATGGGTCCCCAATCGGGCCTGAGCCCGCATTGCTGAAAAATGGTGATCTGATTGAGCTTGCGGGCACGCAGATGCAGTTTGTGCAGCACTAACCGGACACTTTCCCGGGATCCGGCCCCTCACGCCAGGGGTGCTGCCATTTACGGCATCTCACCGCTGCGTTTGCAACTGGAAGAGGGTTTGTCATGAAGGTGCGTGTGTTGGGCTGCTCAGGCGCAATCGCCAAAGACTGCCGAACCACGTCTTTCCTCATTGATTCAGATGTGCTTGTCGATGCCGGCACTGGCGTTGGGGATCTCACGCTTGCTGAAATGCAGTCTGTGGATCATGTTTTGCTGACGCACTCCCACCTTGATCACGTTGCTGCCCTGCCCTTGATGGTCGACACCATCGCCTCGGCTCGTACCACGCCGGTTCGGGTTTACGCGCTGGCCGGAACCATTGCAGCCTTGAAGGCCCACGTATTTAACGACATCATCTGGCCAGATTTCACGTGTATTCCCACACCACAGGCCCCGCTGATCAGTTTCCATGAAATCCAGATAGGTCAAATTCTGCAAATCAATGGCAAGACAATAGAGGTCTTGCCTGCCGTGCATACGGTGCCTGCCGTCGGTTACGCCATCTCGGCCGGTCGTCAGTGCTGGGTATTCAGTGGGGATACGGAGCGTAACCCCGCACTTTGGGAAAGAATCAATCAACTGGATGTTGCCATGCTGGTGATCGAAACGGCATTCAGCAACCGCGAGAAGGACCTGGCCCGGCGGAGTCTGCATTTGTCACCCAGTGTGCTGGCGGACGAACTGGATTTCATTGATACCAGGAAACGATTCCCCATTTATATTACCCACACCAAGCCGGCTGAAACCGAACAAATCATGAATGAGATACAAAGGTTTGACCAAACCGTGGCATCAGGTCCAAATGTGACGCATGACATCCGTTGGTTGCGCGCTGGCCAGGAGTTCGCCATATGAATGCCGTGATCAAACCCGCGGGTGCATCACCAGGCGGTGAAAAAGTGTTCTCTGACTCGCAGAAGTTACCCCCGGAGCAGCGCGGTATCCGCTTTGAAGCGCTCTTTTATCGCGAGTTGCAACACGTTACTGCGCGAATTCACGAGACGGAAGACCTTGACCAGATCATGCTCGAGGTAAGCCAGGACATCTGCAAGCTGTTCAACGCCGACCGGCTGACGCTGTATGCGGTTAGTGACGACCAGAGTTCCATTGTTTCGAAGATCAAGACCGGTCTGAATAGCAGCCGTGATCTCAAGCTCCCCATCACGCCGCAGAGCATTGCCGGCTATGCGGCCTTCAGCAAACAGCTGCTTAACCTGGCTGATGTTTATGATGAAGCCGCCCTCAAGCAAATTCATCCGTCATTGACGTTTCTGCAGGAAGTTGACAAGCGTTCGGGTTATCGGACTCGCCAGATGCTGGTCGCGCCCATTTTGGAAGGGGATACGCTGCACGGCGTCTTGCAGGTGATCAACAACAAGAGTAATCAGCCCTTTGGCGAACTGGAAGTCGAAGGTGTTGCGGAACTGTGCAAGACGCTGGCTGTTGCCATTCGGCAGCGCATGAAAAAAGCCGAAGAAGGGCAAAAACGTAAATCATCCAAGTACGACGGCTTGGTCTCCGAGGGTGTCATGACTGCCGATGAGCTGGAGCATTGCATTCAGCAGGCGCGTGATGCGGGCAAGCCGGTCGAACAAGTGTTGATGTCGCAATACAAAGTGCGGCCGAACCAGATAGGTCCATCGTTGTCCAAGTTCTTTGGCGTCCCGTATGAGCCGTTCAATGCCGGGCGGATCCGCTCGGAAATGTTGCACGGACCCCTCAAGCGGGAGTTCATTGAAGAGCAGGGCTGGGTTCCTCTGGAAGAATCTCCCGAGGGCTTGGTGATCATGTGTGTCGATCCCGAGGCCGTCCGGGGCGCGAGGGTTGTGCCCCAAGTGTTCCCGCGCATGCACAAATTCGCTTACCGGGTTACTACACAGAGTGAATTCCATGACACGCTGGGTCAAATTTTCGGTGCTGGTGTGGAGGGCGGATCCATCGATGAACTGCTGGCCGATATGGACGGTGGGCCTATTGATGATGGCAGCAACGACGATTCGCTGGAATCTGCCGCAGCGGACAACGAACTGGTCAAGTTCGTCAACAAGGTCATCATCGATGCCTACCACCAGAAGGTTTCCGACATTCATATTGAGCCCATGCCGGGCAAGCTGAAAACCGGCATCCGCTTTCGCATCGACGGCTCGTTACAGCCCTATATCGAGGTGCCAGCGCACTTCAGGCAAGCCATGGTAACGCGCTTGAAGATTATGTGTGATCTGGATATTTCGGAGCGGCGCAAGCCACAGGACGGCAAGATCAAGTTCAAAAAATATGGCCCGCTGGATATCGAGCTCCGGGTGGCGACCATCCCTTCAGCCGGTGGCGTGGAAGATGTCGTCATGCGGATCCTGGCTGGTGGTGAACCCATTCCCATGGAGAAATTGGGGCTGACTCCGCACAACAAGGAGCGGCTTGAAAAAACCGTCAGCAAACCTTACGGCCTCTTTTACGTGTGCGGCCCAACCGGTTCTGGCAAAACCACCACGCTGCACTCGATCCTGAAGTTTCTGAATACGCCGGATACCAAGATATGGACGGCCGAAGACCCGGTCGAAATCACGCAAAAAGGCTTGCGCCAGGTTCAGATCAACAAAAAGGCGGGCATCGACTTTGCGCTGGTCATGCGGGCCTTTTTGCGGGCGGACCCTGACATCATCATGGTGGGTGAGTCGCGCGACAAGGAAACCGTGTCAATGGGTGTGGAGGCCTCCTTGACCGGCCACCTGGTGTTCTCCACGCTGCACACCAATTCAGCGCCCGAGTCCATTACCCGACTGTTGGACATGGGGATGGATCCATTCAACTTTGCCGACGCATTGCTGGGCATTCTGGCCCAGCGGCTGGCCAAAAAACTCTGCGACTGCAAGGACGCGTATGTACCGGACGGCTCGGAATTGAAGAGGTTTTTGGCTGAATATGCCGAAGAGCTACGCCACTCGAAAGCCTGGAAGGCCGACTATGACGGAGAAACCCAAAAGCTGCTGGACAGCTGGGTCGAGAGCTATGGGCAGGATGGTCAGCTCAAGTTTTACCGGGCCAAAGGGTGCGACAAGTGCGGCAACACCGGCTATAAGGGTCGAATCGGCCTGCACGAGCTGCTGATTGCCGATGAGGCCATCAAGAAGCTGGTGCAGGAACGAGCCCGTGTGGCCGAGATTTTTGCAGCGGCAGTGGAAACCGGCATGCGTACTCTGAAGATGGATGGCATGGAAAAGATCATGCTGGGCATGACGGACCTGAAAATGGTCCGGTCCGTTTGTATCAAGTGACAAAAATGGCCTGACATAAATGTCAGGCCATTG
>ERZ795061.3935-NODE-3935-length-12666-cov-7.131631_pt1 | contig 12666 bp, 13 predicted proteins | sample MGYA00375145_ERZ795061 | MGnify/ENA primary metagenome ERZ795061 (study PRJEB30190, sample SAMN05720144) | anaerobic digester metagenome | isolation source: active sludge of municipal wastewater-treating anaerobic digesters | place: USA | collected 2014-12-22 ... | reverse complement strand
TTTCTGACGGACTCCTGCGCGCCCCCGGGAAATACCAGCACGGCACCGGGATACAGTTTCCGGGCCGCCACCATGGAGGCCAATCCATCGAAGTCCGCATTGAGGTGAGTCGTGATGAGATCCATGCCGGCATTCTAGCAGGATCACGTGAATCGATTCAGGCGTGATGTCAGACATTCACGCCACAGGTGCCACGATGCGTAGGGAGAGGACGGGGATCAGAAATAACCATGCCGTCCACAGTGTGACCTGTGGACGGCATGGAGACACTCGACAGCACGCACGAGCGCAGAAACCGACCAAGTGACCCGGACCGGCATACTCACCTATCTGCCGAACCCGGTCCGGATGGGGACACTATCGCTGCTGGCGGTCGTGCTTCTGGCGAGCAATGTGGCGCGATGTGCGATCCTGAGCATGGTTGATACGGGCGCGCTCCTTCTTTGTCACCACCCCGTCGGACTTGGCCTTGTCCTCCATGTTGTTGACATGCTGCTGCTGATTATTCAAGCGATTGGCCTCGTGTTCATTCAGTTGCCCGCTGGATATGCCTTGATCAATCCGTCGCTCCTGATTCGCCTGCCGCTGATCAATTCTGGGCGTCTCCGCCTGGGCCAACACGAATGACGGGACACACATCGACAGCAGAGCCGCACTCCAAATCGTTGACTTCATACATCCTCCCTTGGTTATCGCGAGAGCCCTGTCATTCATGTCAACGTACAAGGCGCCTGGTTCGTTGACAACGAGTTTTTGATTTCCGAGAACGCTCTAAGGACTACTGCGTGTCGCAGCGCTAATGCGGGGGAGGTCGTCAGAAAGCATCCGGAGGGGATTGGGCAAAATTGAACAGATGTTGGCGTTTCCCTTCCCTCCCAGTACCAGCCCATCACGCCAACCGGACACAACCAGCACAAATCCAAGTCATTCTCCCTATGAATACGGAGGCATGGGGCTTGCTGAGTCAACCTACGACCCGCAGCCGTAATCATTGAAGGAGGATTGTTATGAGGATCAACGCTGAGTCTTCATTGCTGGCGATCGCGATGGCCACTTTGACCGCGATCAGCTTCGTGGTCGAACCGGCATCGGCCAAAGAAAAGGACAAAACGGGCAAACATCATCCTCATGCCACGACCACATCCGCAGCGGCAGCGGCCTCCCTTTTAGGATCTGTGCCTGAGCCATCGGCTGCCCCCAAGCCGGGGCAGTATGACTCGAAACCCGGAGTCGCATGGAAGACCGTGGGCGGCACCGTCAAGGACATTCAAGGAGAGACCTACACGGTCGAAGAGTACGACGGCAGTCAAATGAAGATGCGTGTGGGGCAAGGGACCAAACATCTTCGAGGGAACAAAAAAGTGGGTGACACCATTCGGGCTGAGATTACTCACGGCGGCTTCGCCAATTCCGTTCAGTAACCCGCTGACAGTGCGAACCCGCCTCAGCTCGCCGGTGTCCGAAGAGGCCGACCCTGCACAGGTCGGCCTCGCCTTCGTCCCTCACACCTGATGCTACGCGTGTTATTTCGGTGCGCGAACAAACTCGATATCACCGTAATAGGCCACCGCGCGCTCCTTGGTGTTATCCGTATCGGTCATGATCGCAATGCCGTTGATCGCCGGCGGTTCCTCGCCGAACGCGGAGAGATAATCCTTGTAGACGTCCCGCTCCTCCTCGATCCAAGAACCGATCCGCCCCGCTCCGCTTTCCACGACGATCATCTTGGCAAAACTCGTGAAGGCATTGTCCACCACCGTACCCACCGGGCTCTTGCTGTCCCAGATGTAGTTAAGCGCACCGATGGGAATGTCGCCGAATAGCGCCTGGCCGGCTTTGTATTTCAGTTTTTTTCCGAAACTGACCTTGTCGGGCTCATAGGCGAAGGTAATGTACAACCGCGCCGGATAGTCGTCGCCGTCCTTCCGAGTCACGTCGCTCTTGGCCAGAATATTTTCGATCTTCCAACGCCAACGGACAATCGGGTATTCCCGCGGATCGATCGTTACGGCTTTGGTCAGCCCCGAAGCGCTGGCTTCACTCACCGCTTTGATGACGGTTACAGCATGGTCGTTGACGACTTCGTACTGCGTATGTCGCTCGATCTTCTTAAACGTGAGCCTTTGCCAGCCGTCAGGCAGTGCGGGCCCTTCTGCTGCGGTAGAAAACGTTCCCACCATCAGGCGTGCCGGCTGTTCGGCAAACCCCATCACTGCTCCGCCCAACAATGCGAGACACAGGATGGGAGTAGTGAGCCTCATGTGTACTTATCGCCTCATCCAGGCAAACAGCCTGGTCAGCAGGGACTTGGTGCGGGGGGTGAAATGCGCTTTGCGCCAGAGATTGACGGCCTTCTTGATGACTTCGGCACGTGTCGGATAGGGATGGATCGTTGCAGCAATCGTCTTGGCACCTGCCCCGGCCTTCATCGCCACAGAGACCTCGCTGATCAAATCCCCTGCGTGCGACCCGACAATGGTCGCGCCAAGAATCCTATCGGTACCGGCCTGGATATGAAGACGCGCAAACCCTTCCTCATCACCATCGAGGATGGCTCGATCGACCTCGTCAAACCTATGGGTATAGGTTTCGACCTTCAGCCCCTGTTTTGCCGCTTCCGCTTCGTACACACCGACATGGGCAACTTCCGGTGAGGTAAAGGTGCACCAGGGCATAGTGAGCGACTGCACACTCGCATATCCCAACCCGAAGGGGTGGGGAAACAGCGCATTCTGAATGACGATCTGCGCCATCGCGTCGGCGGCATGGGTAAACTTGTACCGCGAACAGACATCGCCGGCGGCATAGATACGCGGGTTCGTCGTCTGCAGGCGATCGTTCACGGTAATACCTTTGTGATCGTAGTCGACGCCGACCTTCTCCAATCCCAAGCCCTGCACATTCGGCGCACGGCCCACGCCCACCAGGATTTCATCGACCGTCAGAGCATAGTGTTGACCGTGTGAATCGACGACGAGCCGCTTGCCGTCCGAAACTTGTTCAACCCTGAGATCCTTCCCGCAACAGAGCAGAGTGACGCCGTCACGGCCCATTGACTGTTGCACGAGTTCCGCCGCATCGCGATCCTCATTCGGGAGGATGCCGTGCATTGCCTCAATGAGGGATACGCGACTGCCGAACCGTGCGAAAGCCTGTGCCAATTCGCACCCGATCGGGCCCGCTCCGATCACGCCGACGCGCGCCGGCAAGGTCGTGAGTGAAAAGACGGTTTCGTTGGTGAGATACCCTGCCTCTTCCAAACCAGGGATGGAAGGCGCCGCTGCTCTGGCACCTGTACACACAGCCGCTTTGACGAACGCTAATGTCCGGTTGCCTGCCGAACCTTCCACGACCACCCTGTCTCCGCCGTCGAACCGGGCCTGACCGATATAGACATCCACGCCGAGCGCCTTGTACCGGTGTGCGGAATCCACATGGCTGATTCTGGCCCGCAGCTGCCGCATCCTCTCCATAGCCGCACCAAAATCCTGGCTCACCCCGTCCGGAATGCGGGCCCCGAATGCTGAAATGTCGCGCACGTGTGCCCAGGCATTCGCGGCGCGGATCATTCCCTTGGAAGGCACGCAGCCGACATTGAGACAATCCCCGCCCATCAAGTGCCGCTCGATGAGCGCCACCTTCGCGCCGACTCCCGCAGCAATGACCGCCGTGACTAGTCCTGCCGTTCCGGCCCCGATAACGACGAGGTTGTATCGACCATCCGGTTCAGGATTCACCCAATCGGATGGATGCACATTGCCCACCAGTTTCCGGTTGTGCTCGTCATCGGGCAGAACCAGATGCTGGCTATCGGCGGACATCAAAGACATCAACACGACCTTTCTCTCGGCCCGCGAGAACCGATGCTCAGGCGCCGCGGCCGATTCAATTCGATCGACCGGTGAACCGCTTGTAGAGAATCGGCACCAGCGCCAGGAGGCCCAACAGGGTAAATGCGATCAACACATTGGGCGAGACGATTTCCTTGAGCGAATTAATCGTGCCCAACTGGCGGCCCGCATAAGCGAACACAAAACTGCCGGGAATAATCCCGAGGGACGTCGCCGCCACATAGGTTCCAACATTGACCCTGGTCAATCCCGACACCATATTGACGAGAAAAAATGGAAAGAGCGGGATCAATCGCAGCGTCAGCAGATAGCTGAACGCATTCCGCGCGAAACCTTCTTGGATAGCTCCAAGCCGACTTCCGAATTGCTGTTCAACCCAATCTCGCAACAGATAACGCGCAACCAGAAACGCCAGCGTCGCCCCGACGGTCGCACCAACATTCACGTACAGCGTTCCCAGCAGACTGCCGAAGAGGAAGCCCCCGGCGAGGGTCATGATCGCGCCACCCGGCAACGACAGCCCGACCACCGTGCAATAGGCCAACACATACACGGCAACCGCCGTCGAATAGTTGGCCTCTGTGAACGCAAGCAGCTGATCGCGGTTGGCCTTCAGCACATCCAGCGAAAGGTAGCGGCCGAGATCGAAATACAGAAACCCCGCGACCGCACCACTCACGAGCAGAGCCAACACCAGTTTGCCGCTCCCGGCGCGTGCCTTGGAGAGAGAAGAATCGGCGGAAATAGCCATACGGTTCAGTACTCCCGGCGGTATCATCGTGTCTGCCCGCGCCTGTGTCAATCGCCACGCGCCTTGGCTAGCCTTCTCACCGCCTTTTTCCTCACATCTGTTCCGCCTTTTTCTGCTCCGAGCGTTGGCTGGTACCCTCAAGTGCAGGGCTGCAACATCCGAAAGAACTCTTGAAGCCGGAGGGCGAGTGGAGGTAATGTCGACCGTGTACGCGACCATTGATGTTCTGGACGCTGCCATGCCGACAATACATTCGGTTCCACAGCAGACCCGTACCTCGCACCCCGCTTATGAAACCGCTTTACACGTGTGGATGCGCCCCTGTCCCCAGTGCCAATGCCGCCTGAGAAAAAATTCACCTGAAGAATCATGGCGTTGCGGCTGCGGCTGGCGCACGGAGTGAAGTGGTACAATTAGCTCATATGAAGGGGGTGACGTCATGGGACCGCTCTCGGTGCACGATATGAAAGGTGGATTCTTCCTCATCGCCAGCTTCGTGTTGCTGGCCACGATTTGCGCCATTGCGGCCCTGGGCACGTTGATGCGCCCGCAACGCTGGTGTGAACGCGAGACCAGACTGCACGTCTGACGTGCCCGGCCAGACCCATGTTGAGGCTGTGTGACGTTTCAGCCTCCACTGCGGCCTTGCCCTCCTTTACGCCCTCTTTCTCCTCCCCAGCCATATCATTCCTCTGAGCCGTCCAGTCGCCTGATCCTCGACCGATCCTTCTCACTCAGCCAAATGTCTCCTGCTCTTCCCGTGGCAGAGCCTCACCCTTGTAAGAACAGGGCATCTTGTCCTACTCTGTGATCAGGGAGGCCTGAGATGGATCAGAATGACCGCTTGATCAAGACCAAGGAGAACTGGGCCAAGGCCCGGCGAGGCGGAGAAGAACGCGAGGTGTTTTATGAAGGGGACGATCGCCTGCCTCCGGGCCAGCATCTGGTGGAGACCTGGCCGGTACTCGACCTCGGCCAGAAACCCGATATTCCCCTAGCCGAATGGACACTCACCATCGGAGGCGCAGTCTCGACACCCATCACCTGGACCTGGACAGACTTTCTTGCGCAACCGCCGTTCAAAGATACCTCGGACTTTCATTGTGTCACCTCCTGGAGCCGGTATGACAATGAATGGGAAGGGGTGAGCTTCAAGCATCTGACGGCCGTCGTCCAGCCCCATCCTTCCGCCCGCTTTGTGCTGTTCAAATCCTATGACGACTACACCACCAATTTACCGCTCAGTGCGTGCCTGGATGATGACGTGCTGCTCACATATAAATGGAACGGCCGCCCGCTCACGAAGGAACACGGTGGTCCGGTACGTATGATTATCCCGAAGCGATACGCCTGGAAAGGCGCCAAATGGATCAAGGAAATTACCTTCTCGGATCACGACGAGAAAGGGTTCTGGGAAGTGCGGGGTTACTCCAATACCGCGTTCCCCTGGCAAAATGATCGCTACGGATGAGCGTCCACCCTGCAGCCACGACGACCCTACGTGAACTCCCACGTCATACAGCGCATTGAGATCTGGCCGGTCGATATTCCGATCACTGATCCCTTCGTCGTGGCCACCGGCGCACGCGTGACGGCACAAAATCTTTTCATGCGTGTGACCCTGCAGGACGGGACTCACGGCATCGGAGAAGCCGCGCCATTTCCCGAAGTGGGAGGCGAAGATCGGCCCTCCTGCCTCGCTGCCGCCCAGGAACTGGCCTCCGGCCTGATCGGACAATCCGCTGGAGACTACGAAGCCCTCGCAGACCGCCTGACTGAACAGGCCCCACTCTTTCCCGCCGCTCGATGCGGCCTCGAAACAGCCCTCCTCGATGCCCTCTGCCGGACTCAGGGCATCCCGCTCTGGCAACTCTGGGGGCAAGCCGATGTCCGGGTGCGGGAAACCGACATCACCATCCCGATCTGCAACCTGGAAAAGACCCTCGCGCTCTCCCGCAGCTGGTATGCCCAAGGCTTCCGCCTCTTCAAGATGAAGGTCGGAACCGATGTGGAGGAAGACATTCGCCGCTTACAAGCCGTGCATGAGTCCCTTCCCGGAATCAGCTTCATCGGTGACGGCAATCAGGGGTTTTCTCGAGAGGACTGCATCCGTTTTGCCGGCGGAGTAAAACAATTCGGGGGGCGGCTGGTACTCCTGGAACAACCGGTGGTTCGTGACGACCTCGAGGGGCTTCAGGCGATTCGGCATCTGACCGGCATTCCGGTCGCAGCGGACGAATCCGTCCGCTCGCTGGATGATGCACGCCGGGTGGTCGAGAGGCAGGCGGCAGACTATATCAACATCAAGATCATGAAAACCGGCGTGGTCGAAGCACGGCGCATCGCGGACTTCACCCGATCGTCCGGCCTGCGGCTCATGGTCGGCGGCATGCTCGAAACACGCATCGCCATGGGATGCTCGTTCAGCCTGGTCCTGGGACTGGGCGACTTCGATGTGCTGGACCTCGACACCCCGCTCCTCCTCTCAACCGATCCCGTCATCGGCGGGTACCACTACCAAGGGCCTCGACTTCACCCCTGGCAGGAAGCGGGACTCAACATGCAGATAGCCGTCCCCGCCGACTGCCTCACCATTCAATAACCAGCAACTTCTCTCGCGGGCGCCGCAGCTGCTCGCAATCGCCCTCTGCAGCTTTCCCGAAATATTTTGCCGTTTTTCCACTTTTCTGAAAAATTAGCTTCAGGCACGGTGGTTTCGCGGAGCGGACTGCCTATCGCACCGATCGCCACCGTACGTATCCCGGAGGAACGTCCCATGCAATCAATCACCGCATACCCGCGACTCGCATCGGTCTTCACGCTCTGTTGGATCGTCGGAGGCGTGGCTTTGACGCTGGGAGGCTGCGTCTCGCAGAAAACCTACGACACCGCACGGCATGAAGTAAAAACGCGGGCCGGCGAGCTGGCGCAAACTCAAGCTGACATTCATAGCCTCGAACAGGAACGCGATGCGGCGCACCTCGCCAATCAGCGCGATGAACGAGCGCTCGCCAACCTGAAGAGTGAGCTGAAACAGATTCAAGCCTCGTACGACCAACTGCACAAGGCCAATCAAGCCAAACTGGCACTGCTGGAGCACAACATTGCCGCCTTACGGGCCAGGCATCAGGCCATGATGAAGGAGATCGGCGAAACAAAACGGATTGAGAAACGGCTGGAAGCCCTCACCACGCTGCGTGAACGAACGATGGCCACGCAGCCCGGGCCGGAAGCACACGTGACTCCTGTCGACACGATACAACAGGATTCGCACTTGGTCGCGGTGATTACACCGCAACCTTCTCAGGGGGAAACCTCCCCACTGCCGCCGACTCCAGCGGCCACGCCCTCACCAACGACTCCTGCACCATCTGTGACCGTGGCCCCGGCACCGACTACGGCTCCATCGGCACCGACTGTCGCCGCACCCGTGGTTCCGAACGCTCCCGCAAAAGTGAGCCAGACTGCTGCGGCCCCGCCGGCTCCCCGCCCGGTCCCTGTAGCAGCACCCCAGGACGACTCCTGGTTCTCCAGCGTCACTGGCTGGTTTTCCTCATTGATCGATTGGATCTGGGCCTAGGATAGAGATCGGCTCGGGCTATCAGAATCTGTTGATGGTCCGGGCCCTGTGTATCGGCTTCCCTCGGAAACGCTTACGAGCGCGCCTCGGTCTGGCTGAACCCATCTCCCCCCTCGTCGCATTTCTTGCAATTTAACTCTGTACCGAGAAACACCTGCCGTCCTTCTTCCGTCAACACCCACGGACGACTCGTCATCGGCGGCTGATGGCGCACGTGCTGGCCATGCCCGCAGCGAAGGTCGGCCACCCAATGCCCCTCCTCATCCTGGTGATATCCGATAATCGATTGTTGCATCACACGCTCCATCGTGGTTATCCAAGCCCTCACCTGCGCCACGGCTGATGCCATGATTCCGGGGCCGGAATAGACTGTGGTACACTCCACGCCGATCAGAGTACCACGTTTTCTAGGAGGTTGCGGATGGGACAAGCAGCGTTTCGTATCGGTATTGTCGGAGTCGGACGCATGGGAGCCAACATGGCCCGACGGCTCCACGATCTCAAATATCCGGTTGTGGCCGTGTACGATACCGAGGCATCACGCGCGAAGAGAGTGGTCAACGAGCTAGGCTGCAAGGCCGTCCCGACTCCAGCCCAGGTCGCTGAACTGGCCACGACGATCCTGACCGTGGTGCCCGATGACGCAGCCATGCGCCACATTTATGCACCGGACAAACCAGATAGTTTATTGCAGCATGCCACCAACCGGCTGTTTATCAATTGTGCGACCCTTTCTCCCGCGCTCCAAATAGAAATCCACGCGCTGGTGGAAAAGCAGGGCGGCCAGAGCCTTGAAGCCTGTATGGCGAGCAGTATTCCCCAGGCCCGCCAAGGAACCCTCTATCTCATGTGTGCTGGACGACGAGACGTGTTCGAGCACGCGACCCCGTTACTCAAGGACTTGAGTGCGCACCTGCGCTATATCGGACCAGCGGGCGATGCCGCCAAGGTGAAAGCGCTGGTAAATATGGTCATGAACGCCAATACCGCAGCCCTTGCGGAAGGCCTCGGATTGGCTTCCGCCCTGGGATTGGATCTGACCATGCTGCGCGAGGTGTTTTCCCAGACCGGCGCGAACTCCCGCGTCCTGGAGACTGATGGTGAAGACATGCAGCAGCGCGCGCACGACTGCTACTTTTCCGCCGCCCATGCCGCGAAAGATTCAGGGATCGCCTGCGGTCTGGCCGAACAGGTGGGGCTGGAGCTCCCCCTTGCGAAAGCCACTTATGCTCAGTACCGCCGGCTGGTGACCCTCGGTAAAGGCGAGCTGGACAAATCTGCGGTGGCCGAACTCACGTTCAAGGAGCGGCTGACGTCCTGACAAGCGGGACTAGTGTTTCTCGAACGGCCGCTCGGGTCTGAGGGAGGCGGGGAAGAATTGCCACCGTTTCTGAGCGTCCACATCAAACGCGCCTAAAAACTTCGACTGCCCCACCAGCGACTGAAACTCCACCAGTCGGATCGTGCAGCGCGTCCGGTCGATCACGCGGGCATCATACTGCCCTACCAGGGTGATCGTACCCGACGCCTGCTCATACAGGTTGCGCCTTCCGGCATATCCCGTATCGGGAAACAACTCCGCCGTATCGGTACAGCCCTGAGGACCGTCCACCTGCAGCGTCAAGCGGTAGCGGGACAAAAAGGGATGTGTGGCGACACGCGTCACCCGCACGCGAAGCCCCGCTGAAGGCAGGTCAGCCTCAGCGGGCTCCGGACGATCACTGTTACAAGCCGCCAGGAGGAGGACCAGCCCCATCACAATCCAGGCAGGCCCTCGTCCCCGCATCACGTTCATTTGGCGGCAGGCATTTTCGAGGCCGCCCCGATGGCGTCGAGACCGGCTTCGGCACAGGCATCATCCAGGTGCGTTCCCGGCGCGCCGCCCACCCCGATCGCTCCCACCACTTCACCGGCAATTTCAATGGGCAACCCACCGCCCACCATCAATATGCTCTCGTTCATCTCGCGCAACGCCTGCAGCGCCGGTTGTTTAGCAATCATCTCCGCCAACTCACTCGTCGTTCGCCGCAAACTGGCTGCCGTATAGGCTTTCTTTCGGCTGCTGTCGACCGTGTGGGGACCGGCACCATCAGCCCGCAACATGGCTCGCAGCACTCCGGCCCGGTCCACGACGGAGGCACTGACCCGATAGCCATCTTTTTTGCAGGCATCGAGCGCCGCCTGTGCGGCCTTTCCGGCGAGCGCGACCGGCAAGACCGACTCTTTCGGCAACTCATCCGCTGCGTGCGCTGCCCCCAGCCATCCAGCGGCCAGTAACGCCCCCGCAAGGAGGCCGGCACAGCCCACCACTCGACCTGGTACCTGTATTTGCTCTCCCATCATGAGCCTCCCTGATTTCGTCCTCGTCAGTCGTGAGTCACCCACACTGCAGCGAGCGAGCCTACGGCCATCACACGGCTCTGTCAATACTCGGGCTCTCTTACCAGGTGCGGTACAGCAGCGTGATGAGCTAGGCCTTGCTACAGCAGATCACTGCTCCTTGCGGACAGAGCGAGAAAGAGCATAACGGGGAACATCGATCCCGGTATGGGAGAGCGCAAGTAACGCCCCGATATCCGGACGCAACCTCTCTTTGCAGGGGAAAGAACCCCGTCGATATATCAAGAAGGGATACGAGCCGAAACCGATGGCCGCTTAGTGGGTAGAGATGGGATGGATCACTGCATCTGAAGAGCCGGGACGGTGCAACTCTTCAATCCACACCTTCGCCTGCGCGACGTAGAAGGTGTAGTCGCTTTCGGGGTAACTGAGCACCACGGCATAAAGCAGCTGTTCGGCTTCCTGCTCACGCCCTGCGCTCAGACTGGTGCGTGCCGCCTGCAGCGTACATGACGCAGCCAGGGCTTTCGGATCGACGGTGGTGCGAACCGGTTGCTTAGTGACGAATCGATCCAGGCTCTTTGGAACGTCGGGAGCAGGGACAACATGGGTGTCGGCCGATTGCTGTAATTGCTTCGCTGCAGACAACACCGTTTCGACATCACCGCTGGATTGACAATGCCGATACAACTCCCACATCGACATCACGGATGTTGATCGTGGGGCCACTTCTCGCGTCGACGAGTCGAACAGTTGGCAACCGGCCAACAATATGCCGACGGTCAATAATAGAAATGACTGTGTTCCAGTGGAAGAGGTCATCAACGTATCCTTACCGGATCGGTTCCGACGCTGTCAAGAATTTCGGGGAGGAATTTACAGCAACGAGTGAGGACCGGTGACATCAGCGTCGCGTGGAAGACGACAGATCGTCGTCGGGGTGAGCGTCACGACGAATAAATCACGTCGAATGCGACGCCGGATCGCGGAGCACTCCGATATCTTCGATGAGTGCTCGCAACGGTTCGGCCACCGACCAGGCCTCAGCGAAACAGCCGCGTGGACGGTGCGGAAACTGCCCGTCAAAAATTTCCGACACCTGCCCCAGACAACCCTCATCGAGGTGCCCGGACAACCCCTCCAGAAACATGCGCGCCTCACGCCGCACAGACTGGCTGGCGCCGTAGGTCTTCACCCAAGCCGTCACGAACGGTCCCAGGAGAAACGGCCATACGGTCCCTTGATGGTAAGCGCCGTCCCGCGCCGAGACCCCACCTTCATAGGAGGCGCAAAATCGAATATCTTCCGGAGCGAGCGTGCGTAACCCCACCGGAGTGAGCAGTCGTTCCTTCATGAGCTGCAAGATCTGTTTCGCCTGCACTTCGGTCACCAGCTGATTATCCAACGCCAGGGCGAAAATCTGGTTGGGACGAAGAGACGCGTCGTCGCCGGTCGGCCCGTCCACGACGTCCAGCAAATATCCTCCGGTCCGGTACCAGAAGCGTTCACGAAACGCGGCCGTCGCGCGGGCGCGATCCTGCCGGCATTGCGCCGCATAGGCAGTCTCGTCGAACTGATCGGCCAACGACGCCGCCACGGCCAGCGCCCGCACCCAGAGGGCCTGCACCTCCACCGGCTTGCCATGCCGCGGCGTGACGACCCAGTCGCCGATTTTGACGTCCATCCAGGTCAGTTGCACACCGTCCACTCCGCCGGTGATCAGGCCATCCTGGTCCAGACAAATGCCGAACCGCGTGCCCCGACGGTATCCATCAAGAATCTGTTTGATGGCAGGCCAGGCGACTGCACGGACCCCGGCCAGATCGTGACTGTAGTGCAGATAGCGATCCACGGCATGAACGAACCACAACGAGGCATCAATCGTATTGTATTCCGGCTGTTCGCCGATGTCGGGGAATCGGTTCGGCAGCATTCCCTGAGAGACGTAGGACGCAAACGCCTCGATCACCTGCCGCGCCACGTCGTACCGTCCTGTCACCAGACACAAGCCCGGCAACGCGATAAATGTGTCCCGCCCCCAATCGGCGAACCAGGGATAGCCGGCGACCACCGTCTGCCGGGCCCCTCGCTGCACGAGATAGGCGCCCGTTGCGGCCCACAGCCGGTGAGTCAACGCATCATCG
>ERZ795061.3917-NODE-3917-length-12701-cov-7.255180_pt1 | contig 12701 bp, 17 predicted proteins | sample MGYA00375145_ERZ795061 | MGnify/ENA primary metagenome ERZ795061 (study PRJEB30190, sample SAMN05720144) | anaerobic digester metagenome | isolation source: active sludge of municipal wastewater-treating anaerobic digesters | place: USA | collected 2014-12-22 ... | reverse complement strand
ATGAATTTCGAGCACATGCCGGAATTAAAATCGCCCTGGGGCTATCCGGCGGTACTCGGTGTCATGGCCGTGACCGGGTTGGCGATGTTGTACTTCTTCAAACAGAAAAAGTGGCTCTGACGGAAGGCTCAGTCCAGGACTTCGACGCGATCCACAAAGTAGGGCGTTTCCCCGAAACAGGTGGTGGGAATGTAGCGAAACTCTTTGTAGTGGAGGACGACTCGCTTACCCATCTGCCCATCGAGCTTTTTGGCGACGTTTTCATCCCACACCGTGAAACTCCAGAGGACGGGCGCGACGCCTGGTACGGTCGTCATCGCCAGCTCGCCTTCCTGCGTCTTGCAGAACCATCCCTTCCGGGACAATTTCTGTAGATACCCGGCGCGATCGCCGTCGGAATAGCTCCAATTAAAGACGACCAGCAGATAGGCCGCCCCGCCGAACACCAATAACGTGAAGAGAAGTTTGGGTCTCCAGAGCCAGGCTACAGGAAACAGAATGGTCTCCCACCACGTCATAGGACTCCTTTTCTGACGGTTACCTCACGTCTTGAAACAGCCACGGGGCTTGTGAGCGGCGGCGCTGTTCGTACTCGCCAATTTGCGCCGCGTGCTGGAGTGTCAGGCCGATCGCATCCAGTCCGCGATACAAACAGTCTTTTCGGAACGGGTCAATCTCGAAGTGATAGGCCGTCCCTTGGGGCGTCGTCACCTGCTGGGCTGCCAGGTCGATGGTGAGTCGGTATCCTTCACGGGCCGCGACCGCTTCAAACAATGTCTGGATCTCCGAGCCTTTCAACACCACCGGGAGAATGCCGTTCTGGAAACAGTTGTTGTAGAAAATGTCCGCGAAGCTGGGAGCCAAGACGCAGCGAAACCCTTGATCCAGCAGCGCCCAGGGGGCATGTTCGCGTGAGGATCCACAGCCGAAGTTGTCACGGGCCAGGAGCACGGAAGCCTGCTGATAACGCGGCTGGTTCAGGAAAAAGTCAGGATCCTGCGAGCCATCCTTCCGCCGCCGCCAATCGTAGAACAACCCTTCCCGCAGGCCGGTTCGCTTGATCGTCTTCAGAAATTGCTTCGGAATGATCTGATCGGTATCGACGTTGAGCCGGTCCAGTGGCGCAACCAAACCGGTGAGTGTTGTGAATGCGTCCATAATATGTCCTTTTGTGCTGCGTGTCCGCCGGTCGCTGTGCTCAACGGACCCGGCCTCGGAATCGAAATGCCTTCCCGCTTATGACCACTGACGGATGTCGACGAAATGCCCCTCGATGGCCGCTGCCACCGCCATGGCCGGCGATACCAAATGGGTGCGTCCCCCGGCTCCCTGGCGACCTTCGAAGTTTCTGTTGCTGGTCGAGGCGCAGCGTTCCCCCGGCTGTAACACGTCGGCATTCATCGCCAGACACATGCTGCAGCCTGCCTCGCGCCATTCGAATCCAGACTCCTTGAAAATGCGATCCAGGCCCTCTTGTTCCGCCTGCTGCTTGACGAGGCCGGAGCCGGGGACCACCATGGCGTGCACGCTGCCGGCGACCTTCTTGCCCTTGGCAAAGGAGGCGGCCAGACGCAGGTCTTCGATTCGAGAATTGGTACAGGACCCGATAAATACCTTGTCGATCCGGATGTCGCTGATCGGCATGCCTGGCTTGAGCGCCATATATTCGAGGGCCCGTTCGGTGGCCTGACGAAGTTTGTCATCCCGCATTGTGCTGGGGTCCGGCACAGTGCCGTCCACACCGGTCACCATGCCCGGGCTTGTCCCCCAGGTGACTTGTGGCGCAATCGTCTCGGCGCGCAATTCCACGACCGCATCGTACTTCGCGCCGGCATCGGTGTGAAGCTGCCGCCAGGCTGCTACGGCCTGGTCCCAGAGCGCGCCCTTCGGTGCCATCGGACGGCCTTTGATGTAGGCGAACGTCGTGTCGTCCGGAGCGACCATGCCGGCCCGCGCCCCGCCTTCGATCGACATGTTGCACAGGGTCATGCGGCCTTCCATGCTGAGCGCACGAATGGCAGAGCCTGTATATTCGATCACGTAGCCCGTTCCGCCTGCCGTACCGATCTTGCCGATGATCGCAAGGATGACATCCTTCGCCGAACAGCGCGGCGAGAGTTGCCCGTCGACCCGGACTTCCATCGTTTTGGGACGCTTCTGGACGAGACATTGCGTGGCCAGCACATGCTCGACTTCGCTGGTGCCGATCCCGAATGCGAGTGCGCCGAAAGCGCCATGAGTCGAGGTATGCGAGTCGCCGCAGACGATGGTCATCCCCGGCAGGGTGAATCCTTGCTCGGGGCCGATGACATGCACCACACCCTGCCGGATGTCGTTCATCCCGAAGAGGGTAATGCCAAACGTCTTGCAGTTATCATCCAGTGTTTGAATTTGTTTGGCGCTGATCGGATCGGCAATGGCGACGCGCCGGTCCGTCGTCGGGACATTGTGATCGGGGACCGCAAGTGCGGCGGCCGATCGGCGCGGGGTACGACCCGCGACCGTCAGGCCTTCGAAGGCCTGTGGCGAGGTGACTTCGTGCACCAAATGGCGGTCGATATAGAGCAACGTGGTTCCATCCGGTTCCGCCCGAACCACGTGGTCGTTCCAAATTTTTTCGAACAGTGTCTGTGCAGCCATGGCCATGCTCCTTATAAACCCGCGCCTTTGCGAGAGATTGAGGCGGGGTGCTCACGCGGAGCTATTATATATGCGACCAGGGCTGTCGCATCAAGGGCAAAGGGGCTCGGGCAAAAAATGCCTCTTCAGATTTCAGCCACGTGGACCGATAAGGTTGCCATGGAACAGGAACCCATCGACGCTGAACACATCACGATCCCTCGCTGGACGATCAAGCGCGATCCACGGGCCCTGGGCTGCTCCATCTGCGGGTCGGCGATCGTCAAAATTACGGCTGAATGGCGACAGGTCTCGTTCTGCACCTGCCGATTGATCGAGTATCGTGTGCTGCCGCGAGCTCCCAAAGCCCTACCTGCTCCCTCTCCCGCCGCAGATTCACGCAAAGACCCGTAATCTCGTCGGAGATGGAGGTTCACATGGCACGATGGCAATGGGCGCTTCTGACCGCGTGCTGCGCGAGTATGCTTGCGTCAGGACTGGCCGAGGCAACGGATCGCCCGCATGCGAAGTCGCTGACGCGACCCGGGTTGACCGCTCCCGCATCGTCATCGCGGTCCTGCACCGGCGAAGATCTTCCCGGCACCTGGAGTCTGGTCACCTTCGATTCCTCCTATCGCTTTAAAAACCCGCAGGCCCCCTACTTGTTTCCCTATCAACTGTTCCACTACTCACGTGAGCAGGAAGCCAAGTCGGCGCACTCGCGGACGCCGATTCTCGAGAGCCCGGAGCGGGTGTTCGAGGGCGTGCCGCCGGGTCTGACCTATCAGGTCGAGCAGGAAGGCCGCCTCGTGCTCAAGACGAAGGAACGGGGCGCGGTAGTGGAAGTGTGGTCTTGCTCGGTGGTCGCACAAGACTCACGGGCAAAGGATGACGGAACTGCTCCACGACGCGGCGATGTGGTGATGACTCTCCTCGGTAGCCACGGACAAGCACTGTTCGTGCGCCATCTGCGAAAATCTCCGGCATAACAGCTCTTGGCAGGCAGTCAGCCGTCGTGCTACTACCCACAGCTTGCGGAGTTCCGACCCTCTGGCGTCGGTTCCTTCCGCCGAGGGAGGCTGTGGAAGATACCATTCAAATATGGCGGCGACCGGAGGTGATCGAATGGTCACAATGGCTGCTCGATAGCTATCACCATTGCGTCGGCCGAGAGCTGATGGAGCGGGCGGGTGGGTCTGAGGCCCAGGCCTACGGGTTGTTCACCGCCTCGATGGTGGTGGTGTCCCACGGGACGCAAGACGATCCGATTCTGAATTATGGATCGCAACTCGCGCTCACACTCTGGGAGATGACCTGGGAGCAGCTGGTACAGACCCCGTCCCGATTGACCGCGGAACCGGTGAACCGTGCAGAACGCGAGCGGATGCTGGAACGTGCTCGCACCCAGGGATATATCGACAATTACCAGGGAATCAGAATAACAAGCAGCGGACGCCGGTTTCTGATTGAGCAGGCCGTCGTGTGGAATGTGGTCGACCCTGCCGGACGTCGTCAGGGGCAAGCGGCGACGTTCTCACGCTGGACCTTCCTCTAGCCGGCGGAATCGTGGCACGAGCTCCCCGCCGACGGAGACCGATTCCGTAAACATGGTCATCGGTCTGATCCACAACCCGCCTGCTCCATAGAGTTGACGATAGACGACGTAGTCCTCCTCGGTTTCTGAATGCCGGGCCACGCCGAGCACTTCGTAGTCGTTCCCTTTATAGTGACGATAGCGACCGGGTTTAATCATAGTGTATCCTTGCGGTTTCGAACCTGCGAGCTACTCTATCGAACCGAACATGCCAGTACAACTCTCTCACCAGAACGAGCGCCGGCACGATGTCGTGGTCATCGGTGGCGGGTCGGCGGGGTATGCCGCTGCGCGGACGGCCTGCGATGCCGGGGCGGATGTGGCGATTGTGGATCAGGGTCCGCTCGGGGGGCTGTGCATTTTACGCGGCTGCATGCCGACCAAAACCATTCTCCGGTCGGCTGAAATCATGGCGCTCATGAAACGCGCCCGCGAATTTGGGCTGGCGCCCGTCACCGCACGGGCCGATCTCTCGGCTATCGTCGATCGGAAGAACCGGCTGGTGCAGGAGTTTGCAGACTATCGCATCGCCGCCTTACGCGACCCGCGGTTCACGCTGTACGAATCGCGCGCCGAATTCCTCTCTGCGCATGAGATCCGCGCCGGGGCATGGCATATACGCGGCGAGGCCTTTGTCATTGCCACGGGATCGAGGGTGTCGGAAGTGGCCATTCCCGGACTGTCTGAGTCGGGGTATGTCACCAGCGACGACATGCTCGACGTGCGCCAGGCGCCGGCCTCGCTGCTGGTACTGGGCGGCGGACTGGTGGCAGTGGAGTTCGCCCAATTCTTCTCCCGGATCGGCACCAAAGTCACCATGTTGCAGCGCGGTGCCACGCTGCTCTCCGATATGGATCAGGATGTCGGGCAGGCGTTGTCATCTGTCTTCCAGGATGAGGGCATCGAGGTACTCACCGGCGTGTCCTTCGAACAGGTGACTTCGTCGCCCTCTGGTAAAACCGTGCACTTCCGGCAGAACGGTGTCTCGCAAACCCGGTCGGCCGAGGTCCTCTTTCACGCGCTGGGGCGTCGCCCGAATCTGAACGGCCTCAATGTGGAGGCGGCCGGGGTGAAATTGGTCGACGGTCGCCTCGTCGTCGGTGCCGATATGCGAACATCCCAACCGCATATTTTTGCCGTCGGCGATGTGAACGATCTCACGCCGATTGTGCATTTGGCGATTCAACAAGGTGAAACGGCAGCCTTCAATGCGACTCATCCGGATGTGCCCGCGCGGGTCATCGATCACCGGTTGGATAGCGAAATGGTCTTTACGGACCCGCAGGTGGCCATTGCCGGTCTCAGTGAACGTCAGTGCCGTGAACAATCGATTCCCTACCTCACAGCCTCGTATCCGTTTGCCGATCATGGCAAGGCGATGTGTCTGGGGGCTCTCGCAGGATTCGTGAAACTCTTGTGTCGTCCGGACAACGGCGAGCTGATCGGGGCCCAGATTGTGGGGCCTGAAGCGGCGGAACTCATTCATGAACTCATCGCCGTCATGTATTTTCGCGGGACGGCCCAGGACTTGTTGCGCATCCCGCATTATCATCCCACGCTGGCAGAGATCGTGACCTATCCGGCTGAATCCATTCTCGAGCAAATGGGACGGCTATGAAGCAGACTGTTCTTGCCGGAGCCCGGGCGCTGATACTGTGCGTGGCCTGGTCTTGCGGTCAACAAACGTGGGAGTCCGTTATGCAGGCCGGTGAAGCGGCCGTGCAACGAGGACAATTCGTGGAAGCGGAACAGATTTATGCCGTAGCCGTGAAAAAGGCGGAAGCGTTCGGCCCGCACGATCGGCGGGTCGCGGTCACCTTGGCGCATCTGGCCCAAGTCTATAGTACGCAAGGGAAATTCGTTGAGGCCGAACCGGTGTATCTGGAGGCACTCAAGATTTATCAGGAGGTTCACGGGGAAAACCACCTCGACGTCGCGGCCATGTTAAACAACCTCGGGGTCCTACATCGCAAGCATGGCCAATTTGCCGATGCACAGCGCCTTCTGACTCGCGCGCTCGCGATCAAAGAAAAACTGTTGGGTACGGATCATCTCGAAGTGGCGTTGGCCGTCAGTAATCTGGCGGCGATGTATGCGGCTCAAGGGGATGGCGCGCAGGCGGCGTCGCTCTTTGCGCGGGCCTTAGCCATCAGGGAAAAACAATTAGGGGTGGACCATCCGGATGTGGCCAAGACGTTGATGGATTATGCAGGAACGTTACGAAAGATCGGTCGGGCTCCTGAGGCGGACGCACTCGAGGGGCGAGCCGCTGCGATTCGATCGAAGACGAAGACGAAGACGAAGACGAAGACGAAGTCGTAGACAACGGGAAGAGTTGAACCGGCCTCATGGGCCGGTGTAGCGTAATGGATTCGTGAGCAACGAGGGGAATCATGTCTGATTTACGGACCAATGCACTCATTGCGCGTGGAATGGGCATCGTCTTCATTGCCGGAGGCTTTGTGCTCGGTATCTACGGATTGGAGTTCCCGAATACCATGTGGCTGCAAACGGCATTGGGTCTGCTGATCACCGGGATGATGGCGCAGGGCTATGCGATGTATTGTTCAATACGCTGGGTTCGGGAACAACGTGATTCGGAACGGTGATCAGGTGAGAGAGCAGACGCGTCGTCCGCCATTGGTTTCATGTCGATGGAGCTGGTTCGCTCTCCTGTGCGGCCTCGTCGTGCTGGCAGGGTGCGGTGGACCGTGGCGGGACAGCTATCTGAACAAGGGGGTGCACAAGCTGACCCAGGCCGATATCGAAGAAAAACTCGGCCCGCCGAGCACGGCGAAGACGCCGGTGCTCGGTGGCGATACCGTGTGGACCTACCGTGTGCCGATGGGAGACCGTGAGGTTCATCCCTGGGATCCCAGTAGTTTGGCCACCGGCAAAAAAACGAAAGCCCCGCCTTCGCCATCACCCTTCGGGAAAAGTCTGGCGGGCAATGATGAACCCTATCGGGAACCGCTCTATTGTTACCGCTACACCTTGTCATTTGACGAGGAAAAACGGCTGAAAGATTGGAAAAGAGAAGAATGCGTGCCACGCACGAGTGAGGATGGTACCGTAGTGCAGTGACCATGACGGAAAAAACCATGCAAGATATGCTGCCGGTGATCGGCTCCAGTGTCTTCTTCGATCTGCTCAAGTCTATTCTTCTCCTCCTCATCCTCCTCATTGCGCGAACGGTGCTGGTTCGATGGATTAAGGGCAACCAAGCCCTGACCATCGACGCCAGGCGCCGGTGGATCGTGACCATACGCAACAGCATGGTGTTGTGCCTCTTCGTGGGCCTGGTGGTCATTTGGGCGCATGAGCTGGAGGCCTTTGCGGTCTCATTGGTCGCATTGGCGGCCACCCTGGTACTGGCCACGAAGGAACTGATTCTCTGTTGGAGCGGCGCCGCGTTACGCGTCGGCGGCGGCGTCTATGGAGTCGGAGATCGGATTCAGCTCGGTACGTACCGTGGCGTTGTGCTTGAATATGACGTCTTTGCCACGAAGCTTCTGGAGATCGGGCCGGGACAGACATCACACTTGTACACCGGTCGAACCGTCGTGTTTCCCAACAGTCTGCTGTTCGGGAATCCGCTGATCAAGGAAAGTCCATCGCAAGAATATGGTTTGTACGTTCTGTCGGTTCCGCTGTTGAGCACCGACAATTGGCAGGCTGCCGAACAAGCCCTCCTCGGCGCGGCAAAGGTCGAGTGCGCGCCCTTTATGGATCAAATGGGCCGGCAGATGAAATTGCTGGAGCAGCGCAATTTATTGGAAGCGCCTTCTCCTGAACCACGTATCACCATCCAGTTTCCCGAGGCGGGGCGTATTCAGCTTGTCCTGCGCTTTCCTGCACCGGACCGCGGCCGGTCGCGGGTCGAACAAGCTATTCTCCGGCGGTACCTCACGACCATTCGTCAGTAACAGGGCATGCGTTGTAGGGAGTTGTCTCCAGGGCGAAGCACTGCCCTGTCGAGAGGGGCATCTTTTTCCCTGTCGGCAGCAAAAAACGGCAAAAAAATTGGCAAACGAAATCCTTCAGGGTATTGATCGATAGTGCATGCCCGTCGGTTTGCCCGGGATGCCTGACACCATATTTCAACCAAGAGGGGGGTTGTTGATGAGAAGGTCAATCGCTGTGATGGTCGCTGCCGCATTTGTGGGCATGAGCTCATTCGCCGCTGCCGACGATCTGGGCATGGGGAAAATGTCCGAGGGGATGAAGCAGGATATGGGTGCCCTCTCCGACGAGGTGAATGTCCACAAAGAAGAATTGAAGAGCGATCTGAAGGCCAAGAAAGAGTCCGTCAAGAGCGAACTCAAGGCCAAGCGCGACGAAGCGAAGGCCAAAAAGAAACAAGCCAAGGCCGAAGCGAAGGCGAAGAAAGAACACGTCAAAGCGAAGGTGAAAGCGAAGAAAGACGCGGCCCATGCGAAAGCGGCTGACATGAAAGGCGCTGCCGACGATGCCGCCCAAGAAATGGGCGCCATGAAAAATGAGTTGAAGGAAACGACCCGATATTAACGTGTAGATAAAGAACGGCGGGTTTTCTCGCCGGTCTATCACACCTGCGGCCTGTGATTGGAAGGGTTCCGGTCACGGGCCGTAGTCTTTTGAAGACCGCAGTTGTTGCGAGGGGTGGGCTCTGGTAGAATCCGCGCCCACGATGAAAGTCGCCACCTTTAACGTCAACTCACTCCGGAAACGCCTGCCGATCGTCCTGCAGTGGCTGGAGCGTCATCAGCCCGATGTGCTGTGCCTGCAGGAAACCAAAGTTCAGGACAGCGAATTTCCTCTCTCCGCGCTTGCAACGTCAGGATATGAGATCACCTTCCGAGGCATGAAAGCCTACAACGGCGTCGCTGTGCTCAGTCGTACCAAGCCGGAATCAGTCTGTTACGGGTTTGACGACGGCGGAGATACTGAAGATGCTCGACTGCTGCGGGTAGTGATTCAGGGCATTACCATCATCAATACGTATGTGCCCCAGGGGTTTGAGATAGATTCGCCGAAATATCAATATAAACTGGGTTGGTATGCGCGCTTACTGAAGCATTTTGAAATGCATCTCTCTCCGAAGGAGCCGGCGATCTGGTGTGGAGACATGAATGTGGCCCCAAGACCCATTGATGTCCACAGCCCGGAGAAACATCTGAAACATGTCTGCTATCACGAAGACGCGCGCAAAGCCTATGGGAAGACGATTGCGTGGGGCTTCGAAGATGTCTTCTGCAAACTGTATCCAGATCGCCAGCAATTCACGTTTTTTGACTACCGCGCCCCCAGTGCCCTCGCGGCGAATAAAGGGTGGCGCATCGATCATATTCTTGCGACGGCGCCCTTGGCTCACACGTGTCAGCGCGTCGAGGTCGATTTAGAGCCTCGCCGTGCAACCGATGCTTCGGATCACACGGTGCTCTGGGCCGACTTTGCCATTTAGTCCAACTTCGCTCTATCTAGCTCGGTGCAGGACAGGAACATCTGGCGTTCCTGTCCTGCGCGGATTCAGGTTACTGCAACACCTCAACCGGCTCCAACAATAGTTGTTCGGCCATCCGAGTGCGCCGATTCTGTTCGATCAACGGATCGACGATCGATCCACAATTAATACAACGCCAAACAAATGTTTCCGGCGAAAAATCGGGCCGCCACTCATCCACCATCAATCCTTGGCATCGTCCGCATGTCATGATGTCTACCTCCTTAGGATTGGACCCTCTTAAGCGTGAAGGTCATGCCCATCTGAGGGAGAGACTAACAATGCGAGATTAAAGCGGTGTTAGTGCGACGTTAAAATGAATTAATCAAAATTTCTTTGCGATATCAGCATCTTTGCTCCAGCGGCTTAGACAAATTCAGAAGCAAGAAGAAGGCTTCTGTACAAAATCCAATTGTAAAATGAGAGTCGGCTGATGAGGCGCATGAAGCCGGCATTCGAATTCCTCCCTCCTTCAGATGAAGCCTATGCAGGCTCACTCATGGTCGCTCGCGCGGAACCGTCGAGTTTCTTGACAGAACTTCGACCATCCTTTATCGATTGAACAGGCGGCGGACCTGCGTTCACCCGAAGAGTGTGTTGCCGGCCGACTCAGCGGGGGATGTGCCGACTCACGTCTGCACAACATTGATAGATGGTCGCGCGAGCAACTTCCTGCAGTCTGCGCGTGTGAAGGAGAGCGGCACTGAGAGGCGCCGATCATTGAATATGGCACAACCTTTGACTTGTCCGCAGTGCGGGCAAGATAAAGTTTTCCGCTCCCGGTGCTCGACGCTCATGGAACGGTTGCAGTCGTTCGCCTGTATGGCACCGTTTCATTGCCAGTCGTGCAGCTTTCGTTTTTCGGCGCCCCGCTTCGGATATCGCTATCCGGCTCGCACGATTGATCGCCGCGAGCATCTGCGTATTCCCGTCCGGCTGTTCCTGTCGTTTTCCGGTGGAAAAGTTCGCGGGGAAGGGACCGTTCGCGATATTTCAATGGGCGGATGCATCATTGAAAGCCAAGCGTCGGTGCATGAGGACGATATCTTTTACCTGCAAATCGTGCTGGAGAATGAACAGGCTCCCATTGAGGTCGCGGCCATGGTGCGATCGGTGAGTTCTCGAGGCATCGCGTTTAAATTTCTACGATCGGCCCAGGAAAATAAGCGGTTGTTGGCATTCGTGCAGGCCAAGACGGACTCGTTCGGACCGCGATCCCCCGCCTAACCGACTCATCCACGCAGCATCACATCACGACTCGTGAGTCCTGAGGCAGCCATCCTGCCGGACATTCTGTTAGAGTGGAGTTTCCCAGGCGGAGGCTTGGGGGTATTCCGTCGTGAGACGTTCGTGTTCCGCGTGGTCAAAATCTTCTACGGAGAGATCGGCCCGGCTCAATGGTTCCGGACAGGCCGGGGAAGATAGAAAATCGACATAGTCCTGAGCCTTTGCCGGGGTGGCAAAGCGACAGAGTCCATACTCCGGCATGTGAGAGGAAGGGTGCCAGAAGGCCAGCCCGATCGAACTACCTTGGAAGATTCCCAAGGAACGGTGCCGAACCTGAAATCCTCCCGGACTATCGGTCGAACGATCGAGTGCCATAGAAGTCCATTGAGAACAAACGAATATCCTTTCAGCCGTGAAGTATAGCAAGGTTGTGAAGGAAGCGACATCTTGAGTAGAGGGGCAGTAGGCAGGATGATTGACTTCGTCGACACCAGCCTTAGGTCTTCTTGAAGAAGCGCCGTCGCATGTTCGGCGCGGAGGAGGAACGATGATGTCTCTTGCACGATTGATGGGCGCGAGTGTCATGCTCGCCGGTCTCCTGGCCTTGTCCGGCTGCGGCTATAACGACCTGCAGGGGCTGGATGAGGATACGAAAGCCTCCTGGAGCGAAGTGATCAACCAGTATCAACGCCGGGCCGATCTCATTCCGAACTTGGTGAGCACGGTCAAGGGATATGCGGCGCATGAAAAGGACACGTTGGAAGGCGTGGTGCAGGCGCGCGCCAAGGCCACCAGCGTGCAGATCACACCGGAGTTGCTCAGAGACGAAGCCGCCTTCAAGAGGTTTCAGGAAGCGCAGCAGAGTTTGTCGAGTGCCCTGGGACGCTTGCTCGCATTAGCCGAGAATTACCCCAATCTCAAAGCGGACCAAGGATTCCGTGACCTTCAAAGCCAACTCGAAGGGACGGAGAACCGCATCACCGTCGCGCGCAAGCGATACATCGACAAGGTGGCGGAGTTCAACAAGATGGTCCGTTACTTCCCCACGAACCTGACGGCGAAGTTTCTTCTCCATTTGGACGAAAAAGCCAACTTCACCGTGGCCGACGAAAAGGCTGTGGCCAAGCCACCGGAAGTGAAGTTCTAACGTCGGCCGCGCGCGGGAGGAGCAATTGCCATGCGGCTGATGCGCCGAGCAGGGTGGGCTATCCTTGCCGGATGGCTGTGGTTCACGCTGGTGCCAAACCTGCCGGGTTTAGCTCTGGATGTGCCGCCACTCAGCGGCCGCGTGGTCGACATCGCGCATGTCCTGCCGCCAGCCACCACGGCTCAATTGTCTGAGACACTCCAGGCGCATGAAACCAAGACCTCCAATCAGGTCGCGGTGCTGATCGTGCCTTCATTGGAGGGCGAGCCGCTCTTCGATTTCTCCCACCGCGTCGCGACAACCTGGAAGTTAGGCGCCAAAGGTATCGATAATGGCGTCCTGCTCCTTATTGCGATCAAAGAACGCAAAATTCGTCTGGAAGTCGGATACGGACTGGAAGGGGTGTTGACGGATGCGCGTTCAGCCCAAATCATCCGGCATGAAATCGCTCCCAAATTCCGCGCCGGCGATGTGCCGGCCGGCGTCGCGGCCGGTGTGCTGGCTGTTCTGCACACTATTGAGGGAACCTATAAGGCACCAGAACAGCCGACCGCTGTTCATTCCGATGGTGAGGTGATCGCCAGTACGATTTTTGCCGTCATCCTGGGCTTGGTCATCGGTCTCTTTTTCTC
>ERZ795061.3915-NODE-3915-length-12706-cov-7.095961_pt1 | contig 12706 bp, 13 predicted proteins | sample MGYA00375145_ERZ795061 | MGnify/ENA primary metagenome ERZ795061 (study PRJEB30190, sample SAMN05720144) | anaerobic digester metagenome | isolation source: active sludge of municipal wastewater-treating anaerobic digesters | place: USA | collected 2014-12-22 ... | reverse complement strand
ATTCGCTTCGCTCACAAGCTTACGAAAAAGCAATCCCGACTTCTCCCCGTGCCTTGTCCTACCCCAAAACCGGCTTTATTTATGCAACTATCAATAAGACCTTATCGATGAGATTCCCGTCTATAACCGTTACGGGCATGAACGCTTGAATGACGGGCAAATCAGCAGTGTAATTATTTAGAAACCATTTGCAGCTGGCGTTAAGCGACCGCTGTCAGCGGGTTTCGACTCTAACGGGCAGTATCGACGGTTGTTTCGGTCTGTCGAGCGGAACGACCAGATCGTTGGCGGCCAGGAATTCTGCCAGGGCGCGCTCTTCAAGAAACTTGCGCTCTGCCTCTCCGGCGGCAAGGTCCTGCAGCTGGCGGCCGACTTCACCGCGCACCACCCGGGCGCGGCCGAGAGCCAGCTGGTGTGTTTTTTCAATGGTTTCGCTGGCGGCATCGAGCGACTGATGGGCGCTGCCGAGCGAAAGGTTCAGCTTGCCGGCCATTTCGATAAGTTCGTTCTGGGCCGTGATGATCTCGGTCTGCGAAACCATCTGTTCGAGTTTTTCGAGGCGGGCATTGGCATCGGTTACGGCGCGGTCACGGGCTTTTTCGAGGCCCTGATAAGTTTCTTCAGCAACGCGGCAGCGGGTGCGCAGGTCATTGATTTCGCGCTGCAGGGTGCTCAACTGCAGGGCCAGGCGGGCTGCCTGTGACTGTTCCCCGGCTTTCAGCAGGGCTCTGATACGGGTAATAAGTTTCTGTTCCTGGTCGCAGCACTCATGCGCCTGGTGCGACAGGCGGTAAACGTGCCCGGCCTGTTCGGCGAGGCCCTGGTTGAAGCGGGCGAGCTGATTGCGCAGGTTGATTTTTTCGGCTTCGATGAGCGCCTTGGGGTTGGCGGCTTCAAAGAGACGCAGGGTTGAGCTAAGAATTCCGGTTAAGAGGTTCCACAGGCGTTTAAACATAAGAGGGCTCCTTTCTGAATCGAGAGTTTCTGATTTTTTTTCGCGTTCACTTTTTTCAATTCTGGAAAACCCGAACATTTTTTCATTTTTTATAAAAAGTTTTCCGTTTCGCGTTCTGTTCAGCTAACAGAGCTATAACCATCAACCAGTAGTTTCCGACATTTTTTGAATTCTCATCAAAAGCCAGTAACATCTGACTACAGCAATTCTCAGTGAGTTATTAAACATTGATCAATAAACAATTGTGTTCAACTGGTTGTCTTCGTAAAGTGGCAGCTTCGGCCTATCAGCCGGATTTTAACTCACAAGTTTTCGCTCAGCAGAACCGCTCTATCCTGCGCGGTTCTGCATGTGCACATCCTGTTCAAAACAAGCTTCCGAAAAAGCAATCCCGTTTGGCACACGAGGTGCTTATGCGCGACCGCCACAGGATTGGCGCGGTCGTGCCTTCTCGCCTTCGCAATTTTGATATTGAGGATTAGGTTTTTGAACGAGAATTGCTGATCTGACTGGTTAATTTTAAGTTCAGTAGCTGTCGAAGCTGTAGCCGTAGTGGTTGTCGCCCGGCAGGTTGTCGTATTCGTAGGTTTCCTGCTCGTCGTAGATGCGCAGAATAAGCTTCTGCAGGCGTTTTGGGAGTTTTTTGAATTCGCTGTCAGAACCAGAAGCACTTTTATCGCGTTTCTTCATAATGGCCTCCCGATTTTGCATTTTTTGTCGCTCACGCTTTTTAAGTTCCGGAAAACTTTCAGAAATTTTCATTTTTGCAAAAAAATATTCCGGGGCGGTTTTTTTGAAAAAAGCGGGCGGATTTCCGGAACTAATCAGATGAAGCATTTATTCATCTGCGGGAGGTCCGGTATGAAGCAGACGTGTAAAGAAACAGTTGTTCAGCGTGTCAGAAGCGGTTTAAGGATGGTAGTCGTGGTGATTCTGGCAGCAGTTCTAGCCCTCTGTCTGGGTGGTTGCGAAATGAGCGCCGACTCTTTAATCGCTCATGGCGACCGCTATCTTGCGGCCGGCGACCAGCAGAAGGCTTTACGGGCCTATCAGGAAGCCAGAAAAGTCGACCCGAACAACCAGACGGCCAGAAGAAAGGCACAGGAACTGCAGGACAGCATCGACCGCGAAAACCTTGAAAAGCTGCAGACGGTTCTCATCTCATTATTTGCCTGGGGTGCCCTGCCGACCGTTGTGCTGCTGTGGGTTTCTCGGCATCCGAGCGGCAAAAAAATGCTGCATCGTTTCAGGATGCTGACTGGCCTTTACAGCTGGCATGAAGCGAAAGAGGTCAAAAAGGATTTTCAGCAGACGGTGGATTTTCTGGTGCGCAAGGGCGTGCACTCATATCTTGAGCCATTGGCTGACATTCTGCGCGAATTTCTGCTGATGCGCGATGCCTATGTAAGAAGCCGGCAGCGCCTGCAGCAGCTTGACCGCATACTGGCGGAAGACGTTACGCGGCTCGATGAAATTTCGGGGTCGGTAAAAGACCAGGCTTTCAGGAGTGAGATAAAAAACAGCGCCGGCAGTTACCGCCGGCGCATCGAGCAGCAGAAAGCCGAGATCATCGAGTTCAAAGAAAAATTTGTCGAAGAAAAGCAGCATTTGTGCGGTTTTTTAATCAACCTGCGCACCAGACTCGACCTCGATGAATCATTCGACGGTCGCCACGAAATCGAGCGCCTGACCCACAAGCTTGCCGGTATCCGCAAAACTTTCCAGAGTGCCGAAAGCACCTGGAGCTAGTTTTCAACTCGCGGCGATGAGGGAGAGGCAAAAGGTTGAAGTTGTGGTATATTTGCTTAACTGATTCGACGAGTTTGTAAACAGGAGAGCGAAATGGCCGGTCTGCCAAAACTTGAGTATTGCACCTACGGAGACTATTGCGGCTGGCGAGACGATCAACGCCGGGAAATAATCGACGGCGTGCCTTATAGCATGACCGGCCCGTCGCGGCAGCATGCCGATATCAGCAAAAAGCTCCTGGTCGAGTTCGAGCTTTTTCTTCGCGGCAAACCCTGTGTCGTTTATTCTGCCCCCTTTGACGTTCGCCTGCCACGCGGCAACGAAGCCGATGACGAAATCGATACGGTGGTTCAACCCGATCTTCTCGTTGTCTGTGACGAAAAGAAGCTTGACGACCGCGGCTGTCGTGGCGCTCCCGACCTGATTATCGAAATACTTTCGCCCTCGACCGCAGCGCGCGACTGCATTCAGAAACGCGCACTATACGAACGGCACGGGGTCAGAGAATTCTGGACCGTCGACCCGGCAAACCGCATTGTCACCGTTTACCTTCTGGGCGCCGACAGAAAGTTCGGCAAGCCCGAAATTTACGGCGACACCGACAAGATCAACGTATCGATTGTCGAGGGGCTCGAAATCAAATTAGAAGAGTTTTTTCCGCCAACGCCGCCGGAGTTGCGCGTCGTTAAAGAAAGCCCGGCCAGCTTCGACTGAACAGTCTGATCAAGCCCTCTGTGTAACGGAAATGGCAAAGAACCCTGCAATTCAGATTAGCAGGCCGGCATTCTATTTTTCGGGCTGCTTTTTGGGAATTATGGGGCCGGCGCCTTCGCGGTTTGCTTCGTAGGCGGGTGAAAGAATTTCGACGCCAGCTTCGGCGAAGGTATCGAGAACATTAGCGCGCAGGTGTGAATGAATGCGTGGCAGATTGACAGGGTCGCGAGTGAAAGCCTGCAGCCGATAGGCAACGGAAAAATCACCAAGTCCATGCTGCAGAACGATTGGCGCCGGCTGCCCGGTAACCCCTTCGGTTTTAGAAGCAGCGTCGAGCAGCAGTTTGTGAACAAGGCGCCAGTCAAGGTCGTAGCCGAGAGTCAGGTCGACGCTCATTCCCACGCCTTCGGCCTGAGCGAGAGAGGTCAGATTGATTACCGGCTGGCTCAGCATCAAACCGTTCGGCATGGTGATGACGCGGTTTTCCATGGTCTTGATGCGGGTCACCAGCAGGCCGGTTTCGAGCACCATGCCTTCGATATCGCCGATTTTAACGCGGTCGCCGGGGCGGCAGGCACGCATGTAGATCAGCGTTACGCCGGCGACGACGTTGGCGACAGCGGCAGTCGAGCCAAGTGACAGCAACAGACCGAGAAAAACCGAAACGCCCTGAAACGCCGGGGTATCGAACCCAGGCAGAAAAGGAGCACCGAGAATCACTGCCAGAGCCACAAGCAGAAAGCTTATCAACTTGTCGGTCGGACTGGCCCAGTCGCGATGAAAGCCCGGCAGACTGACGCTGCCACGTTCAACCGCGCCCATTACCAGATGCAGAAGCTTTAAAACCTGTGTGGTAACGAAGGCAATGAAAATTATGGCGATAAAACCCGGGATACACGACCAGACGAGGCTTCCGAACTGGGCAAGCGAGCTGAACAGCCAGCGCAGACCGGCGGTGGCAAGCCCGCGGGTCGCCTTGAAAAAACCGGTAATCAGCGTCAGATAAGAGAAGAACAGGAACACCAGAAACGCTGCTCTGACAAAGCGAAACAGCAGCAGCAGAAATTCAGAAAGGCCGGCAGCAGAGATCAGCGTCAGTTCGCCGATTTTCAGGGTGAACTCGGCGCGGTCGCGTAGATTCTTGATCTTGTCGTTAACCTTGCGAAAAAGCTTGATGAGCACAAGCGCCAGCACCAGAAACACCAGAGTGGCTATAAGTGCCTGATCGATGCCCGAGCCAAAACCGGTAAAGCTGATCTGGCCGAAATAGCTGTCCCAGACTGAGTAGATATATGAAATCACTCTGGTGGCGTTGTCCATTGTGTTTGTCCTCCGTATTTTTTCGGGTCAGGCACAATATTTTTCGCCCGAACCGGCCCGCTTTGCTACGACAAAATTCTACCCCCGTTCGCGGCAAAACACAAATCGGGCACCGCCGTCAAAAAACTCCAGCCCGGCCATTAAAGATATCTGAGTGCGAACCAGTCCTGGCAAGCGTGATTGTGTCGCCATCGATCCTGCAAACCAGTGACCAGTCCGGGACTGTGTGACACTCCTGATAATCTATTCAGAGGCCGGGCGGAGGATGATTTTTATATCTCTCATCAATGGTTTTTCATGTTCAAGAAGCGCCACCAGATCCAGAAGTTCCTGCTTGTCTTTCTGTATTATTGTATGTATAATTATATTGTAAGTGAGGTTTTATGATATGGAACGACCAAAAGTCACTTTTACAATCGATAAGAATATTTTGATCGAACTGGACAGTATTGCCAAAGAGCTTGGACAGAAAAAGAGTCACATTGTAGAACAGGCTCTGGAACTTTACTTTGATACAGTTGATGCGATCATCGCGGATGGCAGACTTGATCGACTGGCCAGCGGCAAAGACAAAACCATTTCGGCTGAAGAAGTCTGGAAGGAACTGGGCCTGTAATGTATCGACTGGAATTTCTTCCTGGTGCTGTTAAAGACTTGAAAAAACTGGATTTTGTTGTCCAGAAAATTATCAAAAGCAAGCTTGAGATTCTGGTTGCCAATCCGGAGCATTTGAAGAATGATATCAAAGCTCTCAAAGGCAGGCATTCCGGCAAATGCCGATTGCGGGTCAGAGATTATCGGGTAATTTTTCAAAAGCGCGATGATGTTCTGATTATTCTAATTATCGGAATTGGTCACCGGAAGAATGTTTATGACGGAGCATAACGGGCTGATCAGCGGTGGATCAATTTTCCCAGGTGAAGATGACTTTGAGGGGTTCTTTGTCGGAAGTGGCGAAAACGGTCACTGACTTGCCCTTTTCGGCCTGGAAACGGCCGGAGAATTTGCGGGCAGCTTCTTTGCCGTTAACCTTGTCGTTCTGGCTGACGCCGAGGTGAACAGTGGCATCGAGGCCGGCAGATGAAATGCCTGAGAAGACGATTTCGCAGTTGATGGCTTCGACCTGGGCTTTCGCCTTTTTGCCTTCGACAGCAGCTTTTTCTTTGCACTTCTGGGAAATTTTGACCGATTCTTCGCTGCCGGCCTGGAAATCAAATTTTTCGAGCAGCTGCGCGCCGGACATCAGCTTGAGCGAGCCCTTAATCAGAGGTGCCGGGCGGTCGATGTGGCCAATGATCTGCATTGAATCTTCGAGCGCGGCATTGCTGCCATTGAGAATAAGACCGTTAGCGTGCTGGCAGGTGGCAATCCTGAGATCGCCGACAATCGCGCCGGCAAGAATCTTGGCAGCTTCGTCAACATTAATGTGCTTGAGAGAAATTACTTTTACAGCACGACCGGAAATACGTCGCGCATCAGAAATTAGAAGATTGTTACCTTTCTGAACCCAGGCAAAACCAGAGGCTTCGGCGACAAGATCGAGTGCTTCTCTTATCGAGGCGTTTTTGATCGTGATGGTGATATTGCCGCGCACCGACTTTTCGACGGCAATGCCCATATCTGCCTTATTGGCCAGAATTTTGCAGATTTCACGCAGGTCGGTGTCTCTGAAATCCATGGTCACTTTATCCTGAAGACCGGCAAAAGCAAGTGAAGCGAAGCTCATCAAAAAGACAAACACCAGAAATTTTCTCATCAAAATGCCTCCAAAATGAAAGGTTATCTTTGAATTATAACCCTCGGCGCTATTACCGGCAAGGTGCCGCTGCCAGCGGAAAATTCGAGCAGAGCGCTCACATGCTCATCTTGCAGGGGCTTTTAGAAATTTTCTTTTCAATGATTTTGCCAGGGCGGTCAGGCGAAACAGCAGAAGGTTGCGGCTGGTGCGGCGCTGCATGACTGCAAGCCAGGGGTCGGCGACCGGAATGGCCGGGTCGAAAAAGACGGCGAGCAGGTTGTCAGGCAACATGACCACAGTCCACGGCAGTTTTTGCCGGCGCCATGAACGCAGCATGGCAAAAAGAGGGCGATACAGAATAGAAAAATCGTGAAAAACGACGACGCCGTCGGAGCGCAGCACCTGCCGGCAGAAGCTGAAATCGGCAACCACAGCCCGGGCGGTGTGTTCGCCGTCGATAAAAGCGATTGCCGGCGCCGGGGCAATCTTTTCGGGCGCCACCTGCGAGGAATCGATCTCGATGCAGGTGATGCGGCCAACATCGCCGAGACCGGCGCCAGCCAACATTTCGAGCATGCGCTGCGAAGAGTTGTTCTCGTAGCGGGCTATATGACCGGGGCGACGGTCGTCAGGCTGCGCGACCGGGCGCGGGTCGAGCGAAAAAATGCGGCCACAGCGCGGATCGGCCAAATACGGCTGAATAGTGCCGCCAAGGTGCGAACCAATTTCGAGATAGGCATAGCTGCTGTGAGATGCGGCAACGGCACGCTGCACCGCCAGCAGTGATCTGCGATCAGCATCGGTTGTCTGCGACGGAACCCCCGAAAAAATACTGATATCGAGGGTATCGATCTTTTTTTGAAACGATTTAATCATTTTGCGACGATTAAAATTCAAACGGCATTTGTAGAGATGGGGCAATGCACAGCCTGACGAGGGTTCGCAACAGTTTATTTGCGACCGGCGGGGGTCAGGCGGATACCGTCGTCTTCGATCACCAGCAGGCCTTTTTTATAGAGGCCGCCGACCGCCTTTTTGTAGTTTTTCTTGCTGGTGGCAAACAGCTCGTAAATCTCTTCGGCCGGGCTTTTATCAGTTATCGCCAGAAAGCCGCCGGCAGCGCGAAGCTTTTCGATAATCTGCTCGCCAAGGTCGAGAATGCGGCCATAACCCGGCTTCTGCAGATAAAAGTCGACGCGGCCGTCTTCGCGGATATTTTTAACGTAGCCGGTCGTCTTTTCGCCGATTTTCAGCGACCTGAACAGATCGTTGCGATAAACGAAGCCGAGGCCGCAGTTGTTGATGACAACGCGATAGCCAAGATCGCTTTCGTCAAAGACGAGAAGCGTGACTTCCTGGTTCAGTTCGAGACCGCCGGGGGTGGTGGTCAGATATTTTTCAAGATTCGCTGAACCGTTCAGCGTGCGCGTTCGCTTGTCAAAATGCACATAAACGACATAAGAAAAGCCCTTGACCATCTTTTCGGCCTGTTCTTTCACCGGCACAAAAAGGCTTTTTGGCATGCCCCACTCGAGCAGGGCGCCAGAAGCGGTCACGGCGGCAACTTTCAGAAGCGCGGCTTCGCCCGGCAGAGCCAGGGGGCGGCGCATACTCGCGACCACTTTTCCCTCGGCATCAGGAAACAGAAAAACGTCGACCTCGTTGCCGGCTTCGAGCGGGGTGGTTACGTCCCAGCCGGGCAGCATCAGCTCGCCAAACTCGCCGGCATCGATATAAACCCCGGCAGCCACGCTGCGGGTCACTTTCAAACGGTTAAAGGCTGCAAGGTTCGCCATATATTTCTCCATGCCCCGCCCTCCGCCAAAATTGACCATGCCAAATCGTTATTCAGGTCATTCCTGCGGCAGCGGGGATTTAAGCTGTTCTCGACGAGATTCCCGTCGACGCGGGAATGACGCAGGGTTTATTAATGCAAATGTGACAATGAACCAGTTGATTAACGCCTGCTATTTTACCACACAAAGCGCTCTGATTCAGGCTGAATTTTTGTGCATTGCAATTTTGCCCGGAATTAGTTAAAATTGCCGGTAATAAAGCTTCGACACTACAGATACAGCGGAGGAAACACTCCTGATGACCCTTTCAGATAACAGCACGTTGGTTTGGCCTTCTTTTTCGCAGCAGATGCATTCAGGCTGGTGGAAAGGCGCCCCCGCCTCTCTCAAGTCTGACCAGGCCGGCATGGCCGAACTGCTCAGCAACCTGACCCGGCCGATTTTTGCCGTATTGCACGATGGCAGAATCTGCCTCACCGACCAGGGCGACATCTCTTTCGACCTGAATTCCAGACCAACCGGCGCACTGCCGCTGATGGGCTTCTCGTCACCATCACTGCTCGAAAACCTTGGTGATGCATCATTCTGTCATGACCACGGCCTGAAATATGCCTATGTTGGCGGTTCAATGGCGCATGGCATCAGCTCACCCGAAATCGCCATTCAGCTTGGTCGCGCCGGTATGCTCGGCTTCATCGGTGCCGCCGGTGATTCACCCGCCAAGGTTGAAAAGGCAATTCTGCAGATGAAAAGCCTGAAAGAACCGGTTCCGTTCGGTTTCAACCTGATTCACAGCCCCAATGAAAAGGGTCTCGAAGACGCCATCGTCGATCTGTATCTGCGCCATGAAGTCAGACTCGTCGAAGCCTCGGCGTTCCTTGCCATGTCGCTGCCACTGGTGCGTTACCGCCTGCACGGAATTCATGAAGATGCCAACGGCCGCATCATCACCCCGAACCGCGTCATCGCCAAAGTCAGCCGTGTTGAAGTCGCCTCGAAATTTTTTGCACCACCGCCCGAAAAAATGCTGCAGAAGCTGCTTGAATCAGGCGCGATCACCGAGCAGCAGGCCCGTCTGGCAGCCCGCATTCCGGTTGCCCAGGATCTCACTTCTGAAGCCGATTCTGGCGGCCACACCGACAACCGACCTGCCGTTTCGCTGCACCCGACCATGATAGCCCTCAAAAACCGCCTGCAGGCTGAATATAAATACGACATGCCACTGCGCGTAGGCTTTGGTGGTGGCACCGGCACCCCGGCTTCTGCCGCCGCTGCTTTTGCGATGGGCGCAGCGTATCTGGTCGTCGGCTCGGTGCACCAGGCCTGCATCGAATCCGGCACTTCCGATGCCGCCCGCCTGATGCTGGCCAACGCCGGCCAGGCCGATATCGCCATGGCACCGGCCGGCGATATGTTTGAAATGGGCGTTACCGTTCAGGTGCTCAAGCGCGGCACGATGTTCGCGATGCGCGCCCAGAAACTTTACGAATTTTACCGCCGCTACGAAAGCATTGAAGCTTTGCCGCCGGCCGATCGTCAGATGCTTGAAAAGACGGTTTTCCAGGACAGTTTAGACAACATCTGGGCCGGCACTGCTGAATTTTTCAAGCAGCGTGACCCCTCACAGCTCGAAAAAGCCGCCGCTGACCCGCACCACAAAATGGCACTGGTTTTCAGATGGTATCTTGGCCTGTCACCGCGCTGGGCGGTTGCCGGCGAAGAGAACCGCAAGGTCGACTATCAGATCTGGTGCGGCCCGGCCATGGGCGCTTTCAATGAATGGGCCAAGGGCAGTTTCTTCGAAAAGCCCGAAAACCGCAAGGTTGTCGATGTGGCCATGAACCTGCTTTACGGTTCGGCAGTCGAACTCAGATTCACACAGCTGCGCAACCAGGGCCTGCGCTTTGCCGACGCTCTCAGCGCCGTCAGCCCCCGCACCCTCGAACAGATCGGCAAGCTGATCTGAAAAGTATGCCCGGCACAGAACTGGCTCCCAACCAGGTCATGGTGCAGGTTGTCGACGTAACGCAGCTTGCCGGAAAGCTTCATGAACTGAAAGCTTTCCTGAGCAGCGAAGAACTGGCCAGACTTGAACGCTACAGCGTCGCGGCGCCCCGCGAAATGTTTCTGGCGGCGCGCGGCGCTTTGCGCTTTCTGCTCGGTCAGCTGCTCGACACTGAACCCGCCAGGGTAACCATTGCCACGCACGAGCATGGCAAGCCTTTTCTGCCCGGCAACCCGGGGCTGTATTTCAACATTTCGCACAGCCGCACGCTGGCGCTGATTGCCCTGGCCCGGCACCCGGTCGGCGTCGACGTCGAATACCTGCCGCGCCATGTCGACTTCGCCGCGGTCATGCGCCGCTTTTTTTCTGAATCTGAACGCGAAGAATGGTCGAGGTTCAGCGTTCCGAGTCAGCAGCATGCGTTTTTCCGGGGCTGGACCCGCAAAGAAGCTCTATTGAAAGCAACCGGCGAAGGTATCGCCGGCCTCGGGCACACTCTTATCTCGTTCAAACCTGATGAACCGCGCGCCCTGCGCGAACGCCTCGGCGACCCCTCACAAAGCCAGAACTGGGTTTTTGGCGACTTCTGCCCGGCGCCTGATTACCAGGCGGCGATCGCCCTGCAGGCACCCGCACTGCAGCTGAGCGTGCAGCGCTTTTCCCTTTAACGGCCTGCGGCCAGCCCGTTTCGACCGATACCCGTCCCTGGTTAATAAAGCAGGGCTGCCCTGGCGTTGTCGGAGCAGCTTTTTTATTTTCGGAAATCTGCAAACCTTTTCCGTGACTGGAAAAAGTTGGCACATAACATTTTTTCAGTCCGATAAAAGGCATTTTCACCAGAAGTAGTTTTTCAAAAAAATATCTGCTAAAATTTTTGCAGATAAGGGAAACGGAAGATCTAAGAAAAATGACCATCATAATCAAAAACAGGTTCAATTCAGCTTTTAGCAAGTTGATCGGCAATCTGCTCGAAATCAGTGAGTCAGAATGGCGGCAGGCACTCAGCACAAGCCAGTTCGACAAAGAGGCTGGCATAAAACATGCGAAGCTGCACGGCACGCCGGAATGGCGCTATCATGTAGCGGAAATAGCCAGCAGAGTAAACTGCCATTACCACCGGCACGGCGAAGAAGTTTATGAAGTGGTGGAAGGCGCCGGCATTTTACATTTTGGCGCGGTAGAAAACAGGGTTTGCGACGGCAGGCACAGCAAAATCGCGGTCGATCAGGCCGGTCTTTCGGAATCTGAGGCGATAAGCACCGCCTGCAAGGTTATCAACAGTGCGGTCCATCTGGCAGCCGGCCCCGGCACATTGCCAACCGCCGGTCTGGCTGCACTGCATGTCTCTTCTGAAGTGTTAAAAGAGGCGATTGAAGAGCTTGAATCCGAGACCTCGGTCGCCTGGCAGCAGCCTTTGCGGGTTAAGGCCGGTGACAGTTTCGTCATTCCGCAAAGCTTTGCCCATCAGCTCGTCAGAGATGGCGAATCCCCTCTGACCATCATTTTTGCATGCCCCGACAGCCATCTTAACGAAGACCGATTTCTGCTGCCCGATTCGCCGCTTATTGAAAATCGTTGAACCCGCGGATTTTTTTAGTTTATTTAGTTTAGCTGTCGCCGACAGAGAAATTTTCGGCACCCCGACGACCGGCATAAAAAAAGGCTGGTCTGGTGCGCCTGTGAGAGTAGATAAATAAAGCTTCAAAAATTGGCGCCGGCGTGTTAACATTCTGGCAAATTTATGTACACGCGACAGACCTGCGCAAAGCGCCTCAAATTGCCGAGCCCGACCGATTCAGGGCGATAAAGGCAGAGGTAGCGGTGACAGGCTGTAGTTCGATTTTACAGCAACAGGAAGGCCGGTATGAAGCGCACAAAACAATCTTTCGAACCACTTGCGATCGTTGGCATGAGCTGCATGTTTCCAAAGGCTCAATCAGTAGAGGATTACTGGGCCAATATCAAAGAGAAGGTTGATGCCATCCGCGAGGTGCCGGCTGACACCCACTGGGACCCAAAAGATTTCTTCGACACCGACAAGAAGAAACCCGATCACGTTTATGCCAAGACCGGTGGTTTTCTCGATCCGGTCGATTTTAACCCCGGTGAATGGGGAATAGCGCCATCGGATCTCGACGCCATCGACACATCCCAGCTGCTGAGCCTGGTTGTCGCCCAGGGCGCACTGGTAGATGCCGGTTACACCGCCGGCCGCGAATTCAATCGCGACAATGTCAGCGTCGTTCTTGGTCTGACCGGCACTCTCGAACTGGTTGTGCCGCTTGGCGCCCGCCTCGGGCACCCGATCTGGCGCCGCGCCATGCAGCATGCCGGCATCGCGCCTGAAATCACCGAAGAAGTCATCAAAAACATCGGCAAAGCCTATGTCGGCTGGCAGGAAAACTCATTCCCCGGTCTGCTGGGCAACG
>ERZ795061.3909-NODE-3909-length-12715-cov-5.867694_pt1 | contig 12715 bp, 10 predicted proteins | sample MGYA00375145_ERZ795061 | MGnify/ENA primary metagenome ERZ795061 (study PRJEB30190, sample SAMN05720144) | anaerobic digester metagenome | isolation source: active sludge of municipal wastewater-treating anaerobic digesters | place: USA | collected 2014-12-22 ... | reverse complement strand
GACCACATGAAAGTATAATAAGAAAGAAGTTAGAAAGAAAGAGGTTGACAGCGTGAGCAGAGAAAAGTGCCGCGACCACCGAGCTTAAAATATTCAATTTTGGTGCCACACTTGAGACAAGGCTCGCCTTTTCTTTCATAGACCCGAAAGAAAAATTGATTTTGGCCTTGAGTACCATCAGGACGAAGATATTTATTATCTTTGGCAGTAGAGCCACCAGCAAGAACTGATTGCCGCATAATTGAAAGCAAAGAACGATAGAGCTTTTGTGCTTTAGCTTTTGAAACTTGATTTGATGGGGTTTTTGGGTGAATGCTCGATAAAAACAAAGCGTCATTGGCATAAATATTGCCAATACCAGCAAAATAATGCTGGTCGAGAAGAAGGATTTTGATGGGACGGCGAGATTTTTGAAGCTGGGAATATAAATATTTTGAAGAAAAATTTGGATCAAAAATATCGAGACCAAGACCAGACTGGGCTTCGGCAAGTTCAGCTTGATTTAACAATTTAATCCAACCAAATTTACGCTGATCGTTGAAATAGAGCTTTGATTTGTCATCAAAAGTGAAAATGAGGCGGGTAGATTTAGAATTGAAAGTCGAAGTTGGGTGGCCAAGCATTACCAATCCCTCTAAATCTCCCTTTAACAAGGGAGACTTATATAATAATTGACCGGTCATTTTTAAGTGAATTAGTAAAATTAGATTATTAGATAAGTAGATAGAGAGCTGCTTGCCAAGACGGGAAAATTTTATTATTTTTTGTCCTTCAACAAACTCAGGATTACCAATAAAACTTTTGGGGGTTAATATTTCTAGTTTGAAAATGGTTTTGTTAAGCAATTTCTGTTCCAAAAAGAGTTTTACAACCTCAACTTCGGGAAGTTCTGGCATAGGCTATTATATTAAATCTTCGAGGTTGACGGAGGAAATGCTTTGATTTTTAGCAAGATGTTTTAAGCCAACATTCATGTCGGTTAAACTGTCTTTGATTTGAGAAAAAGAATTGAGAAAGGTTTGGGTTTGAGTTGCATAGCCCATAACCAGGATTAGATGAGAAATATCCTGATAACCGGCATAAATGGCATAAACTAGATAGAATAAATTGAGACAATAAAAGAAAACGGCTGTATTTTGAAGAGAAAACCACTCGACGAAACTCCACTTGCAAAGGCGATTGAAGTGACGAGTGAAAGAGGTTTGCTCTAAATCAAAATCATTACTGTCCTGAAGCTTGGCGTAGTAAGCCTCAGTTTTGGAATTTTGAATATCTTTTAGATCAGAGTAGCGCTGGGTGGTGTAAGTATCGATTAAAAAATAAATGGAGACATAGGCAATAGTTATAACAAATGAGGGAAAATCAACAATGAATAAAATTACGGGAATTATCAAAAAAGAAACGATGCTATCGACACCTGGCTGCTTAATTAGATTTAAGGTGACAGAAGAGGCGTCGGAAAAATTTCGGATTGCCTGAACCGCAGCATGACGATCTTCCCTCGACTCAGATTCTAAATCAGTAAGAAAAAAATTGTGAATGTCAAAACTAATATCACTAATTACTTTTTCAAGACGAGTGATAGAAAGAAGGCGGAGATAGTTGTCAACAAGGCGAACAATAAAAGTGAGTATAATCGTAGTAATGACCGTATTGAAGGCTAATTTTAATTCAAGTTGTTTGATTATCAGAGAATACAAATAGATACTGAGAAGAGGCAAAATAGCTGACAAAAAACGAATAAAGGTCCAAAAAAATAAACCCCGGCGATCAGAGATAATACTGAGAACAAATTTAAATACTTTTTGAGTTTCGCGATTCACTAGAATTAATTATTAGGTATTGAGGGTTAATTAGCAAGAAAGACAAAACAATAAGGTAAAATGGGGTATGACAGAAAATAATCAAATTTATGACACAGTGATAATAGGTTCAGGACCGGCAGGATTGACAGCGGCGATTTATAACGTGAGAGCAGAACTAAAAACAGTGGTAATAGCCGGAAATACTCCGGGAGGCCAACTAACGGTGACAACATTGATTGAAAATTGGCCAGGATTTCCAGATGGGATTGGGGGAACAAAATTGATGATGGACATGCAACAACAAGTAAAGAATTTGGGAGTAGAAATAAAATATGGAAACGTAAAACAATTACGAATTACGGATTACGAATTAAAAATTTTTGAGGTGGAATTAGAAGATGGACAAATTTTGAAGTCTAGGGCGGTGATAGTTGCTACCGGAGCCGGGGCAAAATGGTTGGGACTGCCGAAAGAAAAAGAATTAATTGGCAGGGGAATTTCCGGATGTGCCACCTGTGATGGAATGTTTTTTAGAGATAAGGAAGTGGCAGTGGTAGGAGGAGGAAATGTGGCTTGTGAAGACGCCAGTTTTTTGTCAAAGATATGTAAAAAGGTTTATTTGATTCACCGTCGAGATGAGCTGAGAGCAACACCAGTAGAGGGAAAAAGAGTGCTAGAAAACGAGAAGATTGAGAAGATCTGGAATAGTGAAGTGACAGAAATCAATTGCGAATTACCAATTACGAATTACGAATTAGAAAGATTGCATAATATTAAAATCAAAAATAATAAAACCGGAGAGGAGAAAGTTTTACCAATAGATGGGCTGTTTGTAGCTATAGGGAGAACTCCAGCAACTGATTTTATAAAAGATTTGGTTGAACTTAAAGATAATGGATATATAGTAGTTGGTAAAAATGAAACATATGTCTCAATGACATCGGTGCCAGGAATTTTTGCGGCAGGAGATTGCATGGATGATAGCTATAGACAAGCAATTGTGGCAGCCGGAGCCGGGGCAAAAGCGGCAATAGATGTGGAAAGATGGTTGAATAATAGAGTTTAGAAACTAGATTCTAGAAACGAGAAACTAGAGATTTGATTTTTTTGACAAAGGTTTCGGTGGAAAAATGAGAGGCGCGAGAAATACAATCTGAAGATTTTAATTTTAGTTTTTGAAATTTTTTAATAGCTTCGGCACAAGATTGGCCAGTTAACTCATCAAAAAAGACCCCAGTTTTATTTTCGACAACAGTTTCAGTTACTCCACCGCTTCGATAAGCAATTACAGGACAACCAAGAGCCATTGATTCGACTGGAACCATTCCAAAATCTTCTTGATCAGCAGAAAAAATAAAGGCTTTGGCTTGACTATAAAGTAGGGATCGAGTGTCATTGTCGATTTCGCCTAAGAATTCAATGGTTGGACCGGCAATTTGTTTTAATTCATCTGAAAAACCGGCAAAATTACGACCAAAGATTTTTAGGGGAACTTTTAATTGATTGCAAGCCTCAATGGCAATGTCGTAACGCTTGGCCCGAGCCAATCGACCACCAGTAAGATAAAAAAGTTCGCATGAATTTTTCACCGTGCTCACGCCCTCGTACGAACGCCACTCGGATGATTGCGCGCGGGAAAAATTATGCTTCGCATTTTTTATTTTAGGTAAATCGATAGGTGGATTAATGACGACGGAATCGCGACGATAGAATTTTTGAATACGGGCGGCAGTGGTGGCAGAATTGGCGATGAATTGATCTACATTTTGAGCATAGGTAAAATCAAAGAGGCGAAGAAAATGATTGGCAACTTCGGCTAAAAAGTTTAGTATTGGGTATTTTTTTAGATTTCGAGCGGTTGGTAAACCGTAGAGATAACGAGGAGGAGTGTGACAATAACAAATAAGTTTGGCGGATTTTTTATTGAGAGAATTTGGAAAATAAGCACCGGTGGCTGAGGTAATGATGAGATCGTAAGAAGAGAAATTGAAAAGTTTAAAAGCAAGGGGAGAAAGAAGGCGGAGGGGAGAAATAATTTTGTAAGCAAAGGGAATGTATTTGAAAAAAGATTGATGAACTCGAGTCCCCCATTTTTTTTCGAGCCGATCGCGGTGAGGACCAAAAAAACGAGGGCAATAAAGAGTGGTGTAAATATCAGCCTCAGGGAAAATGTCAGAGAAAGTTTCCAAAACTGCTTCAGCTCCACCGTATTCTTTGAGATAATCCTGAACAAGAGCGATGCGCATAGGTAAATGATAACAAAATTAAAATAAGGTACTTTGATTGGGATTGGAAATAGGAGTTTTTGCTTTTTGGGTGCCATTGAGCGTCGATCCTACATTTAATTTTCTTTTGAGGCGGGAGGAGAGAGATTTGAAATTGTATTCTTCAAAAAGAGAGAGGAGACCGAGAAATTTATCGTTGTTTAAACGGGCAGAGCGGAATTTAAATTTAAGAGGGATATTACAAATAATAGTGGCTAATTTTTGGGACATGTAAGCATTGGCTTTGTCTTTTGTTAATTTATCCCTGACATTACCACTAATTTCATTAAGATGGGCATAAATGCCGTCTAAATCCTGATATTTTTCCAGGAGATTAATGGCCGTTTTTGGGCCAATACCAGTAACTCCGGGATAGGAGTCTGACATATCCCCCATCAAAGCCTTAAGATCTATAACCTGAGAAGGGTCAACTCCTAATTTTTCTTTGACTTCGTCTGGATAATAAGTTTTGGTTTCGGAAAGACCACGAACCGGGACAAAGAGGGAAACTTTTTTGTTGACCAGTTGCATCAAATCTTTGTCGCCAGTAATAATAGTAATTTTTTGAATATACTTTTTCTTTTGGGCTTTTTTGGTTAGGGTTCCGATTAAGTCGTCGGCTTCAAAACCACCCATAGAGATGTTGGGGATACCAGTTTTTTCCAAAGTTTGTGATAAAAGTGGAAGTTGGGAGACAAGATCGTGATCAGTTGGTTTACGAGCGGCACGATAGCCTAAAAATTCAGAACTACGAAAAGTAGGGCCAGGAGAATCGAGACAGACCAAAAGATAGTCAGGCTTTAATTGATCAAGAGAAGACAAAAGCATAGAGTAAAAACCATAGAGAGCATTGACAGGCTGACCATTGAGACTAAGGGGGGGGATGGAATGGTAGGCACGATGAGCAATAGCATGACCATCAATAATAACTAAGTGCATAAATAATTTATAATTTTTAATTTAAAATTTTTAATCAATTTTTAATTCAAAATTTTTTAAATTTCTAAAATATATAAGGATTATAGAACAAATAAGTTTAAGCATTTTTGTATATTGACATAATTAGCTAATTTAGCTAAAATGGCTAATGATAACAACAGTAACAGCAACTTACGCAAAAAATAATTTTGGAGAAATGATTGATAGGGTTATCTCTACCAAGAAGAAAATACTAGTAAAAAGGGCCGGAAGGCCGGCGGTTTATGTTACTCCTGTTATAAACAATTTTGAAATGAATTTTACTGCTGATGAGTTTGATAAATTAGAAAAGGGAATGAAGGAATTCAGAGATTCGTTTAAGTTTAGCTTTTAATGAAAATTTTACTTGATTCTTCGGTACTAATTGAAGTGATGAGAAGAAGAATCGGGCTTGATTCTGAAAAAGAATATTTTATTAATCCAATTGTCTACGGAGAAATCGCTTATGGGCTTGAAAACATGGGTAAAGACTTAGAGGAATTTGATTACTTTTTGGAGAGTAAAAATATTTATGTCGTTGACATAAACACCATAACGAGCAAGTTTTATGCGAAACTTAAGGTAAATTTAAAAAATAATCCGATTGCCGACAATGATTTACTGATTGCTTGTAGTGCGCTTGAAAACAAAATGATTTTATGGACCTTGAACAAAAAACATTTTGGTAGAGTAAAGGGGTTGGAGTTGAAATAAAAAAAACAAACTAGATTTATATAAAATTTCCTAATAAGGTAGAATTTAGTAATGGAACAACACGCCATTCCACAGCAAATTACATCCTACGAATTTAAACTCGTCGGAGAAATGACACTGAAACAATTCGGCAAAGCAGCAGGAGGAATAATAATTGCACTGATAATTAACGCCTCACCCCTGGTGTTTTTTATAAAATGGCCTTTGATATTTATTTTTGCCGTGGGAGGATTGGCGATGGCCTTTGTCCCCTTTCAAGACAGGCCTCTTGATGTGTGGCTAAGGGCTTTTATAAAATCAATTTATTCACCAACGATATATATTTATCAGAAAAAGGCTCAAAGTAATTGGCTAGATATTGATTTAACAAAACAAATTGATAGCGACAAGGAAGATAAGGTTAAAGAAGAGCTACCGGTAAAAGAAAGTCATAAAGTTCAAGAATTCATTGAGTCATTACCCTCGATAGAGAGAGAGGACCAGGTCATTATGTCATCTAAAGATGACACCGACCTGGTAGAAAAAACAGAAACGAAAAACCAGGTCATTATGTCCCAACCAGATATTGGAGACACCGACCTGGTGGAGAAAACAGTAGAAGAAACAGTAGAAGAAGAGACGGTAGCGCCGGCGAATTTAGACCTCAAAAGAGAAAGGCTCGAAGCGACGGGAAAAGCCGTCTTTGGAGAAATACCAATGCCAGACTTACCTGAACAGCCCAACCTAGTGGTGGGGATGGTTACTGATTCAAATGGCAAAATTATTGAAGGGGCAATTGTCGAAATTCAGGACAAAGAAGGCAATCCCAGCCGAGTACTAAAAACCAATCAGCTAGGCCAGTTTAAAACTTCAACTCAGCTGGCGGTCGGAGAATACTTAGTCGTGACAGAGAAAGAAGGCTTTAATTTTGATAGAGTTGAGGTAAATTTAAACAACGATATTGTTAAACCCATCAAGATTATCGCCAAATAAGAGGCAGATGGGTTATTATTAAATATCCATGGCAGTTGATCCATTAAAAATTGCAATAAAAGGCAGTACTCAAGACCACCTCCCGATTGAGGATGTGGTTGACGGGATTGCCATATTAAAAGACGGATCAGCGGCAACTGTTTTGCAAGTATCTTCAGTAAATTTTGATTTATTATCAGAAAGAGAACAGTCGGCTCTAGTATTTGCTTACGGGGGCATATTGAATTCGCTAAATTTTCCAATTCAAATCGTGATTAACTCAACGACAAAAGATGTTGGAAGCTACCTGGCAAATTTGATGGAGGCAGAAAAAAATCAAATGAATCCTAAATTGAAAGAAAGAATTTCCTCTTATCGAAAATTTATTGAAGAAACTGTAAAGAGAAACGATGTTTTGTCAAAGACTTTTTATATTGTGGTTCCATTTCTAAGCATAGAACTGGGAATAAAAAATGCTCAAAAACAAATTCTTGGGACTTTTAATCCAGTAAAAAAACCGGTTGAACTTCCTTTTTCAAAGGAATACATCGTGGAAAAAGCTAAAGCAAGTCTAGAACCAAAAATTGATCACATGGTTCGACTCTTTTCGAGACTAGGACTGGAAATTAAAACGCTAAACACCAGAGAATTAATAGAATTATTTTACAAAATATATAACGAAGATACTTCTGGAAACCAAAAGTTACAGAGTTTGAGCTTTTCAGCTCCTGCTGTTACCTCTAAATAAAATGAATATATTGGATTTAATAAAGAATGGGGTTATTAAAACCGGCAAGCCGGTTTCCAACCCAATGCCTGAGGCAGAGACCGCCGACGCAAAAAGCTCTGGCGAGTCGAAGATCGACTCCGCAAAAAGCTCTGGCGAGTCGAAGCAATTTGTGGAAGGATTGGTATCAACAAAAGATATTATTGCCCCATCGGCACTGGAAGTTGATTTTAATCATATTAGAATTGACAACAAATATTATCGAACCTGTTTTGTGGCAGGATACCCACGCTTCGTGGGATTGAATTGGCTATCAACCTTAATAAACTTTGATGCCTCACTAAAAATTTCGATGTACGTATACCCTACCGACGGCAAGGAGATTCTTGATGATTTGAGAAGAAAAATAGCAGAAATGGAAGCAGAATTGAGCACTGATATTCAAAGGGGAAGAGTTGTTAATCCAGCAACACAGGCAAAACTTGAGGATGCTTTGAATTTACAGGCAGATCTCGTCAAAGGAGAAGAAAGATTTTTTCAGTTTGGACTCTACATGACATTGTCGGCCAACACCAAAGAAGAGCTAGATAAAATTACGAAAAATTTGGAAGCAGCTCTCGGAGCCCTGATGATTATTTCCAAGAGAGCTTCGCTCCAAATGGAGGAAGGATTTACAACCACTCTGCCCCTGTGCTCTGACAGGCTAGATGTCACAAGAAACATGGACACGACGTCTCTTGCTAGTACCTTCCCATTTGTGTCATCTGATTTGTCCGATGATAAGGGAGTAATGTATGGGATTAATGAACACAATGGCAGTTTGGTTATTTTTGATAGATTTTCAATGCAAAACTACAACTCGGTAGTTTTTGCCTCTGCCGGAGCCGGGAAATCATACATGATTAAGCTTGAGGCGATGAGATCACTAATGCTTGGGACCGATATCATTGTAATTGATCCGGAAAACGAGTACCGAAGCCTGGCCGAGTCGGTTGGTGGTCAGTATATTGCCTTTGGTTACGGTGAAGAATCAAAAATCAATCCTTTTGATTTATCTTTGGTAACCGAAGAAGGTGAAAACGCCTTAAATGATAAAATCCTGACCCTCCATAAGATGTTTAAGATAATGCTTGGAGCCATGGATCCGATGGAAGAATCAGTCCTAGACAAGGCAGTTATGGAAGCTTATAAGGCTAAAGGAATAAGCCCAGATCCAGAGACCCAGAACAAGGAAGCACCATTAATAGAGGATTTATATAAGGCATTAATAGGAATGGAAGAGGAGAGAGCGAGAAATTTAGCGGCTAGATTGGAAAAATATATAAAGGGGTCTTTTGCAGGAATATTTAACCAAAAAACAACAGTGAATTTAAAAAATAATTTTGTGGTTTTTGGAATTAGAAACCTGGAAGAAAGTCTACGACCGGTAGCAATGCATATTATTCTTGATTACATTTGGACAATAGTTAAAAAAGAGCTAAAGAAAAGAATTTTGATAGTGGATGAAGCATGGTACCTAATGCAATACGACGATTCAGCGGCCTTTCTCAGGGGAATCGTAAAAAGGGGTCGAAAATATTATCTCGGAGTAACCACCATCACTCAGGATGTTGACGACTTTTTAGAAACTCCATATGGAAAAGAAATTGTGACCAATAGTGCGATTCAAATTTTACTTAAACAACACAGTGCGGCAATTGATAAAGTGGCAGAAGTATTTTACCTATCTGAAGGTGAAAAACAGTTGTTGCTGACAGCTGACAAAGGGGAAGGGATATTTTTTGCTGGACAAAACCATGTGGCCATCAGAGTAATTGCTTCAAGCGAAGAGAATAAATTAATTACCTCAAACCCAGAGGAAATTTTGAAACAAAAACAAAACCCTCCCCCTACCCCTCCCTTTCCACCAAAGGCGGACCAGCCAATGGCTGAAATGAAAGGAGGGGAAAATAATCTAGGCGAGGTGAAGCCCGACTTCGCTAAAAGCTCCGTCGAGGTGAAACCCGACTTCGCTAAAAGCTCCGTCGAGGTGAAACCCGACTTCGCTAAAAGCTCCGTCGAGACGAAGCCTGCCGACGCAAAGAGCTTTGGCGAGACAAAGCAAAACCCGTCTGTTTCAACAGAAGTAGTTGAAGACAACAGAGAAAGCAAAACACAGGCTTTGTATAAACCGGAAGTGGAAGAGTCGATGGAAGAAGTGTTGCAAAAGAGAATAGCAAAGATGGAGGAAGAAGAAGTAGTAAAGGCTGAAGAACATAAAAAGAAAATAGAGATGGAAAATAAAGCAAAAGAAGAAGCGGAAAAGAAACAAATGAATGGAAGTTTTGGTAATTTTGGAGGCTTACCAAAATACCAAGAATTATTTAAGGCTCCGGCTGGAAAGTTGCCACCATTGCCCCCCCTGCCACCATTACAAAATAATTTTTCAAAAAAGCCGGTGTTTTTGAACCAGCAAAAAGAAGAGACTATCCCTCAACCGCCGCAATTGGTTAAAAAAGCAAAGGGAGAGGAAAAAAATTCAACTGAAAGTAAACCAAGCGAGACAGCTATGACATACGATAAATTGTTCGGTAATGACAACAAGACTTAAGGTATAATTTGGAATGCAAGGCGCGCCAAAAAACATCAATGAATTGATTGCGGCCTTAAGGATTTTAGAAAAACAGCATCTTTTTTTGGATAAGAAAACAGAACTTTATGAAAAGTGTGAACAGGTTTTCCGAAAATTAGAAATAATAAGGGGTTTTGATCCGTATAATTTGGCAAAAATAATTAAAATTTTGGAAAATTTGCCTGATGATACAAAAGAGCTCGAAATTGAAAAACTAAAAAAGGAAGAAATTCCACCAGAAGAAGATCGAAAAGCTCCAGAATCAAAGCTTGACAAAATGACTTTGGACGAGCTGGTGGCTGAATATGAAAAATCAAAAACTGAAGCGGAAAAAAAGGAAATAGCCAGTAAAATTACCCAAAGGACAGGGAAAAGTAATGTAGATGATTTTATAAAAAGACAAAGAGAAATAGCTCAAGAGAAAGCAAAAAAAACTACTGCAGAATTAGTTAATGAACACAGAAACGCAAGAGGAGAAAGAAGGACTGAAATTGAAAAAGAAATATACTCTAGAACCGGTATTAGAGAAGTGGAAAGCTTTGTAAATCGATTTGAAGAAGTATCAAGCAAAAAGGCAAAAGAACTTGAAAATTTGGGGCCGAAAGCGAGAGCAAAGATTGCTGAAGATGTGGTAGTAATTTGCCAAAACAAAGAAAAAAGTACGGTAGAAATAATCGAAGAAATAATTTTTAAAGAAAAAGTCGAGGCCAATGAAATTGAACAAAAACTAGGAAAAACGATTGGTGACAAAGAAGAAAGAGAAAAAGTGATTGAAAAAATTGCTCAGATAAGAGCAGAGATTGTAGTACAAAGAAAGGCTGAGGAAATTGCCAACACAATTGTAGAAAAATTGCGGGCTGAAAACTTGCCAGTAAGAACCGAAACAAAAGAAGAGCTAAGAGACGGGGCATTGAGAGCATGGAGAGAAGGAGATAAGTTAGAAATACCTGAGGTACTTGCAACTAATACTCAAAGTGAAACGATTGTAAAAGAGGCAGTGGTGGCAGTAGAGAACTTTAAAAAGGAGGAGCTGGTAACAGTTGTAAATTACCGAGCTATAGAACTTGGGAAAGAAATCGGACAAGAACTTAGAAAGAAAGGGGTGAGCGATGAAAAATTGATTGGCGAATATACCAGAACGGTAAACCGACTAATTAATAATCCGGAAACGGCCAGAGAAGAAATAAATACCAGTGAGGCGGCAAGAGTAGTTCGACAAAACCATGAGCCAAATTATCAATTCAAAACACAACCAGAAATAGCGGCGGAAGAGGCAAAATTTGTGGCCAAAAATGTGGTCATGGCTCCGAAAAAATTTAACAGACTAATTCAAAACTACAACATTCTTCGAGAAAAAATTGGATCTGACAAGTTACCAAAACTGAAAGAAATTAGGGTCGTGGAAAAGATGACAGCATTGTTTAAAGATAATCCGAAAGTACTATCACTGCTAAACGGGGCACAAAGAATGGTGGGGGTGATTGAGAAAATTAATGGCTTTCCAGGAAATTTGCTAGTAAAACTTGGGGCCAAAGATTTTGGAATAAAGGTGCTGACAAAAATTGGCGGTCAAGCGATGGGGCAATTTATTACAAACGCGTCGATGGTAATTGCAGAACAGGGAACATTACAAGGAATTAAATCAATTGCTCTGGGAATTATTGGAAAAGGAGCGGTAAGTGCAGGAGCAGGAGCAGGAACGGGAGCACTGGCCGGAGCGGTGGCAGCTTTTCAGGCTATTCTAAGTGGTGTGGGGCAGTTTGTCTTTGGTGTAGGAGCTTTTCTGATTAGTATTCCAGTTTTTTTAACAACGATCAGTTTTACGGCAATAATTGCACCAGTAGTAATTTTTTTCTTTTTGGGAGTCTTGGTATATTCACTTTTTCAACAAAATTTATTGTCGTCACTAGTACCTCCACCACAGGTAAATATGGGGGAATGCGTGCTGAAAACTGAAACTGAAACCGGAAGTGGAATAATTAACTGCAATAAAAATGCTCCAGAAAATTATTTTCCAGGGATTAATAAGGCAAGTTTTGTAAGTGTGGCTAATAGATGGAGCCAAGGAGAAAATCACGCTGAGGAATGTTATAACGATGTGGTAAACAGAGCCCTCTGTGCCGGAATAAACCCGGCCTATGCTCTGTGGGCATGGGTTCACGAGTCAGGAGCAAGCAATTATTCTTTACCAGAGATTGAAGATTTTGGAATTCATGGCTTTGTTGACGTGCCGGCAAAAAATTTCAGCAAGCAGATAAATAAGTTTTTAACCTTGAGACCGGGAAATGCCTGTCCAAATCTGGATTACTGGTTGTCATTTGCGACTAACTATTTAACAGGTACTTGCGACCCAGATTATGTTAATAAAGTGGCCGGAATAACTGGTAGAGATTATTTGAAAGAAATGCAAGCAACTTGGAGCTGGGTTTCATCAGAGCCAATGCCACCAAGCATAAAAACGACCCCAAGCGGAAAGGATTGTGGAAACACAAATGATGAAACAACCGACAACCCAAATACTTTTGAATACACAGACGAGGAAGGGAAAACCTGGATATGTGAAGATGAAAAAGATACAGTACCGGGTGATTTTACCGGCAGTATGGTACCAGCAGAACCAATATATGATGATTCGTGTCTCGAGAGTCCTGCTTATTGTGTGGTGAAATATCTACTAAGCAATGGA
>ERZ795061.3891-NODE-3891-length-12753-cov-6.266892_pt1 | contig 12753 bp, 11 predicted proteins | sample MGYA00375145_ERZ795061 | MGnify/ENA primary metagenome ERZ795061 (study PRJEB30190, sample SAMN05720144) | anaerobic digester metagenome | isolation source: active sludge of municipal wastewater-treating anaerobic digesters | place: USA | collected 2014-12-22 ... | reverse complement strand
CGTAGATCACGAAGGGCATCGACGGCGGGATGATCGGCGCGATGATGCCGCCCGAGGCGATCAGCCCGGCCGAGGTGTTCATCGGGTAGCCGTTGCTGCGCATCATCGGCAGCAGGATGGTCGCCAGTGCCGCGGTGTCGGCCAGCGCCGAACCGCTCATGCTGGCCATCAGCACCGCCGCACCGATGGCCACGTAGCCCAGCCCGCCGCGGATGTGGCCGACCCAGGCCTGCGCCATGGTGATGATGCGCCGGCTGATGCCGCCCGAGTTCATCAGCTCGCCGGCGAGGATGAAGAACGGCACCGCCAGCAGCGGGAAGCTGTCGACCCCGGCCACCAGGTTCTGCGCGAGCAGCTGGGTGTCCCAGAAGCCCAGCACCCAGGCCATGCCGGCGCCGGTGAGCACCAGCGCGAGCGCCATGTTCATGCCGATGCCCATGAGCACCAGCATGCCGATCGAGAAGACGAGGAAGGCCTGACCTTCGGGATTCATGATGTTCACTCCACCTCGGCGCCGTGGCCGAGGTCCAGCGGTGCACGGCGCACCAGTTCGAAGAGGGCCATCGCACCGATCGCGACGGAACACAGCAGCGCCGGCAGCGGCAGCAGCCAGCCCGGGTAGCGCAGCACGACGGACTGGTTGCCCAGGCCGACGACCACCTGCTGCCAGGCGCCCCAGGCGAGCCCGGCGCAGGCCGCGATCACCAGCAGGCGGATCAGCACGGTCAGCACCGCGGTGGCGGCGCGGCGCTCGCGCAACGCGACCAGCAGGCTGGTGAAGGCCATGTGCTCGCCGCGCGGGTAGGACACCGCCGCGCCGATGAAGACCATCCACACGAACAGCAGGCGCGACAGCTCTTCGCTGGCGGCCACGCCGCTGCCGAAGCCGTAGCGCAGCACGACGTTGACGAAGACCGCCAGGGCCATCACGCCGAGGCAGGTGGCCATCGCCAGGTCGGCGCCGCGCTGCCAGGCCGGCGTGGGGGTGTCGAGAGGATCGGGGGTGTTCATGCGGTCTCCAGGGTGAGCCAACGGGCGACGTCGTCGACGATGCGGTCCAGCGCGGCGGTCGCGTCCACGCGCAGCACGCCGGGTTCGCCCAGCGGCGACTCGAGCGTGGCGAACTGGCTGTCGACCAGGCTGGTCGGGAACAGGTGCGCCGCGCCGCGCTGGCCGACGCGCCGCAACGCCTCGGCTCGGTCGATGTCGAGGAAGACGAAGCGCAGTCCGGCGACATGGCCGCGCAACTGCTCGCGGTAGGCCCGGCGCAGCGCCGAGCAGGTCAGCAGCGCTCCGGCCGGCCGCGCCGCGAGTTCGCGGCCCAGCGTGTCGAGCCAGCCGGCACGGTCGGCGTCGGTCAGCGCGATGCCGTTGCGCATCTTCTGCTGGTTGGATTCGGGATGGAACGCGTCGCCTTCGATCAGCGGCAGGCCCAGCCGGGCGGCGAGCGCCTCGGCGATGGTGGACTTGCCGCAGCCGGCCACGCCCATGACGACGGCGCGCGTCATGGCCGGGCTGCGGCGCAGGCGCCGACGCGACGGTGGAGAGGGGTTCGGTGCATTGGACAGCGCTATCTCAAGGGGTCTAAAAATCGCGCAGAACCACTGCGCGTCGGAAGCTGGCGAGGCCTGGGTGTCGGTGACACTTGGGGCTTGCGTCCAGCAATTGGATAGCGCTATCCTAGTCGCCAGCAACGAACTCGCACTCCGTACTTACCCTTAGCCATGAACCTGCCCTCCGCTCCCCGCCGCTCCCGCGCGACCGGCCGGGTCACGCTCGCCGACGTGGCGCAGGCCGCCGGCGTCAGCCCGATCACCGTCTCGCGCGCGCTGCGCGGCGAGCGCAGCGTCGGCGGCGAGCTGGTCGAGAAGGTCCGTGCAGCGGCCGACCGCCTGGGCTACGTGCCCGACCCCGCGGCGCGCGCGCTGGCATCGAGCCGCAGCTCGCAGGTGGCGGTGCTGGTCCCGCTGCTGTCGAACAACCTGTTCGTCGACCTGCTCGAAGCGGTGCAGCGCACGCTGATGCCGGCGGGCTTCCAGACGCTGATCGGCGTCACCCACTACGACCCGGACGAGGAGGAACAGCTGCTGCGCAGCCACATGGCGCAGCGGCCGGCCGGGCTGCTGGTGACCGGCTTCGACCGCAACGAGGCCAGCCGGCAGCTGATCGCCGCCAGCGGCCTGCCGTGCGTGCACCTGATGGAGACGACCGCCGCGCCGGGGGTGCATTGCGTAGGCTTCTCGCAGGCCGATGCCGGGCGGGCGATCACGCAGCACCTGATCGACCGCGGCCATCGCCGCATCGCCTTCGCCGCCGCGCAGCTCGACCCGCGCGTGATGCAGCGCGCCGAGGGCTACCGGCGTGCGCTGCGCGACGCCGGGCTGTACGACCCGGCGCTGGAACTGCTGAACGCCGACCGCTCGTCGATCGGCCTGGGCGCGGCGATGTTCGCGGACCTGCTGCGCCAGCGGCCCGACCTCGACGCCGTGTTCTTCTGCAACGACGACCTCGCGCAGGGCGGCCTGCTCGAGGCGCTGCGGCGGGGCGTACAGGTGCCGCAGCGCGTGGCCGTGGCCGGCTTCAACGACCTGACCGGCAGCGACCAGATGCTGCCGCCGCTGACGACGATCCGCACGCCGCGCGCCGAGATCGGCACCCAGGCGGCGCGCATGCTGCTGGCGCTGATGCGCGCCGAACCGGTGTCGCCGAGCAGCGTCGACGTGGGCTACGAGCTCGTGGTGCGCGGCAGCACCTGAGCGCGCGCGAACGGGCGCGGTGCTGCAGGCCGCACAATCCGCTCCGTCACAGCCCTTGCATCACGGCCCATGTCTCCAGAAAACGCGCCCGAAACCCCTGCCGTCGACGACGTCCCCGACGCTGCGCCGCCGCCGGCCGAACCGGACGCCGCGACGCCGGCGCAATCCGTCGCCGCCGACGCCGGCCCGGCGGCCGTGGCGAAGCAGCTGCGCACGCTGTTTCCGGGCCTGTTCGCCGGACCGCCCAAGCCGCTCAAGCTGCGCATCCAGTCGGACATCCAGCAGCGCGCCCCGGGCACGTTCACGAAGCAGGCGCTGTCGGGCTTCCTGCGGCGCCTCACCGGCAGCCACGGCTACCTGCTCGCGCTGACGCGCGCCAAGCACCGCTTCGACCTCGACGGCGCGCCCGCCGGCGAACTGAGCGAGGAACACCGCCAGGCGGCCGTGGAGGAGCTCGCCCGGCGCCGCGGCAACCGCGAGGCCCGCGAAGCCGCCGAGGAAGACCAGCGCCGCCAGCGTGCCACGCTGCTGCGCGACTTCGAGTCGACCCGCCTGACCGAGGCGAACTTCTGTGCGCTGAAGGGCCTCACGCCGGAGCAGCTGCAGCCGCTGCTTGCCCAGGCCCGCCAGGAGCTGCAGGACCGCCGCCAGGCCCTGCCGTCCGGCGAGGCGCGCGACCCGCGCCGCGCCAGCCCGCCGGGACGCCGGCCCGACCGTCCGGAGCGCCCGGACCGACCGAACGGCCCGCGCGGCCCCAGGCGGCCCGACCGCCGCCCGCGCTGACGCTCAGACCCCGGCCAGCACCCGCAGGTGCGCGGCCACGCTGCGGCTGAGCGCGCTCAGGCTGTAGCCGCCTTCGAGGCACGAGACGATGCGCCCCTGCGCGTGGCGCTCGGCCACCGACTTGATGCGCATCGTGATCCACTCGTAGTCGGCCTCGACCAGGCCGAGCTGGCCCATGTCGTCCTCGCGGTGCGCGTCGAAGCCCGCCGAGATGAAGATCATCTCGGGGCGGAACTCGTCCAGCCGGGGGATCCAGTTCGCGTCGATCAGCTCGCGCAGCTCCATCCCGCGCGTGTACGGCGGGATCGCGAGGTTGACCATGTTCGTGCCCTTGGGCGTGGCGCCGTTGTACGGGTACAGCGGGTGCTGGAAGAAGCTGACCATCAGCACGCGCTCGTCGCCGGCGATGATGTCCTCGGTGCCGTTGCCGTGGTGCACGTCGAAGTCGACGATGGCCACGCGCTGCAGGCCGCGCACGTCGAGCGCATGGCGCGCTGCGATCGCCACGTTGTTGAAGAAGCAGAAGCCCATGGCCTCGTCGCGCGTGGCGTGGTGGCCGGGCGGGCGCACCGAGCAGAAGGCGTTCTCGGCCTGGCGGTCGATCACCGCGTCGGTGGCGGCCACCGCGGCGCCGGCCGCGCGCAGCGCCGCCTTCCAGGTCCCGGGGCAGGCGGCGGTGTCGGGGTCGAGGGCCTTCGACACGCCCGAGGCCTCGACCTGCTCGAGCACGTCGCGGATGCTCGCCACGTAGCCGTGCGTGTGGGCCAGTTCGACGTCGCGCAGGTCGACCAGCGGCGCATCGCGGCGCTCGAGCGCGATGTCCAGGCCGCTGGCGAGCAGGAAGTCGTCGATCGCATCCAGCCGCTGCGGGCACTCCGGGTGGCCCGCGCCCATGTCGTGGCGACGGCAGTCGGAATGGCTGTAGAACGCGGTGCTCATGGCGGGATGTCGTCTCCGTGTTTTCGGGTAAGGTCGTCGGATGCACAACCCACTGTCTGCACAACTCACCCGGCTGGTGGATCAGGTTAGCACGATCATTGTCGGCAAGAGAGCGCAGATCGAGGACTGCGTCGCCTGCCTGCTGGCCGGCGGCCACCTGCTGATCGAGGACGTTCCGGGGGTCGGCAAGACCACCCTGGCGCATGCCCTGGCGGTGTCGCTGGGGCTGCGGTTCTCGCGCTCGCAGTTCACCGCCGACCTGATGCCGTCGGACCTGATCGGCGTCAGTGTCTACGAGCGCGCGCAGGCCGCGTTTGTCTTCCATCAAGGCCCGGTGTTCACGCAGGTGCTGCTCGCCGACGAGATCAACCGCGCCGGCCCGAAGACGCAGAGCGCGCTGCTCGAGGCGATGGAGGAGCACCAGGTCAGCGTCGAGGGCGAGACGCGCGCGCTGCCCGAGCCCTTCTTCGTGATCGCCACGCAGAACCCGACCGACCAGCTCGGCACCTACCCGCTGCCCGAGTCGCAGCTCGACCGCTTCCTGATGTGCATCACCCTCGGCTACCCCGACCAGGCGAGCGAGCGCGCGCTGCTCGCCGGCCAGGACCGGCGCGAGGCCATCCACGCGCTGCAGGCCGTGATGACCCCCGAGGAGCTGCGCGCGGCGCAGAAGGTGGTGCAGGCCGTGCACGCCTCGGACGCCCTGCTCGACTACCTGCAGGCGCTGATCGCCGCGACGCGCAGCGGGCGCTGGTTCGTCGAGGGCCTGTCGCCGCGCGCCGGCATCGCCGTGCTGCGCGCCGCCCGCGCCCACGCGCTGCTGAACCGGCGCGACTACGTCGCGCCCGACGACGTGCAGGCCATCCTGCCGCAGACCATCGCGCACCGCCTCGTGCCGGCCGCAGGCGCCGGCCGCGGTCGCGCCGAGCAGGTGCGCGCGATGATCGAGGCGGTGGCGCTGCCGTGAACCCGGTCGGCGCTGCGCGGGCGCACTTCCGGCGCTGGTTCCAGTCGCGACTGCCGCGCTCGGACACGACCACGCTGACCCAGCGCAACGTCTACATCCTGCCCACCCGCGCCGGGTTGATGTTCGGCCTGACGCTGCTGGTGTTGCTGCTCGCCTCGATCAACTACCAGCTCAACCTGGGCTACGTGCTGACCTTCCTGCTCGCCGGCAGCGGCGTCGTGTCGATGCACCTGACGCACGGCACGCTGCGCGGCCTGACGCTGCGCCTGAAACCGCCGGCGCCGGTGTTCGCGGGCGAGGCCGCCGCGCTCGAGGCGGTGCTCACCAGCCCGCGCGGCGCGCGCTACGGCATCGGCCTGAAGGTGCTCGACGCCGCCGACACGACGCTCGGCTGGGTCGACGTGCCCGCCGGCGGCCAGGCGGTCGCGCACCTGAGCTTCGTGCCGCTGCAGCGCGGCCGGCATGCCCTGCCGGCGCTGAGCGCCGAGACGCGCTTTCCGCTCGGCCTGTTCCGCGCCTGGACGGTCTGGCGCCCGGCGTCCGAACTGCTCGTCTACCCCGCGCCGGAGCGCCCGGCGGCGCCGATGCCGCCGGCCTCGGCGGTGTCCGGCGGCCCGGCGAGCGCCCGCCGCAGCGAGGGCGGCGAGGTCGAGGGCGTGCGCGGCTACCGCCGTGGCGATCCGCTCAAGCAGGTGGCGTGGAAGAAGGCGGCGTCCTCGCTCGAGGTCGGCGGCGATCTGGTCAGCCGGGACACCTCGAGCAGCGCGACCCAGCAGCTGTGGCTCGACTGGCAGGCCTGCGGTGCGCTGCCGCCCGAGCAGCGGCTGTCGCGCCTGGCCGCCTGGACCCTCGCCGCGCAGCGCCTGGGCCTGGACCACGGCCTGCGGCTGCCCGGCGTGCAGATCGACCCGGCCGGCGGCGACGCGCAGCGCCGGCGCTGCCTGGAGGCGCTCGCGCTGTGGGCCTGAGCCTGCCCCTGCCCGAGGGCCCGGCGGCGTGGTCGCGGCTGCGCTGGCGCAACCTGCCGCGCGAGGCGCGCGACACCCTCTTCCTGCTCGGCGTGATCGCCTGGACGGTGCTGCCGCACCTGGGCCGCCTGCCGCTGTGGTGTGCCGCACTGACCGGCGCGGTGCTGCTCTGGCGCGCGCGCCTGGCGGTGACCCAGCGCGCCCTGCCCGGCCGCTGGGTGCTGCTCGCGGTGCTGCTGCTCGCGGCCGGCCTGACGGCCTGGTCGTTCCGCACGCTGCTGGGCAAGGAGCCGGGCGTCACGATGGCCGTGGTGCTGATGGCGCTGAAGACGCTCGAGCTGCGGGCGCGGCGCGACGCCTTCGTGGTGTTCTTCCTCGGCTTCTTCCTGGTGCTGACGCACTTCTTGTATTCGCAGTCGCTGGCGGTGGCCGCGGCGATGCTGGTGTCGGTGTGGGGCCTGCTGACCGCGCTGGTGCTGGCGCACATGCCGGTGGGCCAGCCGAGCCTGCGCCAGGCCGGTGCGCTGTCGGCGCGCACCGCGGCGCTGGGCGCGCCGATCATGGTGCTGCTGTTCGTGCTGTTCCCGCGCATCGGCCCGCTGTGGGGCGTGCCGCAGGAGGGCATCGGCAAGACCGGCCTGTCGAGCTCGATGCGCATGGGCTCGATGGCCGAGGTGGCGCTCGACGACAGCGTGGCACTGCGGCTGCGCTTCGACGGCGCGCCGCCGCCGCCGGAGGCGATGTACTTCCGCGGACCGGTGCTCAGCCGCTTCGACGGTCTCGAGTGGCGGCCGCTGAGCCCGAGCTTCCCGAACGCGCTGCAGCCCAAGGCCAACCTGCGCGTGGCCGGCGTGCCGCTGCGCTACGAGATGACGCTCGAGCCGCTGCGCCTGCGCGTGCTGCCGCTGCTCGAGGCCACCGGCGACGCACCCTTGGCCGAGGGCCTGCGCGTCGCGCAGCGCGAGGACCTGCAATGGGTCGCCGAGCAGCCGGTGCTCGAGCGCCTGCGCTTCACGGCCACCGCCTACCCGCGCTTCCAGCACGGCCCGGTCCAGGCGGTGCTGGGCCTGCAGGACCACCTCGAGCTGCCGCCCGGCTACAACCCGCGCACGCTGGCCTGGGCCGCCGCACTGCGCCGCGACCCGCTGTACGCGCAGGCCGACGCGCGCACGCTCGCCGGCGTCGTGCTGCAGCACATCCGCCGCGGCCAGTACACCTACACGCTGTCGCCCGGCGCCTACGGGCGCGACGCGGTCGACGAGTTCTGGTTCGACCGCCGCGAAGGCTTCTGCGAGCACTTCGCGGCCGCCTTCGTCGTCGTGATGCGCGCGCTCGACGTGCCGGCGCGCATCGTCACCGGCTTCCAGGGCGCCGAGCCGGTGCCGGTGGACGGCTACTACATCGTGCGCCAGAGCTCGGCGCACGCCTGGGCCGAATACTGGGTCAAGGGCACGGGCTGGGTGCGCGCCGACCCGACCGCCGCGGTCGCGCCCGAGCGCATCTCGTCGGGGCGCAACCTGCAGGCGCCCACCGGCCTGGTGGCCGGCGCGATCGGCACCGTCGACCCGGCGCTGCTGGCCCGGCTGCGCAACGGCTGGGAAGCGGTGAACAACCGCTGGAACCAGTGGGTGCTGAACTACGCCCGCGGCCAGCAGCGCGACCTGCTGAAGACCCTGGGTTTCAGCACCGCGGACTGGGAGGACCTCGCGCTGCTGCTGATCGGATCGCTCAGCGCACTGGCCCTGGCCGGCGCCGCCTGGGCGGCCTGGGACCGCTGGCGGGCCGAGCCGCGCCAGCGCCAATTCGACCGGGCGCGGCGCGCGCTGCAGCGCCTGGGCCTGGCCGCCGAGGCGCACGACACGCCGCGCACGCTGGCGTCGCGGGTGCGCGCGCGCTTCGGCGCCGACGGCGAGGCGCTGGCGGCGGCACTCGAGGCGGTCGAGGCGCAGCGCTACGCCCGGGCCGGGCCGGGCGGCCCCGGCCCCGACCCGATCCGTGCACTGGTGGCCGCGGCGCGCGCCTTGCAGCCCCTGGCCGGCCGATAATCGGCGCCGACCCGCTTCCCCTTGCTTCGCTTCATGGCCTTCCCGTCCCGCGCCCGCCGAGGCGCCCCCTGGCTTGCGCTGTGCGCCGCCCTCGCCCTGCCCGCCACCGACGCGCTGGCCGTGCGCAAGCCGCGCGGCGCGCCGGCCCTGTCGGACGCCGCGCCCGACATCGTCACCTACGGCCGGCGCGAGGACGTGATGCGCTTCGCCGACGAGGCCGCCGCGCAGCATGGCCTGGACGCCGACTGGGCGCGCGCGGCGCTGGCGCAGTCGCGCTTCGTGCCGTCGGTGGCGAAGTTCATCATGCCGCCGCCGGCCGGCACCGCGAAGAACTGGGCGGCCTACCGCGGGCGCTTCATCGACGCCGCGCGCATCCAGGCCGGGCTCGACTTCTGGCAGGCCAACGACGACTGGCTGCGCCGCGCCGAGGAGCGCTTCGGCGTGCCCGCCGAGATCGTCGTCGGCATCGTCGGCGTCGAGACGATCTACGGGCGCCAGACCGGCGGCTTCCGCGTGATCGACGCGCTGGCGACGCTGGCCTTCGACTTTCCGGCCGGGCGCAAGGACCGCAGCGCCTTCTTCCGCGACGAGCTCGGGCAGTTCCTGCGCCTGTGCCGCCGCGAGGGGCTGGACCCGCTCGAGCCGCGCGGCAGCTACGCCGGCGCGATCGGCATGCCGCAGTTCATGCCGTCGAGCATCCTGCGCTACGGCATCGACTTCGACGGCGACGGCCACGTCGACCTGCACCGCAGCACCGCCGACGTGATCGGCAGCGTGGCGCACTACCTGGCGCAGTTCGGCTGGCAGCCCGGGCTGCCCACGCACTTCGCGGTGGCGGCCCCGGTCGATGCCGGCGACCGCGCCGCGCTGCTCGGCCCCGACATCGTGCCGCTGTTCAGTCCGGAGGAGTTCGCCGAGCGCGGGGCCGTGCTCGATGCCGCCGCGCGCGCAGTGCCGGGCAAGCTGGCGCTGATCGAGCTGCAGAACGGCGCCGCCGCCCCGAGCTACGTGGCCGGCACGACGAACTTCTACGCGATCACGCGCTACAACTGGTCGAGCTACTACGCGCTGGCGGTCATCGAGCTCGGCGCGGCGGTGCGCGCGCGCCGCTGAGCCTCGGCCTGCACGAAGCGCTGCCATTCGCACTCGGCCTCGTGCCAGCGCGCCACGGCCGCGTCGCCGCCGAAGTCCTCCTGCACGCGCAGGCCCTCGCCGAGCTCGCGGCTCGACTCGAACCAGCCCGGTCCGGCGACCTCGGGGTCGGCGCCCATCATGCGGAAGGGCCGGGACAGGACGTGGGCGGTGCGCCGCACCACCCGGAACATGAACCTCGCCATCGTGGGCCTCCATCGGTGAGTCGATGGCTGGCAGTCTCGCGAAGGCGGCGGCGGGCGGAAATCCCGCCGAGGGCGTCCCCCGAACGTGCCGCCCGGACCACCCCACGCCGGGGTGGTCTCAGGCGGGCATCACGCTGACGGCGACGTCCATGGCCTGTGCGCCGCCACCGAGGATGACGCCGCGCAGCGGCACCACGTCGGCGAAGTCCGCGCCCCAGGCGAGCGTGATGTAGCGCTCGTCGGCGAGCTGGTCGTTGGTGGGATCGAACTCGACCCAGCCAAGCGCCGGCGCATATGCGGCCACCCAGGCGTGCGAGGCGTCCACCCCCATCAGGCGGGGCTGGCCTTCGGGGGGGTCGGTCAGCAGGTAGCCCGAGACGTAGCGTGCGGCGAGGCCGTGCGCGCGCAGGCTCGACAGCATCAGGTGCGCGAAGTCCTGGCACACGCCGCGGCGCTGGTGCAGCACCTCGTCGACCGAGGTGCTCACGGTGGTCGCGCCCGACTCGAACTCGAACTCGGCGTGGATGCGGCGCATCAGGTCGTGCACCGCGTCGAACCACCCCCGGCCGCGCGCCAGCGACGGCGCGGCATAGGCGCGCGCCGCGTCCGACAGCGGCAGCAGCCGCGTGGGCTCGCACATCGCGGCGGCGTCGAAGTCGAGTCGGTGGCGCGTTGCGCGGGCGGCGGACGCGTCGAAGCGCAGCGCGTCGCGCACCGCCTCCCACGACGACTCGGCGGCCGGGCGCGGCACCGGCCGAGGACCGACCTCGACCTCGCAGGCCATGCGCACGCTCAGCAGCCGGTGCGCCGCCTGCAGCCCGAAGTGGGTCACGAGGTTGCCGAAGGCGTCGAGCACGTCACGGCGCTCGTCGGCCTCGGGCTCGATCGACAGCCGGTGGGCCCGCAGGCGCTGCCACGGCAGATCGCGCGGGGTCAGCCGGGCCAGCTGCCACGACTGCGTCACCGGGGCGGTGTACGCATAGCGCGTGAGGTGTTCGACGTGGTAGGTCGGCATCAGGCCACCAGGGACAGCATGCTTCGCGACGCGACGTGCGAGAAGAAGCGCAGCGTGAGCGCGTCCGACACCGCATGGGCGGTGTGCTGCAGCAGGTCGAGCACCTCGGCCAGCGCCTCGCTCTCGGGGCTCAGGTCGTCGGGCGCCAGTCCGCGCAGCGCGTCGGTGGCCTTCGCCGTCAGGTCGCCGGCGAAGCGGCCGTGGCTCATCTCGAGCTTGGCCACGTAGTCGGCCAGGCCCTTGAGCTGGAAGGCCAGCGAGCGCGGGTTCGCCTCGTCGCGCACCAGCAGGTCGAGCACCGGCAGCCACTCCGGCGCCACCAGGTAGCGCGAGCGGTAGGTGACGGTGCTGTCGGCCAGGTCGAGCAGCCAGTCCAGGCCCTGCGAGCGGCCGTCACGCGTGGCCACCTGCAGGGCCGAGCACAGGAACGCCAGGCGCTCGATGCGGCGGCCCATCGACATGAAGCGCCAGCCCACGCCCCGCGTCATGCCGTCGAGCACGAAGCCCGACATCGTCATCATCGCGGTGACCGCCCGGTCCAGCCAGGCCAGCGCCAGCGGCAGCGAGGCGCCGCGCTGGAACACCGGGTCGCCGAGCAGCTGGTTCAGCGTGCGCCAGTGGTCGGCGGACATGCGGTCGCGCAGGCTGAAGGCCACGCGCGAGAACTGCTTCAGCCGTTCGGACAGGGCGCCGTCGGGGTGCGTGGCGGCGCGCAGCAGCTCGATCGCCGGGTCGTCGTGGGTCGGGATCAGCTGCAGCCGCTCGGACAGCACGCGTGCCGGCGGCAGCCCGTCGATGCGGTCGTCGCCCTCGTCGATGACCTCGGCGATGGCCACGCGCAGCAGGCGCACCGCATCGTCGCAGCGCTCGCCGTAACGGCCGAACCAGAACAGGTTCTCGGCCGCGCGCGACGGCAGGTTGGCCCGCGAGCTGACGAGGTCTTCGGCGGTGACGGTGGTCGACAGCAGCGAGAAGGCCGAGTTCACCGGCTCGTCGGACAGCACCCAGGTGTCCTTCGAGCGGCCGCCGCGCTGCATCGCGATGACCCGCGGGTCGCCGCCGGCGGCCACGCGCGTCAGCCCGCCGGGCATCACGCGCCAGCCCTCGGGCGTGGCCACGGCGAAGACGCGCAGCCCCACGGTGCGCGCCGCCAGCGTCTCGTGGCCGCGGTGGTGGCGGCGCGGCCCGCGCTCGATCACCGGCGCCTGCGAGACGTGCACCCATTCCTGCGCGACGTAGCGCTGCGGCCGCGCGGCCACGCGGGCGTGCAGGGCGGCGCGTTGCGCGGCATCGAGGTCGGCGCCGAACACCGCCGGCTCGCGCGCCGTGCGCTCCAGCGGCTTGATGATCAGGCGGTCGAGTTGCTTCCAGGCGTCCTCGAAGGCGGCGGGCTCGCCCAGCCACCAGGTGGCCACCGAGGGCAGGCGCAGCGGCTCGCCGAGCAGCCGGTTGGCCAGGCGAGGCAGGTAGCCCAGCAAGGCGCCGGACTCGAGCACGCCCGAGCCCAGCGCGTTGGCGAGCATCACCGTGCCGCGGCGCGCGCAGTCGGTCAGGCCGGCGATGCCCAGCGCCGAGTCGGAGCGCAGTTCGAGCGGATCGCAGTAGTCGTCGTCCTGCCGGCGCAGCAGCACGTGCACGCGCTGCAGGCCCTCGACGGTCTTCATCCAGACCCGGCCGTCGCGCACCGTCAGGTCGCTGCCCTCGACGAGCGCGAAGCCCAGGTAGCGCGCCAGCAGCGCGTGCTCGAAGTAGGTCTCGTTGTAGGGGCCGGGCGTGAGCACCGCGACGTTCGGCGCGCCGTCGCCGCGTGGCGCCCAGCGCAGCAGCGACTCGCGCAGGCTGCCGAAGAACGACGCGAGGTGCTGCACGTGCAGGTCGCGGAACATCTGCGGGAACACGCGCGAGACGACGAGCCGGTTCTCGAGCGCGTAGCCCGCGCCCGA
>ERZ795061.3890-NODE-3890-length-12755-cov-6.592441_pt1 | contig 12755 bp, 10 predicted proteins | sample MGYA00375145_ERZ795061 | MGnify/ENA primary metagenome ERZ795061 (study PRJEB30190, sample SAMN05720144) | anaerobic digester metagenome | isolation source: active sludge of municipal wastewater-treating anaerobic digesters | place: USA | collected 2014-12-22 ... | reverse complement strand
GCTTTCGGATTGCTTCTGAAGAGTTTCTCAAGGATTTCAGGATTCCCGAGATTGGATCTTATCTCTTCTTTCCAGTTGCTTATTGTTTCTTTTTTCATAGCTGTATATTCCCGCCTTATGCCGGTGGTTTCCGAACGTTATCCGGCTGGTTTCTGAACGGTATTGGGGCTGGTTATGGTTGATTATATTTTCCGGATATTCTTTAGTTTGTCTGCAGGAGGATTGTTGACTTTCATAAGAGTATTTTGAAATACAAAGTAAAAAAGAAATCCTGAATTATCAGGGGAAGAATGCTATTCAGCAGAAAGAATGACACGGGAATTATTATGCCGGGTCTGAGGGGAACAGAAAGCCTTGTAAAAAAGCTAAAAGATTAACGGCGGCTGTTGCAAAAATCGTTAAATTGGGCAGAAATCACGGTAAACGGAATCAATAAATGAAATTCTGTTTCCGGGATGAACAGGAAGACCACAATCGATAATTTCAAAAACCTACAACAATGAAAAAAATCTCAGTATCATTTATCATCCTTTTGTTTCTGACAGGATTTCATACAAATATCACCGGACAGTTTATGGATAAGCTGCCACGCGGCATTCCTGAGGCTGAAGGTGTTTCGTCAGCAGGTATAATTGATTTTCTGAATGCCATTGATACTGGCCGTCAGGAGATTCACAGTTTCATGTTCGTAAGGCATGGAAAGGTTATTGCTGAAGGATGGTGGGATCCATACGGACCTGATTACAAGCATCTTCTGTATTCGGCCAGCAAGACCTTCACCGCTACGGGAATAGGACTGGCTGTTTCGGAAAACAGGCTTAAGCTTAGCGACAAGGTGGTTTCCTTCTTTCCATACTCACTGCCCGACAGTATTGGAAATAATATGAAGGAAATGACGGTTCGCGACCTTCTTACCATGTCGGTGGGGCAGGAGACACCCGGTATGGGAGGAGGCAGCGATGATGACTGGATCACGGCTTTCATCAGGAACGAGCCTGAACATAAGCCGGGCACAGTATTCAAATACAATAACATGGCGACCTTCATGCTTTCAGCCATAGTGCAGCAGGTAACGGGCCAGACACTGTTTGATTACCTGAAGCCACGATTATTCGATCCGCTGGGAATAAAGGGAATGGACTGGGACAAGAACGGACAGGGAATTAATCTGGGTATGATAGGACTAAGGCTTTGTACCGAAGACCTTGCAAAATTCGGACAACTCCTGATACAAAACGGGAAATGGAACAAAAAGCAGCTGTTGACGGAAGCCTGGGTGAAAGAAGCTACCTCCTTCAAAATAGAAAACCATGATCCCTCGAGTAAGACGCCTAAGGAACTGAATGACTGGTCGCAGGGATATTGCTATCAGATGTGGCGGGGAAGGAATAACAGTGTCCGTCTCGACGGGATGGCAGGCCAGTTTGTAATACTGTTCCCCGACAAGGATGCTTTTGTTGTCCTGACCGCAAATGCCAGGAACACCCAGGAGGAACTGAACCTTGTTCACAACTACCTGATCCCGGCAATAAAATCGGACAAGGCACTTCCTGCGAATCCCGCTTCGTATCAAACATTGCTTGAAAAACAATCCGGACTGAAAATAAAGCCTCCGGTTTCAGAAGTACAGGATTCAAAGTTTTCAGGCATCGTTTCAGGTAAGGAATTTGTTCTGCAGAATAATGACTATCAGATACAGTCGGTATATTTTGCCTTTAAGGAAGGGGAATGCAGTTTTGGTATAAAAAGGAACAATCAGGTTTCGGTGATCAAAGCCGGATCGGGAAACTGGAAGTTCAGCAATACAAAATCAACTTCCCTTCTGGCGCCGCCGAGAACCAGCGTTTCAAAATCGATTGACGCGGCTTATTCGGTTCTGCAGCCGGTAATTAAGGCAGGATCGGTATTCGCCTGGACTGATCCCAATACCCTGGAGATCACGACCCGCTTTGTTGAGGAAAGTCTTGGAGACCAAACCATAGTCTGCAGATTTATTGAAATGAACGGGGTAACTTCAGTCACGATTGGTCCCAAATCTATGCCCGGCATGGCCGGCGCAGGCGCTATGGGAAGGATGGGACCGGCTCCTGTTCAGTTGAGGGGGACACTTGTAGAGATCGATTAACCGGCGAAAGAAATCATATAGGAAAGCAGCTCTGATCAGGGCTGCTTTCCGTTTTTATATAGTCTGTTTGAAAGGTACTGAAAGACAGATAGTTTCCTTTCCGGTTATTAGCTGTTCAGGCTTGCCGGTATTAATCACTGTACGACAAGCCATCACCGAATTTGAAGGCCGGGTTTTCGGAATCGAAAGGAAGATCTTCAAGCTGTTTTTTAACTGCATCCATCGATGAAGGTATTTCGAAAGTGAGTTTACCCACAGGCTTGAACTTGCCGAACACAATATCCAGTAGGGCATTATCGAGTGCATCGAAAATCATGATAGCACCTTTTGCCACATTCCTGAGATCTGCCGGAAGCACGCAGCTTGAACCGGTAGGATTGAAAGCAACAACAACCGGTTTACCTGTTCTGGCAAGAGTCTTTATGTTGGCCCATTTTTTTGCCGGGAAATCGATGTTTACCTCCCTTGGTGCAAAGGGGTTCATCGCGGCTGCAGCCTGTGCGGCATTCATCTGTGGTCTGGGTGCATTAGCCTGTCCCGGACGTGGGCCTGCTCCTGGCATTCCACCTCCGAAACCCTGAAAACTTCTTTCCTCTTCAGTGGTCGTCCTGACCAGGATCAGATCGGCTTTTACGGGATCATCAACCACCGTGGCATATCCGGCCGCGATTTCCTTATCTATCCCTTCGACATAGATCTTAATGTTTTCTGCAGCAGGGAGGACGCCTTCATTTACGAGCAGGACTATTGATTTGAGCTGTGCCTCATATCCCAGTTTCTGGTTCTTTTCACTCTGTACTATTTTTGTGGCGGCTTCGGGATCCACATAAGGATTTTCGAACAATCCCAGTATAAAATGCCACTGAAGGATACGGCCCGCTGCCTGATTTATTCTTTCTTCACTTACTCTGCCCTCTTTAACCAGTTCAAGCACAAGCTGATTGTTTGTCTCGCTTCCCATTTGGTCCACACCGGCATTTATTATCATTTCCATATTGTCCTTCAGGGTGGTTTTTCCCTGCAGACTGGGTTTCAGGGGACCTCTGCCCACAACTCCCCAGTCGGTGCATATCGCGCCTTTAAATCCGAGCTGATTATAGAGTATCTCCGTTGAGACATGATAGGAGTAATTGACATTGAGGGAATCATAAAATGTACCGCTGTAATATCCCATTGCCGCGAGGGCACCTTTTTCTATTCCCTTTTTCCATGGTATCAGATGGTAATCGAAATTATTTCCCGGGTATGTCAGCCACTGACCTGTTCCGTCCTTATGAGGCCCGGCTCCCGGCCAGTGTTTGAGATGGACAAGTATCTTTTCCGGACCCACGTCTTTTCCCTGGGCGCCGTCCATAAAGGCGGCAAGCATTTCAGCGGTCAGGTCTGCATCTTCCGAGAAGCAGCCCATATTCCGGCTCCATCTGGGTTCCGTCATTACATCGATCTGCGGACCAAGGATCATGTGAAGTCCGACTGCCCTGTATTCTTCCGCCACCACTTCACCGAATTTCTTCATTATAACAGTGTCATGTGCAGAGCTTATTCCAACCTGACCTTCCTTGCTTGGCCACTGCGAAAAATACTGTGTACCGCTGACATGTGCCCCGAGGGTTGCGCCATGCCTGGGATCGGTTGAGAACATTATGGGTATTCCCAGTCTGGTTGCTTCAGCAATCTCCTGCATTTTGTTTGACCAGCTCGCGAATTCCCTGACAGGAGCTACCCCATTGTTGAGGATATTTCTGAAGTGTTTTTCCTCGATGAACGATTTTGCAGTCGCGGTTCTTCTCATCTGGCCTATTCCTCCTCCCGCGGGTCCCTGGCCACCGGGACCTATCGGTCCGGCATAGGTTTCATTACCTGCATTTGCCATCGCGGCTTTTTCCTCCTCGGTGAAATCATATTTAACCACACCATCGGCCGGAACAGCAATGTTTGGATGGAATAACAGGCCTACCTTCTCCTCTAGTGTCATCTGCCCAAGCAGGTCGGCTATTCTGCTTGAATCGGGAAGACGCCAGTCTTCATAGGGATCAAGTTCTCCGTTTTTGTTCAGGTCCTTGAACTGAAGGCCTTTTTTCTCGATGATATTCACGGATCTTGTTCCCAGAACCGGCTGAGGCTTAATGGCCTTCCTGTCAGAACAGTCTGTAAATAAACCAAAAAGCAATGTTGCTGCAAACAACAGCAAAGTGGAGCGAAGTGTTTTCATAGGATTGAATATCAGGTTATAATAATAATTGACAAATATCCGGCGTGAATTATTCCATAAAGTTACATATTCATAGCTTAAATTAAAACGATGATGGAAATTATGCCAGCGACAGGAAATTAAACCTGTAATTCAAATTCTGAAGAGTGAAAACACTCAGGATGGTTATTTTGCAACCTTCAGGCACAGCATCCTGCTTTGATCCCTGATCAGCAATTTGCCGTCAGCGAGAGCGAGGGGACCCCAGTTTTGGGTTGAGCCGCCGACCATCGAAGCTACCCGGTCATTTTCGGAACCGGTTCCGCCTTCGCCAAGTAATTCGGCAGAAGCAAGAGCTTTGAAACCGGTAGTGTCCGGCTCAATGAGGTAGAGGCTCTTTCTGCCGTCCGTGGCAAGGATCAAACCATCCGCCAGGATCATGCTGCCTTTATCAAATAAAGGCTTACGCATTGTTTTCCACAGAACCTTGCCCTGCATATTCATGCATGCCAGGCCTCCTTTGATGCTGTTTGTAGAAAACTGGGCGTAAAAGTATCCGTTATGCATTATTGGAGGCTTTGTCTGGTCACCGAATTCATTATGTCTGAAAAGTTCAGTTACCTTGTATTTGCCTTCATTCCCTTTTTCAACTTTCAACATAAGGGTTCCAAGCTCATAGCCGGCAATGACAAGCACCCTGTTCTCACCGGCATCAAATGCTGACGGGACCGGAATATGGCATTCCCAGTCTGTAAACTCCCATAGGATTTCTCCTGAAAGCGGCTTAATGCCGACAACTTTCCCCATGAATTCAGGTACAAATTCTTCCGCGGCTCCCTGAGGTGGTCCCTGCGGAGTCTGACCGGTTCTTTGGGGAGGCGGTCCCTGAGGTGGTCTCTGAGGCGATCCCTGAGGTGGTCCCTGAGGCGATCCCGAAGGCCCTTCTCTCTCAAATCTCTGGCGCATCCTGTCAAAGGGATTTTCAGATGCGGTTACCATAACAACATGGTCTTCGCCGCTAATTTTTACAATCGACGGACTGACATAACCTGCAGCTCCGAGTGAAGGAGTTTTCCACGCGATATCACCTGTAAGCTTATTGTAGGCAACCACACCGGCTTCAGGAGCCTGGGATGCAATAATTAGCAGATCCCCATAGATCAATGGATTCTGGGCGATTGCCCATGTTGGGAGCCTCCCGCCTCCGAAATCAGTCCAGACATTTTTGTGCCATACCGGCTGATGGCTTTTAACATCAAAACAATAAAGATCCCCATTCTGACCACATGAATAGACCAGATTGCCATCAATGGCCGGTACACTTCGTGATCCGGGAAATTGTACTGTTCCGGGAGCATCGTAGGTATATTTCCATAATTCCTTACCGTTTGAAAAATCAAAACACCTGAAGATATCCTTGCCATCCTGTTCATTTCTGTCGAGCAGATAAACTTTTCCGTCTTTAATTACCGGTCCGCCGAAGCCAATTCCGACATTGGCTGTCCAGATAACCTCCGGCCCGTTTTCCGGCCACGAACGAAGTATTCCTTTCTGGGCAGATGTACTGTTCCTGTCCGGCCCCAGATACTGAGGCCATTCACTTGCATCGTCGGATGACTGGCTGCAACTGAATGCAATAGCGGTCAATAGTAAAATAAGCGGAATAAAACCTGTTCTCATTTTCATTGCTGCTTCCTTATATAAATGTTATTACAGATATCACGGGCTATCTTTTCTATTGTATATCAGGCGTTTGTGAGCGTCCCTGACATGATGAAAGAGTGTCCCGGGCACAAATCTAATAGTCTGATTTGAGTTTATGAAATAGTTCAGACCTCAAAAAGAAAAATTGCCGGATTATCACGAAACAATTATTTAATGTATAATCCTGGAGCTTATCGAGCTGCCAGGATTATACATTTTTAATACCTGTTTTCAGGACGCAGATAACAATCATAGCCATATTAGCTTATCGATCGTACTGAGCTGCCGGAAGCAAAGGCCGACGGATTCTTCAGTTAATATTCGTTAATGGCAGCCGTTTATCGGGCGATGTAAGTAAATGACTGAACCCCGATTCAAATAGCATCTTTTTGCAGGCAGCAATATCCCTTCCTCTGTTGGTTGAGGTCTCTTCCTGCGTGTCCCTGGGATTGGCTCCTGTTTCCGCGTAGATTGTATTAGCTCCGCTTGTCAATCCGATCTGATTTGGCTCATGTACTCCTATGGTTTTTGTTGCTTCTGTTTCAAGCATTGCCAGGGCGACGACGGCTGTAACCTGTCCAAGTTTTAATTCTGTTATTTGTCCATACCTGGCAAGCGGGGAACCGGGAATATAAATCCGGTTCATTGCACCATTCTGAAAGCAGCCGCCAAATTCCCTTCCGAATAATATTTGTTCGGCAAGTTCCTCCGGGGTATGCTCCGGACCAATTGGCTCGCAGCAGTAGTACCAGTCTAATCCTGCTTCCTTCAGATTCTTAACGGAAGCGTTACGGATTTTAGGGTCAAGTGTAGTATCAACACCTTCGCGCAGTCGTGCCAGATGATAAGCTCCCGCTACTCCTTCGGCTTTTAATTCTCTTGCCTGGGAAAGGTCAAAATCTCCAATATTCACACATAGCTTCGTTTCAGCCGGTATTTTGTTTCGCAGCATCCGGACAATCCGGATCAATTTGTCATAATCATAATTATGCATCGTCATCAGAAAGAGTGCATACAATTCGTTCGATTCAGTGAAATTCAAGGCAGTAGCTAAAATGTCTTCATCAGTCATATTGCTCGTCCCGAAACTCGTATGACCTTCCCCAAATGAACAGAACTTGCAGCTTGCAGGACAAGGAGCGATCTCGATGCCTATCTGTGCGAATACCAGGCAGTTATTTCCATACCTCAACCTCATCAATGAATCAGCTGTGGCCCTGATTAATGATGCCTCCGGGCTTATTTCATGAAAGCTGAGCATATGAATGCAGTCTTCTTTACCTGGTGCATGCCCTTCCTTTGCTCTGTCAAGGATACCCAATACTTTTTTGTCAATTTTCATCATAATATAATTTTGATTTTAAAAGTGTTATGTCTGCCCCATTCAGGCAGGGGGGCCACATAACTGGAGACTAATAAATATGTGTTTGTACAATAGAAACATGTGTATTTCATCTGTTTTATCCGTTGCTCTTCTCTGCCGACATTGTCGCGCAGCAGTTCAGCCGGCTTTTTGCTTTAGCGTGAATAATTGAATGTCAGAGGACCAGGCTTGTATTTGCAGCTAAAGTCCTTCGGTAGCGTTATTTCACCAAGGAACTCTTCAATGGTTTCAGCAGCTTTTGCAATCTCAGGAATATTCAGGCAATAGACATTCTTGGATTCACTTAGCTGTTCTTCAATCAGCCCCGCTTCCCTGAGCTCCTTAATATGCTGATTTACAGTTGTCCTTTTTATAGGAAACATTTCCGAGATATCACCTGAAAGGCAATTTCTTGAACGCGCAAGGTAAAGCAGGATCTGTAAGCGGGCAGGATGGGACAAGACCTTGAACAGTCTGGCCTTCCTTTGAAGGTTTTCATCGAAAAGTTTTGTTTTTGCCGCAACCATTTTGTACAATTTTTTCTGACGTAATTATACGTCAATTTAGTTGAAAAAAAAAGCCCCGGGGGAAAGTAAAGCGCTTACACTATAATTTCAATGAACCTTGAGCAAAAGTATGGGTTTTTATTCTGACCGGTATTACAAGAAGAATAAAAAAGAAAAATTCGTGTTAAAAACGAAAGCGAATCAATTACGGCAGAAAACTTCCGGAGCTTCCGTGCATTTTCCGTGTTCCCGATAGCTATCGGGACTGTGTTCTCCGTGTCTTACGTGTTCCCCGTGGTTAAAATAGTATTTTGATATTGTCAGAAGTCAGAACTTTTGAAACTCTGCTGAGATAAGCATAGCAGGCAGGGGAATGTTAATCGTACCATTAAAATCAAAATTATATTATGATGAATTATAATTAATTTAGCCACATCTATTGAAAGAGAATGAAAAAGCTTATTAAAATACTTGGTACAGGATGTGCCAAATGCAACACTCTGGCAGCGATTACCGCGGAAGTTATCAGGGAAAACGGATTGGATGCCGAACTTCAAAAGATTGGCGATATTGAAGAGATACTTAAATATCAGGTGTTTGCAACCCCGGCTCTTGTGATTGATGAAAAAGTTGTCAGTATTGGGAGAGTGCCGTCAAAACCGGAGATCCTGGCTTTTATTGAAGGCTAAGATAAAAAACCGGAATCAGACCTTTAAAATAAAATTATATACGGATGAAACCACTACCTGCAGGAATACTTTTATACTTACTGGTTTTCACTTCATCAATGGCCCTGGAGCCGCGCATTGACAGGCACTCCCTGGTAACGAGGCATAATATTGAATGGAATGACATCATGGGGCAGATTCCACTGGGCAACGGAGAGTTCTGCTTTAATACTGACGGTACCGGACTGCAGATCTTCGGAGGAAATACCATGTCGCACCGGGCATGGCATTCCTTTCTTCTTCCTGAAGGATTTACACCGGACCAGATTCCTTCCACGGGAACTTTCCAGAAAGGACCGGTCAGGGGGCCTGATGTCTTTCCTGAAGGCAGTTCGGAAATCAGGTCATGGATGTTCGACAACCCTCATATTTTCAATCTTTGAAGGATAAGGTTGACGAAAGCCGGAGGAATAGAACTTAAACCGGAAGAAGTAGAGATACTTGAGAGGAAGATGGATTTATGATCAGAGATACATACTTCCATTTTTACTATAAACAGTCAGGCCGTTAGGGTTACAACCTGTGTTCACCCTGACATTGACATGGTCACTTTCAGGATTGAATCGGATCTTCTTAGGTGGGGAGAACTGGAAATTTTAGTGGATTTTCCTTATCCTGATATTCAGTGCGACAGCTCCTGGAGCGGTGATTTCAACAGAGTAAACTCTCACAGGACTGTTATCCTCAGATCGTCAGTTGGCTCCAGGCAGGCTGATTTCCTTCGTCAGATCGATTCTGTTGACTACTATGTTTCCATAAGATACAGCCGGGGTGGAAAGCCTGCGATGCCGGCTGATGACCGCTCCCACTCATTCACAATACGTTGCGAGGGTTCCTCATCGCTTGAGCTTGAATGTGTTTTTTCAGCACAGCCTTTTGCCGGCAGGATTGATAATTCAAGGACAACCATGAAAAAATGCACGCATCATTGGCAGGCATTCTGGAAAAACGGAGTCGGATCATTGAAGGAACAGCTCTTCATATGGCTGATTATGTAGTGTTTGATTCGAAAACCGGCATATATCATCTTGATCCGGTCATGCCACCCAGCGAACAGGGGATAATCTGGGATGCCGTCTTTGATCTTGCTTACTGGAGATGGGGATTGACTCAGGCTCAGACATGGAAAAAAAGGATGGGCAGGGAGTTTGTACCGGAGGGCCCTGTCCCTATCTTCCGGGTAACGGTGGACTGCTCTACGCTATTGCCATGATGGCAGCAGGCTGGGACGGAGCGCCTGACAGATCCCGGATTTCCCGGCGATGGGACATGGACTGTACGGTGGGAGGGGCTTAAGCCGGCCCTGTGATTGTTCATCAAATCCGTGACTATGAAAACCGTATTCCAGGAAGAGTTTTTAAACATAGTTTCCTCCGGAATCTTTTCAAAGAGCATCAAAGGAGGAGAGTCCGGTTGCGTCATCTGCTGATTTATGAAGGCCGTTCTAGCTTTCTTTAACTTTTTTTATCAGGATATCATCAGGAAAACGGCATTTGATTTGAGAAGAGATTTTGCGCTTTATTGATTTTTTTACATATTGCCTGTGATGATATTCAATTTAAATAAAACATATTGATGGAGAAAAGAAAACTTTCGATGTTCAGATACATTTTTATTGTTGTCCTGCTATCAGCTTCTTTCGCGGAGCTGCAAGCGCAGGACTGGCCTCAGTGGCGTGGCCCGAACCGTGACGGCGTCTCGAAGGAGACTGGACTTAACCTCGACTGGACGGCTAAGAAACCGAAGCTTTTATGGACATTCAGGGATGCAGGAGCAGGATATTCCGCACCTGTTATTGTTGGCACGACCTTATACAGTCAGGGTGCTGCAGGCAGTAAGGATTTTGCCTTTGCGCTTGATACCAGGACCGGGAAGCTGATATGGAAGCAGGATCTCGGTCCCATGTTTGTTATGGATCGCGGCAACGGGCCGAGAGGATCGGTCAGCGTCGACGGCGATAAACTTTATCTTGTACGTGGAGGAGGCCAGATACACTGTCTTTCTGCCGCCGACGGAAAGATGATATGGCAGAAGGATTTCCGGAAAGATTTCGGGGGAAACATTATGTCAGGCACTGACTGGGGTTTCAGTGAATCACCCCTGGTTGATGGCAACTTTGTTATCTGCACCCCTGGAGGCAGCCAGGGCTCAATCGCCGCACTCGATAAGAATACCGGCAGGGTTGTATGGCGTTCGAAAGGACTGACAGCCCTTGGAGGTTATTCTTCAGCCATTGTTGCTGAAATCGGTGGGGTAAGGCAATATATTCAGCTTACCCGGCAGGGCGTTGCCGGAGTCGCGGCGAGTGATGGGAAAGTACTGTGGACAGCCAATGTAGCCGGTAATAACACTGCAGCCATTCCCACTCCCGTTTGCCGGGACAACATTGTTTATGTCACATCCGGATACAACGCCGGCTGTGCTGCACTACGCATCACGAAAAAGGGAGATGCCTTCAATGTTGAAAATCTATATGTTAACAAGAACATGATCAACCATCACGGGGGAGTTGTTCTTGTTGGCGACCATGTTTACGGATATTCCGACGGACCGGGGTGGATCTGCCAGAACCTTATGACTGGCGAGGCTGTATGGCGTCACAGGGTTTCCGAGCCCGGCAAGGGAGCTGTTTTAAGCGCAGGAGGCCGCCTCCTCTGTCTCGACGAGAGAACGGGTTCGCTTACCGTTGCACTGGCTTCACCCGACGGCTGGAAGGAGTTCGGCAGGCTTGATTTCCCGGAAAGGTCAAAAGTTCCTTCACAGGACAAAAGAGTCTGGACACACCCGGTTATTTCCAACGGCAAGCTCTATCTGAGGGATCATGACCTGCTGTTTTGTTTTGAACTGAAATAGTTAGTGAGATATTCCAGGAGACAAGTCTCCTGCTGTATGATATTGATAATCTTTCCCGGTACCCGGTGAACGGGTGCCGATTGTATACGGATTGTTCACGGGCGATCCCGCGTTAAATTGTTATATTTTTTAAGATTAAATTTCGGGTTTTAATATTACCTTGTTGGGTAAATAAGGAACAGTATAAATGGCAAAGAATCACGCGTTAACGTAATAGTGACCATTATTATATCGAAATTGAATCAGGAAAAATATAAAAACAAATACCGGATACAATCAACCCGGATGCCAGGATGGGATTATTCGGGCAATGGAATGTATTTTATCACATTGGTTACCCAAAACAGGGAATGCAACCTGGGTCAGGTTGTCGTGACACAGGGTCGCGTATCCATGCAATATTCCGATTTCGGGAAAATCGTCCGTGATGAATGGATAAAATCATTTGAAATACGAAATGAATTGTTCTTGGATGAATATATCATTATGCCGAATCATTTACACGCCATTATAATATTGAATAATCCAAACGACAAACGAATATTGGATTCGCGTGGCGTGCGCGGTTCGTCCGTGGGTTGCGCCGGGGTTGATGGGAACGCCGGGATTGATGGGAACGCCGGGATTGTTGGGAACGCCGGGATTGTTGGGAACGATGGGATTGATGGAAACGATGGGGTTGTTGGAAACGATGGGGTTGTTGGAAACGATGGGATTGATGGGAACGATGGGATTGATGGGAACGCCGGGATTGTAGAGACGCACGGCCGTGCGTCTCTACAACAACGTGGAATCCACCGTGGAATCCACCGTGAAATCAACCATGAAAATGGTCATGGATTCATTCCATCCGGTTTTATTCGTAAACCCCGATCCATTTCATCATTTATTGCAGGTTTCAAATCGGCAATTAATTCAAAAATTGATGATTTCATCGATGAACATAATTTGGACATTCCAAAATACAATCGCAACAATCATTTTTTCCAACCGAATTACCACGATCACATCATACGCGATGAGGGCGAATATTTACGCATATCGGAATATATCATCAACAATCCCGCCAAATGGCATAAGGATCATTTTTACAGGAAATAATAAATAATCAGGGCAAAAACGCAGGGCACAGGTCTTTTAAGTCTTGCGGTCATGCAGGTCATGCAGGTCGTGCAGGTCATGCAAGTCTCTTACAATGAGGATTTAGCTGAAAGCAGCAGCCGAACTGCTGCTTTGGCCCCCGAACCTTGAACCTCAAACCTCGAATCGCATACCGCATACCGCG
>ERZ795061.3887-NODE-3887-length-12758-cov-16.749351_pt1 | contig 12758 bp, 5 predicted proteins | sample MGYA00375145_ERZ795061 | MGnify/ENA primary metagenome ERZ795061 (study PRJEB30190, sample SAMN05720144) | anaerobic digester metagenome | isolation source: active sludge of municipal wastewater-treating anaerobic digesters | place: USA | collected 2014-12-22 ... | reverse complement strand
CTGCCAGCTACCGATTTTTCTCCTGGCTCCGTCAGGGACTGCTCGCAGGTCTGTCCAATCAGGCCGGAGCCAGCCCTCCCCTAACAAGCGGACATCTGGTGCTTCCGATCCGCCTGCGGGTCAACAGCGCCGCACCCGTCGACGTCAACATCCAGCTCTACGGCCCGGGCGACATCACCGGCATCGATGCGCGCGAGGTCATCCGGACCGAGCCGCAGGCGCATATGACCGACTTCGAGCCGAACTACTTTCCCGCGATCGAGTTCGATCGGCCGGATTTCCCCTGGCTCTTCACCCCCGCCAAAGCCGATGCCGCCAGACGACTCCATCCGTGGATCTGCCTGATCGTCGTGCGCAAGGAGGGGGCCGCTCTCAGCACCGTTCCACGTCAGCCCTTGCCGGTCCTCACCTGCGGACAAGAAGAATTACCCGATCTCGACCAGTCCTGGGCCTGGGCCCATGCGCAGATCGTCTCTGGTCAGACGGCCTCTCCGAACCCGACGCTGCAGCAGATCCTCAAGGACCACCCGGACCGGACACTCTCGCGGTTACTCGGCGCGCGGCGTCTCGATCCCAACACGGCCTATTATGCGTGTCTCGTGCCGACCTACGATGTGGGACGCAAGGCCGGGCTGGGCGAACCGATCACCGCCGACGATGAGCAGGGCCTGAAGCCGGCCTGGTCGCAGGGGCCCGGCGCACCGACCGGCACCGTTAGCCTGCCCGTCTATTTCCATTGGGAGTTTCGCACGGGGCTCGCCGGAGACTTTGAATCGCTGGCGCGTCGACTGGAACCCAAACAGCTCCCGACCACCGTCGGATTGCGCCCGATGGACATCGGTCAGCCGGGATGGGGCATGCCGGTGCTCCCACCGAATGCGCCCGGCAACCTGCTGGACCTCGGCGGCGCACTCCGTACACCGGAAACCAATCCGCGCACCTGGCCGGAAGCGGCACAGACCTCGTTCCAGAACTCACTCCGCACCATCTTGAATGAACCGGCGGCGCATACCACGCCGGACAGCGCTCCCGCCGTCCTCGGTCCTCCGTTATACGGACAGTGGTACACCGACCAGCAAACAATCCCTGCGGCCAATCAGCCGCCGCACTGGTTCCGGGAATTGAATCTGGACCCGCGTCATCGTGTGGCCGCCGGTGTCGGCACCCAGGTGATCCGGTTCGAGCAGGAACCACTCATGGCCTCCGCCTGGGATCAGCTGGAACAACAGCGACAGGACCATGCGCGTCTCAAGCGGGCACAACTAGCGGAGACGGTCGGTGATTCGCTGTTCAACAAACACCTGTCGAGTCTGCCCGCTACCAGACTGGTGCAACTGGCCGGACCATCCCGGACTGCGCTGACCGGGTCGGGAGCCGCCAGCGCCCCGGTGCCCGACCCAGCCCGCGCGCTATTCGCGAATCCCGCCGCCACAGGAGCCTTTCGACGAATCACGCGGCCTCGCGGCCCCATTGCGGCACGAATGGATCGGCTCAGCGCCACGCACCCGACCGCGCCGACACTCACCGTGAATCCGCAGAAGCAGTCCGGCACGATGGCGCTGTTCACCGCTGCCACCGGCACGAGGCGCGCGCCGACGGCCAACACCTGGTCGGCAGTGAAAACCGACATCCTCCTACGCCTCAATCCGAAGCAGGCGGTGCTCGCCGCTGTTCGAAAGGCTCTGCCGGCCGCCGAGAGCACGGATTTGATCCGCTTCTCACCCACCTTCCCGCAGCCGATGTACGAGGCGATGCGGGACTATTTCCCGAACATGCTGCTGCCGGGCATGGACCTGGTACCGGCCAACACCATTGCGCTCCTCAAGACGAATCCGGAATTGATCGAAGCCTACATGGTCGGCCTGAATCACGAAATGAGCCGCGAATTGCTCTGGCGCGGCTTTCCTACCGACCAGCGCGGCACCTACTTCCGGCAATTCTGGGATGCCGCCGGAGAACAGCCCCCGACCACGGAAGCGGAGCGGGAGTTGCGGCGCGACATCACCCCGATCGCGTCATGGACGACGGACAGCCGCTTGGGCACGCATGGCGCGCGCGGCTCGGCGGTCGGACAGATGGTGCTCCTGGTCCGCGGAGATCTCTTGCGCCGGTATCCGCGCGCCATCGTCTACGCGCTGGAAAGCGTCTGGTCGGCCGACGGCACGCGCCGCGAGTTGGGGACGACGGAGCGTTATCCCATCTTCCGCGCGACACAATCGCCCGACATCACCATGCTCGGCTTTCCGCTGACCGAAGCGGAGGTCCGCGGAGCCGACAACAAGGCTGCCGGACATCCGGGGTGGTTCTTCGTCCTGCAGGAACAGCCGACCGAACCGCGTTTCGGCATGGACGTCGCAAAAACCTACGGCGGCACCCCCCAACATTGGAGCGATCTGACCTGGGGGCACCTGGCGACGGACGAAGCGGGGCTCACACAGATCGTGTACGTCCCGATCGACGGACTGCTGAAGAACGCGGTGGTCGATCAAATTCCATGGGGCAAAAATTCCGCGCACATGGCGTCCATCACAAGACAGCCGCCGTTTCGCGTGGCCGTCCATGCGAGGACCTGGCTGCGGGAACCGGGACAGGGACCGCGACCGTAACTCAGACCGACGAGAAGAGAAGACACCATGCCCTACTTGAAACAAGACACGACTCGACTCCAGACCGAACTCCAGACCCTGATCGCACAGCAGGCGCCGCTCAATGCGCAGCTCGCGACTCAACAGCAGGCAGTGACTGCGGCGCAGGCCCAACGGACGAACGCCGCCAACGCCGTGGCTCAGGCCCAGGCGCGTATTCCGCCGCTGCAGGCCGCCGCTGCCGCGGCAGATGCGAACGTGGCGGAGATCGAGCAGGAACTTCGGGATGCGGCCGAACCGCCGGCAGGAATTCCTCCTGTGACCTGGAGAGTACGATTAACCGCTCTGCGCAAAAAACTCGCGCTAGCCAAGACTGCGGCGACCGCAGCCCATGCGAAGGTCGCCGAGGCGCAGCAGGGGGTGGTGCAGGCCCAGGCGCAGGTGCAGGCGGCAGACCGTCAGGTCGCCGCGGCAGCGGCAGTAGTACAGGCCACGCAGACGGCGATCACGGCGCTCGAAACGCGCCAGCGCGACGTGCAACAACAGCTGACTGTACTCGATCGCTGGGAGGCGGACATCGCTCGCGACCCGTTGACCCGGCCCTCGCTCGAACAGACGGCCGCTGAACTGTCCGCACAGGTGGCCAAGCTGGAAGATACGCACCTCGCGGCACGTTTCGAGCTGGAGGATGCGGTGGCGCTGCTCGCGAGTTTGACGGCCCGACGCGACGAGGTCACGGCAAAACTCAACGCCGTCGTCGCCCAACTGCCGGAGGCGCAGGCGCAACAGGCTGCGGCCCAGCAGGCCCTTGCGGCCGCCGACGCAGAAATCGCGACGCATCTGCAAGACGGACCGTAGGGGTGAGCCTCTGAACGAAGCTGGCGGGCTTTTTGACCATCCTGCCGACATGACGAAAGGAACGTCCGCGTGAGACCCATCAGCGAAGGACCTGAAATTCCGGAACGTGTCCCGCCTGCGCTGCTGCGGGCCTGGGCCAACACGCTCCGACGACTGCAAACCGAACATGACCGCGCAGTGGCACGCGCGCAGGCGGCCAGCAAACGCGCGAATTCGCTGACAGCCCAGCAGAGGCTCTACCGGGCTGAACTCAGCCAATTGCAGCCCCAGATCCTGGCCGCTCAGGCCGCCGTGACCCGTGCCACTTCCAATCTTGCCGCGGTGACCGCTCAGCTCGGGGAATACCGGAACGCCCGCGATGCAGCGACCGCCCGACTCCTCGGCACCGACCACGCGGCCGGGACCGTCGCCACGACCCATCCGCTGCTCTTATTGCCGGTGCGATTGGAAACCAGATTCGCGCCGCGCCGGACCGGAACGGGAACCGACCTCCTGCTGCGCGTCTACCCCGACGACATTCATATCGACAGCCATGAACCGGGCGTGACCACGGAAGAGGAACGCTGGGGCACGCAATTCTGGCAGCAGATCGCCGCCGTGCCTGCGGGGCCGGAACAGGTTGAACGGAAACGACAGGCCTGGCAGCAACTCACGGAGCGATTCGGCACCACACGCGCCGCCTGGATTGCGCATGCGCTCGATCCGGCGCGCAGTCAGGCCTTCACCCGACGTGACGACACCTGGACACGCGCGCCCTATACGCAAGCGTTGCCCGACCGCTGGGTCGCCATCGGCTATCGAGGTGACAAAGCGCACATCACGGCCTGGGGCAAACCCATTCCCGAGACAGTGGCCGTGGGGCCGGCGCCACGTGGCACGACGCTCCTCGAGGGCAACGGTCTGCCGCCCATCGACGAGGGCATGCGCTGGGTGACCGACTTCGACGCCGCCGAAGCCGTCGGTATGGGCCTCCGGATTCCCCTCAGCGACGAGGACGCCCAGGCCGGATTCGATCGCGTCGTCGTGCTCGGCACGAAAGCTTCGTGGGACGCGGCCAGCACGGCAACGCGCCTGGCCCAATTGCTCGAGGCCCATCACTACACCGGCAGCCTGGCCTTCATCGGACAGAATGTGCCGACCAATAACAGCGCGGACGCGTCATCCGGCTATCGCTCGACCGGGATTACTGCAGCGGAGACGCTGGAGATCGAGCTGGGAGCGCCACTCGTCCAGCCCGGGTCGGACGGCGAGGTCACGGCCAAAGCCCTGGGCCTACCCACGAGCATCTTTGCGCATGTGCAGGGAGCCGGTGGCGCGGAGCAACGCCACGCTGCATCCATGAATGCCGCCCTGCTCGCCCTCTGCGACAGCGCGTTGCTGCGCCAGCTCTCGGAAAAGACCGGCGCAGAGTTTCTGCGTGCACATTTCGCGCAGTTCATGCGCGCAGGCGGGCCCCTTCCCGCGCTCCGGATCGATACCCAACCCTATGGTCTGCTCCCGGTCGCGGCACTCGACCGTTGGATGTCGAAGACGGCTGCCGATGCGGAGTCGGCGTTGGCCGCCTGGTGGCAGACACAACGCCAGACCCGGCGCCAATTTGCTCCACGCGCGCTCCACACGCTCACGGAGAATAATCCCGTCGTGATGTTGGCACAGGAGGCCACGTCCTGCCGCTACACGCTGCGTGAATTTCCTGAAGCCTCCACTACTCCGCCCGTGCCTCGCTCGCTCATCCCCGCCGCATTGCGCAATCTGTTGTTGAACCGCGCGCTGGCCGCGCCGCATGACCCGGCGTTGGATGCGTTGCTTACCCTGCCTGAATCGACCCGTCAGGCGCTGCTCGCAGAAGCGATGGACCTGGCCACCTTCCGCTTCGATGCCTGGGCCACCTCACTGGCCAGCAGACGACTGGCCGCTCTGCGCCAAGCCCATCCCACCGGCGTCCGTCTGGGCGGGTACGGGTGGGTGGAACAGGTCCGGAGAGCGGCACCGCTTGAAGCCGTGCCGACCCCACCGCCGGGAGTCTCCACGCCGCTTTCTCGTTCCGCGACCAACAAAGGGTATGTCCACACGCCCTCTCTGGGTCATGCCGCGGCGGCTGCGGTGCTCCGTAGCGGATACCTCTCGCAGGAACATGCGGCGGGCGAGAAACCGTTTGCCGTGGACCTCTCCTCCGAACGGGTGCATCGGGCCAAGTGGCTGCTCGACGGCGTCCGCCAGGGACAATCGTTGAGCGCTCTGCTCGGCTACCGGTTCGAGCGCGGACTCCACGAGCGAGGGCTCGATCGGTACATCCACCGCTTCCGCGCCCTCACCAGCCTGAAGGAGAACAAGCGCTTCGCAGACATTCACGAGAAACTCGGTCGCGCCGAACGCACGGCCCGGGAAGTCGCAGCCCTCTACGCGCAACGCGATCAGGCCACAGGGCGGGCGGCGGATGCCCGCGCCTTGAAGGCCGAGCGGGAAGGCCGGGCGCAAACCTATCGCCTCGAACTCGACACCATCGCGCTGGTCGCCCAGCAGGCGCAGGCCGCGGATGTGCAAGTGGCGCAAGCCACACAGGCGTTGACGCAGCAACAGGCCGCCAAACCGCAAGGCAAGGTGATCCAACCGTCGGTTCGACGCTACGCCGTCCAGCTGCTCGAAGAACGCGACCTGGATCTGTGGGCCGATCGGGCCGACCAATTGCTGCAGGCCCAATCGGTGGCGACAGCCCAGGCCGCCGCGGCGCATCAGGCCCTCACTGCAAAATCCGGCGCCCGCGCGATCGCAGAACGGGCCCAGGCGAAGCTGCTCAATGCCAACGACTCCGGTTCGATTCCTGCGGCCCAAGCCGCCATCACCCGGGAAGAAGCCATGGTCGCCCAGTTCGACCGCCAGGCCCTCGCCAAGGAAGGCGGCCAACGCGGCAAAGCCGAAGCCGACCTCGCCGCCGCAAGGGCGGAGTTGGCGGCGCGCTTGTCACAGCAATGGAATGAGGCCCTCGAATCCCTGCCGGCCGCCAATGTCGTCGATGGATTGGCGTTGCAGCGCCGCTGGAAAGCCAGTCAGCAACGGAAGTCTCCACAGTCACCATGGGATACGACGACCATCCCGTTCGGGAATACCACGCTGGGATTTCCCGCACCGGGCAGCAACGATTTCACCGCGCTGGTGGCTCAGTTGCAGGCCCTTGATGATCTGGTGGATTCGGTGGGCGACAGCGTCGTGGCCGAGAGCGTCTACCAACTCGTGCAGGGAAACCCTCTTCGGTCAGGGGCCACGCTGGACGCCATCGCCACGGGCGAGATGCCGCCGCCCGAATTGGACGTCATCCGTACACCGCGAACCGGCATCGGGCTGACCCATCGTCTGTGCGCCTTGTTTCCGATGAGCGCGGGCACGAGCCCTTCAACGTGGCCGACGCAGCAGCCTTCGGCACGCGCCCAAGCCGAACCGGTGCTGAATGCGTGGGTGGCCACCCTCCTGCCTAACCCCGCGCTGGTTCGCTGCAAGGCCGATTACGTAAACCCTCAAGACGGCCAAGTCGTTCAGACGGTTGAAACGGCGCTCCCCGTGCTCGAACTTGCGCCCCTCGACGCCGTCTACATGGCCGAAGCCACCGATCGGGCGCAGCGGGGGGAATTGGAACAGCGCTGGGTCGCGCATCTGCATCGCACGAGACCGGCCTCGGTACCAGCCGAGGCGATCGTCCGGCTGCAATTCGGGCGCGCGCCAGGCTGGACGAATGAGCTCGTCAGCATCGGAGAATTCTGCGAAGTGACGAGAACGATCCGTCGGCTCTTGAGCAATGCCCGATCCATCGACGGCCGGGACCTGTCACTTCCTGAGTCACCAGCCGCATCGGGCCTTGATACCCAGGAGTTCACCGGGCGGGTGACGCAAGCATTGCAATCGCTCACCGCTGCGCACCGGACGCTGCAGAACCTGCTTCCGGCTGACCCGTCCACGGGTGACGGTGCACAACCGAATCTGGATGCCCTGCGCACAGCCCTGTTCCAACTCGCATCGTTCGGCATGGCCGGCGCCGTGCCCATGGACATCGGCGGCACGGGAGCGGAGGCACGATCGATACTCCTGACGCAAGCGCGATCGGTGGCAGTGGAAGCAGGGCGACGGCTGGAGCGCATAGCCGAAGCCGACCGTACCTTCGACACCGCCCGTGCGACCCCGGAAGAACGCCGGGATCATGACCTCGCCAATTTGCGAATCATCTTCGGCACAGACTTCCTGGCGCTGCCGCGCATGATCGCGAGCAATGCGGCACAACTGAGCGAAGCCTTCGGGGCGAGCCTGTCGCTCCAGGCCAACGACCCCCTGGCTGCCACCACCTGGTTTCAACGTGTGGCCTATGTCCGTCCGGGCGCCATGCGCATGCAGGCCGCGATGCTCTATGCGGAAACCATGGGCAATGGCGCAAGCCTGCAGTTGCAGGTGGGGCAACTCCCCTATTCCGCGCAGGACCGATGGGTGGCACTGCCCAACGCGCCCGATCAGTCGATTCCCAGGGGACGCCTCTCGCTCGTTGCGCAGGTGTCGGCAACGCAGCCGTTGCGATTCGATCAGCCGTTCACGGGACTGTTGATCGACGACTGGGTGGAAACCGTCCCGAGCCGGCGCGAAACGACCGGCGTGACCTTTCACTTCGATCAACCGAACAGCGCGCCTCCGCAAGCGGTGCTCCTCGCCGTCCCCGCCGATCAACGAACGACCTGGGACCTGAACAGCCTGGAGGCGATCCTGCAAGAGACAATGGAGCTCATCCGTTTGCGCACCGTCTCGCCGGGCAGCCGCGCGGAAACGGTCTGGGTGGAGGATGGCCTGCCGGAAGGCGCAACTCCCTTCGGCGAGGGGGAAACCTGGACATGGGTCCGCTCTCACCCGGAACCCCTGTCGGGAAAACGAGCCCATCGCTCGATCCTCGCCGCAGGCATGCACCAGCATTATTTCCGCGGCGCCAAAACCCAGTTACTGGTGAGTGTCGGAGACCGGCTGTTCGCGCATGTGTACCTCGATCCCGCGCGCATGCCCCGTCAGGTGATGTTGCAATGGAACGACGGCACCTGGGAACACCGCGCCTATTGGGGAGAGAACCTCATCGCCTGGGGAACGGACGGCACCGTGAGTCGGCAATTCATGGGCCCCTTGCCGCCGCCGGGACAGTGGGTGCGGCTGGAGGTCCCTGCCGCCGCGGTCGGATTGGAAGGTCGCCTGGTCAACGGCATGGCCTTTACCTTGTGGGATGGCACCGCCTCCTGGGATCGGGCCGGGAAACTGTCCACGCAACCAGAAGGGCTAGCGAGCACGGACCTTTCGACACCGGCGCTCTTCTTCACTGGCGGAACCCTCGACTTCACCTCAGTCCTCGAACCATCGACGGGAGAATAAGGCATGGCCTCTCAGATCAGACTGGAACTCAGCACCATCAACCCCGATCTGCAGGACGGGTTGCAGGCGCGCATGCACGATCCCCTCTGGCTGCTGGCCCGCCAATGGCAATTCGGCGAGTTCAACGGCGCCGACGCCGGTTCCCCCGCTTCCGCGCAGGTCGTAGTGGACCAGACGACATTGAGCCGCTATCAGCCCGGCCCGCAATCGGCGGGCCATCCCTCTCGCCCCTACGCACCGGAGGCGCTGGCGCTGGAAACCCTGGTAGAAAGCGAAGTAGTCGGCACCGGCGCGCGCCCCAACTGGAAACTCGCCGCCGAAGCGGGCAACCATCTGCTTCGCCTGCTGCAACTGAACGGCGCCGGGCAGACCCGCGCGCTGTGGCTGAGCAGCGCCTATCTGGTTGCGGGTCCCACGGCCGACCAGGAACGGACCCTCGACGCGGCGAGCCTGCAATTCATGCAGGTGATGAGCCGCCGCACGATCGACGGGCTTCGACTCGCGGCACACCTCCGCCCGCTCCGGGACCGTAACGGACTGGCCGAACTTTTCCAGGAAACGCCGTTCGAACAGATCGCCGCCGCCGAACGTCCCAAGGTAATCGCCGCTCTGACGGCCTGGCTGACATGGGCCGATACGTTCTTCCAACAGACTGCGCCGCCGGCCGCCTGGATGCCGGAACGTATGGAGTACGCCTTTGCCGTGTCGGGAAAAACTGCGGCGGGTGAAGTGGTGTTAACGGCGCCGGAATATCTGGAGGGTCGCCTGGACTGGTTTTCGTTTGTGTCGAGCCCCGGACAGACCTTGGGCGCCACTGCGAACGGCTCATTCGTCAGCACGGCCTTCCTTCCCGCGCCGGTCACGTTTCGCGGCATGCCCTCCGCCCGCTTCTGGGAATTTGAAGACGGCGCCGTGAACTTCGCCCAGGTGGAAGCCGCGCCGCACGATCTGGCCAGACTTCTCCTTGTGAAATTCGCGCTGGAGTACAGCAACGATTGGTTTGTGCTCCCGCTCGAACTGGCCGTGGGCACGCTGTGCCAGATTCGCGCGCTCGTCGTCACCAACACATTCGGTGAGCGTCTGGTGATTCCGCACACGAGCCAGGTGGACGGCGCTAACTCGCCCTGGCGCATGTTCAATCTGTCGCGTGACACCCAGCAGCTCTACTTTCTTCCGCCCGTGCTGGGCCCCGGTCTGGAGAGTCCGCCGGTCGAAGAAGTCCTGTTCCTGCGAGATGAAATGGCCAACGTGGCCTGGGGCGTGGAGAAGATCGTGGAGAGCGCGGCAGGCCTGCCGTTGGATCGGTACGAAGCCTATCAGGAGAGCCGCCGCAAACAGGAAGAGGCCACGCCTGAGCAAAACCCCGAAGACGACAAGGGCCAGCCGCTCCCCTATCGCCTGGGCACCACCGTGCCGGACTACTGGATTCCGCTGCTCCCTGTGATGGATGGAACGTCGCTCAAACTCAAGCGCGGCGCGATCCCGGATTTTAACGCAGGGGAAAGGCCACGGCTCATCGAACCTCAGGGTCGGATACTCGAACCGGGACGCGAGCTGCTGCTACAGGAAGAAGAGGTACCGCGTGAAGGGGCCAGAGTCACGCGTACGTATCAATACGCCAGATGGATCGACGGCTCGACTCATCTCTGGATCGGCCGGCGCAAAGAACCGGGCCGTGGCGAAGGCTCCAGCGGGCTGCAGTTCGATGTGGCGGAGAAGAGGGAAGAGGGGAATTAGGAAGTGTCCGCTGACTCTTAATCAGCGGGTCTTGGGCTCTCCCCCCGATGGCGCCCACATACTCACCTACTCAGAGGCTCATCGCTTCCCTATCTGTGGTAATCGTCGCACACGGCCTATCAATTACTGCGACCGAAAGTTAAGCCACACGGTGAGTTCGCCGTAAATGTGTCGGCGTAGTGAAATTGCGGAAGGGCCTACGGGGCTTGACGCCACTACCCTTCCCTTTACCCCTGCAATCGACTCCAGAGCTTCTCGAGCGTTTTCACGAACGCTTTACACTCCTGGTCGCCCAGGTCGGAAAACAGTTCGGCGACCTGCTCTTTGTATTCCGTGCAGCGCGGGGAGAGCTCGGTCATCACTTTGTCCGAGAGTTCAATCACGGTGGCCCGGCGATCCGTCGGGTGTCTGGTTCGCACGACCAATCCGTCTTTTTCGAGCGAATCGACGAGCGCCGTGACGTTCGTCGCAGTCACGCCCAATTCTTTCTTGAGCTCGCTCATAATCCTCGGGCCGCGCTCATGAATCGAACCGAGAATGCGCAACCGTTGAGGCGACAACCCCTTCTCCACCAATAGAGATTCCGACCACCGTTGATAGGCCGGAGCAAAGCTCCACAACAGTTCGACCATCCGGTGCCGTGGCAACGTCGAGATGCAGGGAGAGACGGATGACTTCCCCTTGATCCTGGAGGGCCGGACTGTCTTAGTACGTCTCATCGTGAAACAACGGTACTTCAAACAGGGACAACATTCAATAATAAATTGTTCATAACCTGATCATTCATATATTGACTATGTTTCGCAGCATGCCGGATACTGCGCTGCATGGGAGTCATGAGGACACACATTCAGCCACAGGCTCTGTGAGACTGAGACCATCAATTCGAAAAAACATCGACGACAGCCTTGATCTAGGGCTCTCGTTCACAAAGAATATTCCCAGTAGGTACATCATGATCATCTTCCGATATAGCCCATGGCTGCTCGCGTTACTGCTGACCGTGACAGGCTGCAACAGCGAGCAGGCCAGCAGCGGCGGACAACCGCCTCCACCTGAAGTCGTGGTCGCACAGGTGCTCTCGAAGTCGGTGCAACAATGGGATGAATACACCGGTCGCATCACCGCGATCGACACAGTCGAATTGCGACCGCGCGCCAGCGGCTATGTGCAGCGAGTTGCTTACAAGGAAGGGCAGGATGTGAAACAGGGCGATTTGATGTTCCAGATCGACCCTCGACCCTACCGCGCAGCGCTGGACAACGCCCTGGCTCAGCTGGCACGCGCGCGCGCGGCGAAGCGGCTGGAGACCATCCGCAACACACGCGCCCAGTCACTGATCCACGATGACGCCATCTCGCACGAGGAACTCGATTTGCGTCGTGCCGCGCAGGAGCAGAGCGCGGCGGATGTGCAGGCCGCCGAGGCGGCTGTGGCCACCGCCAAGCTCAACCTGTCTTTCACCGAGGTGCGCGCCCCGGTCTCCGGACGGGCAAGCCGAGCCCTTTTGACGGTCGGCAATCTGGCGACAGCCGACGAAACCCTGCTGACGACGGTGGTGTCGCAAAATCCGATGTACGTCTATTTCGATGCCGACGAAAACAGTTACCTGCGCTACAAGGAACAGGAGCGCAAGAACGAGCGCAGTGCGCAGGACAACGCCGTACACGTCGGCCTCGCCAACGAAACCGGCTATCCGCATACGGGGAAGGTCGACTTTCTCGACACGCAGGTGAATCCCACCCTCGGAACCGTGCGCGCTCGCGCCGTGCTCCCCAATCCAGACCGCATTTTTACCCCCGGTCTCTACGCACGGGTGCAGTTCGTCAGCGGCCAGAAGGCGCAGGCGCTCTTGATCGACGATAAGGCCATTCTCACGGATCAGGATCGCAAATATGTGTACGCCGTCGACAAGGACGGAAAAGCGCAACGCAAGGACATCGTGCTGGGCGGTGTGGTCGACGGGTTGCGCGTGGTGCAATCCGGTCTCGCACCGGATGACAGAATCGTCGTGGTCGGCCTGCAAAAAGTTTTCTACCCTGGCATGCCGGTCGCGCCAGCCGAAGTGCCGATGGACAAGCCGTCGGCGCCGGCTGCCTCGCAAGCTATGGCCGGGAAGTAGGGAGCGCCGGCCATGGACTTTTCCAAATTTTTCATCGACCGCCCGATCTTTGCCGCAGTGCTGTCGAT
>ERZ795061.3885-NODE-3885-length-12763-cov-4.681303_pt1 | contig 12763 bp, 13 predicted proteins | sample MGYA00375145_ERZ795061 | MGnify/ENA primary metagenome ERZ795061 (study PRJEB30190, sample SAMN05720144) | anaerobic digester metagenome | isolation source: active sludge of municipal wastewater-treating anaerobic digesters | place: USA | collected 2014-12-22 ... | reverse complement strand
TCCGCATTCATGCGGACATTGTCCGGTGGTAGGTCCGCATTCATGCGGACATTGTCCGGCTGAAGCCGGACCTACAACCGCATCGCCAGATCGAAGCCCGCGCGCACGGAGCCGTCGATATAGGCCATGCCCGCGCAATCGCCGATCTCATGCACCGGCACGCCGGCGCTGCGCATGCGCTCGGCGGGCCCGGGATTCGCCGTCGCACCCGATGTGATGATCACCTGGTCCGCGGCGATGCGCCGTTCCTGGCCGTTGGCGTTGCGGTAGACCAGACTGTCGGTGTCGATGCGCACGAGCGTGGCCTGCGCCAGCATCGCCACGCCGAGCTTCTTGCAATCGGCGATATTGCGCCAGCGTCGCACCAGCATGAGCCCGGCGCCGAAAACCGTGCCCTCTTCGAGGATCGTGACCTGGCGTCCGCGCTCGGCGAGGAACTCCGCGAGCTCGATGGCAACGAGGCCGCCGCCGATCATCACGATGCGCTGGCCCATCGGCATCCAGATCTTGCTCAGTTCGCGCATCCACCCCGGGCGACCGAGGATGCCTGTCAGTTTACCCAGCTTCAGCAAGGTGCCAACGACGGGCCCCAGGCGCAGACCGGGACCCTCGCCGCCTTCGCCGGTGATCATGGCCCGTATGTCGTCGCCGTTCAGCACGTGCGGCAGTTCGATGCCCGGCACGGTCGGTGACTCGCGGCGCGCGCCCACGGCGGCAACCACCACGTCGGGCTTCTCGCGCACGATCAATTCCGGCGTGACCTCCGTGCCCAGACGCACATCGACGCCGAGTCGGCTCATCTCGCCCTCGAGGTAGCGCACGAGGCCGCCGTTGGGCGGATACGAGGCGGCGCTGAAGAATACCGTGCCGCCCAGGCGCGAGGCCTTGTCACACAGGGTAACGGCGTGGCCGCGCAACCGCGCCACGCGCGCGGCCTCCATGCCGGCCGGGCCGCCGCCGGCGATCAGGATGCGTTTCGGCCGCTCGGCCGGCGAGATCACGGTTTCGAACTCGCGCCCGGTGCGGGCGTTCACCGCGCAGATCACACCGCGGTTCACGAAGATCTGGCTGATGCAGGTGTAGCAGTAGATGCAGGGACGGATCTCGTGCGCACGCCCCTCGCCGATCTTGCGCGGCAACTCCGGGTCGGCCAGCAGCTTGCGTCCCATGGTCACGAAATCTATCGCGCCCTGGCGGATCAGCCGGTCGCCGGCCTCCGGCTCGATGCGCCCGGCCGTTATCACCGGGATGCCGACCACCGATTTGATGCCGGCGGCGTATGCCACAAAGCCGCAGGGCTTGTGCGTGGTGTGCGCCGTGGTGAAGCTCTCGCCCTTCGCGGCATCGGCATAGGAGCTCACGTGGATCGCATCGGCGCCGGCGGCCTCGGCCATGCGCGCCGTGTCCTTCGCGTCCTCGTGCGTGATGCCACCCTCGGTCAGGAACTCGATGCCGTCGAGGCGGCACCACACCGGGTAGTCCGTGCCGCAACGTTGCTTGATCGCCCTGATCACCTCGACCAGCAGGCGTGCGCGGTTCTCCAGCGAGCCGCCCCAGCGATCGCTGCGCTGGTTCACCGACGGGTTCAGGAAACTGTGGATCACGTAGCCGTGCCCCGCATGCAGTTCCACCGCGTCGATGCCCGCGCGCCTGGCGCGATCCGCGGCATCGGCGAACTGGCCGATCAGCCATGCGATGTCCTCCTCCGTCGCCACCTGGTAGGCGACCTTCGCATGCGGATTGGCATAGGGCGTGGACATCGCGGCCGCTTCCTCGGGGAACAGGTAGGGCCCCATGTCGCCCTCCTTTTCCTTCGGCACCGAGGGCGTCAGCATCGGCCGGCCGTCGCGGATGTCGTTCATCGCGGTGAGCCCCGCGTGCTGCAACTGCACCGCGAGTTTTGCGCCATGCCCGTGCACCACGTCCGCGACCGACTGCAGCCCCGGAATGAAGCGGTCGTCGGATATCGCGACCTGGCGCCAGTTCGCCGAACCCACCGGCCAGCTGATCGCCACCGAGCCCATGATCAGCAGGGCCGCACCGCCCTCGGCGCGCGCCCCGTAGTACTGGCGCAGGCGTTCCCCGCAGTAGCCCTCGTCGTCGGCGGTGTTGGAGCCCATCGGGGTCATGAAGATGCGGTTGCGCAGTTCCATGGCGCCGATGCGGCCCGGGGACATCAGGTGTTCGAAAGCAGTCATCGCGTTGTGTTCCGTCTTGCTCTGCCGATGCTCAGGTCATCTGTCCGCCGTCGATGCTGAACGCCACGCCGGTGACGTAGCGCGCCTCGTCGGAAGCCAGATAGGCCACGGCCGCCGCGATTTCCTCGGGCTCGGCCGCCGGCAACAGCGGGAACAGCCGCCGCACCAGTGCCGCGTCCACGTCCGGCGGCACACTGTAGGTCGTGGCCAGCGTGGTGTTCACGCCGCCCGGGCAGACCGCGTTGACGCGCACGCCCTTGCCGGAGAATTCCACCGCGAGACACTTGCTCAACGACGCCACCGCCGCCTTCGAGGCTGCATACGCGCTCCAGTAGGCCGCCCCACACAGCGCCGAGGCCGAGGACATGTTCACGATGTTGCCGCGCGACTCGCACAGATGCGGCAGCGCCTCCTGGCAGATCGCCACCAGGCTGGTGACGTTGATCGCGAACATGCGCTCCCAGTCGCCGAGCCCGATGTCGAGGAAATGATCGGCGCGGCAGGCGCCCGCGATGTTGCACAGCACGTCGAGGCGGCCGAACTGCGCGACCGCGCGATGCACGAGCGCGCGGTTCGAGGCCTCCTCGAGCGCGTTGAACGGGATCACCATGCACGGGGCGCCCATCCGCGCGAGTTCCACGGCAAGGCTCTGCAGGCCCGCCTCGTTGATGTCGCCGGCGGCGATGGACGCCCCCTCCGATGCCAGCCGCAGCGCGGTGGCGCGCCCGATGCCCGAAGCCGCGCCCGTGACCAGGCAAACCTTGTTGTCGAATCTGCGCATCGCGAAATCCCTTGCGTGTGTCATTTCAGAATGGAATAGCCGCCGTCGACGACCAGCGTGTGCCCGGACACGAAACTTGCCGCCGGGCTGGCGAGGAACAGCACCGCACCCGCGATCTCCTGCGGCGCGCCCCAGCGCCCGAGCGGCGTGGCGTTGCTCACCATCGCGTGTACGCCGGGGTCTTCGGCGAAGGCATTGGTCATTGGCGTGGGCACCGAGCCCGGCAGCACCGCATTCACGCGCACGCGCGGGGCGAGCTGCGCGCAGAAGGTGCGCGTGAGCTGTACGATGCCGGCCTTTGCGGCGCCGTAGCCGGCGAAATAGGGGCTCGCAAACAGCGACATCTCGGACGCGAGGTTCACCACCGCGGCGCCGCCCTCGAGCGTGCTCGCGCCCAGCGCCTCGGCCAGTGCGCCGGTCAGGTGATACACGGCCCCCAGGTTGACGCTGACAGCCGTGTCGAAATCGTAGGGGGTCGCGGCGCCGCCCGTGCCGCCGGCATTGTTGACCAGCACATCGAGACGCGCCTGCGACTGCGCAAGACGCGCGATGTCCGCGCGCTCCGTGAGCCGCAGTTGGCGGTAGGCAACGCCTGCGGGCAGGTCCGCATACGCGGAGGCCGCGGCGGCGCTGCCGGTGATCGTGACCTCGGCGCCGGCGGCAACGAATGCGGTGGCGATCGCGTGCCCGATGCCCTTGGTGCCGCCGGTGACGAGCACCGACGTGCCGGCGAAATCGAAGCTCACGCGGGCGAATGTTCCCTGCGTCGGTGTCATGTCGCCTTGCTCCACTGCGTGCGTGTCAATGTATCGCAGCGTAGCCTCGCGCGGGGTGCCACAGCCTCATCCAAACGGAGGAACGGCCCGTGCGCGGTTCACGGGCAACAGGACCACCACGCGATCGACGGTTGCTCAGCGCAGCGGCTCCATTTCCGCCAGCAGCGTGCCGAAGATCACGCGGAAAAACTCGATGTCGGCGTAGATGCGTTCGCCGCGCAAGGCCGTCTCGCCGTAGGGAAATACCGTCAGGGTGCGAAAGTCACGCCGGCCGCCGTCGGGATAGGCGACCGTCACGGTGATCTCGACGGTGAGTGCGTTCTCCCCGTACGCCTGCCCGTGCACCGTGTAGCCGGTGCAGCGCGGTCGCGCCAGCGCGAAGAACTGTTCGTAGTAGCGCCGGATGCGCTCGCGTCCCGCCAGGCGCAGACCGCAGGGGTGGAGCTCGAAGCAGGCATCGTCCTCGAAGGTCGCCAGCGTGGCCTCGATGTCGCCGCGGTCCTCGGCCTCGATGTGGCGGAATGCCATCTGCGCCAGTGCGCCGATGCCCCGTGGAACGACCCCGATCTGATCCGTGCGTGTCATCGCAATATCCTCGGTTGCAGAATTTCAGTTTCCTGTCCGGATGCGTGGCGGCGTGCTTCCCGACGGTTTGCATGGTCGCATCCTGCAACGCGCAGATGAAGTGCCACCCGCTCGCGCCGGCATCGCCGCCACTGCATAATGCAGCTCATCCAGACCAGGGACGAACGACGATGAAATTCTGGCAAATGCTGCCGTGGATGGAACCCGATCAGATCATCGCCGCGGCGCGATTCGCCGAGGACGTGGGATTCCACGGCGTGATGCTCGCCGATCACGGCATCTATCCGCTCGAATTGAAGGCGCCCTACCCCTATTCCGCCGACGGCAGGCCGCCGATGGGCTCCGACGCCTGGTATCCCGACGTGTGGGCCACGCTCGGCGCGATCACGGCGTCGACCACGCGCCTGCACATGTCGGTAGCGGTCTACGTGCTGGCGCTGCGCAATCCCTTCGAGGTCGCGCGGGCCATCGGTACCCTGGACATCCTGAGCGGCGGGCGCGTGGCACTCGGCGCCGGCACCGGCTGGATGAAGGACGAGTACGATCTGTACGGCGTCGATTTCGCGACACGCGGGCAGCGCATGGACGAGATGATCGAGATCCTGCGCGGCTTCTGGCGCGAGGGCATCGTGGAATACCATGGCAAGCACTTCGATTTTCCGCGCGTGGAAATCTCCCCCGCCCCGAAACGCAACGTGCCGATCTATATCGGCGGCGCGGCACCCGTCGCTCTGCGCCGCGCGGCGCGCTGCGAGGGCTGGATAGGCGCCGGCAACGCGCCCGCGGAAGTGCCCGCGCTGCTGGCTCAGATCCGCGACTACCGCGCCGGGCTCGACTTGACGATGGACGGCTTCGAGACCGTGATCGGCCTCACCACACCCTTCGACCCCGCGCTGCTCGCGAGCCTCGAGGAACAGGGCATGACGGCCGGCGTGAATCCGCCGTTTCGCTTCTCGCTGGGCGAGCGCTCCTCGCTCGATGCGAAGAAGCGCAACATGGAGGACTTCGCGAAGCGCTTCATCGTGAACCGGCCCGCCTAGCGCAGGAAGCGGCGATCGAAGCGCAGTGGAGCGTCACCCGGACATTTGCTCCAGCTCGCGCTTCAATGCATTGAGAAAGCGGATCACGTGCCCGCCGTCGAGCGCGCGATGATCGAATGTCAGCGAGGGCCGAAGCAGCGGCCGCACCGCGATCCGGTAACCGTTTGTCGCATCGGCCACCGCGACCGGCTCATGCACCATGCCGGGAAGTCCGAGCAGCGCGACCTGTGGCGCGTTCAGTATCGCCTCGGCGCGCAGCACCGGCCCCAGCGATCCCGGGTTGGAAATCGTGAACGTGCCTCCCTCCAGTTCGTCGGCGCGCAGCGTGCCGTTGCGGGCACGTGCGGCGACCGTGGCGATCGCGCCGTTCAATTCCTCGAGCGACATCCGCCCTGCATCCCTCAGCACGGGCACCACGAGCCCCTCGGGGGTGTCGACGGCGATACCGAGATTCACCACGCGCCAGCACAGCAAATGCGCGTCCGTGAACGTCGCGTTCAGCTCCGGGTGTTGCGGGAGCAGCCGGCATACCGCCGCTGCGACGAGGCTCAGCACCGACATCGGTGGCGCCGGCTGACGGGCATTGAGGCGCGCGCGAGTGGCCAGCACAGCGCCCATATCGATCTGCATGTCCGCCGTGAGATGCGGCACCGAGCGCGCGGTTTCCGCCAGACGCCGCGCGATGGTACGCCGCCGCAGGCTGTTCGGCCGCGACTCGCAGGGGACGTCCTCGTAGCCCGCTGGCAGCGGGTCAGCATGCTCCTGCGACCCGCGCCCGCCAGAGCGCGCCGCAACGGCCTGCAGAACGTCCTCGCCGCTGATCCGTCCGCCCGGGCCGCTGCCGCGCAGCGTGGCGAGGTCCACACCGTGCTCGCGCGCCAGCTTGCGCACTCGCGGCGAATGTGGCGAGGCCTCGTCCGCGCTGGAAATCGGCGCCGCGGGAGGCGCGGCCGAAGCGCGCGACACCGGGGTGAACGCCGTGTCGGCCGCCGCCATCTGCGGCGCAGCGGGCTGCGCCGCAAGGGCCGCGGCGATCACCCCGGCATCCGAACCCGCCGCAGCCCACCAGCCCACGAGGTCACCGACTTTCAGCTCGTCGCCCTCGTGTGCCAGGCGGCGCGCCAGTACACCATCGACGTCGGCGGTCACCTCGGTCAGCGTCTTGTCGGTCTCTACCTCGTAGAGCAGCTGGCCGACGGAAAAGCCGGCCCCCTCCTCTACGTGCCAGGCGACGACGCGCGCGTTCTCGACCGAGCCCATGTGCGGGATCCGCAATTCGCCCAAGCTGACCATGATCTCTGCTCTCAGATAGCCATGAGCCGGCGCGCCGCGTCGGCGATCTCGTCGACCGACGGGATGCACAGCTGCTCCAGATCACCGTTCTGCGGCAGCGGCACGTCCTTGGCTGCCACGCGCAGGATCGGCGCCTCGAGTTCGAAGAACAAGCGTTCCTGGATCTGTGCGGCGATCTCCGCGCCGGGCCCTGCGGTCTTCACGGCCTCGTGAACCACCATCGCGCGGTGTGTGCGCCGCACCGAGGACAGCACCAGCTCCCAGTCGAGCGGTACCAGCGAGCGCAGGTCGATGACCTCGATGTCGATGCCCTCATCGGCGACCCGATCGGCGGCCGCGAGCGTTCGATCGAGCATCGAGCCGTAGGTGATCGCGGTAATGGCGTTGCCTGCTCGCCGCACCACGCCCTTGCCGATCGGCACGATGAAATCCGGATCCAGGGGCACTTCGCCGCGCTGGAAGCCGAGGCTGTTGACGCTGTGGAACAGCACCGGGTTGGGCTCGCGCAACGCCGCCGCCATCAGGCCCTTGGCATCGGCGGGAGTCGCCGGGACCACGACCTTCAATCCGGGAAAGTGCATGCCCAGCACCTCGGGGCAACTCGAGTGCTCGGGGCCCGCGCCGCCCATCACGCCGATCGGGAAGATCACCACGGCTGTCATCGGCACATCGAGCCCGTGCATGTAGCGCCACTTGGCGAGCTTGTGGAAGATCTCGTCGCCGGCGATCAGCGCAAAGTCGCCGAAGCCCATGTTGATCACGGGCTTCATGCCCACGATCGCCGCACCGGCGGCGACACCTGCCTCGAACGCTTCCGCGATATTGCTGTCGATCACGCGATCGCGGCCAAACTCGTCGGCCAGTCCCTTCTCGGCGCCGAACCATCCGCCGGTCGCAACCCCCTGCCCGAGTACGAAGACACGTTCGTCGCGACGCATTTCCTCGATCAGCGCCAGGCCCATCGCCGCGTTGTAGGCCATCACTGCCGTGCCCTGTTCAGCCATGGTAAAGGTCCCGGTAGATAACGGATGAGTCTGCGCCCGGCGCCGCGAGCGCGGCTTCGTAGGCCGCCTGCACCTGCGCCTGCGCAGCACTGCGCAGGGCGAGCGCTCGATCGGGCGCGAGGCGCGCCTCGAGCAGCGCGAGCGGATCGCGGTATGCGCTGGCGTAGTCCGGCGCGCGGTAGTGCTGCGGGTCGCCCGCGTAGTGGCCGCGACGGCGAAAGACCTTGGCCTCGATCAGGGTTGGCCCGTCGCCCGCGCGCGCCCTAGCGATCGCGGCGGTGGTTGCCTCGAATACCGCCAGCGCATCCTGTCCGTCGACGATCACACCGGGGATGCCGTAGCCGGCGGCGTAATCGGCAACGTTCTCCGTGGGGCTGACGGACGCGAGGCGAGTACCCACGAGCAGGCCGTTGTTCTCGCAAAAGTAGATCAACGGCAGTTTCCACGCCGCGGCGTGAACCAGCGTTTCGTGAAAGGTGCCGCGGGTCGCGGTGCCGTCGCCGAAGTTCGCGAGTGCCACCTGGTCCGTGCGCCGCAGTCGCGCCGCCAGTGCGGCACCGGCCGCAAGCGGGTACACGCTGCCGAGTGTCGCCCCTTCGCCCATCACGCCTATCGAGTAATCGGCCCAGTGTGGAACACCGCCGCCCTTGCCGCGCGTCGCGCCCGTGATCCTGCCGAACAGGTCACCGAAGATCGGGTCCGGCGCCATGCCCTTGCCGATTGCCCAGGCGCAGCCGCGACCCTGGTAGAAAAGGTAATCATCTCTTCGCATCGCCGCAGTCGCGCCGATGCCCGCCGCCTCCTGCCCCTCGCCAGGATGCCACCAGCCCGAAAATCGATGTTCGCGGGTATGCCGTTCCATCAGCGTTTCCATGGCTCGCGTAATCGCCATGCGATGGAACAGCGCCTCGACGAAGTCGGGATCCGTGGGGCAGCGTGGCCCTTGCCCCGGTATCGATTGATCCATTTGCCTCGCTCCCCGTGCTACTGTCGAGGCCAACTTTCGCGCGAAGCGACGGTCGCGACCTCATGCAAACGGGGGAAATCGCACGAGAAATATGCAGTGCTAACTGCCCAGCCACGCGGGGCTGAGGTGCCCCTCGTGCCGGGGAAACGCATTCGGTACTCCCTCCAGACCCAGTACCGCGGGATTCCCGCTCCACCACACCGCGTTGCCGGTGCGCGCGGCAATCAACCACGAGCCCTCGCGGCGCACGAGTTCATCGTTGTACCACGCGCCGATCGTCAGGGTGCCGGCGGGCGCCAGCGCATTCAGTGCATGCTGCGCTAGCAGGTAGCTGCGTGCCCAGGCGCGATCGCCCTCGATCTTCAGCACCGGCTGGCCCACGAAATGCTGCGTGGCATCGAGGCGCCCCAGTCCCGCCGCCGACGCCGCGCGATAGCCGGCGGGGTCGAACACCCCGGCGGCCGGAATGTCGATGCGTGCATCCGGGGTGAACAGCGACTCGAGCAGATCGAAGTCGCGCGAATCCAGCGCCACCGGGTACTTCAGCAGGCATTGCCCGATCTGGTGCGCGTCGAGCAGGTATTGCACAGGGTCCATCGTCGGTTCCTCGTCATGATCGGTTGTCATCCGTTGCCTTCCCCCCGGTCCTCGATCCGGGCCCGGCGCATGCCCGGCTTGCCGGCATCATCTCCCCAGTAGCGACGAGTAGCCGCGAATTCCGCCAGCGCGTACTGCGCGGGCGTGCGCTCGCGCCACGCGCTCGACAGCACTTCGCAGCTCAGCACGCCGTCGAAACCGATGCTGCGCAGCTCCGTGCAGAATCGCGCCAGCTCGAACACGCCTTCACCGGGCAGCAGGCGTTCATTGACCGTCGCATGCAGCGGATTGTCCACGCCGATAACGGCGTGATCGGAGCACTGCAGGTACGCGATCTGCTGTGGCCACAGCTCGCGCAATTGCTCCCACGTGCTGGGGCCCTGGAAGAAATGCCAGCTGTCGAGCAGCAGCCGGGTATTGCACAGCTCCGCGGCCCGAATGAATCCCTGCGCCGCGGCGATGCCGTTGATTCCACCGAACGGCAGGAACTCCAGCGCGACCGTTGCACCGGCCGCCGCGGCGAGTTGCTCCAGCGCACGCGCCGACTCCTGGCAGTTGCCCGCAACGCCCATCACGCTGGCTTGCAGGTACGGTGCCTGTAGCGCTCGCGCCGCATCGAGCAGCGGTCGCGCCGCGGCGATCACGCACTCGGTGTCCTCCACGATACCGATCTCCGCCACCGCCAGGCAGTGCAGCGCCAGCGCATCGACCCGCGCGCGCAAGCCCGCCAGCGAGCCACCCTGGCGCAGGTATGCGTCGAGCGAGCCACTGTCGAGCACGACACACCCGAAGCCGGCTTGCGCCGCGGCCTCGAGTTGCTCCGCGAGCGGCGGCCAGAACCCCGCTGCCCGCTCGTAGAATGGCGCCAGACGCGGCGAATAATTGTTGGTTTCGTAGGCGAGCGCGCCGTTGCGCGCCGCTTCGTGGCGCTTGTTCATCGCGCGGCGTTCACGCACTGCGCTGGCCTGCCCATCGTGACTCCTCCCTGGTCGTTGCAGGCAGCCTACGCGCTGGTCCGCCAGGCGCGCCTCGCGCGTTCGAATGAAAGCGGCCGCAAGGCGCCGGACAAGTTCTCATCAGTTCGGATGAGTCCGGCTCGCCACGTCCCTGTATGTTCTTGCCCAGGCAGATGCCGACGCGCCGCAACGGCATCGGGAAATGAACACGATCTGGAGCAACACGATGCAGGCCGATGACTATTTCAGGATCCAGAACCTTCTTTTCAGCTATCCCTACGCGCTGGACAGGGGCGATTTCGACGCGGTCGGCCGCCTTTTCGCGCATGCCGACGTCTACAGCGGCGGCGCCTTGATGGCATCCAAGGATGCCGCCAGGGTCGCAGCATCCTTCCGCGACTGGGTCATCACCTATGACGACGGCACGCCGCGCACGCGCCATTTCCTGGCCAACGTGATCATCGAACCGCAGGGCGAGCAGCGGGCCGTGGTCAGGTCCTACGTGATGGTCTTCCAGCAGACCGACACCCTGCCGTTGCAGCCGGTGATCGGTGGCGACTACCTCGATCGCGTCGAGAAAGTGGATGGCGAATGGCGGTTCACCGAGCGCCACATGGCCAACAACCAGGTCGGCAATCTGGAGGCGCACGGGCGCGACGCGGGCGTGATCCGCGTACACCGGGCAAACTGAGCGCGACTTGCGCTTCAGATCTTCGCGATCACGTCGTCGGCGAAGCGCTTGATCGCATCGATCTTCTGCGCCACCGGCGCCTTCATGTCGACGCCGTAGAACGCGCCCGGCATCGTCGACACCACGTCGAGGCCGATGTCGCGCATCGCGCGAAAGCCGTGCGGCCCCCAGGCATCGCTGCAACTGAAACCGAGGATCCTGAACGGCTCGCTCGCCCTGCCCGCCTCGGCCCGGTAAGCGCGCACCTCCTTGATCAGCGCCTCCAGTTCCTTCAGCGTGTGCAGGTCCGAGATCCAGCCGTCGTTGCGCGCGGCGCGGCGCAACGCGGGCTTCGAGAAGCCACCGACGTAGATCGGGATCGGCGTCGCGGGCACCGGGCGCATCTTCACCGGTGCGAAGTCGTAGAACTCGCCGTGGTGCTCCACCCACTCGCCGCTCCAGAGCTTGCGCATCACCTCGATCATCTCGTCGGCGCGCTTGCCGCGCTGCTCGAAGGGCTGCTCGCCGATGCGGAACTCCTCGGGCATCCAGCCCATGCCGGCACCCAGCGCGATGCGGTTGCCGCTCAGGCAGGCGGCGCTCGCGAGGATCTTCGCGACGTGCACGGGATTGCGCGCCGGCAGCACGAACACGCTGGTGTAGAACCAGAGCTTCCTCGTCGCGGTGGCCATCGCGACCGCCGACACCCACGGATCCGGGAAGGGATCGTCTGGCGCGAAGCGCGGCACGCCGTCCTCCGTGTAGGGGTACGGCACCGAGAGCTGTTGCGGATAGATCAGGTGATCGGGCAGCGTGATCGCGGCGAAGCCGTTCTCCTCGGCCGCGACCGCCAGCGGCACGTAGTCCGCGGGATCGGTGAACGCGATGGACATGCCGAATTGCATGGGGAGTCACTCCAGGATGGATTGTCAGTGCCGATGCTGAGCCAGCGCGGCGTGGCCCGCATCACCCGATGGCATGAACCGGGCGCCTTCATCCGCGCGGATGAATCCCGGGGACCCGCCCGGGCGAATACTATCGGCCCAGCGACGCGTTGGCCATGCTCGCCCGCGCACGGCATGATTCCACCCACGACAACGAGGATCCCGCCCATGAACACCGGTGACGCCGTCCAGCAATTGCTCGATCTCGAGGCCATCAAGACGCTTAAGCACCGCTACATCCGCTGCATGACGCAGTCGCGCTGGGACGAACTGCAGACCTTGCTCGCCCCCGACGTGCAAGCCTCCTATTCCGACGGCAAATACGTGTTCTCCGATCGCGCGACCCTGATGGGCTTCCTGCGCCAGCAGGACCCGAGCGGCGTCCCCCAGCTCAGTTACTGGCACGTGACCATGCCCGAGATCACGCTGCATGCGCCCGACAGGGCGAGTGGGATCTGGGCGATGTACCACTTCCACCTGCAGAAGCAAGAGCAGCAGCAACTGGAGATGTTCGCCTACTACAGCGACGAATACCGCAAGCTCGACGGACGCTGGCTCATCGCCCGCACGGGCTACGAGCGGGTCATGGAACAGTCGCTGGATCGCAGCACCCTGCCTGCCCTGCAACTGCTGGTCGGCTGAGGAGCGCCAATGAAGCGGTCTTCGGCTCCGGGCTTCCTCGGTTGGCGCATGGTCGCGCTGGCCTTCCTGGCGCAGAATCTCGCCATCGGCCTGAGCTTCGGCAGTTTCGGCGTGCTGATCAAGCCGGTGGCGGGCGAACTGCATGCCACGCGCGCCATGGCCTCGCTGGGCATCGCCGTGATCATGCTGCTGATGGGGCTCTCCGGCCCGGTGCTCGGCGTCCTGCTCGCGCGCTACCCGATCCGGCGCGTGATGAGCGCCGGTACGGTATTGATGGCTGGCGGTTTCGCGCTCGCGGCCAGCGCGCAGC
>ERZ795061.3880-NODE-3880-length-12770-cov-7.553755_pt1 | contig 12770 bp, 15 predicted proteins | sample MGYA00375145_ERZ795061 | MGnify/ENA primary metagenome ERZ795061 (study PRJEB30190, sample SAMN05720144) | anaerobic digester metagenome | isolation source: active sludge of municipal wastewater-treating anaerobic digesters | place: USA | collected 2014-12-22 ... | reverse complement strand
AGTCGTTTATTAATCAATTACTTTCGGTTATATTCGTTTATAAACGTTTATAAACGGATACAAAAACCCTTAAAATCAGCGAAATAATGGCTAAAAAGGAGGAAAAAGCCTGTCTGGAATGCGGAGGAAAAATTATCGGGCGGGCGGACAAAAAATTTTGCTCAGACCAGTGCCGGGTGTCTTATAACAATAAACTGAATCGGGATGAGACCGCCTACATGAACAATGTCACTAACATTTTGCGAAAGAATCGCAGAATTTTATTGGATCTTAATACAACTGGAAAAACCAAAGTGAATCGCGATAAGCTGAATGAGAAAGGATTTGATTTTACTTACTTTACCAGCCAGTATGTAACAAAAGAAGGTGCCATTTACCACTTTTGTTATGAGCAAGGATACCTGGCGATGGATAAAAACTGGTACTTGCTGGTCGTGAAAAAAGAAACCGCTAAACAACAACCTTTATGAGTGGCTGGACACTTCAAGGAAAAAAAGCATTGATCACAGGGGGCACAAAAGGCATTGGCCTGGCCATCGCCCGCGAGTATCTTGAATTGGGTGCAGAGGTATTAGTTATTGCGCGCAATACAAAAACCATTTTAGGTAAACTAAAGAACTCAGCAAACCTGTTCACTTTTGAAGGTGATTTAAACAATGCGGATTTTAGAAGCGACCTTGTGAAACGCGTTTCTGAAAACTGGGGTAAACTGGATGTGCTTGTGAACAACGTGGGCACCAACATCCGCAAAAAATTTGTTGAGTATAGTGAAGAAGAAATCCGTCAGCTTTTTGAAACGAATCTTTTCAGCATGATGCAGTTGACCCATGGGTGTTACCCATTACTTCAGAAATCAGGTCATGCCAGCGTAATCAATATTGCTTCCGTGGCCGGGATGGTAGATGTACAAAGTGGGCCGCCTTACGGGATGACTAAAGCAGCTGTAATTCAACTTACCCGGCATCTGGCAGCAGAGTGGAGTGTTGATACAATTCGTGTTAATGCAATTTCTCCCTGGTATATTGAGACACCACTAACCGAACCGGTACTTTCTCAACCTGACAGGCTTGAAAAAATTCTTGCCCGAACACCGATGAACCGAATAGGCAAACCAGAAGAAGTAGCCAGTCTTGCTGCCTACCTTGCGATGGATAAGAGCAGCTACATCACCGGCCAGAATATTTCGGTTGATGGCGGTATGAGTGTTAAAGGCCTTTAACTTCAGTTAGGCGTCAGACCGCTTTGAGCGGTCAGACGACTGAAGAAATCATTAGCTTTCGATGGGTATATCGCGATGAAAGCCATTGGCCAATTCATTGTACGGAAGTTGAACCGTCAATACGTTATCCTCATAGGTGGCCTTGATCTTATTTGCATCTATGAAATAAGGTATGGGTTTATTATACACAAAATGTGGCACTGCAATAACTTGTCCTCGTGATTCAATCAGGTGGTTGTAAAAAACCAATAGTTGGTTGTTGTTGATTTTCACGTGCATATTATCCTCTCCAATACCTGGCACTCTCAATTCAATCTGGCGATACTCCGGAAACCGCATAAGCCTTACCATTGGCTCGGAAATTCCACCCTGAAGTGTATTTGCAATGTCAATCGTTTGAATAATTTCGTCACTTACAATATTCGCTCTTCTCATAGTTATCAAAACTTGTAAAAGGAAACTCAAGGATCATTCCTAAGAGTACATAAGGCCAAAACGACAGAAAAAAGACAACAATCCGCGTCACTTTGTCCCAGGTTTAAGTTGAAATATGCCAAAAGGCTTATCTAATTATAGATACGTATTTGAACGAAGTTTCCTTTTCGCACCTGGATAAAGAATCAGAAGTTTAATTGCAGATAGGTTGCCATATTTAATACCCAACTGGTAACGAAAAATCATCAATCGATGAAACCACGTTGCATAAACACCAGCAATTGATGTAGCGAGGTTGCAACAAGATGTTAATTCCTTAAATTCCGTTTGACCCAACATTCACCTGTGCTACCTTCGACTCATGAATTCAATAAGTCTGTCTGGTCATGAGAAAAAATGGTACGACCTTGCGTTCATACTTGGCATTTTTACAATCGCTTATAATCTGGTTGAAGGTATCATTGCCACCTGGTTTGGTTTTGAAGACGAAACATTAGCGCTTTTTGGTTTTGGCGTAGATAGTTTTATAGAATTGATTTCCGGGATCGGAATTGTCTACATGGTTATGCGCATCCGCCAACAGCCACACAGCAATCGAAGTGGATTCGAAAAAACTGCATTGAAAATTACGGGATATTCATTTTACCTGTTAGTGGCCGGACTAACTGCATCTTCCTTGCTATCAATCTATCTGGGAAGAAAACCCGTTACTACTTTCTGGGGAGTAATTGTTTCGCTGATATCAATTGTTGTGATGCTTTTTTTAATCTATGGAAAAATCAAAACTGGTAAAGCCCTGAACTCGGATGCAATCCTGGCCGATGCTAACTGCACTAAAGTTTGTATTTATATGTCATGCGTATTATTAGCCTCCAGCGCCATCTATGAGTTTACTGGTTTCGCTTATGCAGATGCATTGGGCACCCTGGGTCTTGCCTGGTTTTCGTATGAGGAAGGCAAAGAGTGTTTTGAAAAAGCCGCCAGCAATAAACACTGTGGCTGTGATCACTAGTGTAGCAATAATTAAATTTTACATTATTGTTTTTAAAAAGTGCGACCCCGATGGGGTCGTATGTGCGTAGTAAAAAAATGCTATAAACATACGACTCCCAAGGAGTCGTACAGAAATTGCCTGTCAGAGGAGTGTACCGCTGTCGCTTTTAAAACATGGTCCATAATTAAGTTTTCACTACACTAATCTTTGAATTTGATCTTAAAGAACAAAATAACAGCCGCAAGAATCAACGTAATGATATTCCAAAGTATCACGGGTAATTCATCGATCATGATTCCATAAATCATCCACAGGAAAACCCCGAGGCAATAAAGTAAAAACATAACCAGCGACAGATCTTTCGCTGACCGCGTTCGCCAGGTTTTAACAACCTGCGGGATAAAGGCCATGGTTGTAAGGAAACCAGCAATTAAGCCCAATAATTTTGTAGAGTCCACTGGAAATTGTTTTTTCAAAAGTACACATCTTGACTACCTTCACATAATTAACCATGAAGATCAAAATCGAAGCTGCGAAATCAGAAGATGCTGCCCGGTTAGTCATTCTGCTCGGTCAGCTAGGGTATGCGGCAACCAATTTAGAAATGCTGGATAAAATCCAGCAACATAACAATCCAACCTATAAACTTCTGGTAGCTAAAGATGAAAATCAGGTGTTGGGATTTATTGCGTTACATTTTTATCATGCCTTTCACCATGTTGCACCTATTGGCCGAATCACAGCATTTTGCATAGATGAAACCGTGCGCGGATCAGGGATTGGGAGTTTACTATTAACTGCTGCCGAAGATTACTTTCTTCAACAGCACTGTTTTAAAATAGAAGTCACCAGTAATTTAAAGAGAACCAGAACGCATCAATACTACCGTGAACGGGGCTATACTGAAACCAGCAGGCACTTCATTAAAATAGTTGCAAAAAAGAATTCCTGATCAGATGTCAGACTTCTTCAACTTCAGATAAGCAAAGTAATTGAAGAGCACCGTCCATACGAGCGCAATGGCTACAGCACCCAGCGCCACGTAATCCTGAATTTCCTGAAACGCATAGCGGGCAAAAGGAAGCGGCACCAGGTTAGTGATTGATTCCAGCGGAAAAAATTGCTTTAACCAGCCGATCTGATCCTCCACACTGGAGCGGAAGATATTTATCTTAATGATGGCCTCAATCATATGTGATAACATCAGCAATACAATCGTGAGGCCTGATCGCTGCACGAGGATTCCCAACATCAACGCATACGATAAGAAAGCAAATACCTCAATGAAATAGGCCAGAAAGAATTCGCTGCCCACAAAGAAATAGTCCCACTCGATCGTAGGCGTATAAATAAATCCTGTTACAAGGGCAATGGATAAAATCATGACAACACTCATCAAACTCAACAGCACGTTGGTAAGGATTTTTGATTCCAAAAATTCCCAACGACTCAATCCATCAATTATATTCTGCCTCAGGGTACGGTATTGATATTCGTTCGTAATTGAAATCACCACCATAACGGCCAATACTATTTTAAACAGACCGCTAATCCAGATCAGGTTTTGCCAGATATCAGGAAAGTGATACAGGGGAATGCGGTTAATGTTAATCGAGGCTCCAAACTCAGCACCTTTACTGGCCAGCCACTTCAAAATTTCCATTCCGCTTGCCGTGGTGAATCCAAGGGTAAGAAAATACAAGCCACAGATCACCCAGAAGGTGCGGTAGCTAGTCATTTTCTTTAGATCTATTTTTAGTAAGTGAAGCATTTGTTAACTATTAAGCTTTGTGACTGGTATCCGACAAGATTTCCAAAAACTGTTTCTCAAGGCTCTTCTTACGAGTTGTTAAGTGCGAAGCCACGATTCCCTTGTCAAACAAAAACCGGTTCAGGTCTTTGCTATGGTATCCATCTTTCATCATTACCTGAAAGATCCCATTCTCTCTTTTTATGCTACCACTTCCTAAAAATTCCTGCAACAACACACCCAGATCATCATGGTAGGCTTGTACTTCCACAACCTCTTCGCCCTTCCCTACATCATCAACAGGGCCAATGTGCATTAAACTTCCGCGTTTTAGAACTGCAAAATGCGTACACACTTTCTGAACTTCATCCAACAAATGGCTGGCAAGAATAATCGTCTTTCCATCTGCCGCAATTTTCTTTATGATCTCACGGATCTCCGCAATGCCCATCGGATCGAGACCATTGGTTGGTTCATCCAAAATTAAAATAATAGGATCACTCACCAAAGCAGAAGCAATTGCGAGACGTTGCTTCATACCTAATGAATAGGTACGATACTTGTCATCCTTGCGGGATGTTAATTCAACGGTTTCTAAAACTTTGGGGATGTTGTTGGGATCAGCGCCCTTGATCATTGCATTTAATTCCAGATTCTTCTGTCCGCTCAGGTAAGGATAAAATATAGGATGCTCCAGAACAGCTCCAATCTTTTTGCGAGTATGATTTGAAGCCGCCTCACCAAACCAGGAAAAGCTGCCAGAGGTTGGATTTACTACCCCCATGAGCATGCCTAATGTGGTGGTTTTACCGCTACCATTAGGACCGAGCATTCCAAACACTTGACCTTTTTTTACTTCCAGATCAAGGTTATTTACGGCACAAAGCTTTCCAAAATTCTTGGTCAGCTTTTGAATGGATAGAACTGTTTCCAAATTTGATTTAATTAATTGTTCTGCTTGATGTCGTTCTTTTTATCGTCAGACTTTTTCTCGTCCTTTTCATTGCGACCTGTAAAGTCTTTAATCTTTTTTCCGATGTCGGTGCTGCCATCTATGGTTTTGAAAAGCGCTGGTGCTTTATCTAAAGCAATCTTCCCAATGATATCAAGAACAAACAAACTGGTTGAGTCATTCGCAAGGATAATAGTTCCTTTAACATCCCCCTCTTTTTCCCTTAGGTAAACATCAAAATTCCTTCCCTCAAACCGACTGGTCATCATCTCTTCATAGGATTCCGATTTGTACCCTGCCAACAATTTATTATAATCCTCTTTACCGAATTTCGACTCGCTCTTGTCAATCATCAGGAATTTCATCTTTTCAATGTCCTTAATCAACTCATCAAACTCCTTGTCATCTGTCTGGTTGAGCATGCGCAGAGTGTTCTTGTAAAAATAGAGCGACAATCCTTCATACTTCTCGTCAAGCGCAGTGGTGGTTTTTGTTTGACCAAACGCCAGAGTTGAACTAAAAAGAAGTACCAGGGCAAAAATTAATTTCATGGGGCCTATTTGTTAATCGCGATAGTCGTGTTCTTAGGATTCAACTGCTGAAGATCAATGTATCCCTTCATTTCAATGGCTACAACTTCTTGCTCTTCCTCCACTAATACGAAGTATTGGTTCTTATTGTTGTTTCCTTCCTTCAAATATATGGAGACTTCTTCACCGTTGTCGCGAATAAATGCAAGCTCCTGAAATGAATCCTGTTTTAGTAAATTTTTGAAGCCCTTTACCGTAAGATTCCGGGCTTTAAATTCTGACCTGGGGATTGTGATAACACGAACATGCTTGAGGTCTTTGATCGCTTCTTTAAATTCATATTCACCGGCCAGGTTTAAAATCACACGACCCATCCAGCCACTAACCGAAAAACTATGAACATCCGGTTGGTTAATAAAATTTTCTTTAAGGGTTTGGTAGCTCTTACTTTGAGCATGAGCAGATCCAACAACAAGGATCAGAACAAATATTTTAAAAGCTTTCATATTTCTGTTTTTAAATAAGACGTTCGGGAAAAGAAAAAGGATGCATGATTACCACACATCCTTTTCCATTATCCACAATCTTAGTTTTTCTTATCCTTGATGTTCTCAAGATTTTCCAAACCATCAATGTTCATCTTCTTGCTGATTTTAGAAACTTGCTTCAGATCGATTTCACCGAAAAGACTCAGCAGCATGAACTCTTCATTTCCGCCAGCCACCATTACCAGTTCACTGATTTTGCCGCCCGACTCCTTGATAAAGAACTTCATGTCTTTATCCTTATCACGAACTGACATTAACTCTTCATACTCTTTGGCAGGAATCATTCCAAGCGCTTCCTTATACAGTTCTCTTGAGTTTCTGGCTTCTTCCTTAGCAAGAATTTTTAGTCCTTTCAATTTACTGATCATGTTTACTACTTCCTGATCTTCAGGATTCTCAACTTCCAGGTTCGCCATAAGGCTGAACATTTTGCTGCTCATGTTTACCTGGCTAAATGTTTCGTCATTCTGGTACTTGCTGAAGAACTTCGAAATCGCATCCCCCTGGGCCTGGGCAGCAACGGCTACTGCCATCATCACTATTCCAACCATTAACTTTTTCATACCTGTATTCATTTAAATTTTTTAATTTCTTTTTAGTACTTCTTAAATTTTACTCTCCTTCTCTTTTGTTTCATGAAGGGCCTTACCCTGAATTTTCTCCTCGGCCTCATTGAAAACTTTTATCTTACCTGCTTCCTTTTGCGCCCGATTAAACCCTTTCGAAATCATCATCAGGGCCTTTTTAGTTTCTTCCAGTGCCAACTTTGGATCACTGTACGTATCGGCAATTTCTGGTGGATAAGCCTTTCTCACTTCCTGTCTTACGAAATAAGTAGCTGCTACTACTACCAGTAGTCCAGCCGCTATCCGGCCATAACTATAAAACATCTTTACCAATTTACCTTCCGGCCGATGCTGTCTGATTTTTTTCTTTACTACTGCATCAAAGTCCGGACTGTTTACCTGTTGTTTCTGCTGTTTGTCAAAGTATCGGAATACTTCGGCCACTTCTTTCATCGGCTCAGGCACATCACCGCGAAAATACTCTCGCAGGTGTTGTTCCTCTTCCAGCGAGGTGTCGCAGTTCCAGTACTTCTCCAGCAGCTGTTCAATGTGCTTAGAGTCCATACGCGTTTATCTTTACAAATTTTTCTCTTACTGCAGTGCGTGCACGGAATAAGTTCACTTTTACCTGGTTCATGTCCAGTTCCAGAATCTCACAAATCTCGTTGTAACTATACCCTTCAATATCGCGAAGGTGTATCACCTGGCGTTGCTTCTCGGGCAGCGCTGCTATCATTTCATTTAGTCGTTGCATGTTCTCATGAATTTCTGTCCTCTCATGAGGCGTTAGCGTTTCGTTGCGAATCTCCATTCCTTCTTCGATTGGATCGGTGGCCCTGCGCTGTTTTGAGCGAAGGCGATCGAGTGAGAGATTTTTGGTGATGCGCATACACCAGGCTTCCATGTTTTGCACTTCGGCCATCTGCTCCCGACCGTTCCACACTTTGATCAGGACTTCCTGCACTATGTCTTTCGCTTCTTCTGAACTTCCCAGAAGCCTGAAAGCAAACCGAAAAAGCTTGTTTTTCGTAGGCAGAACCCGGTTTTCAAAGGTTTCGAGATTCATTGTTTCAAAGGCAAGACGGTGAGGGTACTAAGATGTTACAAGATAGTTTAAAAATATATTTCCGAGGGCGGGCGACATTGCCTCAGTATTTGTTACTTAAGGTATTCTATGACGGATTCTTCTGATAAAATCATTGTTTTTGATTCCTATGACACGGTTATGGCCGCCAACCTGGTAAAGACCAAATTGGATGCTTATGGAATCCCTTGCTTTCTTTCCAATGAGAATTTTGGTGGACTATACCCGTTTCGCAATGAATTATTTACCGGGGTGCGGCTTCATATTTTTGAGAAAGATCATGAACGAGTGAAAGAGGTACTGACGGAAGAGCATTCGAGTGAAAAGGAAGTATTGCAATGTCCATCGTGCGGATCAACCCATGTCATATTAAGAGAAATTCAACATGGACAATTAGAAAAAATTCTCTCAACAATTTTTCTCAGTCCTTTTATGGAAGAGAAAAGTGTATACCTCTGCCAGAGTTGCAACAGAGAGTTTAACGGTTCAACTAACTAAATTTTCAAGATTGTAAATTCAACCCTGCGGTTGTTAGCACGGCCAGCTTCAGTTTCGTTTGAGTCTATAGGTTTAGATTCTCCATACCCATGAGCTTCCAACCGGGAGGAATCAATACCCTGACTGATCAGGTAATCCACCACCGACTGCGACCGTCCCTGAGAGAGATTCTCATTATAGGTATCTGAGCCTTTGCTATCTGTATGACCTGAAATCTCAATGGAGACTGTCGTGTTTTTCTTTAAAAAATTAACCACCTTATCAAGTTCTACAAACGACTCTGATTTCAGTGTAGTCTTATCGAAGTCAAAATAAATATTCTTCAACCGAACCGTCAGACCTACCTCAATGGGGGTTAGATACAGATTCTTGATTACTGGGGTAATATCCTGACTGGCCACTTGCACACTATCTGTAGAATTTAAATATCCATCAGAAGAAGCAGTGAATAAATACCATCCCAGGCTCGAGATGTTCTGTTCGTATTTGCCATCTGTAGTCGTTAGAGAATATTGCGTAGCTCTATCCGCTTTAAGTGCAATATCCACTTTTGCATTTTTAACTTTCTGATCTGTTTTTTTATCAATCACATCACCAGCCAATACTAATTGTTTAGCGATTGGAGTCAGGTATATATCCACATGCAATGTTGTGTCGCGGTTAATCTTAGGAACTTTGTAGGATTGTGTAAAAGGGAGAAGTCCTGCCGAAGCAGCTGTTACTGTATATTCTTCGATCTCCGGAATTCTACTTTCAAAAGTACCATTGAGGGTTGTTTTAAGATTTACGGGCTTTTGATCCTTCATCTTTAGTTCTATCGCGGATTGAACGGGTTGCTTCGTCTTATCATTGAAAGTTGTACCCGTAAGAATAATTTTAAAATTACGGGGCTTTAATATAAATAAATCAAAATTTCCACCATCTACCCGGGCTCCAGCGCGTGCTGTAAAAATATTGCCATGAGTATCGATTGAAAAGTAAGCATCACCTGAAGGTGTGTTGATGGAACGGCCAAGATTCACGGGCTCTGACCAATTGAGCCAGGTGTCATCCAATCGGGTTGTTTTATAGATATCTGTACCTCCTACTTTTTCTTTAGAATAGCGATCGCTGGAAAAGTAAATTGTTTTTTGATCCGGTGATACGAATGGGCTATAGTCATCTGCCGGAGAACTAACCTTCAATTTAACAGGCTTACTCCATTGACCTCCCTGCTGGTTGGAGAGATAGAGGTCACTAAACTTATCACCTTGCTTTTCGGAGAAATACAAGATAAGATGCTGGCCATCTGAAGAAATACTTGCTCCATTAAACATGCCCTTATCCATATCAGCAAAACCGGGGATGTTCAACTCTGTCCAGCCCCCCGTAGGGCTTACTAACGAAATTCCTTTTGAATTTTTAGCACGGCCACCCCTGACTAATAGTGAGCCATCTGGCATAACATTAAAAACCTGATTGTACCTGTTTTGATTTAATGGAGGACCTAATCGCTTACCCTCAGACCAGGTGCCTTTTTCATCCAAGGTAGAAACCCAAATATCCTGACTGTTTTCTTTGCCATAGGTATTTTGAGGATGGTTGCTGACAAAGTAATATAACTTGGTTCCATCCATCGAAATCACAGGTGATACCTGATGATATAATGTATTGATGTTATCATTCATCTTTACCAACTCATAGCGAGGGCTGATTTCCTGAGCCGAGATTGTAAAAGCCACCAGACAAAAAATAAAGACAAGAATGTGTTTCATGCAAAAAACATTTTGTTTTAAAGTTAGTACTTTCAGGCTTAGATAAAAAGCGCCTATGCCTTACAAAAAAGGCAGTAATCAATGAACAGATTTTGTTAAACGCTAGATAGGCAAGCTGAAAAAGCTTCTCGATGGATCTGCTTTCGTCATCAAAATAATGGTTACCACTACTATTATCAAAGCCAACGTATTAAAAATAAAAAGACGTTTATGCTTAGCGGTTGCTTCAGACATTTTTTTTGCTGTGATCCGGGCCATGGTAATAAGCACAATGGCAATCAGCATCATACTCATATGTTCTACCAACCAGTATCGGTCAAGGGAGTCCTTCATGGAAGATCCACTGAAAATCACTTTTGGACTAGTTGCATATAGAATGAGACCAAACAATAACTGTGTATGAGTAAGGATAAAAAGCCACAAGCTCATTTTATCATCTAATGCGGTATACTCCGCTTTCTTTTGCCATCCTGAAAAGGCTCGAACGATTACAATCACTAAAAAACCGAGGACAAAATAGCGCAAAACGGAATGGGTAAGTATCAACAAATCCTGCATAAGAATAATATTTGAAATGAAATCGAAAATTAGGCTAAGATTTCCACTTATTTCAGCCAATCGTCAACAAAATTAAAACCTTCGAAGAATATAAAGTTATCGTACGGCTCAAACGAGTAAATTACCTTACCAAATTAAACGCTATGAAAAAAATACTCATCATACTTTTATGCTTCCTGATAACTATCTCGTACGGCCAGGAGAATCTTTCCTACCAACGGCCACCTGAAGAAATTGTAAAGCTACTGGAAGCGCCTTTAACTCCCTTTGTTTCCTTCTCACCAGATAAGCAATGGATGCTGCTCTTGGAGCGCTCGGATTTCCCCACGATAGAACAACTTTCCAGACCTGAATTGCGGATAGGCGGTCTTCGCATCAATCCTGAAAATTTTGGTCCCAGCCGAAGTAATTACACTATTGGCCTTAAAGCAAAGCGATTGAGTGACAATCAGGAACTGGAAATTAAAAATCTTCCTACTCCTCTTACTGCCAGCAGTGTCACCTTTTCTCCAGACAGCAAAAAGATTGCATTTCTTCAAAACAATGCTGACAAGATTGAACTTTGGATTGTTGATGTAACTACTTTATCTGCTTCAAAGCTTACTGAGAGAAAAGTGAATACAGCCATGGGTGGTTATACCTGGCTGTCCGATTCTCAAAGCATTCTATTTACTGCGGTACCAGCAAACTTAAAACCGCTTCCGGAAAAATCCCGCGTGCCAGCAGGCCCGGTGATTGAAGAAAACTTAGGCCGCACAGCTCCATCACGCACCTACCAGGACTTACTTAAAAATCCATACGATGAAGCGGCCTTTGATTACTATACTCAATCAGATCTGGTATTAATTAATCTGAGTAGTCAGGAAAAAACACTAAGCTCGTCTGCAATTCATTCAGGATTCAATCCTTCTCCGGATGGGAAATTAATTCTGACTGAAATTATTCAGCGACCCTATTCTTATCTCGTGCCCGCTTACCTGTTTCCCACGGTAGTGAGCGTAATTGATCTGAATGGACAGTTGGTGAAAGAGATCACACGAATTCCTTTACTGGATTATATTCCTACGGGAAACAATGCTACACAACGAGAACCACGTAACCACAATTGGCGATCCGACAAACCAAGCACACTTGTCTGGGCTCATGCCCAGGATGGGGGCGATCCGAAGATGAAAGCTGACATCCGGGATAAAGTTTTTACCTGGGACTATCCTTTCACATCATCTGCCAAAGAATTAGCGAGTCTTCCATTGCGCTTTTCGCGAATAACCTGGGGCAATGACAATATAGCCTGGGTGTACGAACGCTGGGTGAATGATCGCAAGGAGAGAGTCTATCAGGTGAATCCGGTTACGGGCCAAAAGAAAATTGTTTTCGATCGCAACTTTGAAGACGGCTATAATGATCCGGGCACTGCAATCACAACGCCTAACCAATATGGTCGTAATGTGATGTTAATTAACAAAGACAACAGTGTGTATTTAAGTGGGGCTGGTGCTTCGCCAGCAGGCGACATGCCCTTTCTGGATAAAATGGATTTGAACTCTCAGAAGAAGACCCGGCAATGGCAATGCACCGCACCTTATTACGAAACCTTCATCAATTTTCTTGATATGAAGAAAGGAACATTTGTTACATCGCGGGAATCGAATACTGAAAACCCTAATTACCATCTGCACACGATTGGCTCAACTAAAGCAACAGCGCTTACTTCGTTTCCACATCCCTATCCACAGATAAAAGATGTAAAAAAACAAGTATTGAAATACAAACGCGCGGATGGCGTAGAGTTAACAGCTGATTTGTATCTACCACCAGGCTACAAAAAAGAAGACGGGCCTTTGCCAGGATTTGTTTGGGCATATCCGAGGGAGTTTAAATC
>ERZ795061.3879-NODE-3879-length-12771-cov-6.180639_pt1 | contig 12771 bp, 8 predicted proteins | sample MGYA00375145_ERZ795061 | MGnify/ENA primary metagenome ERZ795061 (study PRJEB30190, sample SAMN05720144) | anaerobic digester metagenome | isolation source: active sludge of municipal wastewater-treating anaerobic digesters | place: USA | collected 2014-12-22 ... | reverse complement strand
CAATCGAGTGGGGCGGACAAACCCTGACACTCGAAACGGGCAAGGTTGCCCGTCAAGCCGACGGTGCTGTCATGGCGTCGCTGGGCGAAACTGTTGTTCTTTGCGCGGTTACCGCTGCAAAGTCGGTGAAAGAAGGTCAGGATTTCTTCCCGTTGACCGTTCACTATCAGGAAAAATATTCCGCAGCCGGCCGTATCCCCGGTGGCTTTTTCAAGCGCGAACGTGGCGCCACGGAAAAGGAAACGCTGGTTTCGCGTCTGATCGACCGTCCGGTCCGTCCGCTTTTCCCCGAAGGCTTCTACAACGAAATCAACGCCATTGCGCAGGTTCTGAGCTATGATGGCCACAACGAGCCCGACATTCTTGCCATGGTTGCAACGTCGGCTGCTCTGACCATTTCGGGCGTTCCCTTCATGGGCCCGATCGGCGCGGCACGCGTTGGTTATGTGAATGGCGAATATATCCTGAACCCCACCGACGAACAGGTTGCCGAAGGCGATCTCGATCTGGTGGTTGCGGCAACTTATGATGCCGTGATGATGGTTGAATCCGAAGCGAATGAGCTTTCGGAAGAAATCATGCTTGGCGCCGTCCTGTTTGCGCATGACGCATGTAAGGAAGTTGTCAAAGCCATCGTGAAGCTTGCCGAGCAAGCCGCCAAGGAACCTTGGGCAATGGCAGAGCAGGCCGATCTTTCGGCTGCAAAAGACAAGCTGAAGAAACTGATCGGTAAGGATATTGCCGCAGCCTACAAGCTGACCGACAAGTCGGCGCGCAGCAATGCCCTGAACGAAGCACGTGCAAAAGCGAAGGAAGCCTTTGCCGATGCAACCCCGCAGGACCAGATGGCTGCTGGCAAGCTGATGAAGAAGCTGGAAGCCGAAATCGTTCGCGGCGCCATCCTGAAGGACGGCACCCGCATCGACGGACGCACCACCACGCAGATTCGTCCGATTCTCGGTGAAACGCACTTCTTGCCGCGCGCACATGGTTCCGCCCTGTTTACCCGTGGAGAAACCCAGACCATCGCAACCTGCACCTTGGGCACCAAGGACGCAGAGCAGATGATCGACGGCCTTGGTGGCCTGCATTATGAGCATTTCATGCTGCATTATAACTTCCCGCCCTATTCGGTTGGTGAAGTCGGCCGCTTCGGCGCGCCGGGCCGTCGTGAAGTCGGCCATGGCAAGCTTGCATGGCGCGCTCTGCACCCTGTTCTACCGAGCAAGGACGAGTTTCCCTATACCATCCGTCTGACCAGCGACATCACCGAATCCAACGGTTCGTCGTCGATGGCATCGGTATGCGGCGGAAGCCTCGCCATGATGGACGCCGGCGTTCCGATCAAGCGTCCGGTCAGCGGCATTGCCATGGGCCTGATCCTCGAAGGTAAGGATTTTGCGATCCTCTCCGACATTCTGGGTGATGAAGATCATCTGGGCGACATGGATTTCAAGGTTGCCGGTACCTCCGAAGGTATCACCACGATGCAGATGGACATCAAGATTGCCGGGATTACCCGTGAAATCTTCGAAGCCGCATTGACCCAAGCCAAGGAAGGCCGCGCGCACATCCTGGGCGAAATGGCCAAGGCACTGGGCGAAGTCCGTGGCGAACTGTCGGCGCATGCTCCGCGCATTGAAACGATGCAGATCGACAAGGCAAAGATCCGCGACATCATCGGCACCGGTGGTAAGGTTATCCGCGAAATCGTGGCAACAACCGGCGCCAAGGTGGACATTGATGACGAAGGTCTGATCAAGATCTCGTCGAGCGACCTCAGCCAGATTGAAGCGGCTCGCAAGTGGATCAGCGGTATCGTTGAAGAAGCTGAAGTCGGCAAAATCTATGACGGTAAGGTTGTAAACCTCGTCGATTTCGGCGCGTTTGTGAATTTCATGGGCGGCAAGGACGGTCTCGTCCACGTCAGCGAAATGCGCAACGAACGCGTTGAGAAGGTGACCGACGTTGTTAGCGAAGGCATGGACGTCAAGGTCAAGGTTCTCGAAATCGACCCACGCGGCAAGGTTCGCCTGTCGATGCGCGTCGTCGACCAGGAAACCGGCGAAGAACTGGAAGACACACGTCCGCCCCGCGAAAAGAGCGAGCGTAGCGATCGTGGTCCCCGTCGTGATGGCGGCCGTGGCGAAGGCCGTGGCGATCGCGGTCCACGCCGGGATGGCGGCCGGGGCGAAGGCCGCGGCGACCGTGGCCCGCGCCGTGAACGCTCCGAAGGTGGCAATGAAGGCGGCAACAATGGCGGGGGCGATCCCGACCATGTACCGGCCTTCCTGAAAGACTAAGCCTGTAAAGGCACTGGAGAGGAAAGGGGTCGCTGCGGCGGCCCCTTTTTTCATGTGGGCCTAATGAACGACATGCACGATTGCTCACTATTAAAAAAGCTAATGCTATCGGCAACGAATATTGGAACTGATGTAGAAGTCGCGCCTACTTCCGCCCGGATGGGGTAATTTACCCCGCGCTATATTGAACCCAATCAATTGAAATGTTTCATAATGTGACAACATCTTACATCAGGAAACATCTGACTATTTGTTTTATGGTTAATTTTCTCTATAGCCATAAAGATAAACATAATTCGGGTCGTATAGGGTTGGGGAGACCCTTTCTGAATGCGTGATTATATATTGTTGCCTGTCGTGGTCGCATTAGCCATTGCGATTGCGCTGATTACCCGTGTTGCCCCATTTGGAGATGGCGCGACCGGCTTTAACTTGAAAGAGGCGCAAGTGACCTTGCACGCCATTGCGTCCGAACCGAGATCGGTTGGATCCGTAGGGCATGCAAAAGCGCAGCTGTGGCTATTAAAGCGCTTTTCGGACTTGGGATTACAAGTTGATACACAATCGGGGATCGGTGTCCGGCAAGCCAATTTTGACGCACGCCGCAAAGGTGCAATCAGCGTGGCGCCTTTTAACAACATAATAGCGACATTGCCGGGACGTGACCGGAATAAAAAGGCTGTTGCATTGATGGCGCACTACGACAGTGTCTTTGGTTCGGATGGTGCCGCCGATGATGGTGCGGGTATCGCGTCCCTGCTCGAAACGGCCCGTATTCTTGCCAAAGGGCCGAAGCCCGCGCGCGACGTAATTTTTATCGCAACAGATTCCGAAGAACTGGGCTTGATTGGCGCACAGGAATTTTTTGATCGCCATCCTTTGGCAAAGCGTATTGAAGCCGTTGTCAACGTCGAAGCACGCGGATCGCGCGGACGTGCAATCATGTTCCAGACTTCGCCCGGAAATGCCGAGCTTATTGAATTATGGGCGGCTAATGCTGTCCACCCAACCGGCAATAGTCTGGCCAACAATGTGTATCAGCACCTGCCGAATGATACGGACCTGTCTGTACCGCTTGCTAAGGGCATTACAGGAATCAATGCGGCCTTTATCGATCGGTTAAAAGACTATCATATGCCGACCGATACGATCGAAAATCTCGATCCACACGCGCTGAGGCATTTGGGAAATTTCGCGCTGACAACGACCAAGGCACTTGCCTATGCCGAAACGCTTCCGAAGCAGGGTATCGAAGCTGCCTATTTTGACTTCTTCGGTTTGTTCATTGTTCGCTATCCCATGTGGTTTGGATGGGTACTCGTCGCAGTAGGCTTTGCGTTTTTGTTCACCGCCCGATTGCAGCGGATGGGTGTGCGTTGGCCGCAAGTGGTAGGTGGAGCGCTCGGCGTATTGGGCCTGATGGTCGGCGCAGGTGTCATCATCCATTTTGTTTCGGCATGGGCCTACGGCACGGGTATAATACCCTTGCGTGAGCGTATAAACGAAATGGGCCCGGCGCTTTGGATGTATGTCACATTTGTCTCGGGTGTCGTCCTGCTCGCACGGCCGAAGGAGGCTTTGTGGGTTGGTTCCGTCGTCCTCATGCTATGCTGTGCGCTCGCGGCTCAAATCTGGATGCCCGGTGCCAGCTGGCTGTTCGACTGGGGCGGCTTGATTGGCGCCATATTGGTCTATCTGGCGTCCCGCTCAGGCTGGCAGTCTTCGCCGGTGATTTACATTAGTGCTCTGACCGGCGGTTTGTGGGGGGCATTATTGCTCACCGGTGTGATCGTAACCTATGTTTCGGTCGCGCCAATGACCCCGGCGCCGGTCGCGCTGATCATACCCTTTGCGATAACGCTCATTGGTCCTGTCATCATGGCTTATGGGCAGCTGCAGAATTCGAAGCGTGTCGGTGGCGGATTGGTGGCCCTCGCATCGCTCGGTGCCGTGTGGTTCGCTCTCAATCCCAGTTTCTCCGAGCGCAACCCGCGTCCGGGCGATCTGTTCTATTATAAGGATGGCAATAGCGGGAACAGCTATTGGGCGACCAGCTCGACTTCGCATGAGCTTCCCGATGGTCCCGCGACGAAGATTTCCCCGAAAGGATTTGACAGTCTTCGGTGGAAAGCGGTTCCTGCTCCCGCATCGGACGTAGAATTGCCTGTCGTCCGTTTGCGCGAACAAGGTGATAAAATCGTCCTGACAATGGTGAGCAATGATGCGCCGCGATTGATGAATTTCGTCGTAAAATCCAAGATACCTTTGATCAATGTCGATGTGAACGGCAAACCGGTCCGCGTGGTACCGGGGACAGATATCCGGTTAGGATGGAGGTCGGAAACGCCGGACGCCATATTGCAAATGCGGTTTGACAAGGAAAACGCGGGCGCGCTGGATATTGACTTTGTCTATGCGATGGCCGGTATGCCGCAAGGCGCGCCGCCAGCGGGCGGTCCGGACACAGATTGGACCCGACTCAATGGTGCGAAAGTGGTCAGCGGGTCTCTTAACATTGCCTATGGAACCAATGTAGCCAGCCGATAGGGTGCAAATTCATCTGCGATACAGGCAGAAGCAGGCATCTGGGGACAATATCAGCAAAGCACTTGGCGACGGGGCCAAGATTATCTAGGGAACATCCATGAACAAAAAATTGCTTGTGCCCGTGGCAGTGCTTGCCGCCTCTTCTCTGCTATCCGGTTGCGCCGCGCTTGGTCTTGGCGGCGGCGATGCGAAGCCGGGAAGCAACACCCGCTACGTCGCGCGCGATGTCAACACGCTGTACGCTGCAGCCAAGGAGAAGCTGGATAACCAGCAATATGTGGTCGCGGCGGCATTGTTCGATGAAGTCGAGCGCCAGCATCCCTATTCGCCATGGGCGCGGCGTGCGCAGTTGATGAGTGCTTTCAGCTATTATATGGCGCAGAAGTACAACGAATCGATCCAGTCATCGCGTCGCTTTTTGTCGATCCATCCCGGAAACAAGGATGCGGCCTACGCCTATTACCTGATCGCGCTCAACTATTATGAGCAGATCAGCGACGTAACCCGTGACCAGAAGATTTCAGAGCAGGCTTTGGCAGCTTTGGGTGAGGTGCAGCGTCGTTATCCGAATTCGCGTTACGCAGCCGATGCGACGTTGAAAATGGACCTGGTGCGCGATCACCTTGCTGGCAAGGAAATGGAAATCGGCCGCTTTTACCAGCGCCGCGCGCTGTGGCTGGCGTCTTCGCTGCGCTTCCGCGAAGTTGTCGACAAATTTGATACGACGACGCACACGCCAGAGGCCCTATATCGCCTGACTGAATCCTATCTTGCGATGGGTGTGCCCGAAGAAGCGAAGAAATCAGCCGCTGTCCTTGGGGCCAATTATCCCGGCAGTGAGTGGTATAAACGCGCATATGAACTGATGCAGAAGCACGCGCCTTCGGCCTAATGCCATGCTAACGGGGCTTTCGATCCGCGATGTGGTGCTGATCGAGGCGCTAGACCTTGAATTTGCAGGTGGATTGGGCGTCCTGACCGGTGAGACCGGTGCGGGTAAATCGATATTACTGGATGCATTAGGGCTGGCGCTCGGCGCGCGGGCCGATAGCGGCCTTGTCCGCAACGGCGCCGAACGGGCGCAAGTGACGGCGAGTTTTGATGCACCCGAAAATGTCGTTAGTCTGCTGGCGGAAAATGATATCGAAATCGATAAAAAAGAGCCGTTGCTGATCCGGCGTTCGGTCAAGGCCGACGGGGGCAGCAAGGCCTTTATCAACGATCAGCCCTGTTCGGCCGCACTGTTGCGCGATGTAGGCGCAGCTCTGGTGGAAATTCACGGGCAGCATGATGATCGTGGAATGCTTAATCCGCGCGGGCATCGGCTTTTGCTCGATAGTTTCGGGCGGTGCGATACTGCGTTGGTCGCCAGTCACTATGCCGCCTGGCAAGAGGCCAAGTCGCGGCTTGATGTCGCGCGCGAGGCACTTGAAAATGCGGCACGTGACCGGGAATGGCTGGAACATGCTGTTGCCGAGTTGGCAAAATTCAATCCGCAACCCGGCGAAGAAGAGCAATTGGCCGGTGAACGCTCCGACATGCAAAAGGGGGAGCGCATTGCCGAGGATTTGAAGGCCGTCCTGGAAAGCTTCGACGGTCCGAAAAGCGGCCTGGCGCTGATCCGGTCGGCTGCGCGCAAACTGGACCGACTGGCCGATGCGCATCCTTTGCTGGCCGAGGCGCTTACCGCACTTGATCGCGCGGTTATCGAGGCAAGCGAGGCGGAAGATAAATTGAACGCTGCTGCGCGGGCGATCGAGTTTGAGCCTGCGCGTCTGGATGAAATCGAGGAGCGCCTGTTCGAGCTGCGGGCATTGGCGCGCAAGCATAATGTTGCGCCCGATGCGATTGTATCGTTGCAGGAAAATCTGACCGCTCGGCTGGATTCGATACAGGCTGGTGGGGAAGGGCTCGCGAAGCTGGAGGCGGAGGTCAGGGCCAAGCACAGCGCCTATGTCGACGCCGCCGAAGCAATGAGCGCAGCGCGCGCGCAAGCCGCCGCAAAGCTGGACGCTGCGGTCAAGGCCGAGCTTGCCCCGTTAAAACTGGATGCCGCGCAGTTCCAGACCGCCGTTGAGCGTCTGCCTGAGGATCGTTGGAGCAGTACCGGTATGGACCGGGTGGAGTTTCTTATCTCCACAAACCCGGGCGCGCCATTTGCGCCGTTGGCGAAAATTGCATCGGGCGGCGAATTGTCGCGCTTCATTCTGGCTTTGAAGGTTGCCTTGGCCGAAGAAGGTGGGGCGGCCACGATCATCTTTGACGAAATCGACCGGGGTGTTGGCGGCGCGGTTGCCGCGGCTATCGGTGAGCGGCTTGCCCGGCTCGCCCGGCATACGCAATTACTTGCGGTCACACATAGCCCGCAGGTCGCGGCCAAGGGGCAGGCGCATTACTTCATTGCCAAGTCCAGCCAAGGGACCGTCACGCGGACGGGTGTCGTCCTGCTCGATGCCGAAGCAAGGCGGCAGGAGATCGCGCGGATGCTCTCGGGCGCCGAAGTGACTGATGAGGCACGGGCACAAGCCGAACGGTTACTGGAGGGTGTGTGACAGTTCCGAATGAAGCGGATGCCGCCAATGAACTGATGCGGCTTACCAAGCAGATCGCCTATCACAACAAACGCTACCATGCCGAAGACGCGCCGGAGATTTCCGACGCGGAATATGACGCCTTGGTGCGCCGCAACACCGAACTTGAAACGGCATTCCCGCATCTCGTCCGCTCTGACAGTCCGAACCGCCAGGTAGGCGCCGCCGTAGATGGCTCCGGCCTCAAGAAAATAACCCACGCCAAACGCATGATGAGCCTCGATAATGCCTTCAGCGCGGAGGACGTCGAGGACTTTGTAGGACGGGTCCGCCGGTTCCTGAATTTACCTTCCGAAGCGTCAGTGGAGTTAACAGCCGAAGATAAAATCGACGGATTGTCCCTATCACTGCGCTATGAAAATGGCGTTCTCAAACAGGCAGCAACCCGGGGTGACGGTACCGTTGGCGAAGATGTCACTGCGAATGTGGCGACCATATCCGATATACCGCAGCAACTTTCAGGCAACCCGCCTGCACTGTTCGAAATCCGCGGCGAGGTCTATATGGCCAAGACAGACTTTGCGGCGCTTAATGCCGAGCAAGAAGCAAAAGGCGGAAAAATTTTCGCAAATCCGCGCAACGCGGCCGCCGGGTCATTACGCCAGAAAGATGCGGGCATCACAGCATCTCGACCATTACGCTTTTTGGCACATGGCTGGGGCGAAGTGAGTGCGTTACCCGCAGTCAGTCAACTGGGCGTCATGAATGCGATTGCCGCATGGGGCGTTCCGGTGTCGCCCTTATTGGTTCAAGTCGATAGCGCGACCGGTGCACTGGCGCATTATGCGGACATCCAGCGCCAGCGGGCTGAGCTGCCCTATGACATTGATGGCGTGGTGTATAAAGTAGATCGGTTGGATTGGCAGGAACGGCTTGGCTTTGTGGCTAAGGCACCGCGGTGGGCAATCGCGCATAAATTCCCTGCCGAGCAAGCCGAAACAACCTTGGAATCGGTCGATATTCAGGTTGGTCGCACCGGGAAGCTAACGCCCGTCGGTCGTTTGAAACCCGTAACGGTTGGAGGTGTGGTCGTCTCCAATGTTACCTTGCACAACCGTGACGAAATTGCCCGTTTGGGCGTAAGACCCGGCGACCGGGTCATAGTTCAGCGGGCAGGGGACGTTATTCCGCAAATTGTGGACAATCTGACACGCGATATTGAGCGGCCCGCCTTTGATTTTCCCAACCACTGCCCCGAATGTGGATCTGAAGCGGTGGCGGAAGAGGGCGAGGTGGATGTTCGCTGCACCGGCGGTTTGATCTGCCCCGCGCAACGCGTACAGCGGCTCATCCATTTCGTCAGCCGTGCAGCGCTTGATATCGAAGGACTGGGCGAAAAATCAGTGCAGGAGTTCTTTGCAGCTGGCTGGCTGGAAAGCCCCGCGGATATTTTTCGCCTTCACACGCGCCGAAAAGAGATTTTGGCGCGTGACGGGTGGCAGGATAAGTCTGTGGATAACCTGTTGGCAGCCATACACGCAAAACGCACGCCGGATGCCATGAAGTTGCTGTTTGGATTGGGAATCCGACACGTTGGGGCGGGGACTTCAAAGGATCTGGTGCGCAATTTTGGGTCTCTTGATGCGATTGCTGAGGTCGGCAAACGTGTTGCCGACGGCGACGCATCTGCCGTAGCCGAGCTTACGAGTATTGACGGGATCGGTCCCACAGTCGCTGAGGCATTGGGTGATTTTTTTCACGAACCGCATAACCGTGAAGTTTGGGATGATTTGATGCGGGAAGTTGAACCGCCCGCCTATGTGTCGAACATCCGGGAAAGTGAGTGGACAGGAAAAACGATAGTGTTCACTGGGAAGCTGGAGACGATGAGCCGCGATGAAGCAAAAGCGCAGGCCGAGGCATTGGGAGCAAAAGCAGCAGGCTCTGTAAGTGCAAAGACAGATCTTGTCGTAGCAGGTCCCGGTGCTGGTTCGAAGTTAAAGCAAGCTACAGCTTTAGGGATCAAGGTTATTGACGAAGCGGAGTGGGCAGTGATTGCTGCGGAAAATTAGGGAAGCTTGGCGGCGCGTCGACTAGAAAAGGAGCAGCCGACGCGGCACCAGAACCGCAGCGATCCCCCTCGTGCCGCGCGGTTCAAAGCTTTATCCCCCTCAATTTGGATCGATATTGGCATTGTGCCTGCTATCTTATCCCGCGACTCCAAAAGGGCTTGCTCCGATGTCAGTTATATGACGGTTAGGACTGTGATAATGTCAACAATTTTACAATCATCGGATCAAGACGAAAATATAGGTCGTTCGATAGGGGCACCGGCTTTATTTGCGAGTTTTCCGTCCGCACTTCAGGCCGAGTTGAGGCAGAAAGCAGTACGCCGCCATTTTTCAAATGGGCAGTTTCTACAGCATCGCGGCGACGAAGCTGATGGCTTTTGGATCATCGATAAGGGGCAGGTAAAACTTGGCCATCAGGATGCGCATGGCACCATGCACGTCCTCTTCATCCTTGGACCCGGCGATAGTTTTGGCGAACTGGCATGTCTTGGTAAGTTCGCCCGAGTGCTGGACGCAGAAGCACTTGGCAAAGTCGAGCTAACTTGGGTGAGCGACAAAATTATGTCGGAGGCCATAGCAGGATCTGCCGTGATATCGCGCGAAATGCTGAAAATACTGGCTAAGCAACTCCAGGAGGCGCTGGATAACTTGCTTGTTTTCCGAAACATGCCTGCACCCAAAAGGTTAGCGCAGCGTTTGCTCGCTTTTGTTGCGGATCGGGAGCCACCTGTAAAACTAGGCATCAAGCAACAGGAATTGGCAGAGCTGATAGGCGTGTCCCGCATGACAATCGCGTCTGCACTTTCGGAACTTGAGGCCCTGGGTCTAGTCACGCGCCATTATGGGCATTTGATTATCGAAGACCCGACTGCCTTGCGACATTGGATGAAAAGCTGACACGATAGAATCAGAACCAGCGCATCACACCCCCGGGCATAGGCGTCCAGATACCGATACGTACTCCGGCATTTCTCAACACCCTTCCGGTCCATGTATTGCAGGTGTTGAAAGCAGAATAGCGCCCCATACTGTCGTAGAAAAGATTGTCGGGACCATAAGCCGGAAGGGCGGTACTCCTACCATCAGGGTCGAGCCGGAATGCCGCTCGTATTTGCTTTGCGATCAACCGATATTGCTTTTGCGAAACGCGAATTCGTTTACGGTTATCTTGGGGTACCGGATTGATCACATGTTTAATATGCAATATGCTATCGTCCGAACCCATTACCGCGCTAGCAATGTCTCCGCTTTTGACGTCAGCCCACGTCTCGGCATTGCGATACACACGGCCGTGCCCCCAGCCAATCATCACATGAGTTCCAAAGAGACCGCTATCACTCAATTGATCCGGTCTGATCAGGTCGCTAAGATTTTCCGTCGCCTCATTAATTGGCACAATCAAACCTACATGGACCCCGTTCGATTCTACAAATATGTCGACACCTTCTCGCGCGGGAATCCAGCCGTTGTTCGCAGGAATATGACTGCCGATAAACGCGCAAGCCATGTAGAAACCGACTATCAGAAAGGGCCACGCAACAAACGCCCGCATTACGGTCCACACGCTGTTGATGCGAAACAGTTTCAAGTGTAACCACTTCCTCATGGCCGATTTTCTGCATGTGTATGATACACCGCCCGAAGGCGCAAATGCCGACTGGACGATTCCTCAAAACTGGGAGAAGTTTGGTGAGAATGATCACCAGATGTGGGACAGGCTGTTCGCAAGACAATCTGAAATGCTCCCCGGCCGCGCAGCCGACGCCTTTTTGCGGGGGTTGGATGTGCTGAAGCTTTCGAAGCCCGGAATTCCGGACTATCGCGAATTGAATGCGCGCTTAAATAACGCCACTGGCTGGGAAGTTGTTGCTGTACCTGGGCTTGTACCCGACGATGTGTTCTTTGATCATCTGGCCAACCGTCGTTTCCCTGCTGGCAACTTTATTAGAACACCAGAGCAACTCGATTATCTGCAAGAACCCGATGTATTTCATGATGTTTTTGGCCATGTACCGATGCTGGCTGATCCGATCTTTGCCGACTATATGGTTGCCTATGGGAAAGGTGGATTAAGATCATTGGGGTTTGGCGCTCTCGATCATTTGGCGCGGCTCTATTGGTACACGGTGGAGTTCGGATTGATCGAACAATCCGACGGTCTTCGAATCTACGGAGCGGGAATTGTCTCAAGCTATGCGGAAAGCATTTTTGCGTTGGATGATCCGAGTCCGAACCGGATCGGCTTTGATCTGCTTCGTGTCATGCGGACGGAGTACCGTATCGACGATTTCCAACAGAACTATTTCGTAATTCCCGGGTTGGATGAACTTTTACAGGTAACGGTAGAAACCGACTTTGCGCCTTTGTACGCAAAATTGGAGAATTTGCCGGATATTGCCATTGCGGACATACTGCCGACAGATCGGGTAATGACTCGAGGCAGTCATAACCATGCTCAAAGGGCCGGTCGCTAAAAGGGAGGGGAAAAGCAACCGGCCCCCGCATTCACTGCCTGTTAGGGCAGTAAAACAGAGTCAATGACGTGGACCACGCCATTCGACTGCATCACGTCCACAGTTGTTACCGCAGATTGGCCACCTTTCGCATCGGTAATCACGACGCTGTTGCCTGACATGCGCGCGGTAAGCTTTTCGCCTGCAACTGTGGTCAACGAAGCTTTGCCGCCACCGGCCTTGATTGCTGAGATAATGTCGCTTGCCGTCAGCTTGCCGGCGACTACATGATAAGTCAGAATCTTGGTTAGCGTCGCTTTGTTTTCGGGCTTAACTAAGGTCGCTACGGTGCCTTCGGGCAGCTTTTCAAAGGCTGCGTTGGTTGGTGCAAAAACAGTGAATGGTCCCGGGCTGGCAAGTGTCTCGACCAAGCCAGCAGCCTTTACCGCAGCGACCAGAGTAGTCAAATTGGGGGCTGCTGATGCGTTTTCAGCAATCGTTTTTGCAGGGTACATGGCGGCTCCACCAACTGTGGGGTTTGCCATCTTATGATGGTTAGAAAATGCCGCCGTGCCAGCGAGGGTCGTCGAGGCGAGGGCAATTGTAAAAAGCAGTTTCTTTGTGATGTTCATGATGTCAACTTTCCTGTTCTGCGCACGTCCGGGGGATGGCGTGCTGATTTCAGGAACGATGACGTTTCGTATACGGATGCATCGTGGTGAAAAAAATTAAAGCTTTGCGATTTTTCCGCTAGCAATAACAGGTCCCGTTGCCTTTCCTTCAGGCGCTCCTCCTTCGGGTTCGGGTGTAATCGCCAAAGTACCACCCGATGCTAGATATTGTCGCATGTCAGAGGGGATGATCA
>ERZ795061.3878-NODE-3878-length-12779-cov-8.955674_pt1 | contig 12779 bp, 11 predicted proteins | sample MGYA00375145_ERZ795061 | MGnify/ENA primary metagenome ERZ795061 (study PRJEB30190, sample SAMN05720144) | anaerobic digester metagenome | isolation source: active sludge of municipal wastewater-treating anaerobic digesters | place: USA | collected 2014-12-22 ... | reverse complement strand
GGCAGTATACCCCCGGTCCGGGAGGCCGCTGAATCTGGCGGGCGCTATCCTCCAAGATTTGTGGCTAGGGGGTTGAAACTGGCCGGGATGTTTTTTGGCCGTCCTCGGAGTTGGGAACCGCTCCATCCCTCATTCTCGCGCATTCACTGCCGTCATCCTCGGGCTCGACCCGAGGATCTTCCTTTCCATCAATCGGCTTGGCTTTCGCGAGGAAGAAAGATCCTCGGGTCGAGCCCGAGGATGACGCTGTGGGTGGGGCGGGCGTTGGTGAGCACGCCTCTTCACCGCGTCCCCCGCGCAGGCGGGGGTCCAGTGGCGCGCTTCGCGGTGGTTCTTTTTTGAAGACGACTGGAGGCCCGCCTTCGCCGGGAACGCGGACAACAAGTTGTCCGCTTCCAGAGCGCGCGGCTTGCCCCTCCGTCTAGCCGCGCGTGACGACCGCGTCGGCTTCTACTTCGACCAGCCATTCGGGGTTGATCAGGGCGTTGGTGCCGAGGAAGGACGTCGCGGGTTCGATGTCCTTGAACACCTCGCCGTGCGCCTCGCCGGCCTCTTTCCAGCGCGACATGTCCGTGAGGAACACGCGCGTGCGGACGACGTGCTTGATGTCTGCCCCGGCCTGAACCAGTGCGCCTTCGATGATGGCGAGGCAGCGCTTGGTCTGCGCTTTCACATCGCCGGGAGACGCCACGCTGCCATCGGCAGCGATCGGCGCGCAGCCGGATACGAACACCATGTCGCCCACGCGCACGGCGCGCGAGAAGCCAAGGCCCAGCTTCGATCCGCTGGGGACTTTCGTTACATCACCTGACATGTGGTTAGGCCCGCTCGATTGCCATGGCGATGCCTTCGCCGCCGCCGATGCACAGCGCGGCGACGCCACGCTTCGCGTTCTTCTGTTCCATGGCGTTGATCAGCGTGACGACAACACGGGCGCCCGAAGCGCCGATCGGGTGGCCGAGGGCGCAGGCGCCGCCGTTCACATTGACCTTGTCGTGGCTGACGCCGAGTTCCTTCATGGCGATCATGGGGACGACTGCGAAGGCTTCGTTGATCTCCCAGAGATCAACGTCCGAGGCTTTCCAGCCGGCTTTCTCGAGGGCTTTCTTCATCGCCGGCACCGGGGCCGTGGTGAAGTAAGCCGGCTCGTGGCTGTGCGCAGCGGTGGCGACGATGCGGGCCAGCGGCTTGAGACCGCGTTTCTTGGCTTCCGACTCGCGCATGAGAACCAGTGCAGCCGCGCCATCGGAAATGCCTGAGGCGTTGGCGGCGGTGACCGTGCCATCTTTGGAGAAGGCGGGGCGCAGGGTCGGGATTTTTTCCGGCATGGCGGTGCGCGGAAGTTCATCCGTGTCGATCGTCACATCGCCCTTCTTGCCTTTCACCGTCACCGGCGAAATCTCGCGCTTGAAGCGGCCTTCCTTCGTCGCGTTCTGCGCACGCGTCAGCGTTTCGAGCGCGTAGGCGTCCTGCTGTTCACGCGTGAACTGGTATTCCTTCGCGATCATGTCGGCGAAGTTGCCCATGGCGCCGCCGCCGTAAGCATCCTCAAGACCGTCTGTCGCCATGTGATCCTTCAGCGAGGACGCGCCGTATTTGTGACCCTTGCGCAGATCGACGAGGTGCGGGGCGTTGGTCATGCTTTCCATGCCGCCGGCAACCACGACCGTGGCCTCGCCCGCGAGGATCGCGTTGCGGCCCATGACGGCCGCCTGCATGCCTGAGCCGCACATCTTGTTGACGGTGGTGGCTTCGGACGATTTCGGGAGGCCGGACTTGATGCCTGCCTGACGGGCCGGGGCCTGACCCTGACCCGCGGGGAGACAGTTGCCCATGTAAACCAGCTCGACATCTTCGCCCTTCACGCCAGCTTCGGCCATCGCGCCCTTGATGGCGTGTGCGCCCAGCTCGTTGGCCGAGAAGCCCGCGAGTTCGCCCAGCATCGCGCCCATCGGCGTGCGCGCCATGCCTACGATCACGACTGGATCCGATGCGCTCATGGGAAAACCTTCCTATTCAAAATGTGCGGCGCACAATCGTCCTACGCCTGTCAGGCGTCAAGCTGAGTCCGGAACGCACGAGCCCTCCATTCGTTGGGTCTTCAGTGGGTTATCCGGAGAAAAGCATGTCTGGCGTGGCAATCGATCATTACGCGTGGGTGATGGCGGGTGACGGAGAAAAGACCCTGTTCTTCCGAAATGAGGGCGATGCACACGACTGACGACACCCTACGGGCGCAGGACCAGCAGCGTTGATGTTCCGTGGGCGTGCAGCTTGCCGTCTGGTCCGGTGAGCCTTGCTTCAGACGTGATGATTGTGCGGCCGTTGGCGAGAATCGTCGCCTCGCAGCGGTAGACGCCGGAGTTAGGGCGGATGGCGCGTGTCATGTTGCCCTTGGTTTCGAGCGTCGTGTAGCCGACGCCCGGCGGCAGCAAGGTCATCGCGGCGCATCCGCAGGCGGAATCGATCAGGGTGAGCGGCCAGCCGCCATGGACCGCGCCCATCGGGTTTAGACTTTCCGCGCCGGGCTCGCCCGCGAACACGACGCGGCCTTCCTCGACCTCGGCGATCCAGAAATTGAGCGACTTGGAAATGCCGGCGGCTGGCAGGCTGCCGGTCATTATGCCCCGGATGATATCGACGCCCGACATGGTCGAGGTGTCGGCGGTTACCGCAACGCCGACTGGCGCGCCGCGATGCAGATTTTGTTCGCGATCATCCTGCATGCCGATTTCCAATCATCCCAAATGCCGCGGAGGCGTGCGATACTCAGCCAGCGGCGCTTACGGTGGCGGTGATGAAACCGCCGCCGAGCACACTGGCGCCATCGGGCGATGCATAAAGCACGCACGCCTGACCCGGAGCGACACCTTCTTCCGGTGTGTCGAAGACAAAGCCTGGCACGCCATCAACCAGCGTCATGCGGCCCGGGACGGGCGCACGCGTGGAGCGCACGCGCGCCAGAGCTTGCACGCCCACAGCGCACGCTTCTTCCAGCGAGCCTTCGCCCAGCCAGTTGCTTTCACCGATCGCCAGCGCAGACGTGAGCAGGGCTTCGCGCGGCCCGATGATCACGCGCTTGTTCGGCGCATCAATCTTCGTCACGAACAGAGGCTCGCCCGTCGCGACGCCAAGGCCGCGGCGCTGGCCGATCGTGTAACGGATCACGCCTTCGTGGCGGCCCATGACGCGGCCATCCATGTGGACGATATCGCCCGCGCCGGCCGCGCCGGGGCGCAGCTTTTCGACGATGTCGGAATACTTGCCGGCCGGCACGAAGCAGATGTCCTGGCTATCCGGCTTGGCTGCCACCTGCAGCCCAAGCGCCGACGCCGCGCGCCGCACGTCGGGCTTCTTCATGCCGCCGAGCGGAAAGCGCAGGAAGTCGAGCTGTTCGCGCGTCGTCGCGAACAGGAAGTAGGATTGATCGCGATCCGGGTCAGCCGCACGCGTCAGCTTTGCTATGCCGTTGTCTACGGTGCGGCGGATGTAGTGACCCGTCGCCATGCAGTCCGCACCGAGATCGCGTGCAGTCGCCAGCAGGTCCTTGAACTTCACGGTCTGGTTGCAGCGCACGCACGGGATCGGCGTCGAGCCTTTCAGATACGTGTCCGCGAAATCCTCCATGACTTGCTGACGGAAACGGCTTTCGTAATCGAGCACATAATGCGGAATGCCGAGCGCTTCGGCGACGCGGCGGGCATCGTGAATGTCCTGCCCTGCGCAGCAGGCGCCCTGCTTCTTCAGCGCGGCGCCATGATCGTAAAGCTGCAGCGTGACGCCGATCACATCGTAACCTGCATATTTGAGCAGGGCCGCGACGACGGAGGAATCCACGCCGCCCGACATGGCTGCGACGACGCGGGTTTCCGAACGCGGCTTGTCAAACCCGAGGTCGAGGTCCGCGCCCGACAGGTCGACGTCTTTCAGTTTCGAGAAATCACAAAGGCCGTCGGCGACCGGCAGGTCGATCTCGATTGGCGCATTGCCAGAGGGAATGGCAGGCCCGCCACGGGGCCCGATAAGGGTGGTCATCTGCGCGTCTCCCACGGGTTCAAGGCCCGAAGCAGGTTGCTGTTGCGCAGGCTCTTACAGGAAAGTCGGGGCGAAAAACAGGCCCTTTTCCGCCCCTTCGCAGGCCCATTCGGTCGCGCTAGCCTTTACCCATGTCGAACCCCCTGCCCGATCCGCCCTCGCCGCATCACTTCCAGACCAGTCAGCCGCGGGAGCTTCTGGCGTGTATCGAGTTTGCAGCCTCGCAGGCGGATCAGGCCGCAGACGATCATGGCGCGTGGCGCTGGCTGATCATCTCGATGACACTGGCTGTTCAGAACGCCTGTCTCTGCGCGCTGGATACGGACGACGAATTTGGCTCCAAGGGCATGACGCGGATGGACGCCCGCGCCATCACGCGGTGGACCAAGGGCGGCCGCAACGGCCCTGCCCCGCAGGCCGTGCGTGAGCCGCGTATCGTCTCGCCGCTTGAACTTCTGCGCCGCACAGGCGACTCGTTCTTCCTGCGCCCGCCTTATCAGCTGCCACTCAACAGACAGATCAACGAAGCGTTCGACGACCTCGTTCACCTGCGCAACACTTTCCTGCATTTCAGCGAGGATGGCTGGACGTTCGACCTGCGCGAGATTCCGCCGCTGGTTATGACGGCGTGCAACATTGTTCGCCACCTTGCGGTGACCCAGCCCGTCTATCTAAAGCGCGCCGAACCGCGTCATCGTGAGCGCGTTGCGGCGGCGCTCGATCGCATCGAAGCGGCGATGGATCACTATCCGGGGATGGACGGCTGACGGCCGCGCCGCCAAGTCCATTGGCGTTTTCGCAACTCGGGAAATGAGTCAGCTAGCGCGTGCGGCCCAGCGCTGCGAGTTCCGCGTCGGGATCACCGCCCAGCTCGCGCACCGTCTCTTCCCAGCGGGCCAGTGCATCCCAGTAATAGTCGAAAATGCAGGGGCAGCAGCCGCGATGACAGCAGCTGTCATCATCCGGCTTGTTCGGCGGACGCGGGAATGCGGAGGGCGAACTCATCGCCCTCCGCTAACGCAATTTTCCTGCCGCGTGTAGGCGCCAGCCTACTTGCACTCGAACTGGTCCGGGCTCTTGCCGTCGCCCGTGCCTTTGTAGACTGCCTGCTTGGGCCAGGCGCAGAGCTTGCGCGACCCGCCGGCGGCGAAGCTTGCCGTCAGTTCTTCAGGGGCCGCAGCACCCGCAACCCATTTGTCGAGCGCGTCGATGAAATCGACCCGGTCCGGCCCCGGCCCACCGGCGCAATGCATCACGCCCGGCATCATGAACAGGCGCACGTCGCCCTTCGCTGTCGCGTCGTTCGCATAGACCTTGTCGAGATAGTTCAGGCTCATGAAGGGCGAGAGCGCAGAGTCAGACCAGCCATGATACATCAGCAGCTTGCCGCCGCTCTTGCGATAGGCTGACAGGTCGGGGTTGGTCGGCGACAGCGTCATCTGCACGGCCTTCATGTCGGTCGGCAGCGTGGCGAGGTTCAGCTGGGTGTGGTTCCATTTCGGATCGAGCTTCACGAAGTAGCGCATGAAGTCTGTCGAAAAACCGTAGGCAAGGCTCGGCCGGCCAGCGCCCGCGCCATCCTTGCGGCCGGCCAGCCATGAGCCCCATCCGCCATCATTGAATTCGCCGCCATAGGGGAAGCCGACATGGAACGGCTTGCCGTTCACCATCGGTCCCTTGACGATCGCTTCCACCGCCGCGACTTGCGGTGCGGACAGGCAGTCTGCCTTTGCCCCGCCCTTGCATTGGATCGTCTTGACGTCGAACTTGCACTGGCGCGGATCGGTCATGAAGCCGTCCTTCAGCCCGTCGAGTGCGTCGCACTTCTCGAGCACGGCCTTCGACACGACATCGCGCGCGGCCTTGTCCAGCACGGGCGAGTCCAGCTTGTTCGGGTCGGGATACATCTTCTGCGTCACGCTCGCGAATGTCGCGGTGATGCCCTGGAAATCGATTGCCGGCGCGCCAGCGATGATGCCATCGAAATCATCCGGGTAGCGCTGCGCTTCCATGAGCGCTTCGCGTCCACCGTTCGAACAGCCGGCGAAATAGGACTTGTCTGGCGCACGGCCATAGCGCGCCTGCAGGATCGACTTCGACGTTGCCGTCACGCGATGGATCGCGGCGTGGGCGAAGTTTGCGATCCGCTCGAGGTCGCCCATCGCCCAGCCGCCGTCCGTGACGCCGGCCGGGCCAGAGTGGCCCGTATCCGTGCCTGCGATGGCGTAGCCGCGCTGCAGGGTGTTCATGCCCATGGCCTGGCTATCGACGCGGCCAGCGAAGCCGCCCTGTCCGCCCATCACGAACTTGCCGTTCCACGCATCAGGCAGCCAGATCGTGAAGTTGATCTCTTTCCCGATCACACCATCGAGCTTGCACAGCGGCACGGGTGTGGTGACCGAGGCAGCAGCCGTCACCTTTACTTCAGGCGCCGAGTAACCCTTCAGCGACTCGCACGCCACCTGCGCCTCAGCCGCGCCGGCCATCGCAAACGCCAGCGCAACCAGCGCCACACCTGTTCGGATCATTCTGCCCTCCCTCGAAGACTTTTGTTTGGCCCAGCCTGCCACTTGCCCGGCCGTAAGCAAGACGCCCTCGCCTGATTTCCCTGTCGTGATAGAAGGCTGGGATCGCAGCAAACTATCAACGATCAGCAGTCATGCCTGACGCTACGCCACAGCTCGTTCCCGGCCGGTCCTGTCAGGACTGCACCCTGTGCTGCAAACTGCTCGCGGTGCATGAACTGCAGAAGCCTTCGCAAAGCTGGTGCGATCATTGCGAGATCGGCGTTGGCTGCAATATCTACGAAACCCGGCCCGGGGATTGCCGCACCTTCTATTGCGGCTGGCTGCTCGATCCGCGCATCAGCGACGCCTGGCGGCCGCGTGACAGCCGCATGGTCGTGAAATTCGAGTCGAAGCGGATCGCGATCCATGTCGATCGCGACCGCAAGGACCAGTGGCGCAAGGAGCCGTTCCAGTCGCAGATCCGGGCATGGGCGCGCGCCGGCACGCTTTATGATGGCGACGTCATCGTCTGGGAAGGCAAAGAGGCGATCCGCGTTGGCCCGGCCGGCGAACAGAAGCTGGGCCGAGCGAAAGAGCCTTAGAGGCGCGTTGAGCGCGCCCTACTTCAGCATGTTCAACAGCGACATGTTGCGCAGCACGTTGAAGATGCTCGCCGAAGACTCATAGGCGAACTGCGCCTGATTCAGCCGCACAGCCACTTCAGCAAGATCGACGTTCACAATGCCGCCGACCGCTTCGTCAAGGGCGTTGAGCTGCGATGTGAGACGGTCCGACGAACTATCCACTTCCTTGGACAGCCGGCCGTTTTCCGCCTGCGAGGAAAGAATGCCGTCGAAGGCCGTGCTCAACAAGGCCAGCTCGTCCTGGATCGCCTGTTTCTGTACCGGCGTAAGGGCGCCGCCGAACGGGCCATCCGGGCCTTCATCCAGTTCCGCAAGGCGCTTCACCGAGGCCATGGCGAGGGAGACGATATCATCCGCCACCAGTCCGGCCTGTACGGTGCGGCCTTCCTCCACACGCATGACCTGCGCGTCTGCGCCTTGCTCGATTGCATCCGTCAGCGGGTTCGCTGCCAGATCGCTGAGCGACGTCGCCGTCACCGGCGCGCGATCGTTCAGCACGCCGCCGAACAGGTAGCGCCCGCCAAGGTTGGTGTTCATCGCATCCTTGAGGACCGCGAACGTCTCTTCGAGTTGCGACCGTACGCCTTCGCCCTTGTCGAGGCTGACGTTCTGGAACAGGTCGGTCTTGAGCTTGCTGACCACGGCTGCCGCACGCCCGATCGCGACGTCCTGGATCTGCATGCGCGTGGTAAGCTCGCGCGACGTCGCCTGAAAGCCTTCGGTGCGCGCAATCAGGCGCTGCGCGGAGACGAGTGTCTGCGCTTCGCGACCATAACCCTTGAGATCGCTCGCGCGCGTCTGCGCCGAGCTCTGCCGCGCCGCCTCAACCAGCTGCTGCTGCGCACGCGAGATGTCGGCCATCGAAGCCGCTGGGATCATTGCCGAGGAAATGCGGGTCATGTCTTATCTTCCTCAAACCATGTTCAGGCAGATGTCGTAGAGATCCTTCGCCGCCTGGATCATGCGGGATGCAGCGGAGTAAGCCTGCTGGTAGGTCGTCATCTTCACCAGCTCTTCGTCGAGGTTGACGCCCTCTTCGCTCATTCTGCGGTCGCGCACTTCCTGCCGCACGGATTCTGCCGCCGCACGCGCGCCATCAAGGGCTTCCGCACGAACGCCAGCGTGGCCGGCCAGGCGTGCGGCATAGTCCGTAACCGAGGTCACCTGCCCGGAAAGACCGCCTGCGCTTGCGAACGCGCGCGGCGTCGTGCCTGCGGCTTCGAGCGCTAGCGCGCCACGGCCATCGCCGGGCGACAGAACGCGCGTACCGGCAGCGGCGCCAGCCAGATCGGCCTGCGCAGCGCTCAGAAGATTCGGGTTCGCACGAATGTCGGCACGAATGCTGTTGCTGCGTGCGCGCTCAATCGGAATCTGCTCGCCAAAGCCGAACAGCTCCGACATCGAAAGGCCGGTGTCGCCACGAACCGTGGTGTCCTGCAGAACATCGATGCGGCTGAAATTGGTGTTGGTCGCCGTCAGGGATAGACGACCATTGGCATCCAGATTCGCGGCGCCATAGCCTTGAAGCGCAGTGTTGATATCGTTGCGCAGCGTGCCGAGCGACGTGCCCGCCGTGACATGAAAATTGAACGTCCGGGCGATCGATCCGTCCTGGTCGCGGATTGCGAAGGTCAGATCGCCATCGGTGAAGCCGTGATCGTCGAGCGCGGAGAGCCCCGTTGCATAGCTCAGCGGCGCGCCATGCGTGACGAGGTCATTCAAGCCAAACGTATGCGAGAAGCCCCGCCCCGCTCGCCGCCCCGGGCTGGTCGGATCGTCGGTGATCGCGATGCCCTTGTTCGGCGAGTCTGTGTTGAGCTGCATGACGCCGTTGTCGAAGCTGATCGAGCCATCCGGGTCCATGGCCGTATCGAGCGCCGCCTGAAGATCGGCGATCGTGCCTCCGAACGGGGTGATGTTCGCCTGGTCGTCAAGAATTTCGCCCGTGCCGAAGTCGATGCGGAAATTGCGAAGCACAACGCCCTGGTCATCGACAATGCCGATATGCGTGACACCAGAGAAGTTGAGCAGGTCGGTTTCCAGCAGGCCGGTATTGCGGCCGGTCATCGACACCGGGGCAGGAATGGTGCTGGCGGCGTTGTGCGCCGCGTTGAGCGCTTCGACTGTTCCGGCGGCAAACTCGCCGAACGCGAGCTGCAGGTTCACCAGTTCCTTGTCGCGGGCGCGCAGCAGGCCGTTGAGTTCGCCGCCAGAGATATGCGTCTCAAGCGGTATTTCGGTGGTCGAACGCGGCGCCATCATCACGACGCTCGGATAGGGCTCGCCATTCGTCGCGGAATCCAGACCCAGGGTCGCGGAATCAAGATCGACAAGCAGCATGCCGTCGGTCGTGCGGATTTCGACGCCGCCGAGTGGACGCTTCTGCGCCCGGATGTCCATGATCTCGGCCAGCCGGTCGACCATGCGCTGCTGCTCGGTCTCGGCCTCGCTGGGCGGGTAGCCGGCGATCAGCGAACGCTGGATCGAGGTGTTGAGCTTGGCGATGCCGCTCATCAGGGAGTTGGCTTCTTCCAGCGAGGAAACGATGCGCGACTGCGATTCATTCCGCAGCGCCTGAATCTCTTCCGCGGTGGAGTCGAGCTGGGCAAGCAGCGTCGTGAGGTCGGACAGCGTCGACGACCGGCGAAGCGCCGAGGCGGGGTCGACGGCCAGCGCGCCAAAGCTGGCGAAGACGGGATCGAGCGTCGAAAACACGGTGGACGTATCCGAAGGATCGCCCAGCAATCCCTGCGCCCGGTCCATGAACTGGGAGAGAATGTCCGCCGAAGCCACATCGGCCGCGCCACGCATCTCTGCTGCAGCGAGATACGCGTTGGCTACGCGCGTCACTTCGATCTCGATGCCAGACAGCCCACCGGAGGCCTGGCGCGAGAGGAACTGCACATCAAGGCGCGAATAGCCAACCGTGTTGACGTTCGCGACGTTGGTCGACGTTGCCTTCAGCGCCTGCTGGTTCGCAGTGAGCGCCGAAAGGCCCGTCGACATGATGCTGTTGATCGACACGATCGCATCTCCATCAGGTGGCCCTGCAGATCTTGCCCACCATCAATGCCTGGTAGGCGCGATCTGCCGAGCCGCTCTGTGCGACCAGCCTTCACCGGTATCGTTCCATCTTCCTGAATACGTTCGCTAAAATCTTGCGACGGGAGCTTTTGCTCCGAACGTCCCGGCTCACCGGCCGCAACGTTGGCGTTAACCACGCAAGTTGCGGGCCAGTCAGGACATGGAGGAAAAATGCCGGATGACAGCCGCAGAGCGAAAGGCGCCGCGGACGCTTCTGGCCCGGCAACTTCTGCAGGTCACCCGGGCGACTCTTGCCGCATCGGGCCCCGGAAACGGATCGCTGTTAACCAGTGAAATGCGCATTTGCAGGCGCTTTTCATCCTAAAGATTACTGGCTCGCTGGTTGCACACTCTTCTCACGCACCGCGTCCGTGATGGCCGGAGCCGAAGGAATGTGAACAGGCGTGACCTCAGCAGCCGACATCATGTCCAGACCTGCCGCGCGGCCCGAACCCGCCGCGCCGAAGGCCACGTCGCCGAAAGATGACGGCGTCAGCTTTGCCGATGTGCTCGAGACTGAAACCGCCGCGCCGGAAGCTGAAGCCCCCAAGACCGACGAAGACATTGTCGTGACCACCGACGCCACGCCCGTTGCGGCGCAACCTGCGCCGACGCCGGCCACGCCCGCCATCCACTCACCTGAAGCTATCCTTGCTGGCTTCGCCCTCGCCGCCCCTGCGCCCGAAGCGCTGGTAGACGGCGCGCCGCAAGAGCCGAACATCGACACCTCCGTGCCGGCTGTTGCACAACCTGCAGCATCCCCCAATGCAGCGGCAGCAGCTGCAGCGGCCGCCGCACCACCCGCGACCACACCTACTCCTGCCGCGACTGTGCAAGCCGCAGCCGCGACCACTCCCGCGGCAAAGCCGTCCCAACCTGCGGCGACCGTTCCCGCTGCAAAACCGTCGCAGCCTGCAGCGGCGAATTCCGCGGCGCCGGCCCAGCCTGTCGCGACCGTCGCCGCAGCAGAACCGTCTCAGCCGGTCGCGGTCGCCCCCGCGGCGGAACCGTCGCAGCCCGTCGTGATGGCTGCCGCAGCAGAGCCAGACCAGCCCGTCGCGACGGCCTCGGACAATTCTGTCGGCGGCAACGATGCCACGACTGAGGCTTCTGTCGTAGCGACCAACGCTGGCGCGGCTGCCGCGCCCGCCGTCGCTCTGTCTTCAGCGACCTTGTCTGCCGCCACGATCGTTCCCGCCGTCACGCCTGCGCCGGAAGCGGCTTCGCTGTCTGCGCCCGGCGCCGAGCGCGCTGCTGCAACGCCGATCGAGAGCGCGACAACATCCAGCGACAAGTCGACCACGGCCGCCGCGCCGACGGACGTGACAAAAGCACAGGCTTCCACCAACAAGCCCATGCAGACGATCGCCGCCGCCATCGACGCTGCGCCCGAGACGAAGGCCGACGCCGCGCCCGCCCCCACCGCTTCGACGCCAGTCGATGCACTGGCCAGCACGCGCGCGCCGGCAACAGAAGCTACCCGCGCCGCGCAGAACCCTGCCCTCGCCAACGCGCCGCCGACGACCGTTCAGGTTTACCAGCGCATGGTCGAACGCTTCGATGGCCGCGCCCAGCGCTATGAAATCCGCCTCGACCCCGCCGAGTTGGGCCGCGTCGACGTGCGCATCGAAGTCGGCGCCGACAAAAAGGTCCACGCCGTGCTCGCTGCGCACGACAGCGCCGCTCTCTCTGATCTGATGCGTGGCCAGCGTTCGCTCGAGCGCGCGCTTGCTGACGCCGGCATCGACGTTGCCGATGGCGGCATCAAATTCGAACTGTCGAGTGACCAGGGCCGCAACTCTGCGAACAGCCAGAACGGTGATGGCGGCAACGCCAGCGCCAATGTCTGGCGCGGCTTCAACACCGTCGACGTCGCCGTAGACGCACAAACCGCCGCTGCAGCTCGTCCGTGGCGTCCGTCGTCGCGCCTCGACCTTGTCGCCTGAAGGAGCTGAGAGATGTCTGACCTGATCTCCTTCGTCGCGCCGCCCGCCGCCACCGGCGCAAGCACCGCACAATCCGCTGCGTCGCTGTCGAGCAACTTCGACACCTTTCTCACCATCCTCACCGCGCAGATCCAGAACCAGGATCCGCTCGAACCGATGGACTCGACCCAGTTCACCGACCAGCTCGTGCAGTTCTCGGGCGTCGAACAGCAGATCCGCGTCAACACCCAGCTCGAAACCCTGATCTCCGCCACGAACTCCGGTGCGGGCGCATCGCTGTCGGGCTATCTCGGCCAGGAAGCCGAAATCGATTCTGCCGGCGCGCAGTTCACGGGCGAGCCTGTCAAATGGCGCTACGAGCTGCCGTCGGACGCATCGTCCACCACGGTCACCGTCACGGACGCAGCCGGCAAGGTGCTCTACTCGAAAACTGGCGAACTGAAGGCTGGCAGCCACGAGTTTGTCTGGAACGGCGAACTCAACAAGGGCGGCACGGCCGCAGTTGACCAACCCTACTGGATCAGCGTCGTCGCCGAAGACGCCAACAAGAAAGCCATCACGCC
>ERZ795061.3874-NODE-3874-length-12783-cov-5.416876_pt1 | contig 12783 bp, 15 predicted proteins | sample MGYA00375145_ERZ795061 | MGnify/ENA primary metagenome ERZ795061 (study PRJEB30190, sample SAMN05720144) | anaerobic digester metagenome | isolation source: active sludge of municipal wastewater-treating anaerobic digesters | place: USA | collected 2014-12-22 ... | reverse complement strand
CATCCTGCGCCCCATCCAGATCGCCAAAAATGTCTGCATCAAAATCGGCCGCAAGGGCCTGCAAAAGCCCGGGGTTAGACAAGGCCAACGCTGCGCTACTTGCGCCTGACGAAGCTATTGCGGGGCTCGAAAATGACAAGCCCCCCATACCTAGGAGGATTATCGACGAAGTCCGCAGGTGCGTCGAATTAGCGTGTTGATGGTGTGAAATACGCCTCAACGCTGCCCCCTGATGCCGGTAACACTATTCCGGTCTGCATTTTCCGAACTTGCCCTGCACCTACCAGACCAAAACCGATTTCCTGGGATATCTGATCACCAGTCATCGTCTTTCTGAAAATTTCTTTCCCGGTATCGTCTTTCTGAACAATGCGAAGGGAACCGTTGGAAAGATATCCATATGTGTCCGCATTGTTGTTGAGCACGAGCAATACTCGGGGTTTGCCATCACCACCGACATAGGATTCGGCATTGGAAACGGAGATATTCGGCCGTTTGCCCGCCATGCTGACACCCGTAACAATCTGAAAATTATACAGTAGCTGTAGCGCAGATTCCCCCTCGGGAATTTTGACCGGCAATTGTGCGACCGTCACAAAATAGTGTCGGCTTTTTGCGAGATCCGGGTCGCCGACATATTGGATGCGGACAGCCTGAGTGCCGCCCGGCGCTATTTGAGCTTGTGGAGGAAAAACCAGCAAATCGTCGGTCGCTTTGCCCGTTCCGCGCACACCCTCGTCTGTATACTCGGCTTCTTGTGTCAAAACTTCGAGAATGACAGGCTTGGCATATTTGTTTTCGATAGTGACGACTTGGGACATACGCTGCCCTGATGTCTGCAAATCAATAACAACCGGTGAAACGGTCATCGCGTAAAGGGCGGTCGCTATGCTTGCACTGGTTGCAACCGCAAGAGCAGCGTAAACAGCTGTTTTAGGCCGGAACGGCATTTTAGATAAGTCCCCACTTTTTTGTCCTTCGGGTAGGACAAAAAGAATCCCGGAGGCAGAAAATGCCGCCCCCGGGTGTCTCTATCCATTTTTTATACGCCGGGTGTCAACTCGATGGTTAACGTGCTGATATATTGACCTGCGATCAAGCGGTTTGCATCGGCGGTAAAATTGCCGCGCGCAGCCGTGCTGTTGCCATTGGTGACGGCTTCAGAGTTCAGCTCTGCGGAGAAAACAACCTGCGCTCCGGTACCAGTTGCACCAAAACGACCAACGGTAATGCCTGCACCCGAACCTACACCTGGACCATTACCCTGACCATCGGAAGTGCCTTCGGTTGGGGTGAAGCCATCCGAACGGACGGCGCCAGCAATGTTCATGTTCACATCGTAAACGACCGCGCGGTTAAAGCCGTCAGTACCCTTAACGCCGCCGTCGGTCACAAATGCGGTACGGTACATTTGCAATGTGTTCTTTGCGCCGGTGCACCATGCGGTGACATTAGCTTGATTCATTTTGTTGGCTACCGAGCTCGAAACAGTTGCCAGTGCGAAACCTTCGTCGTTTGAAAGCGCGTTGGTATCCAGATTAAGCGTATAGGTTGTCGCCTCCAGATTGCACTTTGCGGGGTTCGTAGCGTTGATTGTAAAAATTTCGGTGTCGGTGCTGCGGTTGTCGCCATCGGCAAATGCCGGGGTCGAAGTGATTGCAGCGAAAGTTGCTGCGGCTACAAGATATTTTTTCATCAGCTTGTTCCTTTGTACTCAAAACCTGTCTGATTTTGGGGGAGATCAGACCCTCTCCTTGCCCCATCGCTTTCCTCTCCAGTGAAAAGCAGTTCGGAATTGCTTTAGATGTGGTGCATCGTCATGTGCTCGGCGCCACAATAATCGTCAGAATTTCTTGATAGGCGCCCGCAGCAAGTCGGACGGCATCGCTCTCTTCACCTTGCCATGTCACGGTAAGTTCGCCCTCACGTCCGATGGCCGTGGTGTTGCGTCCTGAAAAAAGTCCCGAACCGGGTTCCGACCCGTAAAAACGGCAGTTGGTGTTGGCCGAGGTCAACGTCGACGATGCGCATTCGCCTGCAGCGACCAAGCCTGTTTGATCAGTATTGAATTGAAGCCCGGCAACATAATTTTTGCGATACGCAAATCCCGCTGTTCCGGCGCTCTGGCTATTCGTGCCTACGAGTTGCAGCGCACCATTTTGCGCTGCCACACCGATTTTGAAGGGTGTGTTGCAATCAAGTCCGAAACGGAATGCAATTCGCGTTGGTTCGTCGATACGGCCGCTGTCGTTGGAATTTGAGCCGAGTGCCGATATTCCACAGCGTTGGCTAATCGATGCCTCGATGTCGATATGTAGCGTATTCCCGGAAGGAGCCTTGGCCTGAACATTTTCAGGAATGGCCGCACATACAACGCTGAAGAGCGCGCATGCCGCAAATAGTCTGTTCCCTGAAATTCGCACAAAACACCGCCCATTATTTTCTTTTCAGTCACCGCTCCGACATTCGGGGGGACTTTTCAGTGGTTTGCGACCCTCAGGTATCCGAAGTTTTCAAGACCCGAATCGACTGATTAATTTTGTGTAAACTTGCGCAAAAACTGTGTCGAAATAATTGATGGTTAAGAGATGTAACGTTTTACATCATATTGATATTAAACAAATATATCGGATTTCCAACTTTTGGTCGATTAACCATCGTTGTAAACTAATCAACTATAGAATGGAGGAATATCGCGTGACGAAGATGGCGTTTTGCTTCGGCGTTATTGTGCAGGAGGCGTCACTGCCGCATCAATCTCGGCTTTCGCGTCGGCCTCGATCAACTTCGTTGCCTGCTCTGCCGCCTCTTCAATAGATTGGCGCTTTTCTTTCACTGCTTCCTGCGTCGCTTCATTCGCCAACACGACGCTAGCTTCTTCGGCTGTTTTGCGATTTGGTTCCTCCGAACAGGCTGACAAGGCCAGGCAAGGAAGGGCCAAAGCAATCCAAGTCTTCATGGCTTTAGTTCACCTTCGTAGTTCGCAACGATTGCGAGAGTCGAAACCCATGCGGCAACATTCTGCCGCATTTCGGCCTTGTCAATTTTGTCCAAGGTATCGTCCGGGGTGTGATGGAGATCGAAATATTTCGTTCCATCCTGCTGAAGATCAATAATGCCCAACTTTTGTGCGGCGATTATCGCACCAATATCTGCTCCGCCACCGGCAGGAGTCTTGCGGGGAACCACACCCAGGGGCGCTAGCGCAGCGATGATTTTGGCTTTCTGTTCACTCGCACTTTCGGGAAGCGTGAAGTCGACGGCCCAGACTTTGCCAGCACCAAAATCGGATTCCATCGCCAGTGCGTGAGGCTCGGCTGCATGTTTTGAACCATAGTCCTTGCCGCCCCAAATGCCGACTTCTTCTGCACCGGCCCATAACAAACGGACGGTGCGCTTGGGTTGACCCAGCGTCTTTAGGTGTTTCGCGGCGGCGGCGATGATTCCGCAGCCCGCCGCATCGTCAATTGCGCCGGTCCCTAGATCCCAACTGTCGAGGTGACATGCGATGACAATGATGGGCAGTTGTGGATTTGACCCTTTAACTTCGGCCAGTACATTGCCTGACACCTGCATGCCTACATTTTTGGGCGTCAGCTTCAATTTCATGACCACAGGCTTGCCGCGTTTTAGCATTCGCTCCAGATTTTCAGCGTCGGGTATCGAGAGCGCTCCGGCAGGAATGGGGGTAACGCCTGCATCAAAATTGGTGTTCCCCGTATGTGGATTGCGATGATAATCGGTACCGGCCGAGCGGATGACGATCGCAGCCGCCCCTTTTTTGGCGGCTATATTGGGGCCAACAAAGCGCGCTGGACCAAAGGCGCCGTAGCTACTGCCATCTTGCGTGCGCATCATCGAATGGCTGACAAAAGCGATCTTGCCTTTCAAACTGCCGTCGGGCGCTGAGCGAAGATCTTCCAGAGTCGGAAAATACACAATTTCCGCTTCAAGCCCTTTGTCACCGGTACTTCCGCTATTGCCTAGTGCGGTTACCGCAAGTTTGTGAGTGAAAGGCGCTACAATTTCCGCCGTTTCTTCACCGCGCACCCATGTTGGCATTTGATATTCTTCAATACGCACATTGTCGAAGCCCAGCGACTTCAATTTTGCCACAGACCAAGCGCGTGCCCGTGCCTCAGCCTCGGTACCACCCTGACGAGGCCCGATCTCTGTGGTTAGGCCCTCCACGATGTCATAGGCGATTTCGTCCGAATTAAGTGCGGTAGAACGCACATCTTCAAGTGTTGGCGCCGCAAGAAGCGGTGTGAAAGCGGTTGAAACAAGCAGCAATGAAGCCACGGCGGACGATTTGTGCAAGAAGTTCATGCAATGCAGGCATAATCAGCTTCCACAGTTTTGCAATCCCGCCTTGCGAGGACCGGGCCAGATAGCTAGGGATGCGGCCAAATCAAAGATAATCCCAGACAGGAAAGTTACCAAAATGGCAGCGCAATACAGCTTCGTAATGAAGGGAATGACCAAAACCTTCCCCGGTGCGAACAAGCCCGTCCTTAACAACATCAATTTGCAATTTTACCCCGACGCCAAAATCGGCATCGTGGGGCCGAACGGCACCGGTAAGTCGACTTTGATGAAAATCATGGCCGGTATGGATACAGAATTTACAGGCGAAGCATGGCCCGGAGAACATATCCGTGTTGGCTATCTTGCGCAGGAACCGGAACTGGATCCAACCAAGACCGTCAAAGAAAATGTCATGGACGGCGTGCGTCCCATTGCCGATCTTGTAGATCGGTTTAACGAAATTTCGATGCTGATGGGCGATCCACCTGCGGATGCCGATTTTGACGCATTGATGGAGGAAATGGGCACGTTGCAGGAAAAGATCGACGCCGTCGATGGCTGGAGTCTCGACAGCCAGCTTGAACTCGCGATGGACGCACTGCGGTGTCCGCCTGCAGACAGCCCCGTCACCAATTTGTCGGGCGGTGAAAAACGCCGGATTGCTTTGACGCGTCTGCTTCTGGAAAAGCCCGACATTTTGCTACTCGACGAACCGACCAACCACCTTGATGCCGAGTCCGTCGCTTGGCTAGAAAAGCATCTGGTGGATTACAAAGGTAATGTCATTCTCGTTACCCATGACCGTTACTTCCTCGACAATGTGGTCAGTTGGATCCTTGAACTCGATCGTGGTCGTTATTTTGTCTATGAAGGCAATTATTCGACCTATCTCGAAAAGAAGGCCAAGCGACTTGAGCAGGAATCACGCGAAGACGCAGGCCGTCAAAAGGCAATCAAGGACGAGTTGGAGTGGATCCGACAAAGCCCCAAGGCACGACAGACCAAGTCAAAGGCGCGTATCAAGTCTTTCGACCAACTCGTGGAAGCACAGGAGAATCGTGCTCCTGGCAAGGCACAGATCGTCATCCAAACGCCCGAGCGCCTCGGCAGCAAGGTTATAGAGGTCAAAAATGTAACCAAAGCCTATGGCGATAAATTGCTGTTTGAAAACCTGTCCTTCACAATCCCGCAGGGCGGAATTGTGGGCGTTATTGGTCCGAACGGCGCGGGTAAGTCGACGCTCTTCCGCCTGATCACGGGACAAGAAACACCAGATAGCGGCGAAGTGGAAATTGGTGAGACCGTCAAGCTCGGTTTCGTTGACCAAAGCCGTGACGATCTCGATCCGAACAAAAATGTTTGGGAAGAAATTTCAGGCGGTGCCGACTTCATGAAGCTCGGGAAACATGAAACGCCGACCCGTGCCTATGTCGGGGCGTTTAACTTTAAGGGGACGGATCAACAGAAAAAGGTCGGCCTTCTTTCCGGTGGTGAACGTAACCGCGTTCATATGGCGAAGATGCTCAAGGAAGGTGGAAACGTTTTGCTGCTCGACGAACCGACCAACGATCTTGATGTGGAAACACTCTCGGCCTTGGAAGAAGCACTAGAGAGCTTTGCAGGGTGCGCTGTTGTTATTAGCCACGACCGCTTCTTCCTCGATCGTCTGGCAACTCACATTCTGGCCTTTGAAGGTGACAGCCATGTTGAGTGGTTCGAAGGCAACTTTGAATCATATGAAGAAGACAAGATTGCGCGCCTTGGAGACGAGGCAACACGCCCGCACCGTGCAACTTATAAGAAGATGACACGTTAAACAGGAATGAAACGGACACTGCTCATCACCAACACCAGTAGCGGTAGCGCAAACGGTGTGGATGAGCAGACCGTTGCTTCCAGCTTGGAACGGGCTGGATTTGACGTCGTTGAAAAGCGGATCCTTCCTGAACAGGATTTACCTTCGCAACGCGACTTGGAAAGCAGTTTGATTGAAGCCGTTGCCATACTCTCCGGTGACGGAACGATCAGCAACCTTTACAAAAAATTGGCGAAATGGTCTGGCGCCATTCTAGTACTTCCAGGCGGCACCATGAACCTCCTGTCGCGCCGATTGCATGGTGATATTTCGTTGGCTGCGCTGCTGGACGCGTTGCAAACAAGCACGCTCGTGCCAAAGCCAATTTCGCTGATTGCTGTTTCTGACCAACATATTCTAACAGGTCTGACCGTCGGCCCATCGACCCGCTGGGCGGAAGTGCGGGAGGGTATGCGCCATGCCGATTTACAGAGCTTGGCCGAGACCATACCGGCCGCTTGGTCCGAAACGCTATCGGATGAAGGCGTATGGGTGGGAGAGGATACTGAACATCAGTTTGCCAGTCTTTTCGTGGAGCCTGTAGATGGCGACCACCTGTCTGTTATCGCGTTTTTAGCGTCCAATATAGGCGATATGGTCGGCCATGGGTTGGCATGGTTGCGCAAAGATTTCAGGGATGGTCCGCACATTGATTTAGGTATCATGTGTGATGTAACAATATCAGCAGAAGGAATTACAGCCTCTGCTCTGATCGATGGAGAGGCAACGGAGCTTCCTGTCCCGATCCACTGTCGCGCCGAGATGTCCGAAGTCCACTTTCTGGTACACAAGCAATGATGTCGTTCGCGCTTCTCCTTTGGGCACAGGCAATAAATGGCCCAACAATTACGCCTGATACGACTGTATCCCAATGGACCAAGATTGAGATTTCGCAGTTGGCAGAGCTCGATGATGATGTTCGGCGAAATAATAATCAGCCTGGATTTTTTGATGGAATTGAGGTGCGCGAAATTCGTTTCACCGAGAACGGCTTCGCCTGGCACCTGCTCCGATACAAACGGACTGACGAAAAGGCAGGCCCCTTATGGCTCGTCCCGCACGATGACGAAAATGCGGCATTCGACGCGATGATCGCGGCTCTAAGGGAACGCGGTGGTGTCGGAATTGCTGTAAATTCCGGACCTCACAGCCTTCGGATGCAGTCGGGGTCTGGAATATGTGGCGTTCGATTTGGCGTACGACCGACCTGTGATCCCAACAGGAATTTTGCTCCACAGACACCGAAATTCACAACAGCTATCCTTGATCAGCGGCTTGCCGGGCAACCAATCATTGCATTGCATACAAATAGTCTCGGCTTTACCGGTGACGGACATGGCGGGCGAGGGGACATCACTATCGTTGATAAAGCCGCATATCGCCAAGGCGTGACATCCCCAAGGGCGGACGGATTGCTTGCTGTTTCGCCAACCGAATCTATGGCAAATTTTGATACTCTGAGCTTAACGGCCTATCTTGCTCAAGATGGACGGCCATCGTTAGCTGCACAGGAGTGCGGACGCAAAATAGCCAATTCCGGTGTGCATTTCTGGCATGAGCGTGTGGCAAAAAGTGACGGATCAATGTCTAACTATCTGATCCTGCACCGGCCCGACATTGCCTATTATAACGCGGAAAGCAGAGCAGAGATCGATCTAGGAGTGGCGGCTGCACGGCACAAAATCATGATCGACGCTTATCTTTTGAATTGCGCATTAGGGGATAAGCCAGCGCCCTGACCAAGTCTGCTGCGCCTCATCCCATGTCCACCGCGCGCGGCGATGCCCGCTATTTGCGAGATAAAGCCACTCCAACTCCGTGATGTCGCACCACAATATTGCAAAATTGGCACGCGCTTCGGTGAGTTGCATTTCAGAAGGCTGTTTACCTTCAATCCATGCGGGCAAACCGGAAGTCGGTGCATTTGAGACCAGTCCAGGTGCGGATTCAGCCAGGTAGCATCGACGGGCAAATGTGGTGGATTCTATCCATGCGGCATCAACTGCTGCTCCGTTGCTCTCCAGACGCGCCGTACCGAATAGCCTCAATTGCAGTTTTTCGGCGGCATCGTACATCAGGATCGATACGCGATTATTGTTTTTAAGATCGCCAACTTTCGGGGACCGGGAATCGGTATGAAAGCGAAGACAGCGAAGGGTTCGATCAGCTTCCCGGAGCACCATGACCCGTAGTTGGGCCAAGCCAGACGCATTAACACTTCCAACGACTGGCGTGTGGGCGGGGGATGTGCGCTTGTTGGCGCCTGGTTCGATCAGATCCCATGCTTTTGCAAAGCTCAGGTCCAAATCATCATAATAATCCGGTGGTGAAGAGTTCGACGTCATTGTGGCGTAAAAACACCTGTTGTTTCATCTAGCACGTGCAACTCGCCCTCGGCGATGCCGAAATACGCCCCGTGTAGCTTGAGCAAACCAGCCTTTTCCCGTTCGACAATGAAAGGGAATGTACGCAGGTTCGCAAGGCTGACTTTGACCGTTTCCAATTCGAGGGCGTGCTGCGGATCATCGGTATTTGATGCAAGCACCGCTTGGCGTGCCTCATCAATTATGCCGACCCATTTGTCGACAAAGCTATGCCCCTGTTGACCCAGATCGCTTCCAGAAAGTGAGGCTGTAATACCACCGCATTGGGCATGGCCGAGAATGACAATATGCCTGACTTCAAGACCGAGTACGCCAAATTCGATGGCTGCGGACACCCCGTGCAGACCGCCGCCAATTTCGTAAGGCGGCACCAGATTTGCGACATTACGCAACGCAAAAACCTGGCCCGGGACAGTGTCAAACACGGTTGCAGGATCGACTCGACTGTCGCAGCAGGAGATGATCATGACGGGAGGAGATTGTCCATCGCTCGCCAACGCGTCAAACCGCGCCTTCTGCTTGACATAAGCATCATTTCGAAACCGCTTATATCCCTCAATTAACGAAGCAAATTCTGGCATTTAAAAACGTTCTCCACGTACGACTTGCACCTCACCGATTGTGAGCAGCAACCGATAGCTATCAAGCAAAGGTGCAAGCGCGTCCACTAGCCGATCTGCTTTTTCTGTTGATGCAACAACCAGAACAATGGTTTTTGCAGCGGCGCCAGTAACATCATCATGCTGCCACTGGCCCGCCCGGCCGCCGCCGGAATCAACATGGATCACGCTCCAGCCGGAAATATCGACTGCCTTGATATGGCTCGTAATCCTGGGGACCAGCGGTGTGTCGACGAGAATTTCTATGCGTTTCCGGGTGACGGTCTCAACCATGGTTTATCCTATCATCTGCGCGAAAGCGGCCATAAGCGAAATGCCGAATATGATGTTGAACGGAAACGTAATGCCGAGCGACATACTCAGATAAATCCCGGGGTCTGCTTCTGGAAGGGCGAGGCGCATGGCGGCAGGAACGGCGATATAAGAAGCACTCGCGGCCAAAATTCCCAGCGCGGCCGCAGATGCCACGTCCAATCCAATCGCTGTGCCAAGTGCCGTTCCAATAGCGCCGTTCAATATGGGGAGTGCGACAGCCAGTATAACCAGCTTATATGTAATTTTTCGCGATTGGACCAATCGCCGTGCTGCAATCAGACCCATGTCCAAGAGGAAAAGGCATAACACACCCCGGAAACCGGTGTCGAAGAGCGGTTTCACCGGCGCAAAACCATCTTTGCCCGCGATCACGCCGATCAGAAAACTTCCAATCAGCAGCACCACCGACGCGTTCGTCAATACTTCGTGCCATGGGACCGCATTGCTTCCTGCGGTTTGTCCTCGTCTCGCCAGCACCAAACCGCTGATAATGGCCGGTGTCTCCATGAGCGCCAAAACTGCGACCATATACCCCGCAGGACCCAGCCCTTGTCCGGTCAGTATCTCCTTCGCCGTCACAAATGTAACGACGCTGACAGAGCCATAATGGGCAGCAACAGCTCCTGCATCGACCTGAGAAAGTCCCCCGACACTGCGGAGAAGAGCAAAGGCGATGACGGGCAACAGGAAGCTTAACGCAATCCCTGCCAAAGCCGCAGCGACAAGGTCTGCCGTTATCCCGCTTGATGCAACTTCGACACCACCTTTTAGGCCGATGGCTGCCATAAGATATATCGACATCGCCTTTGCAAAGGCTTCCGGAATGGAAAGGTCCGATTTTGCAAGCGCGGCCAGAAAGCCCAAAACGAAGAACAAAATCACGGGAGATGTTAGTGTATCGATGATCATACCGTCTCCCGATTGCAAAAACATGCCTCCGATAGCAGCGAAGTTGCAGTTGGCAAGTGGGTGTTGCGCCGCTATCTGGACCCCATGAATGCACCCGTTTCACCGCCAGAACGCGCGCCGCGCGAACGCAAACCCGACTGGATCCGCGTAAAGGCACCGACAAGCGCCGGTTTTAACGAAACCCGCCGCCTGATGCGCGATCTAAATCTGAACACAGTGTGTGAAGAGGCTGCATGTCCGAATATCGGGGAGTGCTGGACCAAAAAGCACGCAACTGTGATGATTTTGGGTGATGTGTGCACCAGAGCATGCGCCTTTTGTAATGTAAAAACGGGGATGCCAAAGGCTGTCGATCCGCTGGAGCCTGAACATGTCGCAATTGCAGCGGCTAAAATGGGACTGGAGCATATCGTCATTACATCCGTTGACCGTGATGATTTGCCAGATGGCGGCGCTAGCCAGTTTGTGAAGGTTATCGAAGCATTGCGGCGTAACACGCCCAACACGACGATTGAAATCCTGACTCCCGATTTCCGGAACAAGGCAGACGCCGCCGTAGAAGCGATTGTGACGGCGCGGCCCGATGTGTATAACCATAATCTTGAAACGGTACCCCGCCTGTATCCCACGATACGCCCGGGTGCGCGCTACTACGCGTCGCTACGCCTGCTTGAATCGGTCAAGAAGCATGACCCATCTATTTTTACAAAATCAGGGGTGATGCTGGGATTGGGCGAGCAGCGTCTTGAAGTTCATCAGGTCATGGATGACATGCGCAGCGCCGATATCGATTTTCTGACAATGGGTCAGTATCTGCAACCCACACCTAAACATACCAAGGTGATGGACTTTGTAACGCCGCAGGCATTCGACGCCTATGCGGCTATTGCACGCGCCAAAGGTTTCCTTTTGGTCGCATCGAGTCCGCTTACACGCTCAAGCTACCACGCGGGGGAAGATTTCGCGAAAATGCGTGACGCGCGTGCGGCGCAGTTGGCCAAGGCTGGGTAACGAAGAGGGGCAGGGGCATGCCGCATCATCACGAACAGCGTATTTTGCCACACAGCGCAGCGCAGATGTTTGATCTGGTCGCGGATGTTAAAAGCTATCCTGAGTTTTTGCCTTGGGTAAGTGCCATCCGCATCCGCAAAAATGACGAACAGGAAATGCTGGCCGACATGGTCGTTGGTTTTAAATCGTTGCGCGAAACCTTCAGCAGCCGGGTTGTTAAAACTCCCAAGTCGTCAATTGTCGTAGATTATCTCGACGGCCCGATGAAGCATTTGCACAATGCTTGGCAGTTTGCGGACCTCCCGGAAGGGGGATCTTCAGTGGATTTCACGGTCGATTTCTCATTTCGAAACCGAGTGTTCGAAGCGCTTGCAGGCCAGTTTTTTGACTCCGCCTTAAGAAAGATGACGTCCGCCTTTATCGAACGCGCTGATAATCTTTATGGTGCGGGTGGGAGCAGCAACCCAAGCGCGTGAAGCGTTGCATAGGCGCGGATATCGGCACGGCTTTTGTCCGATCCGAACTGGATTTTATCGCCGACCATATCTTCGGCATCCTTGCCCTTCTCCGCGACTGCAAAAACCACAGTCCCGACAGGCTTCTTCTCGGTACCACCATCCGGACCGGCGATGCCGCTGATGGCTACGGCAATATCGGCCCCGCTCTTCTTAAGCGCGCCTTGCGCCATTGCCCATGCGACGGCAACCGATACGGCCCCAAAGGTATCGAGAATGTCTGAGTTGACATCGAGCATCTTCATCTTGGCTTCGTTCGAATAGGTTACAAAGCCACTTCCCAATACAGCGCTGCTGCCTGGAACCTCGGTAATCGCCGCAGCAACCAAGCCTCCGGTGCAGCTCTCTGCGGTCGCGATAACGCGGCCTGCAGCCTTGTTTTCTGCTACAACTTGTTCCGCTAGTTTGGCAATTTTCTGGGGTAGGACGGATTTCATCGGTTGGTTTTCTCGAAAGTGACAATTGCTTGGGCGGCTATACCTTCTCCACGACCGGTAAAGCCAAGCAATTCGGTGGTTGTGGCTTTGACGGAGATACGTGACACTTCAGTGTCCATGATTTCCGAAAGCCGAGAGCGCATTGCCTGACGGTGTGGCCCGATCTTTGGAGCTTCGCAAATGATTGTGATATCCGCATTTGCCAGACTGTAGCCCTCTTGTGCGGCGAGCGTCAGCGCGTGCACCAGAAACCGATCCGAAGATGCCCCTTTCCATTGGGGATCCGAAGGCGGGAAATGATCGCCGATATCGCCAAATGCCAATGCACCCAATATGGCATCGGTCAGGGCGTGCATCGCAACATCGGCGTCACTATGGCCGGCGAGACCCTTGTCATGCGGAATACGGATACCGCATAGCCACAACTCT
>ERZ795061.3869-NODE-3869-length-12797-cov-6.548423_pt1 | contig 12797 bp, 11 predicted proteins | sample MGYA00375145_ERZ795061 | MGnify/ENA primary metagenome ERZ795061 (study PRJEB30190, sample SAMN05720144) | anaerobic digester metagenome | isolation source: active sludge of municipal wastewater-treating anaerobic digesters | place: USA | collected 2014-12-22 ... | reverse complement strand
TTTGCCCGACTGGTACGTGTTGATCCCCGGAATGCCACGGCACGAAGCGCGTTGGGACGGATTCTGCTGGCACGTGCAAGACCCGGTGAAGCGCTCAGACATCTCGAATTGGCATACGAAATGGATCCATATTCGCCCCTCACGAGGGCGCTGTTGGCCCGCGCGTATCAGATGCAGGGAGACTCGTCCAGGGCCGGTGATCACTGGCGCGGTGTGCTCGCGATGACGCCGGAGGGCGATTCCCTCCATGCGGAGGCGCAGGCCGCGCTCGTAGCAATACCAACGGCAAACCATCGAAGACCCCGATGACGACGCAGATCCAACACGTCGACCGGAGTGGTACCGGGTTTCTGGTGGGACTGCGCGAAGGCGATACCGTCGTCGCAGTGAACGGTCACGCGGTTCGCGACCCCTTGGAATGGCGCTACCTGATCGCGGAGGAGAAACTGAGCATCGAGATCTCGCGCGCGCAAAAGCGTCTTTCTGTGGTCGTGGAAAAGGATTGCGACGACGAAATGGGCGTCCGCCTGCGTGAACCGAAGTTCCGCAGATGCAACAACAAGTGTGTCTTCTGCTTCGTGGATCAGAATCCCCCCGGAGTAAGGCGAGCATTGAGGTTCAAAGACGAGGATTTCCGGCTTTCGTTCCTCTACGGGAATTTCGTCACGCTCACGAACACACCCTCATCTGACCTCGAACGCATCATAGAGCAGCGTCTTTCGCCTCTCTACGTGTCGGTGCACGCGACGGATGTGACTTTGCGGCGCCGCCTGCTCGGAAATTCAAGGGCGCCCGACATCGTTCCGATCCTGCGCCGACTCGGGCAGAATGGCATCGAAATGCATGCGCAAATCGTTCTTGTCCCCGGGTTCAACGACGGTGTTCACCTCGAACAAACAGTGCATGACCTCGCGGGGCTCTTTCCGTGGGTACGTTCCGTAGGCATCGTTCCGGTCGGCCTCACCCGGCACCGCGAAGGTCTGCATCCTTTGGCCGCCTTCACGCCGGCGGGCGCGAAGGCTCTGCTGGCGTGGTTGAAAGCGAGACAGGCGACGTTCATCAAACAGTTCGGCACCCGTTTTGTGTTTGCATCTGACGAGTTCTATGTGATCGCCGAAAGATCATTTCCCTCCGCGCCGTTCTACTGCGGCTACCCGCAAATCGGCAACGGGATAGGCATGGCGCGGCAATTCCTCGATGAATTCAGAAAAAGGTTGCGTGGGCTGGAGAAACACTTCCCCGATGCCGGGCGGCATGTTGGAGTTGACTTGGTAACGTCCGTTCTCGCGCGGCCCCTGATCACCCGTTGTATTGCCCGAATCAGAAAACGAATTCCGGACATCTCATTGTTCCCCCACGTCGTGGAGAACAGGTGGTTCGGCAAAAGCATCACCGTGAGCGGCCTTCTTGTGGGCCGGGATATCGAACAAACCCTCCACGAAGACGGAATGCGTGGCCAGGTCGTGCTGCTGCCGCCGAATGTCTTGAACCGGGACAACCTCTTCCTTGACGACATGCACGTGGATGAGCTCGAGCGCCGTCTGGGGAAACGCGTGGTGATCGGTTCATACGATTTCATCTCAAGTCTGGCGGAAGCGTACAACGAAGCTCTGAGCATAGCCCGCGGAGAGGGAGCAAAACGAGAAACGGGTTGAAGCTGTAACCAAGGGGAGCTAAGTGGCCGTCGTGAAGCCGGGTGTCTGTCTTGCCGCTGCTTTTGCCGTTTTGTTCGGAGTCAACCTCTCCCGCGGACAATTGATCGCGGAGGATTCCCCTGCCCAGCCTTTTCGGTGGACCGTCACCGTATCTCCCGCCACGGCAAGCCCGGGAGATACGGTCTGGGTGTCCGCCAGACTGGATATCGATGACAGACACTTCGTGTATGCCGAACGTACCGACGTCCGGGTTCCACCGGAACTTGGATTCAGAGTGGGCCGAACGCTGGCGCCATCGCCTTACACTGCGTTCGACCGCTTCGAAGGGAAACCAGTTCCCAAATTGAAAGGGCGTTTTGAGTTTCGTACCCCGCTGTTCCTGACTCAGACCGCGAATCCCGGAAGGCTGACCATCCCTGTTGAGGTGCGTACGCAGGGATGTTCCGAAGAAATGTGCTTTTTCCCGTCGCGACAGGTACTTGCGACAGCAATTACAGTGGTCCCGCGAGCGGGAACGGCGAGTCGGGCGCCTCAGGAAATAGTGCCGTCGTCACCAAAGCCCGCGAAATACGCGGCCCCGGTTGCGCAGGCCGGCGATTCGGCATCTCGCCCCGCCTGGAACGAAGGGTTCAATCTCGGCTCCTTGTTGGCTGAACGAGGCTTCCTGTTCGCGCTCGGACTGATCTTTCTGGGCGGGGTTCTCACCAGTTTCACGCCGTGCGTGTATCCATTGATCCCTATCACTGTGAGTTTCTTTGCCTCGAGGGGAAGTGGCGGAGCGAAAAATCCGCGCCTTCGGGGTCCCCTGTTGTCCGCAGTGTTCGTTCTTGGCATGGCAACCATGTACAGCCTCCTCGGTGTCCTTGCTGCGGCAACAGGGGCCGTTTTCGGCGCGGTGATGGCGAACCCTGTCGTGATTGGGGCGGTCGCGCTGTTGTTCGCTGCGTTTGCGCTCTCCATGTTCGGTGCATTTGAGATCGCGCTGCCGGTCTCGTTGCAGACGCGGCTCTCTGCGATCGGTGGCGCGGGCGGGCTCACCGGCGTTTTCGCAGCGGGTCTCGTCGCCGGAATTGTTGCCGCACCATGCACGGGACCGGTTCTCGGTGCAGTCCTGACATACGTTGCAACAACGGGCAATACACCGTTCGGATTTGTCGCGTTATTCGTGTATGCGCTCGGGATGGGATTACTCTTCGTCGTCATCGGAACCTTTTCATCCAGCCTTATGCCCAAGCCCGGACCGTGGCTCGAGAAAATCAAGAGCGTGTTCGGAATCGCAATGCTCGCGATGGCAGTCTATTTCCTTCGAGGGATTTTCCTGACGCCTCGTTCGCCTGAGTTGAGCGGTCCCCTCGGCATCGCACTATCACTGGCTCTCACGTTTCTCGGTCTTCTGGTAGGAGCTGTCCACCTCCGGTTCCGCGCCGGATTTGACCGCGAAGGAAACCCCGAGACCCCCCCGACGATGTGGGAGCGATCTCGGAAGGCTGCAGGCATAATACTCTGTGTCGCAGGAATATACGGGGTTGTTCTGGTGGTCACCGCCGCTCCGGCGAAGGAAGCCGCAACGGCCAACAGCGTATCGTGGGAGTCGGACGAGGCCTCGGCCGTGGCCCGTGCGAGAGAGCAAAGGAAACCAGTCCTGATAGATGCGTACGCCGAGTGGTGCGTCGCATGCAGGGAACTGGACGCGATCACGTTTGCCGATCCTCGCGTGCAACAGCGCTTGCGTTCGTATGTTACCGTGAAATTGGATTTCACGGCAACAACCCCGGAAACGCAGAAGCTTCGGCAGAAGTATGGTATCGTTGGCTTGCCGACGGTTCTAGTGCTGGACGAGAATGGGGTGGAGGAAAAAGAAAAGCGGCTCGTGGGCTTCGAGCCGCCTGACAAGTTCTTGAAACGACTGGACCGCAGCTACCCGTGACGTGCCCTGGCCCGCGAGTGATCTACGGGCACAGCCGGAGGCGGCCCTTGGCACGGCGGCGACTCAGAACCTTGCGCCCGCCGGGCGTCGCCATGCGCGCGCGGAAGCCGTGGGTCCGCTTCCTGCGCAGAACGTGCGGTTGGAATGTTGGCTTCATCGGTATCCCTCATTCATGTCAATGGACAGCGCGGAAAAACAAACAAGTCTATTAATATACGCATTCGTATATTTCGGTCAACCATTGCGACGCTCTATCCTGTGCTGTGAGCAAGGTCGGGGAAAACCCCCGATCGCACTTCTTCCACGTAGCGTCTACACGCCTCCACGGCGATTTCACCAATGGCGGCGTACCGCTTCACAAAAGGAGGCTGAAAGCGACCGCCCGGAAAGAAAAACCCCAGCATGTCGTGGATGACAAGTACCTGCCCGTCACAATGAGGTCCCGCCCCTATCCCGATAGTTGGCACTGAAAGTTCTTCGGTGATCCTGTGCGCCAGCCCCAGAGGCATATGTTCCAACACCACACAGAAACATCCCGCTCGTTCCAAAGCTCGGGCGTCAGCACAGATGGCGTCCGCCTCCTCTTGAGTGCGCCCCCGCGCCTTGAAGTCCTTCGCCGTCTGAGGAAGCAGACCGACGTGGCCCATCACATCTATCCGCGCGTCGCAGAGCGCTTCGACCACGTCCGTCAGAGCGCCTTCAATTTTCACCGAGTCAGCACCGACACCCACAAAACGGCGCGCGTTTGCCACGGCCAGTTCAGGCGTGTCGAAGCTCCGGAACGGCATGTCTGCCACAACATGCGTATTTGGTGCTCCGCGCCGCACCGCGGCCACGTGAGGCAACATGAGTTCCATCGTCACCTCGCGCGTTGTGCGGAAACCGTACACTGCGTTCCCCAGAGAATCGCCCACCAGCGCCATGTCCACCCCTGCGGCCTCGACGAACTGCGCAGTAGGAAAATCGTACGCGGTCAGCATGGTGATCTTCGTTCCGTCAGTTTTCATATCTCTCAGCGAAGCGCTTGAGTGCTTCTTCGCAGGAACCGCAGCGCTGTCTGACATGGCAACGTTCACTCCATTCTGCGCTGCACCGCCTGCAAGCGCGCAGCGGCGTGGGGAAACCGTGGCGTAGGCCCTCGTGAGCCCTGTGCGTACGAGAGCAGTTCGCCGACAACATCCCCGACCTGCTCGTCTTTTTCGAGGAGTGCGAGAACGCGCGGAAGAATCCGCTGGCATATCTGGTGATCAAACGCTGTCTCGATCGGGTATTTGACGCCGTAGGGCAACTGAGCGCTCAATTCTGCGGAGTAAGCGAGGAACCGGAGTATTTCATTCCGCAATCGGTATCCCACCGGTATCCCCAGCGGCTCCAGGAACGAATTCATATGGATGATTTCGCAGTTCCATACTCCCAGTGCGGCGTAATCAGGAGCCACGGCTGGCCGGATTCGATGGTGTTCTGCGAGAAGAGCTGCGAGGGTTGTCGGTGAGATGCCTTCAGGTGCGGGCCCGGCGACAAGAGCTTCAAGCGAGAGATCTGGCATCCCCAGCGTGAAAACATTTGCCCGTTCAGAAGCGATTTCTCCGCACGCCCCGTGCCCTGCAACCGACAAGACCAGAACCACGTTGCCCGGGAAGGGGTACTCCGCAGGGTAGTCACTATCTCCCAGAAGCCCGCCCGAAGGGAGAACCGAAACAGTACACCCCTCGACATCGCGTTCCGCCCCCAGGTCCATGAGTCTGGTGTATTCCGCCAGCCACCCGTCTTCCTGCCAACCATCAGGCGTGTCGACAAACACGAAAACGAGATCCGACGGGCATTCGTGCGCGTGTGACAGTGCACGGTACATGACATCGGGATAGAAACGGCGCCCCGGGATGTCGACAATGCCGAGAAGGTCGCGAAAGCGGATGGGCGCGTCCGAGGATCCGCCGACGCTCTCGTTTGTCAACGGGCAGGAGTAAAGCCGCCCGCCGATCTCGCGCGCGAAGGAGCGAATCAGGTGCCCCTTCCCGCTCCCCGAGACTCCTTCAAAACAAACGAAAGGGACTGTTTTTACCGAAAGATACAGCGAAATCACCTGTGCCAGTGTCGTCACGACTCCGCGATGACGGAGACTCTGGTACACGGAGAAAACTGCCTGTCCTTCCGTCGGAAGGTGCGCCGGTGTGTTTACCGGCACAGGAGCCCGCGAACGGCGACCTGCGTGTCCCGCGGTGTCTTCAGAGTGCGTCCTGCGCATCGCATCCGCAGGCTTCGCCAAATCAGCGCCACTACTGCGATTTCCAAGACAGGTCAGAAACACGTGAGTAGACGCGAGATCGGGCAAATCCCCTGCCGTTCGAACCCGTTTGACGAGATCGCAGTACGCGACAAAGTCGTCGGTGCTGTTTCTCCATCGACGGGAAACGCCCAGAATCTGAAGCCCCACGAGCGCAGGTAGGTCAAACGGGACATACTCGTCCGGTTCAATAACGGAAAGAATGCCGGTGGCCATTTCCGGCCACAACTCGTCGAAGGAACGACGCATTCGATCTACTCGGACCCCCAGTGACCGCCCCTCCGCAAGCAGGTGTGCAAGCGCGGCACGCAACCGCAATGAGCGCGTGTGAGGATCAGGTTGTTCCGCTTTCTCCGCGGAATCACGGTCGTGTTGCGTCCAGACCAGGTTACCCCTCGTCGAGATCGTTCCGTCGGCGAGCAGGCCGTCCAGGTAGTGCGCGTTCGCGTTGCCCGTCCTTTCGGCAATTTCCACGAGGGTGATGTCTTCTCCGGCCCATTGGATTCTGCCCGGCGCCCCAAATTCGGCGATGAACGCGTCGTACTCAATGTCCGCCAGCAATTCCCGCCGCAGCAGTGTCCTTAGTCGCTCTCTGTTTGACCGAACCAGCCGCAACAGCACAGGCACCAGTGGATCTGAAAGCCATCCCCGTGCCTGATGGCGAACTGCTTCCAGGTCAAGTTTCTCGCGGACAGGCAACGTGAAATCCTTCTCGTGTTCCCCGCCGGTGTCCCGAGTTCTTGGTCCGGGGCTTGGCTCGTGTGCCGGCCTGATAGCATCTGGTGGGAGATTGAGACTCTCCGCAAGCGCGGGTTCACGCGCAGCGAGCACGGAAAGTAACCGGTCCTTGGTAACTCGATTCAAACCAAAATTGGTCTGGTCGGACCTTTCCAGTACGGCAAGAGCCTTCAGAATCTGATCTTGCCGGCATTCCTCCGCCGTAAGCGGCCGCGCCAGAACGACGGAGACGCCGACGCGCGCTCTCTGCCTGCGGGAGTTCCTGTCGAAGCGGTAGGGCGCCGATTGGAGGATTCCCACGGCTGTCAGTGTGCCGTTGGTTCCACCCTCCCACAGGAACACGATATCGCCTTTGCTGACAAGAGACTGGTGCTGATCTACGGGAAGTTCGATTGAACGGGAAGATCGGACAAGTTCAGCGGCCGGTTCTGAGCACCGGAATATCCATGCCATCGCACACCTTGAAGACGATGAGAAGCGCGGTTTCGCGTGCAAGCGCGAAGCCTGCGGCACATTCGGGGATTCGGGGGAAATCATCATAAACGTACAACCCTGGGGATTGGCAGACAAGAAGAAGACGCAAAGCCTGTGATTCCGCGTGAAGCGTGAATGAGCGGCTTCGCAGGCAGGCCCGCAGTCAGCATGAGGGAGGAGAGCCGACAGAAGCGAGCTTCTGTCGAATGGTTCGCAATTCCGCGTCAAATGCCGCGGCCGATTCTTTTCCGAACAGCACAAACCGGACGAGTTCCAGTGTTCGCGTGGTTTTCAGGAACTCGACCGCTTCGGAAAGCATCACTCGTGCGCATTCTGCCGTCGGGAATCCCCCGACGCCGGTCCCGAGTGCAGGAAAGGCAATGCTGCGAAGCTTCAGCTCCTCCGCCCGGCGCAGGCTTTGAAGAGTAGCCTGACGAATCGTCTGCCGGTCGGTTCTCAGGTCCTGGCCCATACAGGCAGCGTGAATAACGCACTTCGCGCGGAGGGACCCTGCTGAGGTGACTACGGCGTCTCCCACCGCAATGGGCCCGAGACGGATGGCTTCTTCCTCGATGCTCTGCCCGCCTTTGCGCTTTATTGCGCCGGCGACGCCCGCTCCCATCCATAGATGGTTGTTTGCCGCATTAACGATCGCGTCGGTCTCCTGCTCCGTGATATCACCCTCCACGCATTCGCACGCTCTGGTACCAAGGTTCAAGACTTCCACGCGCTACCGTACCTCAGCTCACGATTCAGCTTTTCAAAAGGTGGAGCCAATCACCCAGAAGGAACTGCATTCTGCCGATGAGAAGGGAAATCCTTGCCATCACCGTGAAACCAAACGAAGCTCCGAAGGCGATCATGAGGAACCAGATTCCAACACGCGAAATGGCTCCGACCGCACCGGTGTGCTCCACCGAAAAGAAGAAATAGAACAAAACCGCGACCACACCGACCAAAACCAGCGAGGCCGCCCCCACGCCCTGGAAGTAACAGATGAGGAAGACGACCGAAAGGAGCGTCGGACCAAACCAGCCGTTCATTCCGAGATCGCCCCCTCCACGGCGCGACACCACATACGCCACGGCGATAAGAACCATCGCGGCTATAAGGATGAACTTGTCTCCTCTGTCCCACCCGAGCGCGGGAGCCAACGTTGGATGCACCTGTTCCAGAAGCTGGGAGGCGATATATGCCGGGATACTGATACCGGCCCCGAATCCAACCACATAGGAGAACGATATTCTGCTCAACCAGCCGAACTTGGGCACGATTCGCATGATCAGAAGAATGCCGAGAACCGATGGCACGATGAGAACCCACAACTGGCGGATCGTGGCCGTCGAGAAGAAAATCGGATTTACGAGGTCTGCAAGGATCACCTGAAACCACACCAGCGCAAGTCCGTATGCCGCCGCCACACCCACGTACAGATGTTCGGCAATCTTGAAAAGCGGGTTGTCATCGTAAAGGAAACTGAACAGCGCGAGAGTGAGTCCGGCCGCAGTGAGAATTCCGAGCCCGTCCACCGTCAACGCGATATTTTTCACGGCAAGTTGCCAGATGCTCAGTGCGAGGAAAACGCCTGCAAAAACAAACGTTGCGGTCCGGCTTCCTGGATTGTGCATCATGATCGTGTCTCCTCGTTGCCGGAAACACTCTGTCTGCGGTCTCGTCTCCGTTGAACGAAATACATCGTGTTGCCGATTATGATGGAGATGATGATGATAAGATGCGCGGCAGATTGAGGTTGCATACCCCGCGTCGCAGACCCCTGAGTCCTCACCAGCGTCTCGTATTCCGCCGCGCCGGCCAACCCCGATACCAGCCCGTTCAACTGGCCGGACTGGAGGTAGGGGAACATGTCAGGCGACGTAACTGCCGTTGTCGCGCCGCCGAGCTTGATGCGGTAGCGGTCAACCGCGTAGGTAACCCAGACGCCGTCTATCGTTTTTCCTGCGGCGAGAGTGACCACGTAGTCAAAGCTCCCCAGCTTGGCAATGTGCTGGGTGACAGGCATTTCCGACGTTTTGTTTCCACGGTAATCAACGTCGAAGGCGCCGTGAAAGTCTTCTCCCATATTCAGGATCAGCGTAACCGAACCCGTCTTGTATCCGAGAAAGGTCCAATCCTTCCCGTACTCTTTTCCTTCTGCCCGCGATACGGAATCGAACGCTGCCTGGGCCAACCCGACCGCGTCTGGCCAGAGAGCCATTCCGACAACTTTGATGTTGTTCCGAAAACACTGCCGGATGATGCTTATTGCCGTGGGTTGAAGTTCGGGTTCACTTCCCGGGCCGTAGTCAAACGAAAGCAGCACGGTCGCGTTCGGTTTGCCTTTGATGGACTCGATCGTGTTATACACGTTCTTCACGTCGGAGGAAGGCCGGATCGGCAAAGGCAAGGGAGAAAGCATCGCTGCCGCCACCCCGACAAAGATGAAAAGAAAGATCCAGCGGCGGTCGATGTTCAGAAGTTTCTGGATCATTCATCACCTCCGAGATAGGAACGTTCGATACCGAAGATGATGCGAAGGGCAGTTGCCACTGCACCCAGGTAAACGCCCAGCAGGATGCCGCGCTTCGCTGCCATATTCGGAACATTCATCAACCACTGTTGCAGTTCCGGCATGGATTCCCACAGGAGGGCGCCTATCGGCACGCGTCCCAGCATCACGATGACGGCGGCCACAAGCAGGATCGTCGCTTCAGTCGTTCGGGCTCGGAAAGTACGGTAGGCTGCCGATGCAATGAAGAAAGAAAGAATCGCGAACATGGACGCATCGGCGGCCACGAAAACGTTCGTGTACAACCAGTCGTACGCACCGCCTTTGCGCAACGCGACCAGCGGACCCGCGCCATTGTTGTAAATCGCAGCCGTCAGCATGACCACGAAGCCCAGATATACGAAAACGCTGTATCCCCAGCCGGCCTGCCTGCGTTTCAAGCGTCCCGCGTGAAGGTACAACAGGCTGTACACGCCAAGGAATGCGGCAAAGGCCGCAATAATCCGGTCCCACTTGGACAAAAGCTCGTTCAGGTCTACCGCGGCCTGGTGGGGGATGTAGTAAATCGATATGGCCACGATACCCATCACGAACGCGATGACAAGCGGCAACGTGCGTTTGAGGAAAATCATTCTCTCTCAGCCTCCATACTCGCTTCCGGCAGATCTCAGAGAGGAGCCACCAGGTGTGTCAGCCAGTGGATGCCCGCCAGTTCCAGTGCAGTTCCGATCGTCAGAATGGCTATCAGGAAAGCCTTTCCCACATCCTGTCCTCGAAGGCTTCCCAGGAGTTTGGGTTCCCGCGCGAGATACGCGCTGGCCGCGTACAGTTCTTCTCCGATCAGCGTGTAGTCACAGGTCGTGATGAAAAAGGGAATTTGGGTATATGAGTCCGTAGCGGCAATTTGAATCGCCCCGACCACGTTACCTGTTTCCGCGAATAGAAGGGCTTCCGCATAAAAGTATCCCATCAGCATCACAGTGGCCGGACGCTCTCGCATCATCATGCCGTCCACCGCGGCGGCGTAGCTGAACTGGCGATCGGCAACGAACATGACGTTGTCCGGGACGTATGCGTCCGGGCGCCCTACGTCAATACACGCTTCCCTCACCACTTCCTGGCTCACGGCCAGCACAATCGGATCGTTGTTCATAACCTTCAGTGTCGTATCGAATTGCGCTACTCTTCGTGCCACGCGGCCGAGAATATTCACGGAAGCGATTGCGGATACTTCCCCCATGGAGTTCAATCCGTGAACGAAATACACGGGTTTCCCCATTTCGGTGGCGCGCCCCAGCGCCTCTTCCACCGCATCAAGCCCGGCTATTTTTCGTATGAACATGTTCGGATTGCGCCGCGCGAATTCGATGAAAGAAAGGATCACCACGCCGAAAAAGAGGCCAAATACCAGGTTGTTCAGTTTGTGAAGCTTGATCCAGTTCTGCCTCGGTGTCACGGACATCGGAGCGGCCAACTCGGCACTCGCGGAATCTCCGACCACCGCGAAACGCAGGTAATACGTCCGATCCGGCTGCAGTTCCACGCGCTCCGGGTTACCCTCTGGCGTTGCAGGCGGCACCATGTAGGAGGAGACGACGAGAAACTGGTGGTCAGGATCTGCCGGGGACCAGCCGAAGATTTTGGGGTCATCTTTCACGAGAGGCCCCGCCGCAGGTGCTTCGCCGCCGAAGTAGTACGGTCCTGACGGATCCGTAGCCACGCCGACTTGGTACCGCACAAAGCTTGGCGTGGAAGAGTCCGGCAACCAGGTTACCACCACTGCCTTCCCGTTGTCGCTGGGTACGTCGGCGGCTCGGATCTGGGTAGGAAGGGGCGGGGGTAATGCCCGGACTGAATCAGGAACCGGCGTTTTGCCGAAGGTTCCGGTCTCTACCGCGTCAGACGCCAGCGCCGTCCCGGTCCAGAAAAGCGCTGCCACGCACGCGAACTGCGTCAATTTCTGCACTGGTTGTCCTCCTCGCACCTCCGGGCGCTTGCCCGACGGCGCGGGTGTTTTCCCTGACCTTCCTCGAAAAAACCGCGCACTAGAGTGCGATCGATTCCACGTTTGCTCTCGGAACGATAACTTTCTCTCCGTCGTCGAGGGCCACCTCAAGCACGCGAACTCTGGTTTCGGATTCCACCGTCTGGAGATCGGAGGGAAGGGCGCTCACGGAACCCAGCCGCCCGAAATACGGTTCGCGAATAACGCGCACCGGGTCGCCGATCTGAAGACCCGCGCTGCTCGTCGCAACCTCTCTGTCGGACGGCGACGGCGGACGCGAGACGATGATCTCAGGCCGCTGAACACCGGCACGGATCTGCGTGGTGCCATTAATGGAGGCGACCATGCCTTCACATGAACTCAAGATATCGAATGTTCGCCTCGCCATCGCAATTGCCCCGAAGCCTTCGGTAACTATGATCGTGGTCCCAATTCGTTCAGTTCCCGTGATTGCCACCCCCAGATCATACCCAAGCAGATCTTTCAGGTCGCCGGCGTGGATTCCGCCCGCGATCACTCCGGCGGCCTTCACCGCGATTGCGCGCTTGATCGTCTCCGCGGATACAAGCGATCCACATATGAGCACGCAGCCTCCCATGTCGGTCGAAATTGACGAAGGTGTCGCAACCGAATCATGGGATTCCACCACACGCCTCACCTTGCCCCAGGCCTCGCCGCCGATCCCGAAAATCCCTTGGATAAAGGCACCCTGAGTCTCAACCACGACCCCTTCATCAGGGATCTCCTCAATGACCCTGCCATCCACGTACGCAGTGACGGCGACAGGTTTTGGTGGCCGTCGCAGAATAACCTGCCCGGTGACCGTGGAAATACTCTCCACCGTGCCGTCGATGGGCGAGTTCACCGTAGACTTGAGAAACTTGAAAAAGGGGCGCGTCTCCGCGATAAGTTCGTCGCGCGCCACTGAATCCCCCACCTTTTTCACCATATAGTGCTCAATCTGGTGGGCTTCTATCCCGAGGCGGTTTACCACGTTCACGGTAGCCACGTCACCCGGAAGCTCAGTTCTCGCGACGACGGTATCCCTCGAAACGAGGTCGCCAACTCGAACCGTGACCTCCCCCTTCAGGGGGAGTATGCGTCGACGCTGGAGCGTCGCGAACGGTGTTACACGTAAGCCGGGAGTATACGAGTGTGCCATAGATGCCTTTGCAGGGGTTAGACGGGAAACTGATCAGTTGCCTTGT
>ERZ795061.3851-NODE-3851-length-12835-cov-12.410016_pt1 | contig 12835 bp, 16 predicted proteins | sample MGYA00375145_ERZ795061 | MGnify/ENA primary metagenome ERZ795061 (study PRJEB30190, sample SAMN05720144) | anaerobic digester metagenome | isolation source: active sludge of municipal wastewater-treating anaerobic digesters | place: USA | collected 2014-12-22 ... | reverse complement strand
GGGCCGGTGAGCTCGTGGGCCTTGCGTTCGGTCACCACGCCCCTGGCGGCGGCCATATCCTTGCGTATCTGCGCGGCCAACTTAAGCGCGCCGACCTTCGCATTCGGGTTCTCGCTCTCCCGGTAGGTGCGCAGGGCCTCTCGCAGGTCATGCTGCAAGCCGTCGATGTACTCGGCGGTGGGGTCAACATCCGACACCTCAGCAGCCCGCGCCGCCGCGTACTTTTGCAGGTTGCGTTTGACCGCAGCCGGGGACTTGCCGAAGCTTTTGCCCAGCCCAGTCAGGTTGCGTTCCCCGGCGCACCAAGCCGCCCAGGCCAGGCCCACCCATTCCCCTGTGTCCGAAGCTTTTCGTTGCTGCTCGCTACCCATGTTCCTCACCGCGCAACTGCCGCAGCAGGTCCTCTAGGTCGCCCGTGCTGGCGGCGGTATCCTCGACCTCCGGGGTCGCTGCCTCCGGCGTCTCGCCTTGCAACAGGGCCGCGCGTAGCTTCAGGATGTCCCGGATGATGACCGTCGTCTCCGGGAACACGAAGCCCCGTTCGCGCTCAATCCGGCGCGCCGTCTCCAGCCGCTCTAGTTCGATATCCAGCAGGTAGCGCAGGAACTCGGCGCTGGCCTCTACCGGCGGCGGATCAGGCGAGCACCGCGGCGGCGCCTCGCGCCCTTCCAGTCCGATACGTTCCGAAGCAGCGGATGACATAGCGCGTGGCACCAATCGCAAAGTAACATCATGTTCTCGGGTGCATACACCAGTGGGCTGTGGATACGGGTCTCACTCACCGGCACGATGTGGTGCACGTGCTGCGCCGGGTAGCCGCAGACCTCGCAGCGGCCTCCACGTTCGACCCGCACGCGGCGGACGATAGCTTGGTAGCGTTTGAGGTCGTGGACGGCCATTAGCTATTACTTTCCCGCCTCAGTGCAGGCTGCCCCATGTGCCCCGCGACAACATCCCGCGCCCCCGCACTTTCCATCAGCACCTGCGACCCAGGCAGTCTATCCCGCTCCGTCGGCGTCACCGCATAGTCCAGCCCTCTCCGTGCGAGGTCGTCCATGTAATCCGACCCGCTCTCTCCCTGCCGCGGCCGCCGCACCAACTCAGCGTGCTCCCACAGGACCCGAGACATTGCCGCCCTGTGCACAGCCACCGCCACACTGGACGCCCGGTAATCGCGATACCTGCGGCACCTGCCACTGCAGGTACGAAACGCGAGCTCGTGCTCCCACTCTACCAACTGACGGCAGTCGTATGTCCACAAGGGGGTGAATGGGACGGGCTGGAACATGGTCCACTTGTGCCAGATAGCAGGGCGCTTCTCGTTCGTGAACGGCAGCACTGTTGCGGCATAGTCGCGCAGTGCAGCAGCGTCGCCGTGATGGCCGACGATCATGAACACGTGCAGTTCCTGTCCATTGCGGCCAGCGATATCGTAGGCAGCGCGAAGAGCGTCGTCGGTGATTGGCTTGCCAAACCAGCGCCGGCGCTCTTCGGAGAGCCCCTCCACTCCAAGGCGGATAAGGGGCGCACGCACGTATTGCGCGATGCGCAGGTAATCGGCAACCGTCATGCTTTGGGCGACCCGCGTATGCAGGTCGATGTTCTCGGAGTCGTTGGTGATGTATGTCAGCGACGCCTTAGGTATTTCCTCCACCCTGCGCCTGACACGACGCAGGTGCCCGGTGTCTCCTGTGACATAGGGCGTCGCCCACGAGGTCATGCAGAAGTGGCACTTGTTATGGCACCCGCGCCCGGCGAGGGCATACCATACCGACTTGTTCACCTGCACCACTGGCGCAGACTCGATGTCCAGTTCCCGCGATGGCGTGACCGGTCTCCACGGGTCGTCTCGTGTGGTCACGCACGGCAGGCTGCAGGCCGCATCCAGTCCGCTTTCGCAGGCAGTGCGTATCCACTCGGTGCCCTCGCCTACTATGACCACGTCGGCATAGGCGAGCGCCGCACCGTTCCCCGTCCACGCCTGTAGGCCACCGGTCGCCAGTAGCGGCCGCCGCCCAAGCGCTTCGATCTGGCGCGCAGTCGCTCGCAGGAAGGGGATATCCTGCACGTCCTGCAGGGACACCATCACCACGTCGGCGTCGCGCAGGTCAGCGACGACTTCGCCACCATGCCTCTTCCATGCCCACGCCAGCCACTCGCTGGTGTAGAAGCGCTTAGCTGTCGCGATGTAAGCTTTGAGCGGCGATGTCATCGAGCAGGGCTCCCAATTGGTCGCGTGCGCTACCCTCGTACATGGCCGCCAGACCGTCCGCTACGCTCTTCATGACCTCGTTGCTAATGGCCACAGCGGCGTAGTCGCCGAGAGAAACAATCACCGCACCGGGGTTTCGGTAGGCTGCAGACCTGCTCCCTGTCCCCTCGGCGTCGTCGGCCGATATCATCTCCGGCCCGAGGCCGCCCCCGAAGTCCTCCGCTGCCATCCGACCAATCAGCGCGTCCAGCTCGCTATCATTCCAGCCGGTACCCGCGAGGCCGGTCTCAGTTCGCTCGATGTCGGCGAGTAACGCCGCCAGTACCTTGTCGTCGTCCTCCGCCAGGCGGCTGAGCTCGTTGTCGGCGACCAGCAGCTTCTCCGCCCGCGGGTCGTCGTGGGCGAAGGGCATCCGCACCGCGTCGATATCCGCGCACCCGGCCTTCTGCCGCCCGCGCCACACGCCCTCGCCCGCCAGGATGTACCCGTCGCTGGAGACCACGATAGGCCGATACTGGCCGAACTGCTTCAGGCTGGCCGCGATGGCCTCCACCTGCTCCTCCGGGTGGGCGCGGTAATTGCGCGGGTGCGGCTGGAGGCTATCAAGCGCGACGGTTTCGACCTCAAACTGTGCCACTGCTGCCTCCGGCGGGTGGGGTTGGGGCCCGGCTCCTGCTTAGGGCTCTGGCTAAGGCGCACGAGCGCGGCCCCGTATGGCCAGCGGCGCGGTGTGCCGGGCCGAAGTGCGGCGGGGCGACGTGCCCCAGGTCGAGGGCTGGCGCAATTCAGGGCCACCGCCGCGTGTCGTACTGGCAGCGGATGTCCCGGCCCAGGTGCCGGGTGGTGTGGCATCATTGCAGCAGCCGTCCGAGGTTGGTTGCCCGAGCGGCTGGAGATCGCAGCCTACACATGGCAGGTGCGGCAAACAACCGGAGAACGCGAAAAGCCCCGCCGGGGGGGCGGGGCTCGCAAACGTGTAGTGGCGAAAGCGCTATTATCTCGAAGGTGGAGCCTACCACAAACCTCCGATTTTGTCAAGGCCTTTCCGCGTCGGCGTCACACACGCCCTTGCCCAGTAGCTCCGCTACCGCCTCGCACTCCGCCAGGCACTTATCGCGCTGCCCTATCGCCAGCAGCCCCAAAGCGCGACCGGCGCGGCTGCACAGGGTGGCGCGCTTGACCCTCGTGGCGTCTATCGGCAGCCCGCCCCAGTCGGTACCCTCCAGCGGCTTTCCGGGTCCGTCAGGATAATCCCCCAAGCCTGCTATAATGGCGTTCAGGTGGTCAGCGATGATCACCAGCGTGTACGCGGCGCGGAACAGTGGCTTGTCCTGCGGGTAGTCGTGAGCTACCCGGTGCATCAGGCGGGCCACTGACCGCGTCTCCTTGAGGCGCAGCTCCCGCAAGCGCGGGTCGACGTAGGGTTTGCGCGTGGTGCCGATGAGTCGCACATCTCCATCCGTTGCCTCCATGGGCGGGCCTCCTGTGGCGCGGTAGTTAGTGCGGGTGCGGTCAGGCGCGGGGGTGCTCGCTGTCAGTGATCGTCACCCGCCAGCACCTCCTCCACGTCGATCCGGTCCACGGCCAGGTACGCCTCGGCGATAGCATCTACTCTCTCTGCGATATACTGCCTGTCATCATCATTCGGCTCCGCGAACACGAAGACCTTATCGGCGATGGACATGTCCGGGCATAGATAGCAGTCCACGGCCTCCGCGACCTCCATGACCCTCCTAATCAGCCGCACCACCTCCTGGGGTTTGGCCGTGTCGGGCGTGCGGAGAAGCAGGTCTTCGACCGCCTCTCCGCCATCGGTGAGTTCCACAATCCGCACTATGCTGCCGTTGCTCGGCGTGCGCTCGTACACCCGAATATAGTCCCCGTGCCTGTCCAGGTGCTTCGTGTCATGCGGTTTGACTTCGGCATCAGCCATCTCAGCCTGCCTCCTCGGTGTCGATGCGCTCGATGATGACGGTCACCCGTAGTCGCTGCGGGCGGCCTTCGATGCCACGGTCACGCATGTTGTCAGCCGCTATGCTCCGTAGCCGCACCGGCTCCACCTGCGCCAACTCCACGCTCGGATAGTCTCCATACCAATCGGGCGGATCGAGCAGACACTTTTCCTCATCGGTGCGACTCCAGCCCTCCCACGTGCGACGTGCCGTCTCCTTCCAGATCTGCTCAGGCATTCTTCTTCGCCTCCGCGCCCACCGTCGGGAACAGCCGGTACGCGGTCCAGCCGCTGCGCATGTTCCGCAGTTGCGTGATCTTCGTCCCCGGCGCGTTCGGAAATCCGCGCTTCGCGCTCGTGTTTTCGGCCACCAGCTTGCGGCCATCCCCGTAATAGTCGCCCACGTACAGGGCGATATGCCCGTAGGGGCCGCTGCCGTCATACCACCCGATGATGTCGCCCGGTTGGAGCTTGCTCGGCTTGGCCTCGATCCGGTAGTCCTCCAGCTTGTCCAGTGTCTCGCGGGCAGTCCCCGCCCCGAAGCGCCAGTCCTTCGCGGCCAGCCCCAGGGTCGTCTCAAACACCTGCCGGATGAACCTGTTGCAATACCCGCCCTTGTCCAGGTCGAAGGTCTGACTGCCGATCTTGCAGCTATGCTTCCCGGCCTGCCGCGCCTGCACCGCCATCATCGCGCGTTGCACGACCAGTTTGCGGATGTCATCGCCGTACAGTGCCATTGTGTCATCTCCTCTGCCGTCTCTGCCGATGTTGGGGAACTCAAGTTCCCGCGAACATCTGTCTCGCTGCGCACCAGGAGCCCCACGATCGTCGTCCAGGGTTCCGGTACTGGGTCTGGTGCGGAACGGGGTTTCAATCGCTTACAGCGGCTTACAGGCGCGCTTTGGCCCGCCTGCGCGATGGCAGCGCCATCTGCAACTGCTCCGCCTTCTCGCCACGGCGGATTTTCCGCCCGGTCGCCAGCGCGATCCCGATGGCGTCCGCCTCATCGTCGCTCACCGCCACGCCGTAGCGCAGGCGCACCGCTGCCACGACGCGTCGCTTGACCTCCTCGCGTTTCAGCCGCCCGCGCAAACCCAGCGCCTCCGCCCGCTCACCCGGCGTCACGGTGTAGATCGCGCCCTCCGCGTAGTCGTCGCGCAGGCGCTGCTCAACCGCCGACCGCAGAGCCGCCAGCCGCAGGCCCACGGAGTAGTTGTGCGGCGCCGTGTACTGGCTCTCGATCCCGACTACCTCGGCGCCCCAGTGTGACGCCCACTTGGCGCAGGCCAGGGCGATTTCGCGGCAGCGCTCCCGGTCGGTGAGGCGCGTGGGCGCCTTGACGACCTCCGTGGCGAGCACGCGCTCCTGACCGGGGATGCCGTGGCACTCGATGACCGCGAGGCCAGTGGCACTGTAGCTGGGGTCTATGCCGAGGATGATCAAGCTGCCGCCTCCTGTGCCTGCAGCGCCGCGATCATGGTCTCCAGCGCCTTGTAGGCCGCCCGGAGCACGTCCAACATGTGCGCATCGCCCTCCAACCCCAGCACCTCCGCCAGCTTGTCGCGGGCCTCTATCACCGCCGCGCCCTTCTGTTCCAGTCGCTCCAGCGCCGGCGTCGCGGCAAGATCGTTCCCGGCATGGTCCTCCAGCAGCCCGATCGCAAAGCGCAGTTCCCGCTGGGCCTCCTCATTGCGGGTCTGCTCCAGCAGTCGCTTCAGTGCCCTAACCGCCGGGTCCAGCGGGTGCCGATACGTGGCGATAACGCATCTCCTCCTGGTAGTGGCGTTCGTCGTCGTAGAGCCGGTAATGCGAGAATGCGCCGTAGCAGGTCACGAGGCCAAAGGGCGCGTCGTCGCGGGCCGCCTCGCACAGGATGTCCACGCGGGGCGACTTCAGGCGCTCGTGGAGGCCCATTTGCGCCTCGCCCCGGTTCACGTGCAGCGCCAGCGTGCAGTTGTCGCGCCAGGCCGTCGCGCCTTTCTCGGCGAAGCTGCCGTCCGGGCGCTTGGTGACCTGCGAGGGTACCACGATCGGCGCCTCGACCTCGTTCGCCAGCAGTTGCAGCCGCTCGGCGATGTTGGCAGCCTGCCGCTCACTGTTGCCGCCCTCGCCCCCGGTGATGAGTTGCCCGTAGTCGATCAGGACGCCGAGCAGCGGGCCGCGCATGCGGGCGTTTCGGATCTCCGCCTCAATCCGCGTGATATCCGAGCAGGCGTCCGTCACCTGCAGCGGCAGTTCCGGCAACACCCCCAGAGCGCTGGCGATGGCCTCCCGGTCGGCGGCGGCGGTGCGCATGTACCCACCGGGTTTGAGTAGGTGGCTGGGAACCCGTGCCTGCCAGGACACAAAGCGGCGCAGAAAGGCCTCCTTGCTGCCCTCCAGGACGAAGGCGAGTAGCTGCCCCGCCTCCTGCTGCCCGAGGAAGTCCACGGCGGTCTGCCACAGCATCTGCCCGCAGACCGTGGTCTTGCCGAACTTGGTCTGCCCCTTCACCAGCACCAGCCGCTGCGAGTAGAGCCCCTGCAGCGGTTCGTCGATGCCCTTGAGCCCCGAGCGCAACCCGTACACGCCTGGCGGGCGCTTGCGCTCTGCGTCGATCCACTGGGTCACCGCGCAGGCGACCTCGCCCACCTCCTGCAGCTTCGACCCGAGGGGCTGGTCGTGGGCGATCTCCGTGATCCGTGTCTGCGCCATCCCCAGGGCCACCTCCACCTCGCCCGGCGCGCGGTCGATCTGCTCCACGATCTCTAGCGCCACCACCCGCAGGTCGCGCACCCGCCGCAGGTCGCGCAACCTCGCCCCGAGGCCGCGCACATACTGTGCCCCGCGACCGTCCACGAGGCTGGCCCAGTCGCGCACAATCGCCCGCAGGTATTCGACACCGCCGCAATACTCCAGCAGGTTCACGGCGCGCAGGCCCTCCTGTTCGGTCTGCTCGTGGAGTTGTGCGGCGAGGGTGCCGAGGGTGACTTCGGTCGGCGACTCGCGGTAGAGGGCGAGCATCTCCCGGAACAGGCGCTGGTGCGCCGTGCGGTAGAAGTCGACCACCTGCAGGTTGTCGGCGGCCCAGGCCATCGCGGCTGGCTGACACAGGCACCACGCAAGTATCTGCTGCTCGAGTCCGTCGTCACTGGGCGGGCCGGTCAGGGTTGTGGTGTCAGTTGTCACGGCGCGATGCCTCCTCTCGTTCGCGGTCCGCCTGTATCTGCATCCGGTCCAGCTCTGTCAGTTGCCCCTGGGGAGGTAGGCGGCCATGACCGTTACCGTTGCCGCCGGGGCGCACCCAGTGCTTTGTGCAACCCCGCGCGTACTCGCAGGTGTAGATACCCTTCTCGCAGGCCACCTGGCAGCAGGCACGCCAGCACTCCGGCCCGTGTTCGGCAAGCTCGCGGGTGTAGATGTCCACCTGCGTCTTCTGCTGGAGGAGGGTCAAGGGTTTGCCCTTGGCCTGTTCTTGCCCGGCAAGCATGGTGTCGAGGAGTGTGCGGTCGGGTTGGGAGAGTGCGGCGAGGGCGGCGTCCAGCTGTTCGGTTTGTTGCCGTATTCGCTCGGCGTCGCGTCTTGCCTTGGCGGCTTGCTGCCGGCGTTTCTCTTCAATGGGATCGAGGGATGCCGTGCGAACGGCGGCGTCGTTTTCGCCGATTCGCACAAGATCCTTTCTTTCTATATCTTTAACACCTATATATAAGGACCGGTTAGCACGTCCTAACCGGTTACTGGATAACACGTCCTTACCGGTTAGTGCGCTATGACCGGTTACCACGTCTTGACTGGTTGCTCGTGGACCGTGACGCTGTGCCCAGGAGCCCGTTGTCCGGCGTGGTATCCAGTTCCGATAGTCCTTTTGGACGCGGTATCGCCCCGCGCAAGTTGGGCCAGTTCCCGGTTCCCATTCGACCAGGTTGAGATAAGCCGCCTCCTCCCGCAACTGCTTCACGCGCACCACAGACACACCCAAGAGCTCACAGAGGCGCGGTACGGTGATCTCGCGCCAGGTCTCTCCCCAGCCCCAGGTTTCGCGGGCGACGGCGAACACAAACTCCTTGAGGGCACCCGGATAGTCGGCGCGGATGAACTCCTCCAACCACTCGGTTGAGAACCGCACGTACCCGTTTTCGAGCTGAGGAGTCGCGTCCTTGCCCTCAAGATCATCGGCCATGGCCTACCTCCTGTCCGTATCAGTGCGGTAGTGCTACGCAGGCTTCTCTGACGGGTATTCTCTCGGGCGCACACTCAGGTTAGGCTTGAAGTACACTCGCAGTTCGGCCTCTCGCGCCTGCGCCAGCAGGTCTTCGACCCAGAGCCACTCGGGCTGACGTTCCGGCTCCCGAGTGCAGCGCGACTGCCCACCGATGATCAGCCAATCAAACATGCTGAGGGTCGGGAACCGCACGGGTTCGCGTAGCGGCTCACAGGACAGGAACCGAACCGTGGCCTGCACGTGCTCGAAGGCAGCGACCGCCGCCTCCACCCGGGCCTGCGTGTCTACCGTCGTGCCCACCCAGGCGTTCTCCGGCCACGTGATAGAGGGCAGCCGCGACGGGTTCTTCGTCAGGAATAGAAAGCGCCAGTCTGGCGCTGCCCGCACCGCACCCAGCACGGCATCGATCCAGTCCTGCGGCACCCACTCGCCGAAGAGGTCGGCCATGCTGCACACAAAGACGTTGCGTGCCGCGCCGCCCTCCGCGGGCAGCTTGGTGTTCTGCGGCGCATCAAGCCGGTTCTCGTGGAAGACCGGGGAGAAGCCATCGGGGCCGCTATAGCGGGTGGCAATGTCGCGCGCATAGCAATAGGAGCAGTCGTGCAGGCAGCCAGTGACCGGGTTCCACGTCCAGGGCGCCCATTCGATGTTGTCATTCGTGCGGTTGAAGGTCGCCTTCGATGCAGGCTTGGGCGGCGCGGCCTGCTTCTCCTCACGCTTCGCGGCGCGCGCCTTGTCGGCACCGACCCGAAGGCTCAAGTCGCCGTTTTCGACGGCCTCCTTGACCTCCTCCGGGCCGTCCAGGACGGCGCGTGCGCGCTTGACCGTGGAGCCAGAGACGCCCAGGACGGAGGCCGTATGATCGGCGCTGCGCTCCGTTTTCAAGGGTTCCGCGGAACCCTTGATCCGCGTCGCGCCACTGCGTCTATCGCCGCCGTGCTGCTTGCGCACATCCAGCGCTTCCACGCACCGCAGTAGCTCCGCCGCGGTCAGGTTTCGCCGGCGGCTCTGGTTGCGGATCGCATATTCCAGTGCCTCCGTCTCATCGGTGAACTCGTGCGCATAGGTTTCAACTTCGCCCAGCCCGGCTTCGGTTGCTGCCTGCAGGCGCGTGTGCCCGTCCACCACCACGAGCTTTCCGCCGTCATCCCACGCATCGATCGGCTTGGACGGGTCGAACCCGTGCTCTTCCATATCCTCCTTGATGGCGGCCAGTACCTCCGGCTGGGGAGGGAACAGTGTGCTAAATGGCTTGCGCGTTCGTAGGGCAGTGATCTTCGTTCTCATCAGTCGTCCTTCCCATGCAGGTCGCAGTGGCACCGATGGCAGACGGCTATCAGGTTGTCGGGCGTGTCGAACGTCCCCCAAGGCGGGTAGCGTAGGTGATGAACCTCCGTCGGCGGTCTGAGTTGGCATTGCTCACATCGTCCTTGGCTGCGCAGGAGAGCCACCGTCCGCACTCGGCGGAACCGAGGGTGCTGGAGGTACTCTTGGTACGTCGAATAGGGTTGCTGTCCCGTTATCCTCACCGTCCCTGAGCGTCAATCGCCGTAGGATCGCTTGCCCCTGCTTGCCGTCCACGCGGTGTACTTCACACGCAGGGAAACCGGGCATCTCGCGCCATGAACTGCCGAAGATGAACGTCCACTGGTGGCGCCCTCGCGGCTCGCGAACAAGCCACGTGGACTTGGGGATCGTCAGGAGTTCCTCTGTCAGTCGCTTGTAGCCGCGGTCGGCGTAGGCACCATAGCAACGCTTGATGTTCGTGGCTGAGACGTACAGCAGCAGGTCAATACGGGTGGTCTCTTTGACCGTCGCGAACGACCGCAGGAGGTCAAACGGTGGGTATGTTCCGCTCGTGTCACAGTACAGCAAACCCAGGCGGGACCTACCCACGTGAGGGATGGATGGCAGTACCGTTTCCTTGTGATCACCCGGCACCACAGTCCAGCCGGGAAAGCCGCCCATGCAACCGCGCAGGCTCTCGCAGTTTCCGGGGTCCAGCTCAAAGAGGAATGAGCGCGTCCGCACCTGCTGCCGATGTGCTTCGTCAGCGAAGATGACCGGGCTGCCCGGATCGCCGGTCTCCGGGCATGTCCCTGTGCCCGCGGTGATGTCGAAGTACCAGTACTCTTGCGGAGGCCATGAGTTGCCTAGCTTGTGCGCCTTCTGCATCATGGCCTTGACGATCTTGAGATGCGCCCCTACCAGGTAGCGGAAATTCTGCTGCTTGTCGGCTGTGAAGTCTCCGTACCCGATGCCGTTCTGCACTGGCATAGTCTACTTCCGCCTCCGTATTCCAGAATCAAAGCAGCTCCAGCATTGGCTCGATCAGGCGCTATGGGTTTTCGAGCTTCCGTGGCTGTCCGCTCGGTCACCGCGTCTCTCGGCGTGCCCTTGCCCACTGCTGTTCAGCTCCTCGCGCCGTCAACAGCTTGTGCGCCCTGCCGAGTGCGCCACACACCCGGCAGGGCCGGTGCCTGTCGATACTACGGGTTCCCACTGTCCTCGCTATCGGCGGTTGCTCCCGTGCAAGCCGCCCGGTCTGGCTCAGTGCTCACCTCCTTGCGCCTCGACTTGCGCGGCGTGCCATCGGCGCGCACACCCAGCGCCACGTTGTAGCGGGCGATGGCCGCCCGGAGTGCGGTTATCTCCCTTGAGCACGTGCTGGCCTGCTCATTCAGGTCGGTCCGGCGTTTCTCTGCCGCCTCCAGGGCCTTCTCCGCCTCCGCCCGGGCCTGCTCAAGCAGCAACTGCGCGTTCGTGAGGCTGACCGCCGCGTCGTCCTCGGGTCTACTGTCCATCCTGTCCTCCCTGCGCCCTCAGGCGCTCAACTGTCACCGTGATCCGCAATCGCTCGCATTGTCCGCCCCGTGGCCTGCGCCGCAGCAGGTGGAGCCGGGGCAGCGAAATGACCTGGTTTGCCTCCTCGTAGGGCGACCACTTGCAGCGCATCCGCTTCGGCGTCCTGTCTGGCGGGCAATAGCCCGTCCATGTCTGCGTCCATCGTTGCGTCACCGGGTGTGCCTCCTCAGGGGGCAGGTTGTAGGTCAGCGCCTCCCCCGCCCGGTACGAGGGAGGGTGCGGGTGGCGGTTAGTCGGTGCCGGCCTCTGGCGGGTAGCCGAGGCGGCGCATCATGTCGCGGGCGATCTCCCGCAGGCGTTCTCTGCAGACGGGGCAGTCATACTCAGACCATCTTGTATTGACCAGACTGGGCAGGCAGTAGTCCCCGCGAGACAGGTATTGCATGGGCTCGGTGTTCACGCCGCAGAAGGCGATGTAAGTCTTGGGGCAGACGAAATGTCTCTTCCCATCGCCGTCTTTCATCTCGTACAGGTCGATCGACACGCTCCGCGGCTTGACATCGACTGGCTGCGGCGCCTCCGCCTCCTGCTCCTGCCCGGCCAGCAGGTCGCGCAGGATGTCGGCCTCGGGGCGTTGCTCAACGATGGATAGTTGACGCAGGGCCTCGTCCACGAAGTACACGCAGTCCGGGCAGCGGGCATCATCGCCGGATAGCCGCCAACCATCCCGCAATAGGCGGAAGAGGAAATCCGCGTTCCAGGCGCTTCCCGATCTCTCCAGACCGCAAGTGTCGCAGGTTGCTAACGCGACAAACCTGCCCCGCTTAACTCCCATTGTCGATCACCGCCCCTGGCGTGGGCCGCCACCCGTCTACTCCGGCCTCCCGCGCATGCTGCGCGGTCGGATACCACACGTCCACCCACGTGCCGCCCAGCCTTCGCGCGTAGGCGTCGTTTGACCGCGCCCCGCTGTCCAGCACTTGCCGGAGGCCACTGCGCCGCGTCCACACCCAGGAGTTCTCCGGTATCAGGTTGGAGGCGCAGGTGCGCAGCGTGCAGGGGTTCCCGTGCCGGTCGCGCTTGCCGCTGGCCTCGCGCCCGTTGTACTGGGTCAGCACCAGCGTCCGGCTCGCCGTCACGCCATCTCGCAGCCCGCGTGAGTAGCCCTCGTGTTGCCACCGCTGGAGCTTGCCGTAGTCGCCCCGGAGGGCCTTGGTGGCCGTGCGCTGGAAGGGGTCGGATGGGAGGTCTGGGCTGGGCGTGGTGCTGATCAGAGCCGCGAAGAGCAGGCTGGAGAGGGTCATTCGCCCTCACCGGCCTTCGCCCGCTCAAGCGGCGCGACTTTCGCCTGCAGCTCCGCTACGGTCGGCTCACTCACCGGTGCCACCTCCCAGGTCCAGGCGCTGCGCGGTGCCTTCCTCGCGCACCAGCGGCAGGTCCAGCGCCGCAAGCTCGCCCGCCAGCAGCGCCACCGTCACGTTCAGGAGCGCGTCCATCTCATCCGGATCGTTCGGCGGTGCCGCCTCGTGCGCGCTCACCTCCTCGGGGTGCCGGTGGCCTCGCGCGGCAGCCTGCAGGCGCAACTGGATGCTGGCGTCAAGCCCCTTCGCCGTCACTACGGTGCGCCAGGTGCTAAATGGGGTCATCGCCCCCTGCGGAAACAGGT
>ERZ795061.3845-NODE-3845-length-12854-cov-15.280491_pt1 | contig 12854 bp, 11 predicted proteins | sample MGYA00375145_ERZ795061 | MGnify/ENA primary metagenome ERZ795061 (study PRJEB30190, sample SAMN05720144) | anaerobic digester metagenome | isolation source: active sludge of municipal wastewater-treating anaerobic digesters | place: USA | collected 2014-12-22 ... | reverse complement strand
TTGCGGATGGCGACGATGGAGCGGATCAGGTGCTGGTTCATGCCCATGCGGCCGGTGACGCCGTGCATGATGATGCCGAGGGTTTGTGTGCTCATGGTGAATTCCTGTTGCAGCGGTTTGTAATAAGAGGGTTGTTCAGTTGATGGGGCTCAGGTGGCTCCATTGCGGAGATGCGGCGTGGGCAAAGCCGGGGCGGTGAAGAGACGACAGATTGAGCTGGCCACCTTGTACAGCCAGTCTGGCGCGCCCATGGCTGACCGCATACAGGCCCGGCTGCGCTTGCACAAAACCCAGGGACTCGCTTTCGGGCGCCGTGCCGAAGCCATCCACATAGTGATGGCCATTGCGCTCGATGTGTGTAACGCCCAGGCTGGATGCCAGCAGGGTGTCTTGTTGCACGGCCAGCCCGGCCTGACAGGTCAGGTCTTCACCCGACAGCAGCCGTTTTTGCGGGGCCTGCGCAACCAGCCAGGCACTGTGCAGTGAACGGTAGATACCTTTGCAGGCCTTGGAAGAGATGCCCCGGTAGCCCAGTGCGAGACCTTGCTCAAATACTTCAGCATGATCGTCCGATTCATCCAGAATCACCGGCACATCAATGCCCAGGCTGGCAATCGACTCGTTCAACGCGATGGCGCGGGGCAGCGGTTGCTCCAGCAGCAGCGTGCGCTCCAGCAGGTCTTTCAGCGGGGCCTGGGCTTTGAGTTGCTGCCAGAATTCACCTAGGCTCTGTGCACTGGAAAAGGTTTCATTGCCATCCAGCGTGGCACGATAGTCGCCAGCGCTGGCAGCCAGAACACTGGCAATGCGGGTTAGCCGATCCCGGTCGGCGTCTGCCTGACCACTGAGCTTGATCTTGAAGTAGCGCAGGCCGTAGTGGGCGATGGCTTCTTCCAGTGTGGCGGGCAATCCGTCTGCGGGATCCATTCCAGGATCTGATGCGACGATCCGGTCGGCCAGCCCCACCGTGTGACGCACCCAGACGGTTGATGCCGTATGCAATCGGATTTTGCCGGACCAGGGGTCGCCGAGAAGTCCGGATGTAACGCCATCTACCCAACCCTGGCCACTGGCTCGCAGTGCAGCATCGGCGACGGCTTTGTCCAGCAACGCCGGGCCAAATTGCGCCGCCAGGCGAGGCAAACCGCGGGCCACCGATGTGCGAATGGCCGCTTCTCCCTGACTGTGGGAGAGGGCATAGGGCGAATGGCTGGCTTCGGCATCCAGATAAGACTCCGCTGCGCAGCGAAGCGCTTCGCGCAACTGTTCAAAATTCTGGGCATGCGTGAGCGTTGGTGCCTTGTCAAACCATTTGGGCACCATCAGTTCAGCAGTCGCGCCCTCAATAGATTTGCCGCCAACTTCAACCCGGATACGCACAAACGCCTGCGGGCATTGGGTCACTGTGGCCGCGCCAAACCGGAAGGGCAGCCGTAGATTGACGTGACGCTCAAACAGCGATACTTCTCGCACGCGCACTTCCGGCGTGTGTGTGGGTCGGGTCATGGTTTGTGGCTCCGGGTGACGCTCCAGATCTTCCAGCCCACCGTGCCAAAGATCATGGCAGCGACGACAGCGGAGATGGGGCGTGTGAAAAAGGGTGTCAAGTCGCCATCGGACAGCAGCAGCGCGCGGCGCAGGTTTTTCTCCAGCAGATCACCCAACACGACGCCCAATACCAGCGGCGCCATGGGATAACCGTAGCCACGCAGAAAAAATCCCAGGAGCCCGAAGGCCAGCATCACGTACACGTCAAACAATCGTCCGGAGATGGCGAAACTGCCCACCGCGCACAGCACAAAGATGATCGGCACGATGAAATGTTGCGGCACGCGCAGCACCTGCACCAGCGCCTTGGTCAACACCAGCCCGTAAATCAGGATGCCGATGGTGGCAAACAGCATCATGGCCACGATGTCGTAAACAAACTGCGGGCTTTCCACCATGATCAGCGGGCCGGGTTTGACGCCATGGATGATCATGGCGGCCATCAGCACCGCAGCGGGCGCCGAGCCGGGAATGGCCAGCGTGAGCACGGGAATCATCGCACCGGGCACACAGGCGTTGTCACCGGTTTCGGCAGCCATGAGGCCTTCGATGGAACCTTTGCCGTACAGCTCTTTCTCTTTACTGGCCCGTTTGGCGGCAGCATAGGACGACCAGGCCGCGACGTCTTCACCCACGCCAGGAACAATGCCTACGCCGGTTCCGATCAGGCCGGACCGCAAGATGGTGCGCCAGTAGCGCGTGACGTCTTTCAGGCGGGGAATCACGGTGTCGAACGGGCTGATTTTTACCGGTGCCTGGCGCTCTTTCATGGCGGTGAGCAGTTCGGCAAAGCCGAAGGCACCCACCAACGCCGGAACCAGCTGAATGCCGCCTGCCAGATCACGCACACCGTACGAGAAGCGTTCGTAGGCATATTGCGGCTCCTGGCCAATGCCGGCAATGAGCAGGCCCGCTACTCCGGCGATCCAGCCTTTAAGTGGATCATCACCGGTGAGGGTTCCGGCAATGATGACGCCAAACAGCGCCAGCCAGAAAAATTCGTAAGCGCCGAACTTGAGCGCCATGTTACCCAGAACAGGCGTAAAGCCAGCCAGGAAAAACATCCCAATGAGCGTGCCCAGCACCGAGCCACTGGTGGCAATGCCCATCGCCCGTCCCGCCAGGCCCTGGCGGGCCAGGGCATAACCGTCCAGGCAGGATGCTGCGGAGGCCGGTGTGCCGGGGATGTTCAGCAGAATGGCTGAACGCGAGCCACCATAGATCGCACCTACGTAGGTACACACCAGAATCAGCAGGGCCTGGTCGTGCGGCAACTTGATGGTCAATGTGGTCATCAAGGCCAGCGACATGGTGGCGGTAAGCCCCGGCAGCGCACCCATCACCACGCCGACCAGCGAAGACAGCAGGGCATAGAAGATGACTTCCGGCGTGCTGAAATGCACGATGGAGTGCCAGAACGAAATCAGCCCTTCAAACATGTCGGCGGTATTTCATGGCAGGCGCACCAGAAAGATTTCCTGGAACACGATGGAAACTACGGCCGACGTCAGCCCGCCGGCCAGCACGCAATGGGTCAGACGTCGCTGAACGGATTGTTCGGGAGGGGCGAACAGCCAGGTGAAGGTGCCGACAAACAATGCCGTGCCCAGCCAGAAAGGCACGCGACCGATCAGTCCGCCTGCGTAGACCAAGGTGAGAAGGATCGTGAAGCCGATACGGCCATTGATGATGGGCGCAGCTGGCGCAACTGATTCAAGGGATGAGGATGACGTTTTCAGGCGGCGCCAGCCGCGTAGCGCCAGAACCAGACCCAGCATCATGACGACCACGCCAATCATGCCGGGCACAAAACCCGGCATGGTGTATACGGTGGCGCCCATGCTGGTGAAACGGTCCATGCGCAGGGCTTCGACCAGAATCACCGAGCCAAAAGTCACCCAACCCACGCCGCCCCAAATGTCGGAGCGGGTGGTTTTTCCACCCTCATCCATGTTGTACCTTGTGCTACGTCAGGGTTTGGGGATACCGACGGTGTCGGGAGATACCTTGGCTTTTCCGGCGGCCTGTTGTGTCCATGCATAGGACTGGATGGCGGGGAAGACTGCTTTTTGAGCGTCATCACCAGCCATGGGTGCGAACATGGCCCCGCGTGACTGGGCATACTTCTTCAGTGCCTCGTTCTTGCTCATTTCCGTGGCCCAAATCTTGTCCAGTGTCTGTGCGACTTCTGGTGGCGCACCCTTGGGAACAAAAATACCGAAGTAATTGATCGGGTCGGTGAAACCGGGCAGGAACTGCGATAAGGGTGGAATGACACCATAACCTTCGATTTCGATCGACTTGTCACCTACAACCGCGAGCGGTCGAATTTTTTTGGCGCGAATCATGTCAGTCTGCTCTGCAGCCAGCTGGGTAGTGACCTGAGTCTCTCCAGAGGCCGTAGCGACTGCGGCGGGTGCACCCCCATCGTAAGTGACGTGTTTGTAGGTGACGCCGGCAACACGTGCAATGGTTTCAATGGCGGAGTGGCCGCTGGAGTTGACTCCAGCAGTGGCAACCGAAATACTGCCGGGTTTGGCCTTCATGGCGTCCAGCAGATCTTTCATGGTTTTGTAAGGCGTGTCGGCGTTCACGCCCACCACGGCGATGTGGGCAACGTTGAGATACAGGTTCCAGTCTTTGGCGGACGTATCCAGCATGCCCAGCACTTTGTAGGTACCCAGATCCTTGGCGCCACCGGCGGCCCACGTGTAGCCGTCTTTGGGTGCTTCCATGGCGTTCTTGGTGCCTACGGAGCCGGATGCGCCAGGCTGGTTCAGGATCACGATTTTTTGGCCCAGGTACTTTTCAAGTTCTGCGGCAGTGACGCGTGAGACCTGATCCGTGGAGCCGCCAGGTGCCCAGGGCACGATCAGGGTAATGGGTCGGGTGGGTTTCCATTGAGCCAGGGCGCTGCCCGCCACCACCATCAGGCAGCCTGCAGCCAGGAGTTTTCGTAAGGGAAAGGTCGATGTCATCTCAGTGTCTCCTTGTTGAAAAAAATCACTTTGAAAATGTCCGTCCATCTGCGGCAAAGGCATGGCAGCAGGCTGCCGGCAATTGCACGTGAACGGTGTCGCCGCGCTTGATGTGGCTTTGTCCCACGACCTGGACCACAAGGGATTGCTGTGCGCTCAGGGAACCATAGAGCACGGTGTTGCCGCCCAATTGCTCCGTCAGCGCAACCTGCATCGGCAGCCCGCCAGCTGCCAGCTCCACGTGCTCAGGCCGGATACCGACGCAGACAGGCGCAGCATCTGCGACCTGTGATGCTGCCGCTGGAACGGTCACGGTCTCGCCGCCATGGAGCCTGACTTGAAGACCCGCAGAAGTGTGTCCCGCCGCCACGCCGTCCAGAAAATTCATCTTGGGGCTGCCAATGAACCCTGCCACGAACCGGTTGGCCGGGGAGTTGTACAGATCCAGTGGCGAGCCGGCCTGCTCAATCACACCATCACGCAGCACCACAATGCGGTCGGCCATGGTCATGGCTTCCACCTGATCATGGGTGACGTAGATCATGGTGGTACCCAGATCGGCATGCAGTTTGGACAGTTCAACCCGCATCTGCACACGCAGTTCGGCATCCAGATTGGACAGTGGCTCGTCAAACAAAAAGAGTTTGGGCTCACGAACGATGGCGCGACCAATGGCCACACGCTGGCGCTGCCCGCCGGACAGGGCTTTTGGCTTGCGTTGCAGGTAGGTATCGATCTTCAGCATCTTCGCGGCATGCTGCACGCGCCTGTCGATCACGTCCTTTTTTTCGCCAGCGGTTTGCAGGCCGAACGCGAGGTTGTCGTACACACTCATGTGGGGGTACAGGGCGTAGGACTGGAACACCATGGCGATTTCGCGCTTGGCGGGAGCCACTTCGTTCATGCGCACACCATCAATGCAGAGCTCTCCATCCGAGATTTCCTCGAGGCCGGCAATCATGCGCAGCAGTGTTGACTTGCCGCAGCCGGAGGGACCGACGAAGACTACGAACTCGCCGTTCTTGATGTCCAGGTCGATGCCATGAACCACTTGTGTGGTGCCATAACGTTTGACGACGCTGCGCAGGGTCAGTTCAGCCATGATGGATTGCTTTCGGAAAACCACCTTTGGCAGGTACCCAGCTGCTGTATTTGGGGTGGTCTTTGGGTATTGGGAGCGTGACCGCCACACCGGTTTCGCCGGAATGGTAAATCGCGGTGATGAGTTCCAGCGAAGCACGGGCATCCGCCAGGGCGACGGGGATCGGAGCGCCGCTGGTGATGCTGGCGTGCAGACGAATGAACTGGCCCTCAAAAGACTCCAGCGTCGGCTCAAAATCAGCGAGGGCGCTCTGAATGGCAGCGTCAATTTCCGGTGTCTTGCCTTTGAAGTGCCACGGCTCTTTACCGGGGCGGTAGGGTTCCGGGCTGGAACTTTCGACGGTCATGTCAGAAAACACGAAACGCAGACGGGACATTTCTTCAGCAGCGCCCAAGGTAACCGACAGCGTGGCGACCGATCCGTTTTCCATCTCCACGGCAATGGCGGCGCAGTCTTCCACCTCCACGTCATTCACACGGGTTGCCAGCCGGGCGTAGACGTTTTTCACAGGCCCCAACACATAAGACAGGATGTCGTGCGAATGTGAAGCATGGGTGAGGCAGCAACCGCCCATCTCGGTTGCCCACTTGCCGCGCCACTGAATCGCGTAATAGTCGGCATCGCGGCGCCAGTGGGTTTCCATGGTGGTGACCAGTGCTTTGCTGGCGAAGCCCTTGGCCTGCAGATGTTTGAGTCGTTGCAGACCATTGCCAAAGCGGTACTGAAAAATGGGGAAGAGCGTACCTTTGGCAGATTTCTGTGCCGCTGCGATGGCGTCTGCGTCTTGCAGGGAGCCTACCAGCGGTTTTTCGCAGATCACATGCAGGCCCGCAGCCAGAACCTGTTCGATCAGCGCCCGATGCGTGTTGGGCGGCGTGCAGATATCGATGATGTCCAGCTCATTGCTTGCCAGCAATTCGCTGAGCTGCGTGGTGTGTCGGGATATGCCAAATTGCTCGGCAGCCGCTTTAGCCTTGGCAGCATCCAGATCGCAGACTGCCTTGACTTCAAAGTGATCAGGGATTTTTGCGTAAGACTCCAGATGGCCTTTGCCAACACCCAAACCCACAACGGCAACGCGCAGTTTCCGTGTCATTTCAAACCTCCCAAACGAACAGCCATGGCTTCTGCTTTCAATGCGAGCTCCGTGGCCAGAAAACAATGTTGTTGTGACATGGCTGTTTCCGTGCGATTCAAAATGTCCTGTATGAGGCGTGGCCCGTAGGGGAGCTCTTCGGATTGGCAGTCAATGTGCTGAAGGTTTTTGCCATCCACCAGAAACAGGTGGTCACCTCCGGGGCGTCCGCCAATGTCAATGTATTTGCGCAACTCGATATAGCCGTCGGTTCCCAGAACGGTCAAGCGACCATCGCCCCAGGTGCCGAGCCCCTTGGGTGTGAACCAGTCCACGCGGATGAAACCGGTACCACCATTCCCGCGCAATAGCACCTCGCCAAAGTCTTCCAGTTCGGGTGTGTCAGGGTTGCCGAAGTTACCGACGTGGGAAGCAACGACTTCAGCGCTGGTCGAACCCGTGAAATGCAAAAACTGGTCGCATTGATGCGCAGCGATGTCGCACAGGATGCCGCCATAACGTTTCCGCTGGAAGAACCAGTCCGGGCGAGGGTTGTTGCGCAGTGCATGCGGTCCCAGCCCTACCGTCTGAACTACTTTGCCAATGGAACCTGCCGCCACCAACTGGCTGGCTTTTTCGGTAGCGCGGTTTTCGAAACGCTCCGAGAAGCAAACAGAGAAGATGCGACCTGTCTCACGCTGCACCTTGCGCACTTCAGCCAGTTCGTCCAGCGTGATCACGCCGGGCTTGTCAACCATGACATCCTTGCCATGACGCATGACTTCAATCGCTGTTGCCGCCCTGACATCAGGAATGGTGGCACTGACCACCAGCTGAATGCTGTTGTCTTCGAGTATGGCGCGTTTGTCCAGTACCCGGCGAGCCTGTGGAAAGGCCTTGATGTAGTCAGCGGTGAGGTCATCCTCGTCGGCAAAAACGGAGACTAGTTCGGCACCGGCATTCAGCATGGCGCGGGTCTGGCCATAGATGTGGTTGTGGTTTAACCCAATCGCTGCGAAGCGGATTGGGGGCCTGGAAGCAGCGGTCATCGTTTCATTCCTGAGTGGGCAACACCTTCAATGATCAGGCGCTGGAAGAAGAGAAAGAAGAGAAAAATCGGCAGGATCGCCAGTACCGACATGGCGAATAGTTGTCCGAAGGCAGATTGCCCGGTTGAGTCCATGAATGAACGCAGTGCCAATGGAACCGTGTAGTTGGACGCATCGTTCAGATACACCAGCGGGCCCAGAAAGTCATTCCAGGTCCATATGAACGAGAAGATGGCCGTGGTTGTCAGCACCGGCAGTGAGAGCGGCATCATGATCTTCCAGTAAATGCGCCACGGGCTGCATCCATCCAGTACCGCAGCTTCATCCAGCTCACGTGGAATACCACGGAAGAACTGCACCATCAGAAAAATGAAGAACGCATCAGCAGCCAGAAACTTGGGCACGATCAGCGGCAAAAAGGTGTCGATCCAGCCCAGATTCAGGAACAGCACGTATTGCGGAATCAGCGTCACGTGGTAGGGCAGCATCAACGTTCCCAGCATTACGACAAACCAGACGCGACGCCCCCTGAATTCGAGGCGGGCAAAAGCATAGGCGGTGATGGAGCAGGACACGACGTTGCCGATGACAACCAGAATTGCAACGAAAATTGAATTCTTGAAAAAGACGGTGAAGCTTTGCTGGAGTGCATTCCAGCCCAGCGTGTAGTTGGCGAAATCAAAGGCGGGTGGAATGATCGACAAATCCGTGAAGATGATCGACTCAGGCTTGAATGATGAAGCGGCCATCCACAACAGCGGATAAAGCATCAGGAACGAAGCCCCGATCAGCAGGCCGTGACGCAATACGGTCCCCATCAACAGGTTGAAAAGGCCTGGACCCGTCCTGGTATTTTTTTCCATGGATGCTGCCTGATTAACGGGGGTCGTCTTCATAGTAAACCCAGTACTTGGAAGTGAGGAAGCTGATGCCGGTAAAACAGCCAATGATGATCAGCAATATCCACGCGAGTGCAGACGCGTATCCCATGCGGAAGTAGGAAAAGGCTTCCTGGTAAAGGTACAGCGTGTAAAAGAGGGTTGAGTCGATAGGGCCGCCGGTCCCGCCGGACACCACATAAGCCGGGGTGAAAGCCTTGAAGCCTTCAATGATCTGTAGCACCATGTTGAAGAAAATAACCGGGGCCAACATGGGCAGGGTAATTTTGTAGAACTTGCGGAAAGCACCCGCGCCGTCCATGGAGGCTGCCTCGTATAGATCTTGAGGGACCTGCCGCAGGCCGGCCAGAAAAATGATCATGGGAGAGCCGAATTGCCAGACCGCCAGCAGTACAAGTGTGTAGATGGCGGTTTCAGGGTTTGAAATCCAGCTCTCACCTTTGTAGCCAAAGGCCCAAAGCAGGATCTGGTTGACGGTGCCATTTCCTTCAAACAACTGGCGCCACAGCACGGCAATTGCCACTGAGCCCCCGAGCAGCGAGGGGATGTAGAAGAGGGCGCGGTAGAAAGCTCCACCGCGGATGGCCTTGTCCAGCACCATGGCTACCGCCAGCGCGAACGCCAGCTTCAGCGGAACCTCGAATGTCATGTAGGTAAACGTGACTTTCAGGGATTGGTAGAAACGTGGGTCGTCCAGAAACATGCGGGCATAGTTATCTGTGCCAACCCACACCGCAGGGCTCAAGAGATCAAATTTGGTAAAGGAGAGGTAGAGTGATACGAGTACCGGGCCGAGCGAGAAGCAGAAAAAACCAATCAACCATGGCGTGAGGAAGGCGTACCCGATCAAGTCCCGCCGGGTGGCGGCATTTGAGCGGCTTTGTCGCTCAGATGAGTTTTTTTCCGCAACGGTGGACACGCTTTCCGCCTTTTTTTGAAAAAGAGACACCCGTCCGGCCGCTCCGCAGAGCAGCCGGGGTGTGTCGTGTACTGGATGATGCGCAGGCAGCCTGGAAAATCAGCCCGCCTGCCGCCTCACAGGGTTGTTTGGCCGATCAGGCAGATCGAGCCAGAATCCGGATTGATTCGGAGTGGAACTGCTGTGCACCGTCCTTGATGGACAGCTTGCCAAATGCCACTGCATCAGCAACGCGACGAATCAGGTTGTCGACCTCGCCTGCACCTTTGGGGGGCGGGGGTGGCAAAGGCACAGCCGTCTTGCTGAGCGCTGCAATGAAATCAATTTGCATCTTGCCCAATGCATCCAGATCAGGTGCGAGGGTTGCACGTGCCGCCGCGGAACACGGCACGCCGCGCTCGATTCCCAAAATCTTGACGCCTTCGGACACGCTGACCATGTAGTTGATGACTTTTGCAGCTTCTTCAGGAGACTTGCTCTTGGAGGAAATGCTCATCATTTGCGAAGGCTTGATGTAGTGACCTGAGGAGCCACCCTTGTCGCGCGGGAATGGGCTGATGGCCAGGCTGTTTTTGTTCAGCGCCTGAAAAGCCACGATCTGGTTTGAGTTGACGAAGCTCATGGCGCCCAATCCACGGCTGACTTCATACTGCTCGACCTTACCGGTATTGGTCGCTCCGACGTCTGCCGGCGGAATGGCGCCCGCCTTGCGCAGCTTGTCCCACATGGCGAACCAGACAGCTACATCGTCTGCAGAGAAGCCGGCCTGGCCATCCGGGTTGTAAAGCGATTTGCCTTGCTGGTTGAGCCATTGCTCGAACCCTTGCTCCCAGCGACTGTTGTCGCTGGCACCCCAGTATTTTCCTGGATCAATTTTGGAAATCTCCCCGGCGATCCGGCCGAAATCATCCCACGTCCATTTGGGGTCAATCGCCTTGACGCCCACCTTGGCCAACATACCCGTGTCATACACCATGGCCTTGGAGTTGGAGCCCAGGTTGACGCCGTAGAGCTTGCCATCCACCTTGCCGCCGTTGCGATCGTTCGCAGTGAAATCTGTGAGGGGCAACAGCTTGTCCAGTGGCAGCAACGTGTTGCGGCGGGCGTACTCGAACAGATAGCGGTAGTCCATCTGGATCAGGTCAGGCGCATTGCCACCAGCTACCTGGGTTGCCAGCTTGGTCCAGTAGTCACCCCATCCAACAGTTTCGGCGGCAATTTGGAGGTTGTTTTTCTGGCCATAGGTATCAAGCAGTGTTTTGGTGCGTTTGTCCCGATCCGGGTTGCCCCACCAGAAGCAACGCAGCTTGGCTGCGGTTTGGGCAATGCTCAGCGATGAACTGAGGCCGAATGCAGCCGTGGTGCCGGCTGCTGCAACAAATTGACGACGTGTGAACGTACCCATGATCGCTGACTCCTGTGAAGTAGGTGGAAGCACAGTTAATTAACCGTTGAGTGAATTATAGAAATCCTCCAAATCACTTGTAAAGCGATTTGGACTGTCAATCTCTCAGTACATACCCTAGGATGACGTCGCATATGTGCGAGAGTCGTTCGCTGTGTGCTTTGGTCGTCATCAGGTTGCGTCCAAAGACAGCGGACAGGGTGTGGTTATTGGAGAGATAAAAGTAAGCCAGGCTGGCGATGGAAATGTACAGCTGCACAGGGTCAATGCCGCCACGAAAGATGCCTTCCTTTCGACCGCGTTCCAGGATTTCTCCCAGTGTCTGGATGAGCGGTGAATTCATTTCGCGGATGCGCTCGGATCGCATCAAATGTCTGGCCTGGTGCAGGTTTTCGCTGTTGAGCAGGGTCAGGAACTCGGGGTGTTCGATGTAGTAATCCCAGGTGAATTCCGTCAATCGCCGGATGGCTTGGGCCGGGGCGAGCTCTGTGAGATGGAGCTGCTGCTCGGCCTGCCGGATGTCTGCGTAGGTACCCTCCAGAACGGCCAGAAAAAGGTCGTCTTTACTGGTGAAGTAGTAGTAGATGAGGCGTTTGTTCAGCTTGGCGTTTTCAGCGATGCGATCCACTCTGGCGCCCGCCAGTCCGTAGCGTGAGAATTCGTCCCGGGCTGCGGCCAGAATAGCCAGCTGGGAGCGGTCAGCGTCTCTGGAGCGGGGTTCAATCACTGTTTTTTTGGACTGGTTTGTCATGTTTCGTTGCTTCGTGTTCTCCTGGACGAGACTGTAGGGCACGATGACCCGATCAGCAAATTTTATTCACCATTTGGTGAAATAGATTATCATTTCTGCCTGAGACGTGTCCTTCAGGGCCGGTTTTGTGTAGCCGGGTCAGGAGGTGTATCTGCCCCTTCACTTTAGTTACTACGAAATATTCATGAGCAAAAAGCGCCATGCGTTTGTCGGTACCGGCGGACGCGCCCTGAGTTTCATTGAACCCCTGGTCACCACTTACGGCGACCAGAATGAGCTGGTTGCCATTTGCGACCTGAGCTCCGCCCGCATGTCGTACTACAACGAACTGCTGGTACGTGATCTGGGCTACCACGCGGTGCCTGCCTACACGCCAGACCGGTTTGACGACATGCTGCGCGAGCAAAAACCCGACGAAGTATTTGTCTGTACAAAAGACTCCACGCACCATGAGTACATCGTGCGTGCGCTGTACGCTAGTTGTGACGTTATCACCGAGAAACCGATGACTACGGACGCTGTGAAGTGCCAGGCCATTCTGGATGCGGTGAAGGCGACCGGGCGGCGGGTGCGTGTCGCCTTCAACTACCGCTGGGCACCCTTTCGAACCAAGGTCAAGGAGCTGATTGAGAGTGGCGTAGTGGGCAAGATCCACTCAGTGAATCTTGAGTATTTGCTGGACACCAACCATGGTGCTGACTATTTCCGCCGCTGGCATGCACACATTGAAAATTCGGGCACCCTGCTGGTTCACAAAAGCACGCACCATTTTGATCTGGTGAACTGGTGGCTTGACGCCATCCCGCAGCAGGTATTTGCCTACGGTGACCTGGTGTTCTATGGCAAACAGAATGCGATCAACCGGGGCGATGAAAAACTGACCCGTTACGCGCGTTATACCGGTTCACCCGAGGCCAAGGATGATCCGTTTTGCCTCGACCTGACGGAGAGTGAGTCTTTCCGCAAACTCTATCTGGCGGGCGAGGCCGACTCGGGCTACCTGCGCGACCAGAATGTGTTCCGTGATGGCATTACCGTACCGGACCAGATGTCGCTGAACGTGCGTTACCGTACAGGGCAGGTATTGACCTATTCGCTGGTGTGCTATAGCCCGCGCGAAGGCATGCG